>Ga0070738_10006554_pt1 | contig 12126 bp, 10 predicted proteins | sample Coa_R2_2_FD_66446 | JGI IMG/M metagenome (GOLD analysis project Ga0070738, IMG submission 66446) | Surface soil microbial communities from Centralia Pennsylvania, which are recovering from an underground coalmine fire - Coalmine... | ecosystem: Environmental > Terrestrial > Soil > Unclassified ... | reverse complement strand
GACGGCGAAGAGCGGCGCGAAGAGCGCGAGCTGTGGCCACCGTCGCGCCATGCCGACGACGAATGGACCCGTGCCGCGCGCGCCGTAGACGAGGACCTCGGCGACCTGCGGCCTGAGGACCCAGTCGGGCGCATGAAGGATGCGGATCGGGAGCTCGACCTGCGACGGCCGATCCGCGGCCGATGACAAGCTCGCGACCAGCTTCTCGTTCACGTCGTCGTGGTCGCTCACGTCCTTCACCGTCAAGAGGAGGGGCTCGGGCGTCTCATCGAGGAGCTTCCAGGCCCGGCGGCAGAGGTAGACCGCGCGCGCAACGAGGGGTGCCGCGACGAGCGCCCACCAGAGGGGCCACAGGTTCGGCGCGTCCTGGCTCCTGGCAAGGACCGGGACGACGAGGATCCCCGGAACGAGCGCGAGCCCGAGACCCCTCGCGAGGATGCGGAGCATGAGGCTCCAGCGGCCCTCTCGATGCGCGGCTTCGCGCGCGACGGAGAGAGAGCGGCACCCGAGCGTCGGGCAGCTGCCGTGGGTCGCGCGGCACTCCTTGTGGGTGAGCGCGCCGCAGCCGTGGCACTCGTCGAGCTCGGGGCCCGTCCCGTGGCAGTAGGCGCAGCGGCTGTCCGGAGACCGGCGCGCCACGACGCTCAGGTCGGCCATGGGGAGCCTTCGCTCGAGACCACTCTCCAGCCTCTCCTTCGCTCGCGCAAGGACCGCTCCTCAGCTGACGAGCGCGACGCTCCCGCAGGGGAGCTCGATCACCTTGTGGCGTCCCTCGCGGCCCCAGACGGTCACGATCGAGGGCGTGGTCGGGGTCGAGCCCGAGATCATGGTCCCGACGACCGACGAGCTCCGCGAGCTCCCTCGCTGCTCGAGCTTGGCGAGGAACCTGGGCGGCTCCAGGTCGGCGTCGGGGCGGGGAGTGAGCGTCATGCGGACCGGATTCGACAGGGCGACGCGCCGGCGCTCCTCGCCCAGGTTCGCGACCGCCCGGATGAGGCCCCGGAGAGCGATGATCCCGAGCGCGAGCCCTCCGAGGACGCCGAGCCACCCGATCATGCACGCCCCCACGAGCGCGGGATCGCGCCCGAGGCGCGGGTAGCCGGCGACCGCGAGCTTGCAGCCGATCCCGGTGCTCACGGCGATCGTCGCGCCCACGCCGAGGAAGAGAGCGCTCGCGAGCACCTCGAGGCGCTCCTCGCGGGTGACGGCATCGAGGCCGGCCACGGGCGGAGCGCCGATCGCTCTCGGCTCGGGGGCGCGCGCGAGCGCGCGCTCGCTCGGAGGGACGGGCATGCGCACCCCGAGGATCGGCGCGAGGAGCGCGGGAGACGTGGAGCCCGGATCCACGACGACGAAGGGACCTGTCCCGCGCGCGCCGTGGACCAGGACAGGCGTCTCGACTTGTGTCGCCAGGGCCCAGTCCGGGGCATGGAGCATGCCGAGCGTCACCTGAGCGCGCCCCGTCGGATCCGAAGGAGAGGTGAACGTGGCGACCCTGTTCGTGCACTCCTCGTCGCCCCCGGACGTGACGCTCATGAGGAGCGGCTCGGGCGTCTCCTCGAGGAGACTCCACGATCGACGGGCGAGGTGAACGGCGCGCGCGAGGACCGGGACCGCGAAGATGGCCCAGAGGATCCCGGCCACGACAAGATCTCGGAGCGGCACCAGCGTCACGAACGGGATCGCCGGGAGGACGAAGATCCCGGGAGCGAGCGCGAACCCAAGACCCCGGGCGAGGATCCGCAGGAGGAGGTTCCAGCGCCCGGCGCTCGCGTCGTGGCCCTCGAAGGAGCAGCCGAGCGTCGGGCAGCTCCCGTGCACCGAGCGGCAGTCGCGGTGCGTGAGAACGCCGCAGCCGAGACATTCCTCGAGGCCCGTGCTGGCCCCGTGGCAGTAGGCGCAGCGACTGTTGGGAGACCGGCGCGCCGAGACCGTGAGGTCCGACCGGGACAGGAGCTTTCGCTTCAACCCTGCGTCCTTCCTTTAGTTCTGGTCGTGCAAGGGTCGTTCCGCTCGTCGCCCTCCTCAACTCCTGGATCGCTCAGGTCTCCACCGGCCCTGCACTGGCGGATTCCACCGTGTTCGGAGAAAGCGCCCTGCCCTCGATCGCAAGCGGCCCGCCGCATGAGCGTTGCGCCCGCGTCGGCGAAGCGTGGAAGCTCGGTCGTCAGCGCTACTTAGACAGCTCGTGAGGCTGCGATCGCGGTCATCAAGCTTGCACACGCGGTCTTCAAGCTTGCACATGCGGTCATGAAGCTTGCACACGCGGTCATGAAGCTTGCACACGCGGTCTTCAAGCTTGCACACGCGGTCTTCAAGCTTGCACACGCGGTCTTCAAGCTTACGCGCCTCTCCATCATGCTTGTGCGCATCGTCATCAAGCTCACGCAGGCGGCCATCAAGCTTGCGCGCATCTTCATCAAGCTCATGCACCCGGTCATCAAGCTTGCGCGCTTCTTCATCAAGCTCATTCAGGCGGTCATCAAGCTCGCGCGCGTCTTCATCAAGCTTGCGCACACGGTCGTCAAGCTCATTCACGCGTCCATCAAGCTCAAACACGGCTCCACCGAGCTCATTCACGCGTCCGTCGAGCTCATTCACGCGTTCGCAAAGCTCATTCACGCGTCCGCAAAGCTCATGAATGTCTTCGCAAAGCTCATTCACGCGTTCGCAAAGCTCATGAACGTCTTCGCAAAGCTCATGAACGTCTTCGCAAAGCTCATGAACGTCTTCGCAAAGCTCATTCACGCGTTCGCTGAAATCGCGCGCACGCTCGCAGGCCTCCGGGCCACGGTCGCAACGCTCAAAGTTCCAAAGAGCAAGTCCTTATGCGGGCCTGCAACCGGACGGCGAGGACGTCGTCCCCTTCTTCAGACGATCCCAAGCCTCCCTAATGCGACCGAAAAGCATGGAAGAACGCTCCCAGACCGCATGAGTCCCCCTGCTATGCCTTCTCGCGCATGAACGAGTGGCAAGATCAAACGGGGTCGCTTCTCTGCGTCTCCTCTGCGAACTCGGCGGCTCTGCGTTGAACGTCGTCGCGCAACCAGCCCGAATCGTGCCGTTCCAGAGAGAGCGCTGGGCTACTCCCCTCGCCGCTTGGTCTTCACCGCCAGGATGGCGAGGAGCGCGGTTCGATCGGCTTCGGTGCTCGTCGGGAGCTGGATGTCGATCAGGCTGCTCACTGGCCCCTCGAGCTTGAGCTTCACGTTCTCGTGCTCGGAGTCGTCGAACCAGGCCACGTCTCCCCAGGGCGCCCAGACGCGGGGGCGCGCGGCGGGGGACGTCTTGAGCTCGACGCCGTTCTCGTAAACGTCGGCGTACCAGGACGAGCGACGCATGCGGGCGTGGCACCACTTGAAGAAGCCGGCCGCGATCGCGCTCGTCCCGAGCACGACGCGCACGCGGGTGGGCACGCCGGCGATCCTGGAGGGGTCGAGCACAAGGCCGAGCCCGAAGACGAGGACGGGCGCCCCGAAGAGGACCGTGCACCCGAACGCGATCTCCGGTTGGGGCCAGGGAAAGCGTCCCCTCAGCGTCAGGAGGAGAGCGCCTCGGTTCGTGCTCTCCACGCTCATGCTTCTCTCCGCGGAACTCCTTTCTTGACGATGAAGTCGAGCACGGCGACGCGGTCCTTCTCGTCAGTCGTCGGTATTCGAATGTCGAGGAGTGCGTTGGCGCGCATTCTCAAGCGAACGACGTCCTGATCGAAGTCATCGAACCAGGCTACTTCCTCCCAGCGCGCGGCGAGCTGTATCGGCCCCCACGGCTGGTGCTTCATCTCGACCCAATCTGCGTGAAGCTCGATCTGGCAGATGCGGCCGTTGAGCCACGCTCGCAGCCAGAGGAGCGTCGCCAAAGCGACCAGGTAGCCCCCGAGGGATGTCTTGGCTGCAGTGAATGCATTCGCCAATTGCGTGGGCTGGAGTGCGAAGGCGATCAAGCAGACGAGGAGCGGGAACGCGCCAAGAAGACACGTCAGGTGCACGAAGTCGGCGAGGATCCACGAGCTCCGGGCCTTGATCGTGATGACAGGCCCCCCACCCCAGCCCTCCCCCCGCTCCGCGGGGGGAGGGAGAGCGGCGTCGGCGCCGCGGTTCGTGCTCTCCACGTTCACGCTTCTCTCCGCGGAACGCCCTTCTTGACGAGGAAGTCGAGCACGGCGACGCGCTCGGCGTCGTCGTGCGTCTGTATCGGTATCCGGCGCGCATCCTTCAGATGCAGGCTGACGAGGTGTGACTCGGAGTCATCGAACGAGAGGAGGTCCTCCCACCGAGCTCCGACTTGCGTCGGCCCCCATGGCCGGAGCTTGAGCTCCACCCAGCTCTCGTGGAACTCGACATGCCAGATCGCGCGGTTCAACACGCGCTGAATCCAGGAGAGCGTTGCCCAGAAGATCACGAACGCTCCGAGTCCCAGCTTGACCCCGAGCGGGAGGTGCGTGAAAGAGGTCGGAGACTGGAGTATGCCGACCCCTCCAGCGGTTCCCGCGACGAGCGCCAGGACCGTGGTAAACACCCACGACAAGGTCACGAGATCAGCGAGCAGCAACGAGCCTCGCGACCGTACCGTCAGCAAGGGCTCTAGCCGCTCCGCGGGGGGAGGGAGAGTGGCGTCCGCGCCTCGGTTCGTGCTCTCGACGCTCACGCTTCCCGCCTCGGAATACCCTTCGCAACCAGGAGCTCGAGCACGCGGAGTCGCTGGCGCTCCTCATGCGTGGCCATGACGATCTGGCGGTCGTCCCGCACCTGCAACCTGACGAGGTGAGGATGGGAGTCGTCGAACCAGAGCATCTGGGTCCAGCGAGCACCCATCTGCGTTGTGCCACGGGTACCGAGCTTGAGCACGACCCCGTACTCGTGGAGCTCGACGTGCCAGACGCGGCGGTTCAGGTGAACCAAGACCCAAAGAAGGACGGCCCAGACGGAGATGGTCGCTCCGAGGGCGAGCCTGGCCTCAGGATCGACGCCGCGGCCCTTCATCCCGTCGAGCACGACGACAAGCCCTACGAAGATGAGCACGAGCGTGGTCGTCGCCCACGCGTAATACATGAGCTCCATGAGGAGCCAGGAGTTCCGGGCCTTGATCGTGATGAGAGGCCCCCCACCCCGACCCTCCCCCCGCTCCGCGGGGGGAGGGAGATCGCCGCCAGGCCCCTCGCCCCGCGGAGCGGGAGGAGGGGAATCTGCGGCCCAGCCCTCCCCCCGCGGAGCGGGGGAAGGGAGAGCGGCGTCAGCGGGCACCGGCCTCGAGGAAGCCTTCGAGCATCCTCGAGCGGACAGGGTGCTGGAGCTTCCTCACGGCCTTGGCCTCGATCTGGCGGACGCGCTCGCGCGTCACCTTGAAGATCCGGCCGACCTCCTCGAGCGTGTAGGTGTAGCCGTCGCCGATGCCGTAGCGGAGCTTGATGATCTCGCGCTCGCGGAAGGTGAGCGTCTCGAGGACCTTCTCGAGCTTGTCCTTGAGCATCTCGTAGGTCGCGGCGTTGACGGGGCTCTCGGCGGCCTTGTCCTCGATGAAGTCGCCGAAGAACCCGTCGTCGCTCTCTCCTATCGGACGATCGAGCGAGATCGGGTGCTTCGAGATCTTCATGATCCGGCGGCACTCGGCGACCGGGATCTGGAGCTCGGCCGAGAGCTCCTCGATCGTCGGCTCGCGGCCCATCTTCTGGACGAGCTTCTTCGAGATATTCCGGAGCTTGGACATCGTCTCGATCATGTGGACCGGGATACGGATCGTGCGCGCCTGATCGGCGATCGAGCGCGTGATCGCCTGCCGGATCCACCACGTGGCGTAGGTCGAGAACTTGTAGCCGCGGCGATACTCGTACTTCTCGACGGCCTTCATGAGGCCCGTGTTCCCCTCCTGGATGAGGTCGAGGAACAGGAGGCCGCGATTGCGGTACTTCTTCGCGATCGAGACGACGAGCCGGAGGTTTCCGCCCGAGAGCTCGCGCTTCGCCTGCTCGTAGTCGGCGAAGCGGACCTCGTTGAACTTCATGCGGACGCGGAAGTCCTCGTAGGTCTCGCCGAGGCGATCCTCGAGCGCCCGGAGCCGGTCGCGCGCCTCCTCCTGGCGCGGCCCCGTCATGAGCTCGGTGTCCTTGTGCGCGTCCTCCATCTGGGCGAGGAGGTCGCGGAGGGTGTTGAGCATGGGCCGCACGAGCTTGATCTGGATGCCGCACTCCTCGAGCATCCAGACGCCGCGCCGGACGCGCGCCTCGTAGCGGCGGAGGAGCTCCTCGCGCTCCTTGGCCGAGATCCGGTCGCGGAGGCGCAGGTAGTCCTTGTGCGTGTCCGACATGAGCTTCTTCACGGCGCGCACGATGGGAATCAACCGCTTCGTGAGCTTGGGCTTGGTCGCGCCCGTCTCGTCGGTGCCCGCGATCTTGAGGGTGCGGTCGAACGCGAGCTCGCCCGAGATGACCTCCTCGAGGATCTTCACGCAGCGCTGCATCATCTCGCGGTTCGAGAGCGTGAGGAAGCGGAACTTCTTCCGGTAGACCTCGATCCGCTTGGCGAGCGTGAGCTCCTTCTCGCGCGAGAGGAGCGGGATCTCGCCCATCTGCGTGAGGTACATGCGGACCGGGTCGTCGATCCGCTCGCCGCCCGCCTCGGTGAGCTCCTCGGCGAGCTCCTCGAGCTCCTCCTCGGAGGGCTCCTCGGTCGCCGCGGCGCGGTTGGCCGCCGCCTCGTCCTCGACCTCGGCGAGCTCCTCGAGACCCGGCTCCTCCTCGCCGCCCGTGTCCGGGCCGATGGCGACGCCGTCCTCGCCCTGCGCGCCGCCCGGCCGGTCGAAGTCGGCCGGCGGAGGCGCCGGCGCGTCGGCGCCTTCTTCTTCTTCCTCTTCCTCGGCCTGCGCGGGGATCGACGGGGCCTCGGCCGACTCGTCGGGCCCCTCGGCGTCGTCCTCTTCTTCCTTCTCGGGGGCCTCCTTCTCGGGCGGCGGAGGCGCGGCGTCCTCGGCCACGGCCTCGACGGGGGCCTCGTCGGGCATGTCGGTGACCTCGATGCCGAGCTCGTCGAGCTTCTCGAGGAGGTCCTCGCGCTCGGCGTCGTCCGGAACGAGCTCGATCACCTCGTCGTGCGAGATGTAGCCCTTCTTCTTCGCCTTCTTCAGAAGCTGCTTCACAGCCACAGATCCGCCAGGCATTTCTTCTTCCCTACTTGCCGCCGCGCGCCTCGCGCGCGAGCTTCGTCTTCTCGGCCACCAGGCGACTGACGAGAGCGAAGTCGCCCTCGTCGTTCGCCCGGTCGATCTCGGCGTTGAGCGCCATGGCGCGCGCGTTCTTGCGTCGCGCCGCGAGCGCCCGGGCTCCGCCCTCGACCTCGGCCTGCCAGTTCTTCTTGTTCTCGCCGTTCTCCTGCTCGGCCACCCGGGCGAGGAGGCGCGTCGCCACGTCGAGCGCCGCGCTCTTGTCCTGCAGCCTCCCGAGGAGACGCGTCTCAAAGCCTGCTTCTTCACCCCTGGAGGCACACACCGCCCGCGCGACCTCGCGGAGCGGGCCCGCCGTCACGTCGTCCACGTCGAAGTCGATCCCCGCCGTCTCGCCGCGCACGGCGACGAGCGCCTCGAGGAACGTGACCTCGAAGGGCTCGCCGGCGCAGGCGTGGGGCCCGAGGATCGCGCGCACCTGGGGGTCGGTGTTGTCGAGCACGTCCTGCTCGACCTCGGCCGCGCGCTGGGCGTCGGGGCCCGGGCGGACGAGCTTCCGGCTCGCCTCGCGCGACTCGAGCGCCTTCTTGCGAAGGAGCTCCTCCGGGAATCCGAGGCGGTCGGCCACGTATTTCAAACTCAGCTGGTGACGGATGTCGTCCCGGAATTTCCCGAGGAGCCGCGCGCACTCGGCGACGACCTTCGGGGTGACCGCGTCGCTCGTCTTCACGACATCGACCAGGAACTGGAAGACGTCGCGGGATCCTTCGCGGACGAGCTTCTCGAAGGCTTCCTTGCCCTCTTTCAGGATGAAGTCGTCCGGGTCCATCTTCTCGGGCAGGGCCGCGACGCGCGCGTCCACGTCCGTCTCGAGCAGCGCCTCGAGGACGCGCCGGTTCGCCGCCTGGCCGGCCGCGTCGCCGTCGAAGAGGAGGCAGATCTTCCCTTCGACGAAGCGCCGCGCGAGCGCGGCGTGCTCGGGGCCGAAGCCCGTCGAGAGGGCGCCGACGACGTTCGTGCAGCCAGCCTGGTGAGCGATGACCACGTCGATGTAGCCCTCGACCACGACGAGACGCTCGGGACGGGGCTTCGTGTCGCGCGCCTGGGCGAGGCCGTAGAGGACCTTCTTCTTCTCGAAGATCCCGGGCACGTCGCGGGAGTTTATGAACTTGGGCTCGTCCTTCTCGTCGAGGCGGCGGCCTCCGAACCCGACGAAGCGCCCACCTTCGTCCTGGATCGGGAAGAGGAGCCTGTTCGAGAAGAAGTCACGACCGTCCTGCCGCAAGAGGCCGAGCTCCTTGAGGAGCGGGAGCATGGCGCGCGCCTCGGCGGCCGGCTTCTTCTGGATGGCCTTGGCGAGAGCGTTCCCGGCCGGAGCAACACCGAGCGAGAAACGCGCCTCGGCGTCCTTCGTGACGCCGCGACGCTCGAGGAACGCGCGCGCCGTGGTGGCGGACTCGCTCTTCCCGTCGGTCAGCTGGCGGCGGTAGAAGGCGACGGTCTTGTTGAGCGCGTCGAGGAGGTCGGCCTTGCGGCGGGCGCGGGCCTTCTGCTCGGGGGTCTCGTCCTCGATCGCGACACCGAAGCGGCGCGCGACGAGGCGGACGGCCTCGGGGAACTTGACCTTCTCGATCCCCGCGATGAAGTTGAAGACGTCGCCGCCCCTCTTGCAGGCTCCGTGGCAGAACCAGGCTTGCTTGCGCGGGCTCACCGAGAAGGACGGCGTCTTCTCGTCGTGGAAGGGACAGCAGCCCCAGAAGTCGGCCCCCTTCTTCTGCAGAGCGACACGCTCTCCGATCACCGTCACGATGTCGGCGCGCTGGCGAACGGTGTCGATCTGAGCCTCGGAGAAAAGACCCAACGTGGGACTCCTCTGGATGATACGAGCGCCCTTCGTCACGTGATGATGGGACGGCCTGCCCCGAGCCCGTCGAGCGTCGGGACGAGTGTCGACCCTGGTTTCGTGCTCCCAACCTGCGCGCCGCTTCGCCGGACACCCGGCGCAAGCCTCATGAAGATACGTGCCTGCGTTCACTCACGCAAGGTACAACGCGTCGCGGCAGAAGCGCCGGACGATGGAGTCGAGCCGGGGGTCGGAGCGGGTCATCTCGCCCCCCGAGATCGTGCGGGCGACGAGCGCACGCATCTCCCGGGAGATCGAACGACGTTCCTTCTCGGGGACCCAGGAGGGGTAGGGGAGCCTCTCGAAGTCCTTCCCCTGGATGTTCTTCGTGTGGTTGATCACTTGCTTGAGGAGGCGCTCGCAGAGGGGCGAGAGGGCGAAGGCGAGGATCAGGTAGAGCTCGTCCTCGGGGACTCGTTCGCGGAGAAACGCGCACGGGGCCCCGCTGTCGAGGATCGAGCCCGCCGGCAAGTAGCGGGCGTGGAGCCGGCTCGCGACGAGGGGCCAGGTGATCCCCTCGCGGCCGAAGAAGGGCTTCCCGCCCACGCCGTGGAGGTACCAGTTGCCGTTCTTCTTGAACGTGAGGACCGCGTCGCCCTCGTCCTTCCAGAAGATCGCCGTCTTCGGGGTGGCGTAGACGACGGCCCCCGGGATCGCCTTGTTGTAAGGGCGGTAGTCGGGGTGCGGCAGCTCGACGCGATGTGGCCGTTCGAGGGGCACGACGCGCACGTTCCGCCGCGTGGCTCCGCGGGCCTCGAGCTCGCGGATCTCGGCTTCCTTGCGAGGAGAGAGATACCCGAGCCTCGCGCGCTCGCGCTCGCGCTCGAGGCGAATCGGGTCCTCGAAGAACTCGTAGCGGTAGCGCTCCTCGATCGCGCCGTCTTCGATCTCTTTCAGGAAGAGCTCGTTCTTTCCGATCGTCATCCCGCTCGTGGCGATGACGAAGTCGCCGAGCGTCGGGCCCCCGAAGTAGCGCTGGAGCTCGGGCGTGATCCGCCAGGAGAGGTTCTCCGTCTTCTCGATGGCCTCGCGCGGCAGTCGCTTCCCCTCGACCGACACGAAGGGTGCGGGGCTCGCGCGCTCGAAGTCGAGGACGACCATGGGGTAGGCCGTCTCCTCCGAGAAGTCCTCGAGGGCGCGGATCGACACGCGCCCTTCCCGCATGAGGAGCGCCCGGAGGCCTCGCATGGTGTTGATCGTGAGGAACGTGTCGGAGCAGATGAACCGGATCCGCCCCCGCGGGGCGAGGAGGTCGAGCGACTTCACGATGAAGAAGGAGTAGGTCTCCTTCTTGATCTTCTCGCCGTTGCGGAAGCCGTAGAGCCGGTCGAGCTCGTCCTGGAGGTCGAGCGCGATCGTGCCGCCGAACGGCGGGTTTCCGACGATCCAGTCGAACGCCCGCGTCTCGGGCTCGCGGAAGAAGTCGCCCTGGCGGAGCGAATGGGCCTCGGGGAGGAAGCCCCACCTCTCCTCGATCCGGAGGAGACACCGGCGGTGGAGGGCGCGGTCGATCTCGATCCCGGCGATGTTCCGGGCGAGGACCCTCTCCAGGCGCTTCTTCGTGGAGCCTCGGTGGAGCTCCATGAATCGCTCGATGAGCGGGAGCACGAACGAGCCGTCGCCGAGGCTCGGCTCGAGGACGGTGTCCTTCGCCTTCAACGGGAGCTCGGCGACGAGGCGGGCCGCGACCTCGGGGGGCGTGAGGAACTGCCCGAGCTGCCGCTTGGCGGGCCGCTTCGTCTTGGTGATGCTCACCCGGAGGAAGCTATCAGCCGGGTCCGACCATGAGACCCCACCGCTCACCCTGAGCGAGGGATCGCGGACGAGGGCGCGATGGGTGCTCTCGGAAACACCCTTCGACTCGGGATCGAGAGCTCGCTGCGCGAGCTCTCGATCCCTCGCTCAGGGTGAACGGGAAAGGGAGGCCCCTCGCTCAGGTGAACGGGAAGAGGGGGCTCGGCTCAGGACGAGCGCCGGTGAGGCTTTCGACGGACGATCCAGCACGCGACGCTCGTGAGGTAGGTCGCCGAGACCGCGACGCGACCGAGGAACGGGACGAGCGCGTAGCCCACGATCTCCGCCTGGGCGCGGCACCCGAGGACCCAGCTCTCCTCGAAGGCGCGGTTGTAGGCGATCCGCGCCGCCTCGGCCTTCCGCCGCCTCTTCGCCTCGCGCTTCTCGGCCTCCTTCACGGGCCGGATCTCGAGCTCGTAAGCCTGCGCGAAGGCCTCGCCGACGCGGCCGAAGACCAGCGCGACGGCCTGCCGCTCGCGCTGAGCCTCGAGCGCCTTCCGGCGTCGCCTCTCGCGCCGGTCGTGGCAGGTGCGGCAGACGACCTCGCACTTGGCGATCTCGGCGCGGAGCCGCTCGAGCGAGACGAGATGGCGACCGAACTTTCCGTCCTTCCCGAAGCCGATCCCGCCGATGTCGAACTTCTTCTTCTTCGGGTCGAGGTGGTCGAACGTCATGAAGTCGGCGTGCTGTTTCAGGTAGAGATTCTTGCAGTCGGCGCAAGGGCGCGTGCGCGCCCTCTCGATCTCGGCGCGGAGAGCCTTGGCGAGCTCGATCGGCGTCATGGCGAGGGTGCGATCCCGCCGCTTCTTCTTGTCGGCCAACCAGACCCTGAAGTGCTTCGGGAGACGCATGGCTACGGCCTCGAGTCTAGCCACGGACTGCACGAAGTTGAATCAGTCCTCCGGGTCCTCGGAGTCCTCCGCGTCCTCGGGCTCGGGCTTCGAGGGCGCGAGGTCGGCGTACTTGTTCTTGTGGACGCGCTTCCCCTCGGACTCCGGCTCCTCGTCCTCGAAGGCGAGCCCCGGGCACTTCTCGGCGAGGGCGCGCCACTCCTCGGACTTTAGGTCCTCGGCCCTTCTCTGGGGATCGATCCCTGCCTTGGCGAACGCGCTCTCGACGACCGCGAGCTGGGGGCGCTCCTTGGCCGCGCTCCTGAGCGCCGTCCCGAGCGACTTCCGCCGGTAGTTGAAGACGCTCCGGGCGATCGCCTTGATCGCGCCGTAGAGGGGATCCTTCGCGCCGCGCGGGTTCTTCGGGTCGAACCTGATCACGGC
>Ga0070738_10006553_pt1 | contig 12128 bp, 28 predicted proteins | sample Coa_R2_2_FD_66446 | JGI IMG/M metagenome (GOLD analysis project Ga0070738, IMG submission 66446) | Surface soil microbial communities from Centralia Pennsylvania, which are recovering from an underground coalmine fire - Coalmine... | ecosystem: Environmental > Terrestrial > Soil > Unclassified ... | reverse complement strand
AGCGCCGCCTCTTGTGTGAGCGCGACGCCGGCGGCAACGGCCACCTCGAGCCGGTAGAGCGTGGCGCGCCACACGCCGTGCACGCCGTCGAGGCGAATCGAGCCGCAGCGCTGGCACCACGCCGCGCCGGTCGGCTCCTGCTGCGAGGGCTCGAGCGTGTCTTGCGGTTTGAATAGGACGAGCGATCCGACGCTGCCTTCGGGATGCGTGCACGCCGCGAAATGCGTCGCGGCTTGGATGAGTCGTTGCATGAATTCCCCTCTTCGTTGGTGGAGAGGGGCACGAGGCGCGTTGCGTGTAGGGTCTTCCCGCAGATCGGTCGGCGAAAACCTTTCGCGGGAAACGGACTGCGATCGCGGAATGCGATCGCAATCGCACGACCTGGGAAAATGTTTCCCGATTCAGGCCGCGGACGCACGACGCCCGATCGCCCTACTTTTCTTGGCCTGTTCGGAAAAGTCGGGATATGTCTTTGCTAGATTCGGGCGTGTTTGTTTTGAAAATACACGCAACGGCCTAATGCCCCTTAGCGGATCTTGCAGTACTGCTTCAATCGCCGAAAAGCGAAGGGTTAAGCGCAGGTCGAGAACCGCGTCGCCGGGGTTCGTTTCGACCGTAAGTAGGCGGAATCGTTCGAGCTCTCCGAGGGCCTCGCGGACGGCCGGGGCCGGTTGGCTCGCGTCAATCATGCCCAGGTTGAGCAGCAAACTGGGCCATCCGGTCCCGTCGGGCTGCCCGGTGAGCGAGTCGATCTCGAGGAGCTCGCGCAGGACGAGACGCGCGGGCGGTGTCAAGAAAACGCACCTTCGCAGGGCCGGCTCGACCGTCGACCAGGACGCGTAGAGGCGCGCCCGGGCGGCAGGTTCCTGGATTGTTCGCGCTGCGGTCATGGGCACATCCCGCGTTGTCGGCGAGAGTATACTGCGGTTTGAGTCGTGAGAATCACTGGCATGGGCCTTCGTCGGTCCAGACCGTGCCCCACGGACAGCCGCTCGCTCCGGGGTCGCAACTCGACACCATCGCGCAGTTGGCACAGGTGGCGGCCGCGCATGTCCAGTTTCGGCCGTCCTTGGAAACCTCCGCGCCGAGGACGTAGGCCGGGCAGTGATCGCGGGAGAAGCTCGCGGCGCAGGCGGGCGTGGGCTCATCTCCGGACCCGGCGTCGGCGGGCGGCGAGGCCTCGAGGTCTGCGCCGGCGTCGCGCGCGGGCGGTGGCGGATCGCCCGCGTCCGGCGCGGCGGCTTCGATCGGCGCGGCCGCCTCGTGCTCGCCGGCGTCGCGGTTGGGGCCGACGGGCCGGAGCCCCGTGTCGAGCTCGCCGCCGGCGTCGGCGAAGAGCCCCTCGGCCGCGAACGGGCTCCCGCCGCACGCGGTCAGGTGGACGAGGCACAGGACGGCTAGCGAGTACTTCATCATGGCAACCCCCCTCCGCATTCGTGCGGACCTACCGCGAGGCAATGCGGACACGTTCCAGGAAGACGAGGAATCGGCTCGTACGCCTTAGGCCCGACGCCCTCGGCGAGCAGCTCCGCGAGCGCGCGACGACGTCGCCTTTCGTCGAGGTCCTCGACGCCGGCCGTCGCCGAGAAGACGAGTCGAGCGCGGGGCGTGCCCAGGGGGTCTTTCATTCGACCGCGAGCTCCCACGAACCGTCGCGCTGCGGGTTGAGGTGGACCGTCCCGTGGACGACCGGACGCCACTCCTCCCCCTTGGTCGTGAAGTCGAGCGCGCTTGGGGGCAAGAGCAGGCGCGTGCCGCGCGGGTAACACTGGGCTCGGCGGCCGATGTGACCGTCGTCGACCATGCCGTCGCAGGGCACGTCCGCGAGCGGCGAGTAGGCGTTCGGATCGGACGGGATGAACGTTCCGCCCTCGACCGCGACCGGCTGCGGCCACTCGTGCCTTTGGCAGCCGCAAAGAAGGACGGCGGCGCAGAGGGGTCCAACCGCAGTCCTCACGGCGAGCTCCGGATCGGGTTGCCGCCCGCGGTGAGGTCCTCGTCGACGTACTCGACGAGCGGTTGTTCGGCGTCGCGCGTGTAGTGGACGACGTCGACAGGCGTCCCGCAAAAGCGGCAGTAGCGCCGCGGCACGCGATCGAGCTGGTTGACCTGCCTCGCGAACGAGACGCGCGCGCACGTCCCGCAGTGCGAGATCGCGATCCCCTTGGGCGCAGGATGCTTCACGAGACACCGCCCTCTTGCACGGCCCGCAAACGCTGCTCGGCCTTGGCGTACTCGGCGAACGCGACCTCAAGCCGTCGAACGATCGCGGCGTGCGCTTCCGCGTATCCGCGGACGGTCCGATCGAAGCCGTAGATCCCTTCGTGCAGCGCGAGGATCTCGCGGAGCTGCGCGCCGGCGCGCTCAAGTGCGTAGCGCGCCCCCGCGGGGTCGTCGTCGTTCGCCGGTTGCCCTGCGAACGCCTGCGGCGTCCGGCGGCGCGTGCGTTCGATGATGTCAGCCTCGTCGCCGTCGGCCTCGCCGCGAAGCGGATCGAAGAAGTTCGGGCGGATCCATTCTCCGCCGCGTCGGTACGAACCGCAGTCGTAGCAGTACTCAAACCGCGCGCGGAGCTCCGGATCGCTCTCGGTGACCGTCACCGTCTTCGCAATCGCGTGGGGGCAGGCCATGAGCCTACGCGCGGCGTCGAGCAGCTCACGCACGTTCGGAGCCCTCCCCCTTCGCGAGCGACGCGCTGTAGCCCTTCTCCGCTTCCACGTACTCGAGCGCCGCGAGCCCGTAGCGCCGCCTGGCGCTCAGGAGGAGCGGGTGCTCTTTCTGTTCGTTCTCGCCCTGCAGCTCTGGCACTGCGCGAATCAGGTTCAAGAGCTCGAGGCACTTGCGAAGGTCCTCGCGGGCGAAGTCGTAGCGATGGCGCGCAGCGCCCGGCCCGTGCGCCTCGGCGTGCGCGATGTTCGCGGCGTTGGTGTCGAGCTCGCGCGCTTCGCCGGTCACTTCGTCCACGAGGGCCGGTTGCGCGAGCACGGCAATGCCTAGCGGACGACTCTCGAAGATCGTCCCGCACGCTCCGCACCACACGGCACCCACCGGCTCGGGAGCCGCGGTTAGCGCCAAAGTGATTTTGAAGCGCGTGTCTGCCGGATGCTCGCACCCGGCAAGCTTGCGAGCGGCGGAGAGGAGCTCACGCATGCTCGCCCCGCTCGCCCTTGCGGAACGCCGGCGGCACGTTCGCCTCGCGCAGAGCCTTCGAGTCGACGAGGTACGCGCGGAGCGCCTCGTTGACGTCTTCGCTCGCGAGCGCGATCGCCGACGTCGCGAGCTCGCCCGAAACGCGTCCCTTCGGGTCTGCGCTGAGCTCTTCGCAGAGCGCGCGGAGCGTGCGGTAGATCGCGAGGGTCCGCTCGAGCTCGGCGCGCGCTTCGACGTAGCGGCGACGCGCAGCAACGCCGAGGCCTTCGTTCTCGACCTTGCGCCACGCGGAGGTGCTCGCGTCGTGCACGAACGACCCCGCCTCGGAGCGAGCTTCGAAGGGCGGGAGGACGGCGTCGGCCACTTCGTCGCGAAGCTCGGGCCGGAGGTTCGGCGAGTCGGCATCGATGCAGAAGACCGAGCCGCAGAGCGAGCACCAGTCGACGCGCGCCGGGAACCGCTCGAGCTCGATTCCCGGGAACGGCTGCTGCCCATCCGTCAAGAACATTCGCCGGAGCTTGTCTTCCGGATGCGTGCACCCCGCAAGCTTCCGACCGGCTGTCAACAAGTCTCGCATATGGCCACTTTCTCCCCCCGCCGCGGTGCGCTCCGGTGACGGGCTATTGATAGACGTAGCACCGCACCAAACGATGGAACAGCGGTTTTCTTCGTCTCGTTCTCGCCGTACCGGACTACGCCCCAGAGTCCGTGAAACGTAACTCCGCGATATTGCTCCATTCCCGATTTGTAGGTGCGTAGTCCGGACCCCCGCCCCCACGGTCCCGATCCGAGAAACCGTCCCCCGTGTCAACATGGGTCCGTCGCCGCCTGCGCCGTGGCACGCCGCGCCACGCGCATCGCGCTGCACGGGGATTGACAACGCCACTCCACCGAGGTCCGACCCATGGCCGCCGCTCGCACTCCGAAAAAGCACGCCGACGCGCTCGCGCGTCACACCGAAGAACTGACGCGCGAAGTGGACGCGCTCGAGGACGCGCCCGCGCGCGAGCGCAAGCGCGCCGCGGCCGACGCACCCGTCGTGCGCAAGCTCTCCGAGGAAATCGGCCAGCAGGCCGATCGCCTCCGCGAGCAAGCCGAGGAGTCCGAACGCGTCGTTGACGAGCTCGACGATCGCGCCGGCGAGCTCGCCGACGTCGCCGACGCGCTCGAAGGCATGGGCGAAGGAGAAGAGGACGACGCGCAGGCCGAGGACCACGCATGAACGTGCGTTCGGCTTGGCCGGAGCTCGGCTGCGCCGCGTTCCTTGCCAGCACGATCCTTGTCGCGTTCGCCCTCAACGCGACCCCTCACCCGATCCGCTCCGCGCTCTTGCAAGCGCCTCCGCTCGCGTGCCTCTTCGCCCTCGGCTACCGCTTGGGGGTGCTCCGTCGCGAGCGCTTGCACGACGCGCACGAACGCCAGCTCGAGGCCAAGCTCCGGATCGCCGACATGACGATCGATTCGATGCGCTGCACGATCGCCGATGGGTCCAGCTACCGCGGAGAGCCGCAGACGGGCAGCTGGCCGAGGCCTTCGGCATGAGCGCGCCCGTCCGCGTCGTCTTCGAGCGCTCGGGCCGGTGGTGGGTCGCCGAGCTCCCGGGCGTCCCCGGGGCGTACTCGCAAGGAAGAACCCGCGCCGCGGCCCTGCGCAGCCTCCTCTCGGCTCTCGGCGACTTGGTGCAGACGTACGCGGAGCGCCGGGGATGAGCGCCGTCGTTCGGCAGAGTGTCGAGTGGCTCCTCGTCGCCGGCGCGCACGAGGTCCTCGCGCGACCGGCGTGGGCCCGTCTCTCCGACCCGAAGCACGCCGAGAAGGTCGCCGCGGCCGCCGGCGTCGTCGCCTACGCGCGCGCTCGCGAAGAACGGGCTCGCTGCTACGGCGCCTTGACGTTGGGGTTCGTCGCAACGCCGATCCTCTGGGGCAAACTCTTTGGGGTCGCTGCGGCAGAGGGGCGCGCGCTGCGGTGAGCATCCTTCGGCGGGCGTGGCGGTGGCTTCGCGCGTGGGCGGCCCTGGGCGGCTCCGCCGAGGGCGGCGGCCGCGGCGAGGGCACACCTTGAACTCGCCGGCGGAGTTCGATCCGGCGGCGCGCGCCCACCTCGGCCTCGTCGCGTTTTGGCTCTTCGCGCTCGACGCTGTGCGGGAGCGCGCGCGCCAAATGCCCGGCCCCGTCTGCTGCGTCTCGGTCCTCACCCACCCGCGGCGCAGCTGCTCGCAAACCGTGCAGCTGACGGCCTGCGCCCCGCCGACCACGCAGCGCGAGCTCGCCGAGCTCTTTCGATCGCTTCCGCCCCGATCGACCGTGGCGTGGTTTCCGGGAGGGCCGCCGTGAACTTCGAAACGCACCCGCACCGGAGCGCATGGCCGTGCGCGCGGTGCCTCCGCGAGGAGAGGCGGGATGCCGTCGGGGTGGGTCTGCTCGTGTTCGTGGCCATCGCCGCCGTCGTGTTTCTGACTGGCCTCGCGCTGCTGCACGGCAAAGGAGTCGTCCCATGATGCTAGGTGCCGCAGTCCTGCCGCTCGTCGTCGCCGTCGCCGGCGCGCTCCTCTACGCGCTCGCCTCCAATCCCAAGCTCGCGCGGATGGGCGAGATCCTCTTTTTCTGCGGAGCGTTCTGGCTCGTGTACCTGCTTGGAGGGAAGGCGGTGCGGTTTTGAACACCCGAACGGCGTGGGGCCTGCAGACGACGATCGATTTGAAGGTGCGCATGCAGCTCGCGGACGCGTGGGCCCTCTGCCGCATCGAGGCCCTCCCCTCCGACGATCGCGCAAACCCGCTCGTCCTCGAGGAGAGCGATACGACCGGGACGGGGGCGGTCGCGCGCGCCGCCGGCGTCCTCGTCGAGCGGCTGCGCGATCGAGGCTACGAGCCGAAGCTCGAGGAGGTCCTCGTCGCCATCGAGCGCGCCCTCGCCGCGAGCCTCGTCGGCCGCGCGCGCGCCGCCGGAGCGCGCTCGTGAAGCGGTGCCCGAGCTGCGGCGCGCGCTTCACCGAGGGTGCGTGCCCGAACTGCACGCGCGTCTCGCCGAACGCGCCGCCGCTCCCGAGCGAAGCCAAGGACGCGCGCCTCGTCCTTCTGCCGAGCTGCCATCCGGAGACGGGCCTTCTCGGCCTCGTGACGAGCCGCGACGTGCTCGAGCTCCGGTGCCGCGTCTGCGGGAGCCTCTCGATGTCGCTCGATGGGTTCTCCGAGGACGATCTCGACCGCGCCGAGGTCGCCGACGCGCGGCCGGTGCCGCTCTCCGAGGGCGTTGCGGATCCGGAGCTGCGCGCGCTCGCCCAGGCCTACGAGCGCGAAGCGGCCGAGTGGCAGGCGATCGCCTCGGAGCTCGCCCGTGGAGGCGAAAGCCCGACCGCCTACCAGGTCACGCTCGCGCAGCGAAAGCGCATGCTCGCGCGCGGAGATCGCCCCGTCGACGTCGAGCGCCTGCTCGCCCGCGCGGACGAGCTCGCGCTCAAAGGTGGAGCCGAAAGCAAGGCACGGGCGCATGTGACGCGCGGGGAGCCGGAAGACCATGGCTGATCCGCCGATGCGCAAAGCCGCCGTCTGCGGAACGTCCGAAGACGAAGACGGCACCTGCTACGTGCACATCACGCTCGACGCCGACGACCAGGTGGTCGCCGTGCGCGTCCCTTTACACATCATGCAGAACATCGACGCGATCGTGGGCGTCGACGTCCCGCCCGGCGACGTCACGACGTCCGAGGTGCAAGCCGGCATCCGGTGGAGGTTCTGACGTGCGCTTCAAGCTGAGCCTCTGCCATCCCTGCGCGGCAAAGCTTCGCGCCATCCTCGAAGAGCGAGGGGAGGACGCGATGGCGAAGGCGATCGGCTCGACGCTCTGCCGGTCGTGCTTGCAGCGCGTGCCCGGCTTTCGTCCCGGCGATCGTCTCACCGTGCAGCCGAAGCGCAATGCCAAGCCCGCGGGGTCGGCGTGAGCGAGTGCGACCAGTGCCACCGCGCGATCACGCCCGGGCGCGAGGAGGCGATCTTCACGCTGCTGAAGGACGAGCGACCCTACTGCGCGAGCTGGCGCGCGTGCTCTCCCCGCTGCGCCCATGCGCTGTCGCTCGCCATGCGCAAGCTCGCCGAGGACGCGCGCGGCCTGAACTCGGAAAACATGCGCTCGTCTTGGCGCGTCGACGTGCAGACCGTACCCCCTTCCCTCCGGAGTGCCCGATGACCGATCCCCTACCCCGCCTCGTGTGCGATTGCGGCTGGCCTCGTCCCCTCATTGGGATCACGCGCACCGATGGCTTGATGCCTACCGAAGCGCTTCGGATCTTCTACGACTGCCCGCAGTGCGGCCGCGTCTACGCCGCCGGCGACGTGACGAAGGACGCGCCCGGATCCCCGCGGGCGCGCGCGATCGCCGAGGAGTCGACGCGGATCCCGTCGCGGAGGATCCTTTGAGCGCCTCCCGCAGGCGCTCGTGAGCGTCCGCATCGTCTTCGGCTGCGACGCGTGCGACGCCGAGCTCGCGGTCCTCGTCGATAGCCTCGCCTTGGGGGCACGCCACGCGCTCGAGGGGCTGCGCCTCGCCGGGTGGGTGAGCCGGGTCGACGCGCATCAAGCCGTAGCGCGCCACTTCTGCGCCGCGCACGCGCCACGCCCCCGCCTGCGCCTCGTGGTCAAAGCCCACCCTTCGCTTGCCAAGGCGAGCCCGCGGCGCGCAGGCTAAGCGATCCCATGCGCCCCCTCCGCACGCTTCGCGCGCTCGCTCTCGCCGCCTCAATCGTCCTTCCCGTCGCCTGGACGCAGACCGGCTGCAAGGACGCCGCGCAGGCCGAGGCGAGCGTCTTCACGACCGAGGAGATCGCGTGCATGGTCGACGGCCTTGTCGTCGGAGGCCTCACCGGGACGCCGGCGCAGATCGCGCAAGGTCTGCAGGCCGTCTGCCAAGGGCGCCTGCAGTCGCTCACGCAGGACGTGATCGCGTTCGTACAAGAGTGGTTTGCGAAGGAGACCACGGCGCGCGCGCGGTGGGCCGACTGGGCGCGCGCCAAGCGCGAGACGGCGCAGCCCCCGAAACCCCCCGCTGCGCCGCCGGCGCCGCCCGCGTCGTGACGACGGCCGACGAGCTCGCGGCCCTGCGCGCGGTGCGCGCGCAGCTCGCCACGCTCGGCGACACGCTCGAGTCGCTGCGCGATCCCTTTGCCGCGCTCGAGCCCGAGCTCGGGCCCGACCTCACCCAGGCGCTCGTCAGCTTCGCCGGCATCGCCTACCAGTTCAACGCCGCGGCGCAGGCGCTTCGCGTGCGCCTGCTCACGCGCGCGCCGCCGGCGGCCGATCAGGGGACGGGCGGGTAGCGCGGCGGGTGGATGCTCGAGCCGCCGCCAGGCGGGTCGGGCGGCGGCCGGAGCGAGCGCCGAAGTGTCGTGAGCTCCCGGCTCTCCTTGTGCGCGCGCATGCCGAGAAGGATCGTCACGCCCACGGAGACCAAACCCATGGGGATCCCCGCTTCCGGGACCTTGAGGAGATAGAACACCGGAGCCGCGACAACGCCGATCACGATGAGGACGACGGCGATCCAGGGGTTCACGCTGTGGACACTACGCGGCGGCAGGGACACGGGCCACCGGGAGTTCGCTCGCAATCCTTTCCATCGCGCGCGCGATGCGGCATGCTCGCCGCCGGCTTGTCCGCATCGGTGCGGCGGCCGCGAGCGCGCGCGGGAAGTTCCCGGCGAATTTGCAGGAACTACCGCTAGAACCCGCTGCGCGCTCGCTATCTTTTCTCCTCGTGGTGAACGCCGCGCGCGCGCGCCGTCGCAAGAAGGAGAAGCGCATGACGAGTCCCCTGCCCGCCCCGCCCTGCTTTGTCCTCATCAACATCGACGGCGGCGACGCGGTCGCCAAGGTGCTGCCGCTCATCCGCGATGCCCTCGCCGAGAGCTGCGGGCCCGGGAGCGCGTTCGCGCATTCGAACGGCGACTTTGGCGCCGAGTTTCGCGTCGCCACGAGCGTGACCGATCGCTCGAGCGGCGAGATCGCGATCAACATCCGCCAGAGCCTTCCCGAAGCGCCCGACGCCGCGGCCTACCACTACGACAACGCCGGCGTGCCCGACATCGAGGTGGGCGTGAGCGAGTTCGAGGGGCTCATTGACGGAAACGACGCCGTCTCCGCGGGGATCGATCACGAGGTCAAAGAGACCCTGGGCGACCTCGGCGCCAACGGCTGGAAGGACAACGGCCAAGGGAAGGTCGACGCCGAGGAGTACTGCGACAAGGTGCAAAACACCGGCTACGCCGCGAGCAACGGCGTGATGCTTTCGAACTTCCTTTTCCCGTCCGCGTTCATCCCGGGCGCCTCCGGCCCTTGGGACTACCTCGGCGTCATGCAGTCGCAGGACGACGTCTCGAACGGCTACGGCATCCAGGCCGACTCGCCCGCGAACGTCGGCCAGATCGGGGGACAGCGCGTCATGGGCGAGCACGTGACGGGCGGCCGGCGCGTGCACGCCGTGGGCTCGCTCACCGAAAAGCAGCTCCGGCGAAAGGCCCACCCCTGGAGCCGCGCCTACCGCCGAGGCCTTCGCCTCGCCAAGCCGTCGCCCGCGCAGTCGGCGACGATCCCCCCGCCCCCGCCGGCGCCGGCGGCGCCGTGAGCCTCACGACGCGCCGTCTTCAGCCGCGCGAAGTGGGGTTCGACACGGTCGACCTCTTTAGCGAGGCGCAGGCGAAAACGATGGTCGCCGCGGGCCTCACGTTTTGCGTGCAGTACGTCGACACGATGACCCGCGACCGGCTCGCGATGCTGACGGGCGCCGGGCTCGCCGTCATGCTGACGGGCTACGCTCGCACGACCGGGTGGAGCTCCGATGCGGGGCTCGAGGACGGCAAGCGCATCGCCGGCAAGGCGCTCGCGTGCGACTTTCCGTCCGACGCGAGCCTGTGGTTCGACCAGGAGGACGGCGTCCCGAGCGAGAGCGTCGCCATCGCGTACGCCACGGGCTGCTGGAACGGCGCGACGACCGAGGGGATCGCCGATCCCGGGCTCTACAACGGCGCGGGCTCGGGCTTCGTGACGCCGGCGACGCTCCACGGCGCGATCCCCTTCCGCCGCTACTGGCGGAGCCTCTCGCAGGTCGAGAACGTCGCCGTGCGCGGCTACCAGCTGCTGCAGCTCTTCCCCCCGAACGAAATCGGACCCGCCGGGTTTCGTGTCGACTGGGACGTCGTCCAGAGCGACTACCTGGGCGGCCTGCCGCGCGCGGCGATCGCCGCCTGAGCTTCTAGCGCTCGGCCTCGGCGACGTCGCACGCGACCGGAGCGGGATCGCCGTCGTCCGCGTCCTCGGCCGGAGGCGCGCCGTTGCGGGCGGCTTTGTCGGCGCGCACGGCGTCGAGCCAGTCCGGACACGTCGCGTGGACGGGGCGGCCGCCGTCGACGTGCGGGAAGTCGCCCGGGTCGATTGGCTGCGCGCACCGCGCGCACGTGGGCGGCACCGTGCGCGCGACCGCGGCGCGCTCGGCGAGCCCCGCGGGCAGAACCGCCGGCGGCCGAAGCCCGACGCCGCCGAGGCGCGCGCGGAGCTGCCGCTGCGCCTCTTCTTTGCGCTCGGGCGTCGCGCGCATGCACTCCGAGCAGATGGGCTGCCCGTCCTTCCCGTAGGGCCGGAGCTCGACCTCGCGCGGTCCCGCACCGCAGTGGATGCAGCGGCGGCCGCTCGCCGGCGTCGTGGGGTTCATGGAGATCGTCCGATGATAGGCTCGGGGGCTATGGGAGCCTCACGGATTCGACGCCGCATCCTCGAACCGCGCCTGACCGTCCTCGATCCCGACGACGACGATCGGGAGACCGAAGACGGCGAGCCGGAAGACGAGCCCTGCCTCTTCTGCACGCTCATCGACGAGGCCGACGACGAAGCCGACCAGGCGCCCAACCGCGAAGACGCTGTCGACGACGTCCTGCGCGACAAGCTCGCGACGGCGCTCGCCTACGGCGCGATCGTCTTTGCGCAGGGACACGGCGTCGCCACGTGCGATGCGTGCAACGACGCGATCGACGAGGCGATGCGCGCGGTGAAAAAGGAGATCCGCAAGGCGCGACCGCGAGGCCGCGCGCGCTAGGCGAGCGGCGCGACGATTAGCCGCGCACGCCCTTGGGGCGCCGCGCTGCGGGCGCGGACGGCGTGACGCCGATCGCCGTCGGCGCCGGCGTGGTCTGGCTATCGGCCGTGGCGCTTTTCTTCGCCGGCGCCGGCGCGGGGGCGTCCCCGGACGACGCGACCGGGACGTCGAGGACGAGCGTGCTCGAGCGCGCGCCCTTCTCGTGCTCGCAGGCGCCGACGATCTGGCCGCTCTTGTTCTTGCCGATGACGAGCACCGAGCTTCCGCCCTTGCCCCGCCACCGCGCCGCCAACCGAAAGAACGCTCCCGTCACGTCCTCGATCGCCGCGCGCAGGCTCGCGGGGGTCTTCGCCTTGTCGTGGAGGTCCTCGAGCGCGACGCCGCTCGCGCCGGCAATCGCGGTCACGATCGGCGTGATGAGAGTGTCGCTCTGCCCCTGCGCAATCGCGATCGTCGCGAGCGGCTCGCCCTCGAGCTCGTGCTCCATCGCCGGCCCCGTGGGTTCGTCGTCGTCCGTCTTCGCCGCCTCGTCGGTCTTCGCGGCCGCCGCCGGCGGCGGCGGAGGCGCAGCCGCGCCCTTGCCCTGACGGGTGGTCTCGGTCTCGGGGGGCGTGATGCCGACGGGCGTCGTCTGTTCGGTGTCGCTCATGGGGATAGCGGCGATCGTAGCGTGCGGCTTTGTTGGCCGGCACGCGCGTTTCGCGCGAAACGTTTCTCGTGCAACACCCTCGCCTCGCCCGTGCCGCACGGTTGTGGCGTCCGTGCGATCGCTGCCAGCGCCCGACAAAGGAGCCGCGCCGCGGGCTCTGCGGACGCTGCTACCAGGACGACTACCACGGCCGCGAGCCGCTCGAGCGCGGGTGTGCATCGTGCCGCCTGACGGACGTGCGCGTCTTGTGCCGGC
>Ga0070738_10006552_pt1 | contig 12132 bp, 9 predicted proteins | sample Coa_R2_2_FD_66446 | JGI IMG/M metagenome (GOLD analysis project Ga0070738, IMG submission 66446) | Surface soil microbial communities from Centralia Pennsylvania, which are recovering from an underground coalmine fire - Coalmine... | ecosystem: Environmental > Terrestrial > Soil > Unclassified ... | reverse complement strand
ACAAAATTCATTCTTCCGCTTCCGGGCAAGATCGTTTCCGTGGTGGCGGGGAACGCGCGCGATCTTTCTGCGGGCGATCCCACGCATCAGATAAAACTCGGGATGAAAGATGTTATGGTGATGCGCGAGCAGGATGGGAGTTTCGCGGCGCTCGATCTAAAATGCACGCACGCGGGGTGCATCGTGCATTGGCAGCCCAATCAAAAAATATTCAAATGCCCGTGCCACGGCGGCGAGTATGACGCGACCGGCAAGGTCATCAAAGGACCGCCGCCGCGTCCGCTTAACCGTTTGCAGGTCGCGGTCAATAATCACGGCGATATCACCGTTACCGACCTCCCCGCGGCGAATGTGTAAAGAACGCAGCTCTTTTCGGGAGAGTCATTGCGAGGAGTCCGCCATAGGCGGACGACGCGGCAATCTCAGTGTTATCGGCACTTGCAAGAGCGGAGAATTCAATGTGGTTGCACACGGAGATTGCTTCGCTTCGCTCGCAATGACTTCGCACGGATGGTTCGCTCAAGTTAAGGGTGGTTATTCTCTTCGTCTGTTTAGAAATCTTACTTTCCTTCCATAACATGAAAGAATCCCTCGGATCGCGGTTATATAAGTGGATAGACGAACGGGCGCACCTTTCACCCGCCGTCAATCACATGAAGAAAAAGGAAGTCGCCCAACACCGCCATTCGGTGTGGTATTACTTCGGCGGGTTCGCGCTGTTTCTTCTTGCGATACAAATTATAACGGGCGTTATTCTTCTGCTCCGCTACGAGCCATCCGCCACGCCTGCCGCCGATCCTATCACGGGGAAACGGCTGTGCATGGTGCGCGCAACGGATTCCATTCTTGTTGCGGAAGTGCAGGACTCGACACTGCTCGAATACAGTAAGGGTGAGGAAGTCGCGTTCAAATATTCCGGCGTGCCGGATAGCGGCTTGCCCGATGAACTTAAAGGGAAAGTGAAGATCAAGTACACCATCCCGAAAGATTCAGTGATGATCGTTCCCTACACGGTGAGCGCAATTCTTGCCGAAGACACATCAGCCCCTGCCGACACATCCGCCGCCGCGGATGCCGCTCCGCCGATGACTGCAAATCTGGCGGAGATCCCCGACGTTCCGAAGATCATTGTTGACTATATGGCGATCATCCGGGATACGACGACAGGCGCGGTGCTATACCCCAGCGCTGCGTTTGTCAGCGTTCAGCGCATCATGACGGAGGTGCCGTTCGGCGGTGTCATCCGCAGCGTGCACGCGTACGGCGCGAATCTGCTGGTTGCGTGCATCCTTCTGCACATGTTCAGCACGTTCCTTATGAAGGGTTATCGCAAGCCGCATGAAATGATGTGGATGAGCGGCGTCCTGCTCCTCGCGGTCGTGATGGGATTCGGCTTCACGGGGTATCTGCTTCCGTGGACGAAGCTCTCGTATTTCGCAACGCGTGTGGGCGTGACATATCCGGAAAGTTTTATTCCCGGCATCGGCAAATTCCTCGCCGATATCATGCGCGGCGGGAGCGAGGTGACAGGCGAGACGCTTTCACGGATGTTCGATATGCACGTCGTCGTCTTGCCGCTCTCGGTTTTATTGCTGGTGGGGATACACATGACGCTGCTTCAGGTGCACAGCACGAACGCGCCGGTCGGCGTGCAGCAAAGCGGAATGAACGTTACCGCCGCGGGCATCGGCGCGCTGTCGCTCGGCGTTATCGCGCTGTATAAATTCACGACCAAAAGTTTCGACTTTACTTCGCCGTGGTTCATTATTCCGGTAACGGTATTGCCGGTTGTCGCGGGATTTTTTCTCAATCAGGTGTTGCTGGGGAGCGGGAAAACGGCTGACGGGAAACGGCGCGGCATCCCGTTCTACTGGAATTTTGCGATGCGCGATTACGTCGGCTGGCTCATCGGGCTGGCGGTGCTCGTCGCTATTGCCGTGTATGCGCCGTGGCACGTGGATGGCGATGTCGGCATGCCGATAGATCTCTCCAAGCCGCTTGTCACGCCCATCGGCATTCATCCCGAGTGGTATTACATGTTCGCGTTCGAGTTTTTGCGGCTCATTCCCGGCGAGATAGCGATGATACTGTTTGCGGCGGGCGGCGCGGTGTGGTTCATTATTCCATTCTTGGATAGAGACTCACAGCATGAACGGAAGAGCCCGCGCTATACACTCATCGGCGTTGTACTGATTATCGGATTTTTAGGATTAACGTGGCTCGGCTACCAAGCTGTGGATGATGAGATCCATCAGGCGCAGATGAATGAGCACGTGAAATAAATTCTAAATTATAAATGCTGAATTATAAAAAGGGTTGGATTGCGCAGATGTTGCCGGGAGTGTCGTTGCAAACGTAGCGAAGCAATCTCGTTATTCTCCATTTACGCGAGCGCTGCTTTCAGTTTCTCCACCACGTATTCGCACTCGACCTGTGTGAGATCGGGATAGAGCGGCAAGCGGATAAGCCGGTTGGCGAGGTCCTCCGTGATGGGCAGGTCACCTTGCTTATTCCCAAGCTGTATGCCGTACGGCGACGTGTGCAGAGGCACATAGTGAAACGGCGCGGTGATGCCATCAGCTTTCAATTGTTTCATCACGGCGTTGCGTTTTTCTTCGGTGGGGAGCAGGATGTAAAACAAATGGTAGTTCGTTTCGCAGTCATCGGGGATGATGGGCAAGCGAAGCAGTTTCTTTACTTCGCATTCTTTTAAGCTCTCCATGTAAAAATCGTGCGCCGCTTTCCGATTCGCCTGCATAAAGTCGAATACGTCAAGCTGCGAGTCAAGAAATGCCGCGAGAATTTCAGAGAGGATGTAACTGCTGCCGGCATCGACCCATGTGTATTTATCTATTTCCCCGCGCAAAAATTGCGAGCGGTTCGTCCCTTTTTCCCGCAGGATCTCCGCGCGTGCCGCGAGCGCTTCATCTTTCATGCATATTGCGCCGCCTTCGCCGGACGTAATATTTTTTGTATCGTGAAAGCTGAAACAGCCGATGTCGCCGATCGCTCCTAACGGTCGGCCGTTGTATCGCGCGCCGATCGCATGCGCCGCGTCTTCAACGACAATAAGGTTATGCTTCTTGGCAATGGCCATGATCGCATCCATATCGCACGAAACGCCAGCATAGTGAACGACCACAAGTGTGCGCGTACGCGGCGTGATCTTTTGCATGATGCTTTCGGGAGAAATATTTAGCGTCCAGCTGTCTATATCCGCGAACACCGGTTTCATTCCCGCGCGCAGGAACGCGTTTGCCGTGGAAACGAACGTAAAACTCGGCATGATGACCTCGTCGCCGGGCTTGGCATTAACCAGCATTGCGGAAAGCTCAAGCGCGTGTGTGCACGAGCTTGTAAGCAAAAGATTAGGCAAAGAAAAATCCGTGCACATGCGCGCTTCCACTTTTTTGCAAAACGCGCCGTCTCCGCTCAACTTCCCCGAGAGCAGAACTTGGGTAATGTTCAGCAATGCGTTTTTAGAAATGTACGGCTTCGATAAAGGAATAGCGTCCATGCACACTTATATAATATGACAGATTCACTAAGGAAACACAAACCTACAAAAATTGTGTTTTATCTATTCCCACTATAAAAATCCAGCAGAGTTTTTATCGTTTTCTCCATCGAGTGGTTCTCCCACGCGTATTTCTCAGCTTCTGCTCCGTGTGCGGCACGGATCTCCGGATGGTCGACGTAATGCTCCACTGCGCGGGCGATCGCGGCGGGGTCGCGGGGCTCGATAAGTGTTCCACGCACGCCGTTCTCGATCTGCTCTTCCGTGCCTCCCGCTTTTGTGCCGATAACCGGCAGCCCCATCGCCATGGCATTGATGACGGAGAGCGAATACATCTCGGCATAGCTTGGCAGAACGAAAATATCCATGGCGTTCAGATATGGAATGATCATTTTTCTGAACCCCACGCGTATGATATTCTTCTCAAGATAATTTTGTTTGATGAACGAAGTGATGTATTCATCGCACGCTTTGCTTCCGGGCTCATACTCCTGACTTCCGTCGTCCTTCGTTCGCAGGATCGTCGGCTCGCCGATGATGAGATATTTTATAACGCCTTGTTTTTCTTTTGGCAGAAGCAGATATGATTCTGCAAATTCGCGCACGCCTTTCTGCACGTCAATACGTCCCAATACCCCGACGAGAATTTCATGTTCCTTCACATCTAACATCAGCCGCGTTTCGCGGCGCACGGTTTCATTCGGGACAAAATCATTCAATGCAATTCCATAACGGAGCAAGTGCACGCGGGAGGGCTCTATGGGATACCGTTCTCGTATTTCCCGGTTGATGATCTCCGATGAAGAGAATATGCCGTTAGCCCGCCTGTATATCCAGCGGTGCAGTATGTCTTTTTTCGGAGCGACATTCATGTACACGCTGTGGAACAGCTTTACCTTCGGAAAGCCGCGAATAGCCCATGATGCTGTCCAAATATCAAACCGGGTGTGCGAATGGACGACGGAAACCCCGCGCTTGCGGATGATCTTTTGCACGAGAAGGATATCGTGAACGTTGAAATATCCGCTTCCCGATGAAGGATATGTCTCAATGGAATGTTCGCGCAAGAATTGTTCGACTTTGCTTCCGGGCACACAAAGCACTACTGGTTTCCATCCCGATTGCGCGAGAGTAACTGCCAGCGTGCATACATACAACTCCAGGCCGCCCCAAGAGGTTGAAGTAAGAATATAAAGAGCTGTCGGTTCGATCAGAAACGGTGGAAATAGTGAAAAGCGCACATCCTATCACAAAATTACAGAGATCATACCTGATAGCAAATAACATTTTTTTAGGGAAATTGTTTCGCTTATGGCGGTTTAGCAAGGCAGTTTCCGGATATCACATGCCCGGAAGCCGCCATAAAAAGAGAGCCAGATTTTCATTTTTCCCCGAATTTATGCAAAAAAACGACTTTCAGGGGATTTTTATTAGATACAGGTATTATTGATATTACTTAATTTACATGAAACAACCGGCGTATATTGGTGTCATTCTTGTAGCGACTGATATACATATATGAAGACATACAGTGACTCGGAACTCTATGCGCTTCTTCGCGGCGACCATCGCGCGAAAGAAAATGCTTTTACAGAGCTTTATGCGCGGTATTCGTCACGGGTATATGTGTATTGCTGCCGTATCATGGGTGATAATGTAAGCGCAGAAGATGTTTTTCAGGAAACATTCATACGCTTTTTGCAAACGGCAGAAAAGGGGCAGGACGTTTTAAATATCCCGGCATATCTTCTCCGCATTGCGCGCAATCTGTGCTTTAATGCAAAACGCGATGATAAATCGGCGGCGGCGCTTTCCGTAGATGACTTTCAATTCTCCACGGAGGATAAGACGGTCGAATCCGCCGAACTGGGACGGTTGATCGAGATGGCGCTCTCGTTGTTGACGGAAGAACATCGTGAAGCGTTCGTGTTGCAGGCATATAACGGTTTATCGTATGAAGAGATAGCGGAAGTGACGAATGTTCCCGTAACGACGGTGCGAAACCGCGTTGTGCGGGCAAAAAAAAGAATGCGGGAGATCCTTTCTCCGTATATGGAAGAATTGAAATAATGACTGCCCATAAATTACATGGTACATTGTTAGCAGGTGTTTACAATGAATGAGCAAAATATATTTACCCCGTCGGAACTGATCTATCTGTTCCTCGACGGCGAAGCGGACAACGTGCAGCGCACGGTGTTGTTCTCTGCTATGGCAAGCGATAGCGCCCTGCAGGAAGAATTCCACGACGCGATGCAGATACGGACTGTTGCGCAGAAACAGGCGCAGATGGTCGTTCCGCCCGCAATGCTTACGCAGCAGGTTTTTGCCAAAGCGGGATTCGGAACCGCCGCGTCGATAAAATCGGCGGGGCTCTTTTCTTCTTCCGGTGCGTGGATAAGCTCATTCAAAGCTGCGATCGCCCCGCTGCTTACGGCGGCTGTGGCTTCGGTGGTGACGGGCGTAGTGATGTACAACGTGAACCAATCGAAACTGGATGCGGTGAAATTGCAGGCGCAATCGGAAATTGCAGCGGCACGGCAGCAGGCGGCTCAGGTTGTCCAGCCGCAAATGGTAGCTCCATCACAAGCAGTTGCCTCTCCGGCGATAACGATAGTGAAAGAAAAACCGGTGCAAAGAAATGTTGTGCGCACTGTTGTGCCGCCGCAGAGCGACATCGTATCGAATCCTCCTCAGATGGCTGTTACGAATGATGTGCCGGTGACAAGTGTTGCGGGTATTGTTTCTGCGGATACCGTGAAGACGCTGCCCCGGATCACGCCGGTTGCTTACGCGATGCCGAACACGCAATACGTGGTAGGAACGAATGTTACGCCTATCTATGAAAAAGAAAGCTTCGCCTCGCGCGCGCTTTTTGATGATGAACAGAAATCCCGCTTTATTGCGTATGCGCGGGGTATCGTAAATATACAACTCTATCCGCAGCGCCCATTTGAAAGCAATGCGAACGCGTTGGTGGATAATGTGAGCGTTGGCGTAATGCGCCGTATAAACGATAACAGTTGGGTTGGGGTGGAAATCGGGCAGGAAATGTTCCCGCTGTATGTGCTGGATACGCGCAACCAACAGTTTGAATTGCATCCATCGCTTTTCTGGGGTGGGGCGGCGTTCCGTTACGTCCCATCGCCGACGGATATGTTGAGTCCGTTCACGCAGATACTGGTGGGCGGAACGCGGACGGGACCTATAGGAAAATTGATGCTGGGTATGGAATGGCGTGCCGACAGCCACATCATGTTCTCGCTCGGCGTGGAAGGAACTGCGTTGCTATATAACAATGGAAGCACGTTAAGCACCGCAGGGAAGCTGGGCATTACGCCATCGGTTGCAATATCATTTTAAGTGAGTCATTATGAGAACGATCGTATTTTGCAGTATTGTGTGTTGTGCGGGCGCATTCTATGCGTGCGAACAAAGCAGTGTTGGTCCTATCCCGCCTCCTTCGGTGATATACGCGGCGGCTGATTATATGCTTAATGCCAAAGCAGGTGATTCCGAAGTGTTTAAACAAACGGTGTACGACAGTTCATGGAACATGATCAACCCTCCTTCAACATTAACGATGACCGTTGTGGGCACAAACGTACCATTGGATAACGGAGAAAAAGCAGTGGAGGTGGCATATACTCTGGATGGGCACCCGCAACCCGATGAGACAGACTATATAGCGTCATCCGATAGCGGGATTGTCAGTTACAGCGATATTGATTGCAAGAAATCGAAAAATCTCCTTCTTAATCCTTTAGGGGAAGGGAAATCGTTCCGGATCACCAATGATGATTACCGCGTGGAAGATTATATCGTTATAGATTCTTTGAATACAACCATCAAAACGTCTGCGGGAACATTCCCGGCGTTGAAATTAACGGAATGCCAGGTTTCCACTGACCAGTCGTCGGATCACATTAAGGATTCAGCTTCCGTGGATATATACCTTGTGGCAGGGTATTTGGAAGCCTATCAAGTTGAGACGGATGTTCAAAAGCTCTCTGCCGACGGACAGGGGAATGACATTGTGCTTTCAAAATCAATAACGGTTACCGATCTCACTTCGAAAACGTGGTGACAGCAAAAGGATCACGCTTAAAATCCGTATCCTAAGTAGAACCCCATCCACGGAGCGATGTGCTGGGCATCAAACACAGGAGTGACACCGATGCCAGCGTTAAAATTCCCATTCAGCGGCTGATAGCGGTATCCCACCGTCAGTGTCCCTTTCAACTTTGAAGAAGAAAAACCGGGGAACATCGGCTCGTTGTCATAATCCGAGATATGCACAAAACCGCCTACCCCTAATTCAAGACGGTCCTTCCCTTCGCCGATAAAATAATTCACTGAAAACGGAACCACGGGCACCCATTGATAGCCAACATTATCAGGACTGCTGGGAGCCGGTGAGTAATTGAAGCCGGTTGCCCCTATACCCGCACGGATGCTGATATCGTTCGTAATGAACCGTTCATAGTGAAGCGAAACGTGCAGTCCGCTCCCGATGAACATAAAATAAACGGCGTTCATTGCCGTCCTCGTATTATCGCTCGTTAGGGCAGATGGCTGTTGTGCAAATGCTGTTTGCCCGCAGAAAACAAGACAGGCGATGATCAATAAACGTTTCATGTAAATTTTTGGATGCCGGGGAAAAATCATTGCATTTATCAGAACCAGAAATTACCGATCTGAAGTTGGAACGGGAACGCGATGAACGCCTGAAACTTCGGTGTCAGGCGGATCGCAGGCGCGGGGAAATGTATATTGTCCAGTGTTTGGATAAGCCAGTTCACGAACGGTAAATCCGTTTTCGGGAAAAGATTTATCAGATTATAATCCAAACTGAGATATATTTCACGCGTATCGGCAACGTCGGTGTACTGCCTGCTATCAACCACCTGATTTATCTGACCGGCGGACGTATTCCCGAGATATGGTTCCCATTTTCTTGCCGTGTATCCGAGCGCCACTTCTAACCATTTGGGCCACCATTTCTGTCCGCTTTCCGGAAGCAAATTCCAAACATCCACCGACCACCAAAACGATTGCCCGTTATAATCATCTATGAACGTGCGCTTCTGTCCGGGGATGGAACCGCTTCCTAAAAATTGTGACGGATAATATGACCATTTCTCATGAAAATTCTGAAGTATGGGAATGTGATATTGCGCGAAGAAATACGCCGCACCTGCCAGATCGGCGGACGCATCGGTCGGGGAGAATCCCCATGATTTTGAAAACCCGTCGTTGATCTCCACGTAGAATTGATACAACCCTCCCATCAGCGCGCCGTAATCGTGCGCTGCCTCGTCGCTTAAACCGCACTGTAAAAGAGCTTCGCGGCTTCCGTAAGAGATATAATACGCGCCGAAGAAATGACCGAATTTATCGTTCTGAAGATTCTCGGGCCAATCTTCTTCAAAATGGAATGGCGCGCGGTCATTTCTCCACCATGCGTTCGCTTCATAGATATGCAACGCGAGGAACGCGCCCGCATATACTCCGCTGGTGATAGCCAGCCCGATGGGTTTTATATCCGTCGTTGTGAGCGGCGTGTGCCCATCGAACGTGACACGCTCGTAGGACGCCCACCGCATATTTGCATAATGCGGCTCAGGGGTGTTTACAGAATCATCGTTGGAGTTCCCGGCGCTTGGCGGAAGGGAATTAACATCCGCTGCAGCGTAAGGACGTTCCGGGGCATTTTGAAACGATGTTGACGGAGATGCATTCGGTTGAGCAATAATGAATAGATTCGATCGGTGGTTTTGCGCACGTAGCCCCGGAGAAAACAGCGGTTCGGGTGCAGTGAACAATGTACTCTGAATGCCCTGCGCCATCAAAACATGTGAGAGCGCCAGAAATAAAAAAACGGAGAGTGATTTGATCATAAAAATCGCTTGGAGATATGATTACGTAAAATATAGTGGTGTCAGGTATTCTTTTCCGGCAGCCCTGTTGAATATTTTTGCACGAATGCGTCCACGATGACGACGAGCCCTTCTTTCACAAGGTCATCTATCTCCGGCAAAACGCTGTTGATCTTTTCTTCCTTCTCCACGACCGCGATCGTTATCGGCCGGTTCTCCGCAATGCCGAGCGTACCTGTGCCATAGATGCGGTGCTGTGCGCCGTATCCCATGATCCCGCGAAGAACCGTTGCTCCTGTAATCTCGTGATGGCGCAACCGGCGCACGATCGCTTCGTATAAGCGCATGTGCTCGTGCTTGTCCTCTTCGCCGATGAAAATGAGAAGCATTTTCACCGGGCCTTGCAGCGTGTGCTTTTTATGTTCTTGGGGTTTTTGTTGTTCCTGTGCCATTTGTTATTTGCTATTCAGGTTTATCATTGTCTGATGGGTTTGAGTGCTCATCCTGTTCCGATGAGTTATTATCGGGTCCGTTCGCACCATCGGCGGATGGCGCCTTTCCGGCAGCCGGTTGTTCTTCCTTTGTTACCGCCGTGAGAATTCTTTGCGCGTGTTTTCGCTCGCGCGTGCGTACATAATCCTCAACAATGTAATAGATAGCGGGCAATGCGACAAGGGTAAGAATCAGCGCCGACGCCAATCCGCCGACGATGACCGTGGCAAGCGGGCGCTGAACGTCCGAGCCGATGCCCGTTGCGCGCGCGGCGGGGATAAGCCCGAGCAGTGCCACCGTCATCATCATAAGGATCGGTCGAAGTTGCGTCTTTGATCCTTTCCGGACGGCATCCTCCAACGCCGCGCCTTCCTCCACACGCAGCAAATTGATATGCGAAACAAGCAATACGCCACTCATCACTGCGACACCAAAGAGCGAGACGAAGCCCACCCCGGCGCTGACGTTAAAATTCATGCCGCGTATCATCAACGCGGCAACACCGCCGATAAGCGCGAACGGGACGTTTGTCATTACGATCGCGGCATATTTTATATCCTTGAATAAAATGAACAGCACCACGAAAATGATCACGACCGTGATGGGGATGACCACCGCAAGCCGGTTGCGCGCACGTTCAAGATTCTCGAATTGCCCGCCCCACTCGATGGAGTACCCGTGCGGCAAGTGGATCGCTTGCGCAACCTTCTCCTGCGCTTCGGTGACAAACCCGCCTTGGTCGCGCCCCCGGATGTTCGTGCGCACGGAGATCTGCCGTCTGCCGTCTTCCCGTTGGATGATTGTTTGCCCGTCGGTGATTTTGATAAAAGTTACTTCGCGGAGAGGGATCATATCTCCGTTGGCGGCAGGAACGAGCATGTTGCCGATATCCGTAACAGTCGAACGGGCGGACTGCGGATAGCGAAGCACGATATCGAAATGTTTTTCGCCATCATACAACCGGCTTACGGGTTTGCCGCCGATCGCCATTTCGATCACGTTCTGTATGTCGCTTACATTGATGCCATAGCGAGCCGCTTCCGGGCGGTTGATCTCTATCGTAAGCTGCGCTTGGTTGCCTTCCTGCTCGATGCCGTATTCGCTCGCACCGGGGATGTTTTTGATGACGTTCAGAATCGTATCGGCTGTTGCGCGCATCAATGCAAGATTGTCGCCATTAATAAGGATAGCGAGATCGGCAACCGAGCCCGTGACGGCTTCGGTGACATTATCTAAAATGGGCTGCGAAAAAAGAATCTTCGCACTTGGAATATTCGACTCGAGGCGGTTCTTGATTTCTTTAAAAACAGCAGTCTTGTCCAAACCGCGTTTCCATGTATTATATGGTTTTAAGCCGACGAGAATTTCCATGCGATTCGGTCCGTAGGGATCGGTGCCGTCATCGTTACGCCCAAGCTGAGTGATCGTCATATTCACTTCCGGAGTTTCGGAGATCAATTTCCGGATAAGCGGCGCCTGCTTCGCGGCTTCTTGTAACGATATGCCCGCCGGAAGGAAACAACGGATATTGAACGATCCTTCATCAAGCTCGGGAAGGAATTCGGTTCCAAGTTTGGTTGCAAGGAAAAACGCCCCGAGCACTACCACCAGCGCGGCGCTTGCAACGACATACCTGTGCTTTATAATAATATCCAAAAGACGTTCGTAATGTTTGTGCACCCATTCGTACAGAGGATTTTCTTTTACGTGCTTTAACTTTCGCAACGAAAACGACAACATCACAGGAACAAGCGTCAGCGCAACAAGCATCGAACCAAAGATCGCGAACGACATTGTGTATGCCATCGGCGAGAACAATTTGCCTTCCACGCGCTGCAACGTGAAAAGCGGCAAATACGCAAGCACGATGATCGTGATGGAAAAAAATATAGAGCGTTCCACTTCCCGCGCGGCATCGAGCACGATCCACAATGTGCCGCGTTGCTTCTCTTCCTCTGTGGCGTCCGTAACCCTTCGGAAAATATTCTCCGCCATGACGACTGCGCCGTCAACGATAATGCCGAAATCGATCGCGCCGAGCGAAAGAAGGTTCGCGGGTATCCCCGTGAAGTGCATCGCTACGAACGCGAAGAGCAAGGAGAGGGGGATCGTCAGTGCCACAATAAGCGCGGTACGAACATTGCCGAGGAAAAATATTAAAACGATGACGACGATCGTGACGCCCTCGAACAGTGTATGTGATACTGTCTCCAGCGTATTGTTCACGAGATCGGTGCGGTCGTA
>Ga0070738_10006550_pt1 | contig 12134 bp, 10 predicted proteins | sample Coa_R2_2_FD_66446 | JGI IMG/M metagenome (GOLD analysis project Ga0070738, IMG submission 66446) | Surface soil microbial communities from Centralia Pennsylvania, which are recovering from an underground coalmine fire - Coalmine... | ecosystem: Environmental > Terrestrial > Soil > Unclassified ... | reverse complement strand
GCGGAGCAACTGGCGGCCCACGTGCAGCGCCAGCACGCCCTGGGCTTCTCCGATGTGCGCCTGCTCGATCGGCGAGAGACGCTGGCGCTGGCGCCGGGCTTGAACGAGCGCGTGGTGGCAGGCAGCTTCAGCCCGGCGGATGGGCAGGCCGACCCGGCGCTGACCACGCGCGCCTTTGCGCAGGCCGCGCAGCGACATGGGGCCGACTACTGGACGAGGACGACCTGCTCTGCGCTGCTCGTGGAGGGCCAGCGCGTGGTGGGGGCGCGGGTGGAACGCGGCGAGACGCGGGAAGTGCAGGAGGTGCGAGCAGAGCAGATCGTTCTGGCGGCAGGCGCGTGGAGCGGCGAACTGATGGCGGCAGTTGGCGTGCAACTGCCCATCTGCACGCGAGCTTTGCAGATGGTGCTGTCAACGCCTGCCGCGTCGGGCAGCCTGCGCCCTGTCCTGTCTGCGCTGGGCCGCTCGCTTTCGCTCAAACAACTGGATGATGGCGCGTTTTTACTCGGTGGCGGCTGGCTCGGCCTGCTTGCTGCCGACCGGCATTCCTACACGCTGCTGCCGGAGCATATTGAAGGCAACTGGCGCACGGCCTGCGAACTTCTGCCGCTGGTAGGCCAGCAAACGATAGCGCGGGCATGGTGCGGGCTGGAGGCGCAGAGCTTTGATAATATTCCCTTCATCGGCCCGCCGCCGGGATTGGAGGGGCTGACTATCGCGCTAGGCTTTTCCGGTCATGGCTTTGCCATCTCGCCAGCCGTCGGGCGCGCCGTCGCCGCTCAACTGGCGGGCCAGCCGACGCCCGAACTGGACGGCCTCAGCCCCGCTCGCGTCGCCAGCTTCGACCCCGACCGGCTCGCGGCTTTCCTGACAGAAGGGCCGTCGGCAGCCGTGCTGGAATAGTGCAAGTATTACGCCCCGGCCAGACGAGCGACATAGGCACGTTCGTCGGGGCCAAACCAGGGCGGCTCCCCGGCTGCCGCGTTCTCGATGACGTGGCCCGGCACAAAGGTAGCCGGGATCGCCACGTGGCAGCGCAGATCGCTCAAAATCCATTTCAGCAGCGCCTGCGCCCAGGTGGAGACGCCAAAGGCTTGCAGGGGCCGCAAGGCGGCGCGCGAAGGGGTGCGGCGCATCAATTCTCCCTCGCCAAAGGGCCGCATGACGACGACGCCCAGACCGAGATCGTCTGCCAGAGGTAAAATCTCGCGCTCTACCTCGCGTTGCAGGGGGTTATAGGGAATCTGGATGGCGCTGATACGCCCGCTCTGCATCACCTTGCGCAGTTCGGGGAAGGCCGTGCTGCTGTAATGCGTCGCCCCGATGGCCCGCACCTTGCCCTCACCCTTCAGCCGCTCCAGCAGCGCCAGCCGCTGCGGCCACGCCACCAGATTGTGAATCTGGTAGAGGTCGATGTAGCCGCCGAAAAAGGCGAGGGCGTGTTCCACCTGCATCTGTGCCTCTCGCTCGCTCTCTGTCCAGACCTTCGTCGCTACCAGCGCCTGCTCTCTCCTGCCATCCAGCGTCTGTCCAAGCACGCGCTCGGCCTCGCCATACATAGGCGAAGAATCGAAGAAATTGGAGCCGACTGAAAAGGCGGTACTCACAACCTCGCTTGCGTGCATCTCGGCAGCCTGGCCCCGCACATCAAACGTGCGCCATGTACCCAATCCTACAACCGGTACCTGAAATCCAGCCTTGCCTAACATTCGATGTTCCATCTGCTTCCTGCTTCCTCAAACTTAACATGCTACGCTACGCTTTCCAATGATATCACGTCCGGCAACGCAAACCCGTAGGCGCGCTCACGCACTGCCGCATGCGCTCAGGAGACAAGTTTTTGTTCCCTCTCCGGCGGCCCCAGGAACGAAGGATAGGGGTGGGCCGCCAGGCTGCTGCCCCTTCTGCGGATGGCCAGCAGGGGCAGCAGCCAGAGCCAGAGACCGGCGAAATAAGCCCACCTGAAAGCGGGAAGGCCGGGTACATAGCCATACACCATCGGCCACGTGGTAAAACCATAGAGGGAAAGCATGCTGAAGGCCATGAGCCGCGTAGCCCCGCTGAGCGCGGATGGCTCGGGGCCGCTTGTCGCTTCAACCAGCGCGTACAGGCCGAAGAAGGTGACGCTGTACCAGGGCCAGAACCAGGGCGAGCCAACGATGCAGTAGAGCAGCCAGGCGAGAGCAAGCCAGCGTACCAGGCCGGATAGCGTGTGCATGCGTCCCCGCCGCGCGACCGCCCACCCACAGAGCAGCGCAAAAAGCACCACGAAGACGCCGATACTGAGCGTGTGAACGGTGAAATCAAGAGACGTGTTCATTGCGGGCGAGAGTCTGTGACCCGACAGCGTACTCAGGCTGCTGGCGAGACGAGCGACAAACTGCGCCAGCGAATTGTCGGAGTGATTGGTGCCGGGGTTGACCCTCAGTACGTTAAGGGCCGCGCCGTTTTGCCAGAAGGGCAGGTAGAGCAGGACAACTGTCCCCAGATAGGCCAGCGCCGCGCCCGGCAGATTGCGCCAGCGTCGCGGCTGCAACCAGACAAAGAGGAGAAAACCCGGTATGAGAATGACTATGTTGAGTTTCAGGCAGGTTGCCAGCGCAAAGAGGATGGCCGCCTGCAACAGCGTCGCCGTAGGAACAATGCCTGCGTTCGCCTGCTGGCCGCGCGCCAGCAGCCAGAGCGTGAGCAGGACAAAAAATAGAACGGTGGCATCATTATGCGCGTTGACGCAGGCTTCAAAGAGCAGCAGGGGATTCCAGGCAAAGGCCAGCGTCAGCAGCAGGCGCTTCTCGCGCAGGAAGGGCGCGTTGGCCCCCATGAGATAGCTGCTGATCGACCAGATGAGCATGGTGGAGGCGAGATGTATCGCCAGCCCGAAGAGCCGCAGCGCCAGCACCATTGCCACAATATGTTTCCAGCCGAGCGTATCGACAATCATTTGCAGTTCGCCGGTAATCATGGCCCAGGCAGGGCCATAGGCCGAGGGCTGCTTCACCCAGTAGACATAGGGATAGACCGGGTCGAAGTGAATCAGCACCGGTAGCGCGGTCAGCGGGTTCTGGTGGTAGATCACATCCAGTCGCGCATAGGCGATGTAGGAAAAGACATCAGAGGAGGTCACGACGGGGAAGGTGATGCAGCACAGTCCGAGCAGCAGGGTGGAGAAAAGGAGAGAACGCTGCGTGATGCGCGCAGGCAAGAAGCGCAGAGCCAGCAGATACATGAGTAAGACGAGCAGCATTGCCCCGGCCAGCAAGCCCACCTCTTCCCAGGCCAGCGGCCAGACCGGCTTTGTTACTCTGGCCATGTGCAGTCCAGGTATGGAAACTGTCAGCGCCCACCCCGGAAAAAATTGCAGGGTCGGCTGGATAGACCAGCGCCAGATGCTTGCCAGCAGCGCATCGTGAAACTGCAAGTATTGTAACGGCAGTACCGCGTCCAGCAGGACAAAAGTAGAGAGCATGCCCGCGAGCATGAGCGCGAGCGGAGCAAAAGAACTGACGGTCGGAAAGCTTTTACCGATAATATATCCAGGAGTACGATTCATACCACCCAAACTTCTAGCAATCCCTACACGATCTGCACCTACAGAGTTCTCTTTCTATGTTTGCCCCGTCCGCCCGCCGACTTCCCCGCTTTCTGATGGGCGTGATGTTTCTTCTGGCCGTGATTTTTCCCCATATCTTTCTGACCGCTATTTTGCGTTATCCCTGCCTGTCTGTCCGCCATACTCTGCCCATTACCCGGTTGCTGCTGGATAGTGAAAAGCCACGCATGGGAAGAGGCGGTGGCGGGAACGGAGAGGGCGGGATCAGGAAAGAGCAGTAACGAGCCTGATTGCGTCTCGGCGCGAGAAGCCTTGCCCGCCAGAAAGGGCCGCGCTTCCAGCGACGTTCTCTGTACGTGGTCCTGCACCGGCTCCATACGTTCCTGGCCGAGCGCAAAGCCGAGATAGAATGGGGTGATACAGAAGGCCATAATTATCGCCCCCGCTGCAAAGAGACGAAAGAGATCGTTGGGCGTGAAGGGCCTGCTTTGCGGTGCCTGTGTACTTATAGCCTTTATGAAAAGCCGGGCAGTGTGCGTCTGGATGCGCATACGCGGTAGACTCCAGGCGAAAAAGTTGCTCAACGCGCCCGTTGTTGGCGCCTGTTGTATTTCCCGCAACGCTTGTCGGTATGCCAGCGCCATGTGCCGCACCGAAGGGAAGCGGTCGGCGGGGTCTTTTGCCAGAGCCTGCAAAATGAGGCGATCGATGGCGGGCGGGATGGTCGGGTTAAGGGACGAGGGGGGCAGCGGCTGCTGGTGGACGTGTTTCCAGCAAATGCTAATCGCCGTGCGGCCCCGAAATGGCACAGTACCCGTCAGCATTTTATAGAGCAGCACGCCCAGCGCGTATTGATCGCTGCTCTGGCTGGCCTCTTCCGTTGCCAGTTCGGGTGCCAGATAGTGAGGGGTGCCAACCAGACAGCCAGTCTGTGTGATACTGCCCTCTCGTTCCACCAGCTTCGCCAGGCCAAAGTCGGCCAGATAGATAGACCGCTCATCGCGAAACAGGATATTTGACGGCTTGATATCGCGGTGCAGCACGCCACGTTCGTGCGCGTAGTGCAGCGCGTCCGCCACCTGCATAAAAATGCTGCCAGCCTCTTCCACTGTCAGCGGCCCCCGGCACAGGCGGTCGCGCAAACTGCCCAGAGGAAGATAGGGCATGGCGAAATATGCTCGCCCATCCTGCTCGCCGCAGTGGAAGATCGGCAAAATATGTTCATGTTTGAGGAGATGGAGCGTCTCTGCCTCGCGCCGAAAACGCCACACGTGATCTTCCTGCGCCATATCTACTACCTTAAGCGCCACCTTGCGTTGCTCGCGCTCATCCCAGGCCAGGTAAATTTCCGCCATGCCGCCACAGCCCAGGAGCCGGAGCAGTCGGTAGTGATCCAGAGATTGCGGTAATACACCCATCATTACGTCATCGTCCTTCCCCGGAAATTGATTTATTCTATAGAAATATCGGAACTTTTTCCAGATATTTTCCCGCAAAATCTCTCTCCAATAATACTCATCTGTCATCTGAAGTCGTCAGCGTCTATTCAAGTACCGGGCCAGACGGCATGCCGGGAGCCTGCGAGGAAGCAGGAATCAGCATACCCAACCAGTACGATGTTCTGTTGCCTTTCAGCATTTACACGTTAGGAAGATGCGGAGAGAAGACAACACAAAAAAGCCCGCCTTCCTGACAGGAAGGCGGGGAAATGACTCCGTAGGCGCCGATTTCATCGAGCGCCTACGGTTGAAATGCAGTTCACCGATTAAAAGCAATTAGCCAGCGAAGCCGAGAACATCGGAGCCGCCCTGGGTACCGCTGTGGTTCCAGTATTCGGGACGCTCGGCGACGAAGACGGCGCCAGCGGCGTAGGTCTGCACCGTCATCGAGATGGAGTAGCCATTCGTATTCGTGCCGGAATACATGTGTTGCAACACCATCTGTGTGATATCGACGGTCGAGCGGCTATGGGCAGCTACGGAAATGCCGCCCGGCGAATAGATCTGGCCGAGACCATTGGTCAGGGTAATGTAGATCAACTCGTTGGTACCCGTCGGGTTTTGCAGGGTCAACCACTCATTGAAGTTGGGAGCGGTATAGCCTTCGGCAAAGGTATAGATGGTCTTGCCTGCGGGTCCGGGCTGGCCGATGACATCGGTGCTGCCTTTGGCAGACAGGCTAAAGCCATTAGGCGCGCTGACGGTATGGCTATACTGGAAGAACAGTTCGCGCTCCACTACGATCTTCGCCCCGCTGGAAGAGACATCCGCCGAGACCGAGCTTTGCGGCGCGGCGCTGTTGACGTTATAGATGTACTGACTCTTTGCGCCGAGCGAGATTGCCGCCTGTTTGGTTGTCCCGTTGGTAAACTCCAGCGTAATGGTGACACTGGCGGTAGCATTGGCCGGGTCAACATTGGCGATGACCAGGTTTTCCTGCCAGTGCGGCTGGCTGCTGTTGCCGGTGAAGCCCTCAGCAAAGAGCCAGTCGTTCGAGAGGTTCTGCACGCCCGTAACGACATTGCCGCCGGAGATTGTTCCCGCCGCGCCCGCGTTGATATTGTAAAAGTAGTCAGGCCGCTCCACCAGTACCGGCTGGTTCGACGTGACTACCACCGCAGTATGTGCGGGCAGCGAGATGGAACCCGGAGAGATAGTGCCGCGTGTATTCGCCGGAACCTGCAATGTCTGTTGACCGACCTGGCTGCCGTTGGCATAATAGGTGGCCGTGATGTTCGCCTGACTGTTCTGCGGGTTCAGAATCGTCAGGTAGGAGGTGTAGCCGCTACCTGACGGCACATCGGGGAAGTAGAACGTTGTGCCGAGACTGGTTGCTCCCATGACATCGTTGCCGCTGTTAATGCCGTGATAGTTGAAGTAGATCGGGCGTTCTGCCACGATGCCGTTACAGCCACCCGTCACATTAACAATGGTTGAGACCGCATAGGAAGTAGACGAACCCGGTGACGAGATACCCAGATCGTGATTGACCGATTCGGTCACGCGGCTGGAGTGGGGGACTGTCAGGTTGACTGTTTTGGGTGAGCCGCCTTGAATCAGGTAATTCAATTGCACATTGCAGTTGTTGAGCGGGTCAGGATTGCTCAGCGTCAGGTATTCGTTGAAGCCCTGACCCACTTTGCCCTCGGCAAAGTACCACGTCTTGTTCACCGGTGACGCAGGCTGGGTAGAGACGCCCGCGTCCCTACGGAGCTGCTGGTAGACCAGGAAGCCCATATTCTGGGCCGGGGTGCCGTTATAATCCATAATCAACTGCGGGTAGGTGCAGGGCTGCCCCTGCAAAGCCCAGGCCCAGGCCAGCCAGCCGATATTGTGTGCTTCCAGATAATTCAGCAACTGACTCATGAAGCTGATGCCGCAGTCATACTGGCCGCTTTCCGCCGAGATGACGGGATAGGTATTGCTGATATTGCCGAAGGCAGCGGGCCACGTACTCGGCTGCTTATCGGCATAGTTATAGGGGTGGGTATCGTAGACCACATTGCTGCCGGTGATGGTATAGGTCGGTACCTGGCTCAGATCGAATGCCCAGTTCATGCCGCCCACGATTGCCAGGTTGTTCGCGCCCGTGTTGCGGATGGCGGTAACAAGCGTCTGCATGCCGACGGCTGTATAGTTGAAGGTCTTTGTGCAGCCGCAGTCGTTCGAGTAGCTGGTATCTTTGGTCACGCTGCACCCGCTCTTCCAGCAGCTCCACGAGGCTGGATGCGGTTCGTTGAAGACTTCAAACAGGACATTGCTGTAGCCCTTGTAAGCGGTGGCCACCTGTTGCCAGAAGGTCACGCTGTCGTTATCAGGCATGGCCCAGGGGCCGCCGCCATCGCCAGACTGCCCGCCGGCATCGCTCCACTGCAGGTCGAGCATGACATTCAAGTGCATGTTCGTAAGGCTCGTTACGACGCTCTTCACCAGCGCCTGATAGCCGGAAGCTGTACAGTTGCGATTCGCCGCTCCCTTGAGCCAGAAGCCCTCGGACAGGGGCAGGCGCACGGTATTGGCATACCAGTAAATACCGTTGGAGCCGTTGGTGCCAGGCCCCATGAACGCCAGGTGGGTCGCGTCAAAGAAGCCGTCGCCATTGCAGTCATACTCCAGACCGTCGCGCCCCACGCCGTGAAAGAGATAGGGATTGCTGCTGGCATCCACGATCTTATTGCCCTTCACGGTATAGGGGCCGTTGGCGGTCGTGCTGGAGTGTTTGCGCTGCTGTACCTGCTGTGCCTGCGCCGAGGCCGTCGCGGCGTGAGCGACATAGCCGGCATTGAACGAGGGCAGCAGCCCGATGGCCCCGGCAATGATGCTCAACAGCGCCACAAGGCTTACTACTACACTTCTTCTTGTAGCTAACATGGACAAAATCCTTTACAGCACTACAAATACTATTTCAATCATCCTCATCCATTCTAACAGGGAAAGCCGATTCGTCAATGTGTCAGAATGGTTCACATTATTCCAGTTTCTGGATTATGGCGATCAAGCCCTGGTTTCAGCCGGACAGTTCCCTCGCCTTTTTTTCAGTATAATGAGCAAGCAGAAATGCAAAACCGGAACCGGCACAGACGCTTATCTGCTCACAATAAACGCCTGCCTGGCTGTTTTCCTGGAGCGTCGCTCACTGTTACAGGACTTTCTACTCCCTCATACTCCCCCCTTTTTGCTGCAATATAGTTAGAAATATCGATCTACCCCCCTCTATTAGAGTAGATCGATATTTCCTGATCTGAGCAACATGCAGGCAAAACAATAGGAGAGAAATACTATAGCTGATCGCTACTTTTCTCCCCCAGAATTTTCTCATTGTCCTCGCCCAGCAACGGGGGGGCCTTGTACAGCCTGGTGGGCGTTTCGGAGAGGCGGATAGGGGAGCCGGAGAGTTTGATGGTACCGGCGGTGGGGTGCTGAGCCTCCCAGACGAAGTGGCGGAACTGCACCTGGGGGTCGCGGAAGACCTGACTGACGCTGTTGATGGAGCCGCAGGGGATACCGGCGGCGCGCATGGCTGCGAGCCAGTCGTCGGTGTCGCGCTGGCGGAAGAGGTCTTGCAGAATGGGGATGAGTTCAGCGCGGTGCTGGACGCGCAGCGGGTTGGTGGCGAAGCGCGGGTCGGTCGCCAGTTCCTCGCGGCCCAGCAGGCGGCAGAGCGACTGGTAGAGGCGGTCGTTGCCAGCGGCGACGACGACGTAGCCGTTGCGCGTCTGGAAGGCCTGATAGGGGACGATGTTGGGGTGGGCGTTGCCGTAGCGTTTTGCCTCCTCACCGGAGATCAGATGGTTGGCGGAAACGTTGCCGAGCAGCGAGATGGCCGATTCGACGAGGGAGATGTCGATGTATTGCCCCTTGCCGGTCTGGTCGCGCACGTGCAGGGCGGCCAGGATGGAGATGGTGGCGTACATGCCCGCCGAGATATCGGCGATGGGCGTGCCGAGCCGCTGCGGCTCCCCCTCGACCTCGCCCGTGACGGCCATCAGACCCGATTCGGCCTGAGCCACGAAGTCGTAGCCGGGACGTGAGGCGTAGGGGCCGTCTTTGCCGTAGCCGCTGATGGAGCAATAGATCAAACCGGGATTGAGGGCGCGCAGGTCTTCGTAGCCGAGGCCTTGCCTGTCCAGCGTGCCGGGACGGAAATTCTCCACCAGCACCGTCGCCGTCTTGAGCAATGCGAGCAATTGCTCTTTGTCTTCCGGCTTACTGAAATCCAGCGTGATGCTGTACTTGTTGCGGTTGAGTCCCAGATAGTAGGCGGCCTCGCCCGCTATATAGGGCGGGCCGTAGGAGCGCGTATCGTCGCCCTTGCCAGGCTGCTCCACTTTGATGACGGTCGCGCCCATGTCGCCCAGCATCATAGTGCAGAAAGGGCCTGCGAAGACGCGCGAAAGATCAACGACCACAACGTCCGAAAGCGCCGCATCCATAAAACATGTCCTGCCTTTCAATCCTTTGTTTGCTCTAAGAAGGGTAGAGCGGGAACCAGGGCGGGGGCCAGCCCCGCCCTTCCCCGCACACCGCCTTCTTTGCCCATATCCCCTCCGAACCTATATTGCCAGGTAGTCGTTCTTTTGCCGCGCCAGGAAGAGGACGAACTGGTACATGGCAAAGAGTTCGAGCGCGAAGGGCAGATAGCCCGTGTAGCCGAGCAGGGGCATCTCGAAGATTTTCCAGAAGCCCACATATGGAATAGTATAATACCATTTTGGCAGCGCGTAGTAGTTCCACATTTCCCAGAAGAAGCCGCAGCAGAGGCCAGCCAGTGGCAGCACAATGAAACGCCAGTCGCCCACTGCTATGTGGGCCAGCGCCGATTTGCGCCGCAGCACATTGTTGATGGGGTCAAGGATCAGCGCCATGCACAGCCAGATCAGGATAAAGCAGTAACGTGGGAAAACCCAGGGCAGAATCAGGCAGGCGAGGCCCAGCAGGATCAGGGGGATGATGACGCGATTCGGCAGGCGCGGGCCGATCTCATTTGCGGCCAGGCGCGGGCGCAGCGGCTTGAAGGTCGAGAGGAATTCGGCGGTCTCCATGACGGCGGGCAGCACGGTGGCAAAATCGAGGCTGACAATCAGCGTATAGGTCAGCCAACTGTAGGGCTGGTCGAGCAGGTAGTGCCAGTTCTGTACCGCAACATTCATGCCCTCAAATATCCACCACAGGATGCTGGAAATGACAAAGATCTGGATATAGCGCCAGCGCGCGCGCGTGAGCAGTGAGGTGCCGTGTCGCATGACAACCAGAGCGTCCATAAACATGATGTAGCCGAACCAGAGCGGGAAGAAGCTATAGCGATAAAACGGGTCGATGCGCAGCCAGGAAGCGGCCCACGCCAGCAGGCAGAGAGCCAGCGCGGCAAACCCATAGAGCGGGAAGCGTCTTTTCGCGGTAGTTTCGCTTGCAGATAGCAGTTCGGATTGTGTTTTCAGCACGATGTCAGTCCCTACTTTTCGGAATATCCTCTCCACGATGACCTGTGTTCACATCTTATGAAAAAGCATCATGGACATGTCATGCTGAGCGCAGCGAAGCATCTGCGGCAACCCGTTGGTCGGCACGGCTTCCCGCAGGTACTTCGCTGCGCTCAGCATGACATGTTGGAGAGCATTTTCAACGGCACGCCAGTTCATACTATAGTTTGCACACATTTGTATCCGTTTTGTCAAAATAATGCCAGCCCTGTCTCAAAATGCATAGCAGAGGCAGGTGAGTCTTCTGTTCGGCCTGACTATTGACGAATGCCTCTCTGTATGGCACGATTCATGAGAAGCGTAACAAAAGCGTTGCCTGTACGTAAGTACCATAGGACAAACGAACGGGAAAAGGAAGAACGTGACCGAGAAGCAAGCGAGCGAAGCGCAGGAATGGCTGACGGAAAATATCGCCAGGGTGCGCGCGAACATCGCGCAGGCGGCGCAGAAGGTGGGGCGCAGCGCGGACGAGGTGACGCTGGTGGCGGTCTCCAAGACGAAGCCGCTGGACCTTGTCAGGCTGGCGTATGAAGCGGGGGTGACGCACTTTGGTGAGAATCGCGTGCAGGAGGCGCTGCCGAAGATCGCGGCGTTTCACCCGCCGGGAGTATCCTGGCAGATGATTGGCCACCTGCAAAGCAACAAGGCCGGGAAAGCTGCCGGGGCTTTTGACTGCGTGCAGAGTGTGGACAACCTGCACCTGGCGCAGGCGCTGAACCGCCACGCCGGGGAACTGGGCAAACGCCTGCCCATCCTGTTACAGGTCAATGTGGCTGAGGAAGCCAGCAAGGAGGGTATGAGCGTGGCGGAGACGCCCGCGCTGGCCCGCGAGATCGCCGCCCTGCCCCAGCTTGAGGTGCTGGGCCTGATGACAATTGCCCCGCTGGTGGAAAACGCGGAGGAGGTGCGCCCCGTCTTTCGCGGCCTGCGCGAACTGCGCGACCGTCTGCGGGAAGAACTGCCTGCATATTCCTGGTCTCAGCTTTCTATGGGCATGACCGACGATTATACTGTAGCAATCGAAGAGGGAGCCACGATCGTGCGCATCGGACGGGCGATTTTTGGCGAACGTGTTCGCGGCATACAAGGAGTTTAAAAATGAATGTTGAAGATGTGTTGTTTGGTCGCCGCATCCGGCAGAATCACGCGCTGGAACACGCGACGATTACCGTGCTGAGCGGCATGGTGCCGAATCTGAGTATCAGCGCCCGTTCCAGTTCGCGTGGCTTCATCATTTTTGGCGACGTTGATCTGGGCGTGCTGCGCCAGGCGCTGGATGAGGCGCTGCACCGCTTGCAGGCAGGTGAGGCGGAGCTTGCCATCCATCCCAATTGCGGCACCAATCTCGTCATCGGCGTCTCGCTGATGGCGCTGGGGACAATGCTGGGCATGGCTTCCAGCCGGACGCGCACGCGCATCGCCACAACGGCTGCCTCGTCCCTTGCCGGCCTGATGGCGGCCCGCCCGGTCGGCGAGTTTGTGCAGAAACACGTGACGACGCTGCCCGATCTCGAAGGGGTGCGCGTGACAGACATTACGCGCCGCAAACTGCTCGGCTTTACCGTGATCGACGTGCGCACGGTGCAGGAGTGAATGTAGGAGTAC
>Ga0070738_10006548_pt1 | contig 12137 bp, 11 predicted proteins | sample Coa_R2_2_FD_66446 | JGI IMG/M metagenome (GOLD analysis project Ga0070738, IMG submission 66446) | Surface soil microbial communities from Centralia Pennsylvania, which are recovering from an underground coalmine fire - Coalmine... | ecosystem: Environmental > Terrestrial > Soil > Unclassified ... | reverse complement strand
CAGTACGGCCTCAAGCAGGGCAACGGCATCAACCTGCTGAACCTGGGGACCGAGCCGACGCGCACTCAGGCGGTGCAGTCGGGGCAGGTGGCGGGCACGATCATCAATCCGACGTTCCGCGACAAGATCGGCAATCTGAAGGTGCTGATGGACCTGCGTGACCAGGATATGGGGCTGGCGGGCTCGTCCCTGGCCATCTCAAGCGCCGTGCTCAAGAACCAGGCGGCGTCAGAAGCGCTGGTGAAGGGGACATGGGAGGGCATCAAGCTGGTGATGGACCCGTCGCAGAAGTCGAAGATGATCGACGGCCTCAAGAAGTACCTGCAGGTCGAGGGCGCAGCCGGCGAGGCGGCCTACCAGGAGATGCAGAAGGACTTCCAGGGGGCGCTGCCGCCCAAGCTCGACCCCACGGGCGTGCAGAAGTCGATGGATATCCTCGCGCAGAGCAATCCCCAGGTGAAGGGTCTGCCGGTCGACAAGGTGATCGACAACTCCATTGTCGACCGGCTGATCCAGCAGGGGTTTAAATAGCGCTCGCGACTCCCATGCCGTAGAGCGCGGCGCAGTTATCCCACAAGATCTTGCGCTTGTGCTCGTCCGAGATGGGCAGGTCCAGGAACGTGTCCACCGAGTGCGGGAAGCGCGCGTCCGAGTGCGGGAAGTCCGTCGAGAAGACGATATTGCTGCTGTCGCCCATGGCTTCGATGGTCCAGCGGACGTCGGTCTCGTCACACTCGACTGAAACCCAGCACTGCCGCCGGAAGTACTCGCTGGGCTCGTGCTTCATCCCCTGCGAGCGCTCCCACTCGTCGGCGTAGAGCTCGTAGTGCTCGTCGAGCCGCCACAGCAGCCACTGCAGCCATGAGCAGTTGCCTTCCAGAAAAGCCACCCGCAGCCTGGGATGGCGCTCCAGCAGGTCCGTGGCGCAGAAGGCGCCGAGGGCGTACATCTGCTCCAGCGGATGGGAGTAGGCGTGGCGCAGCATGAACGAGTCGAAGTGCTCGCCGGCGAACGGCGCGCCCGAGCCGCCGGCCTCATGAAAGCCGACGGGCACGTCCAGCTCCTCCAGACAGGACCACAGGTCGTCGTAATAGGGGTCGTACCAGTTCTTGCCCGTGACCACGTTGGAGCGCAGGAACACGCCCCGGAAGCCCAGCTCTTTCATCGCCCGGCGTGACTCGGCTACGGCATCGTCCACGTTGTGCGGCGAGATCATGGCCACACCCAGCAGCCGCTGGGGATCGGCCTGGCACCAGTCGTAGAGCCAGTTGTTGTAGGCGCGCGCCAGCGCCGCCGCCAGCGGCTGGTCCATGTTCTCCTCGGCCACGGTTCGCAGCCCCCGGCTGGGGTACATGAATGAGATGTCCACGCCCTCGATGTCCATGGCTTCGAGGTGCGCCTGGGCCGACCAGCCCATGGCGTGGTATTTGGCGTAGCGCTCCTGGTCGCGCGCGAAGCTCGACTTGCGCGGCGACGGCACCGGCGTGTGCTGCCCCCAGCGGCTGCCGTCGGGGTGGGCCATCGAGAGGTCGGTGACACCCACCTGCGAGCCCACGGGCGCCAGGTGCTTGAAGGGCGCATCCACGTAGCGCTGCCACAGGTCAGGCGGCTCCTCCAGGTGGAGATCGCTGTCCAGGATCCGGTACCCGTTCTTCGCCATTAGCCTGCCTCCAGTACGATTTGCTCGCATTCTATGACGAATCCCATGGATCCTCAGGCCGCGGCCAGGTTTATCAGATCGCTTCGAGCCGTGCGCCGCTTCTCAGACCGCGACATTCCGGACGACGTGCTGGCCGACATCCTCGAGACGGCCCGCTGGACCGCCAGCGCCAAGAACACCCAGCCCTGGCGATTGGTGGTCGTGCGTGAACGCGACACGCTGGCCAAGCTCGCGGAGTGCGGCCAGTTTGCCTACCACCTCGCCGGCGCGCGCCTGGCCATCGTGCTGGTCATGCACAGCCGCGGCGCCAGCTTCGACGCCGGCCGGCTGGCCAGCAATATCATGCTGGGCGCCTGGGCTCAGGGCGTAGGCTCGTGCATCGGCTGGTTCTGGCCGGACGACAACGAAGGGCGCGTCAAGGAGCTGCTGGCCATTCCGCCCGAGCGCACCGTGCAGGTGGGCATCTCCCTTGGCTACCCCGCCGACGAGGACGCGCTCTGGGCCTCCCGCAGCCCCAACCGCACCAGCGGCTTCCCCCTCGGCCGCATCCCCATGGACGAGCTCGTCAGCTGGGAACGCTTCCAGCCATGAGTTCCCTCTCCCTCTGGGAGAGGGCTAGGGAGAGGGTCTGCCTCGCCCAGGGTTCCCTCTCCCCCGCCCTCTCCCGCTGCGGCGGGCGAGGGAGTATTGCAGCGTTGGGCCTCGCCGTCATCCTCTCTGCCTGCGGCCAATCAGCCGCGCCAGCACCCTCGAATAGCGCCGCGGCTTCGAGCCCGGCGGCAGTGGCATCCGCCAAGCCGAGTCCATCTGACGCTGCAGCGGCGAAGCCCAGCGCAGCGGCCGCCGCGAGCGCGCCGGCGGCTTCCGGGCTCACGAAGCTGAATGCCAGCTACACCGCGGCGAGCACAACCTCGGCTCCGGAGTGGGTAGCGCAGGGCGCGGGCTACTTCCGCCAGCAGGGGCTGGATGTGGCGCTGCCGTTCTCGTCGCCAGCGTCGCTCACGGCCGGCTTGATCAGCGGCGGCTTCGACGTGGGCTACGGCTCGCCGGGCAGCGTGGCTGCTGCCGACGCCCACGGCGCCGATCTGGTGATCTTCGGAGCCACCTATGAAGGCTCACAGTTCTCGATCGTCGCCCGGCCGGACATCAAGTCTGTCCCGGACCTGAAGGGCAAGAAGGTGGGCGCCACTCAGCGCGGCGCGACCACCGACTTCCTGATCCGCAAGGTGGCCCAGCAGCAGGGCCTCGGACCAAACGACGTGACCGTGGTCTACATCCCCGATCAGGCCACGCAGATTCCAGCGCTCGTCAGCGGCGCGCTGGATGCGGCCGTCTTGACCGAGCCGCTGACCTCCCTGGCAACGGCTCAGGGCATGCACGTCATCTTCGGCCCCGACACCAAGGGCGCCGACGAGTTCGTGAGCATGTCGGTGGTCACCACGAAGAAGGGCTACCTGGCCGCGCACCGCGACCTCCTCAAGCGCTTCCTGATGGCCAACATCCAGGGCGTGCACCTGATCAAGACCAATCCCGACGAAGCCGCAAAATACATCGGCTCCTACATGAAGATGGACGATCAGGCCGTGCTGCGCCAGAGTCTGGTCAGCGTCAAGGGCGTCCTGCGCGACGACTTCTCGCTGACCATGCCGGGCCTCCAGAGCGTCATCGACAACACCGCGGCTACTGATGCGGACGTAGCCAAGGTCAAGCCCCAGGACATCACCGACCTCTCGCTGGTGGACGAAATCAAGGCCAGCGGGTTTCTCAACACTCTCAAGTAAAGAAAGGCGGACAAAACGTGGTTCAACCTCAGGTCAAGATGCTGTGCAGCGACATCTCTCACATGGCGCTGCTGTACGTGTGGCGCGACAGCGGCGTGACGCAGAAGCACGGCTTCGATCTCACCGTTCACATGGCCAACGTCGAGGCGGCGGGCCAGCCCTTCATCCAGATGTCGGAGCGCGGCCCCAAGCTGCTGGACGGCACGTACGACTTCCTGAGCGGCCTGCACCACGAGACGTACATCTACCGAGCGCGCGGCGACAAGCGCTTCATGTACATGGCTCAGGCCCAGAACGACTGGGACGACCGCGTCGTCGCCGCCGAAGGCATCAACTCCGTGAAGGACCTCGAAGGCAAGAAGTTCATCATCCACTCGACCGCGCCGTGCGTCTTCGGCAACCTCAAGCACTCGCTGGAGATCGGTGGCGCCAACACCAGCAAGATCGAGTTTATTGAGCTGAACGCGCCACGCGGCCTGCACTGCCGCGACGCGGTCGACGAGGTGGTGCGGGGCGGCGCCTCAGCCGCTTCGGTAGATCTGCCCTTCGATCTCCAGGGGATCAAGAAGGGGCTGCACCGGTTGGAGATCCCATCAGTGCCCGTCATTCACAACGCCACCATGTGCGCCAGCCGGCCCTGGGTCGAGGAGAACGAGGACACGACGATCGCCTTCCTGAAGTCGATGATCGACACCATCCACTTCTTCAAGACGGAGAAGGAGAAGGTGTGCGATATCCTGGAGCGCAACCTGTCGCCCCTCATCGGCATGGAGGGCCGGGAGGAGGTCGAGCACCTCCAGGAGGGCTGGGCCAACCTGCTGAGCGCCAAGCCCTACCCGCACCCGCTGGCTGTCTGGAACGTCTACAACCTGGATGTCGCCCACGACCCGCAGGTCAACTTCATCGGCCCCTTCGAGATCTGGGACACAAGCCTGCTGCGGTCAATCGACGACTCCGGCTACATCGACGAGCTGTACGGCGGGCAGCGCCAGGCCGTCAATCCGCCGGTCTCGGCTGTGATCTAGCAGCCCTAGGCCGTAACGGGGTCGCGCAGCTCCTGCTCGGGCGGGATGACGTTGAATTCCTGGCGGATGAGCTCGGCCCGGCGGGCGCGCATCTTCACCAGGCGCCAGTAGGCGGCGCCTGGTGCGCCAGCCAGGATGAGCGCGGCGGCGATCCAGGGCAGGTGCAGCGCAAGCATGATGGCCCAGAACCCGAACGCGTGCGTGAAGTACAGCACGAAGCCGGCTGTGATGACCTTGAACCCGACCATGACCCAGATGTAGGTCCACATCGCCGCGCGACTTGCCGCCGCTTCGTCGTACTTGGCCATGGCAGTCATCTCCCGAAGAGGTTCAGCACCAGCCGTGCCCTATCGGCACGTTCCCGTCAATGTACCTCAGTTGGGCGTTTTCGGCCACCTGCCAGTGCCATCAGCGTCGCCACGAGCATCACGAAGCAGACCACGAACAGGTCGACCGCGAGCGTGTAGACCTCGTTGATGCTGGACAGCCACAGGAACAGCACGCCCCAGCAGGTGACGATGATGGCCACGGTGATCAGTGCGCCAAAGGGCATGATGAACGACAGGAAGGGCCGGTCCCGTTCGGCATCGGGTATGGCCGCTGCCGCCGCGGGGCTCACCGGTCGCGTCACAAGCCGGATGATGCCCGCGATGGCGGCGATGAACCACACGCCTGCCAGGATGATCAGCAGGTAGGCGAACCAGTTAAGGGGCTCCTTCGTCTCCTGCGTGGGGTTGGCGCCCACCGGGGTCGGCAGGGCGCGCGCCGCCGGGACCGACGCTGCGGCTGAGGCCGAAGCCTCACCCGAAGCCGGTGCAGCGCCGCCAGCCGCCGAGGCCGACGCGGCTGCGGAGCCCGAAGCTGCAGCGCCCGCCGGCGCGGCCGATCCCGCTGCCGAGGCGCCTGCCTGGGCGGAAGCGCCCGCCGAAGCCGGCGCGGCGCCGCCCGCCGGAGCAGCCGATCCGGCCGTGGACGGCAGCACGCTGGCGGAGGTGGACTGCGGCGCGCCAGCCGCTTGAGCCGGGCTGGGCGACGTAGCCTGGGTCTGCCCAGGGCTGGCCGGAGCCGTCGGCTGCGATGCCGCCGAGTTCACCGGCGTCGGCACGCCGCTGGCCTGCGCCAGCGCGCTCGCCGGCATCACCAGCAGCGCCGCAAGCAGAACGAAGAGTGCGATCAGGCGGCGGCTCATGCCGACAGCCTCGTGGGTTCGAGCCATGGTTCCTCCTGGATGGCGAGCTCTTGGCCAATCTCGCGGTTGGCCCAGCGGAAGAAGACGAGGGTCAGGGCGCCGAGGTAGAAGAAGCTGCTGCCAATCCACATCAGCAGGCCGGCCATGGACTGGTCCTCAACGGCGCTGATGCCGGCGATGCGCGGCGCCCGCAGATAGAAGGCGTACACGGCTTGGTCGCTCAGCGACAGCAGCGCGCCGACCACGAACATCGGCAGCGTTTCGAAGAACAGGTACAGCATCTGCATCGGTTCGGCGAGGCGGCGCTCTTTCGCGGGATTGAGGACCGGCAGCCAGTTGAGCATGCCCGTACCCAGGTAGAGCGCGTGCTCGACCACGTGCAGCGGCTCGTGCACCAGGGTGGCTTCGTACCAGATTGGCGCGTGCGAGATGGCGAACACGATGTTGAAGCTGGCGAAGGCGAGCGCCGGATGGATCGTGATGCGCTCGCCCCACGGGCGAGGGAGGGCGCGCACCAGCAGGGGAGCGACCAGCAGCACCAGCAGCAGGTGCTGGATCATGTGGGCGACCAGCAGGTAGCGGTCTGATATTTCGTCCAGCGGGGAGAGCAGCGCCACTGCCAGCAGCACGATGGCCACGCCGAAGCACACCCGGCGGCCGTTGGAGACGGCCAGGCGCGGCTGGCGCTGGAGCCACACGAACCCCGCCACGACGGCGACCAGCCCCAGGATGATCGAAGGTTCGATCTCCCAGTGCGTGAGGACCGACGAAAGTGTGACCGGGGGCATCTAGGAGCCCTCACCTAGCCTCTCCCGATGCAACCCGGCGGGGTCGCTTCGCTCCGGCTGTGGGAGAGGAACAGAAACGGTCACGGCAGCGAGTACAGGAAGGCCGTGAGGTCCTTGATCTGCTCGTCGGTCAGGCTGAGATTGGGCATGAGCGTGCCGGGCTTGACGGCCGGCGGGTCTTTCAGCCAGCGCTCGACGGCTTCGGGTGTGTTCGGCAGCACGCCGCCGGCGATGGTCGGGCGCTGCGAGAAGTGCGTCTGGTTGGGGCCAATCTGGCCGCCATTCGGGACGCCCGGCGCCACGTGGCAGCCGACACAGCCCTTCGTCTCCCAGAACTCCCGGCCGAGCTCGACGTTGCCGATGCTCTTGGGATCCACGCTGGGCAGCGGGCCGGTGCTGGGCGGTGGCACCTTGGCTGCATCCGCCTCAGCCGATTGGAAGGCGATAGTAGGAGCCGTCGAGATCGACTTGATCGGGTGGCCGGGCTCGAGCACCTCGCCGAACAGAGCCATGAGCGTCAGGATGAGGCCCATGGCCAGACACACGCCGGCGGCGAAGAAGACGAAGAAGATCTTGTGATCCATCTTCAGGTGCATGTACCAGCCGCCGATGCCGCAGAACTTCAGGGCGGACAGGATGAGCAGCACGAGCGCCAGCAAGCCGGCGTCGCGGATGGAATCGATGTAGTAGACCGCGACCTCGAGGATGGTGAAGGCGAACAGGACGACGGCTACCCTGATGTAGCCCTTGGCCGATGGGTGGTGCTCCTCTTCGGCGGCTAGATGCGAAGCGACAGGCGAAGCAGCCAAGCTAACTCCTTACGTCCCCAGCAGATAGACGATCGTGAAGATGGCGACCCACACGATGTCGACGAAGTGCCAGTACAAGCCGGCGAGCTCCACGCTCAGGCTGTCCTTCTGCGTGATCTTGCCGCGGGCCGCTGCGAAGTACAGCGATATGAGCCAGATCACGCCGATCGTCACATGCGTGCCGTGGAAGCCGGTGAGCACGAAGAATGAGCCGCCGAATATGTTGGTACTCAGCTTGAGGCCCTTCTCGGCCACGAACTGCGTGAACTCGAAGAACTGGCCGCCCAGGAACAGTGTCCCCAGGAAAGCGCAGGCCAGGAGCCAGATCTTCATCGAGCGCACGTCGTTGCGCTGAATGGCTGCCAGCGCCAGCACCATCATCAGCGAGCTCATCAGCAGGGCGAAGGTGCTGACCGAGGTGAAGGGGATGTTGATGACCTGGTCCGGGTAGGGCCCGTTGAGACTGCGGCCGCGCTGGACCTGGAAGTTCGAAATGAGCGAGCCGAAGAACATGCACTCCGACCCGAGGAAGGTCCACATCAGCACCTTCCGGTGGTTCAGGCCGGTGCTGGTGCGCTCACCCGCGACGGCGGGATTCGGAACGACTTCTGCCGCCATCAGTGCGCGGCCACCGGCGTCTGAGGCGTAGGCGTCGTGGGCGCGTGGTGGACCTCAGCCGAGCCCGGCGGTGCAGGAGCGTTCACCGGCTCGAACGACCAGGCGTAAATGCCGGCCATCATGATCAGCACGCCCGGAAGGCAGACCCAGAAGTTGGTGATCATGCCCAGCGCGGCGATGAACATGCCGATAGCCACGACTATCGGGAAATAGGATGGGTCGGGCATGTGGATGTGGACCTCGTGGTGCTCCTCGTGGCCGTGCTCGTGCACGTCCACCGAGCCGCCCGCCATCGCCGGTGGGGCCGGGATGGGCGCGGTGGCGCCTTCATGTCCGGCGGCACCGTACTTCGTGTGCCACCAGTCGTCCATGGCGTGGACTGTGGGAATCTCGACGAAGTTGTAGTGCGGAGGTGGTGAGGGAATCGACCACTCCAGCGTCCGGCCGTCCCAGGGATCGTTGCCGGCCACGCGCCCGTGGCGCATGCTGTGGACGGCGTTGTAGATGAAGATGAGCACGGAAGCGGCGATCAGGAAGGCGCCGATGGTGTCGGCCATGTTGTAGGCGTCCCAGCCCATGCCCTCGGGATAGGTGTAGATGCGGCGTGGCATGCCATCGAGGCCGGTCCAGTGCATGGGGAAAAAGGTCAGGTTCATGGCGATCATGTTCAGCCAGAAGTGCCACTTCCCGAGCGTCTCGTCCATCACCCGGCCGATGACCTTGGGATACCAGTAGTAGATGCCTGAGAACAGGCCCATGATGGCGCCGCCGAACAGCACGTAGTGGAAGTGGGCCACGATGAAGTAGGTGTTGTTTTGCTGCAGGTCGGCCGGCGGCGATGCGTGCATGACGCCGCTGAGGCCGCCGATGATGAACAGGAAGATGAACCCGATCGAGAACAGCATCGGGGTCGTGAAGTGCAGGTGGCCCTTGTACATGGTGCCGATCCAGTTGAAGATCTTCACCCCGGTGGGCACCGCGATGGCCATGGTGCTCAGGGCGAAGGCCGAATCTGCCGTGGGGCCGAGGCCCTGGGCGAACATGTGGTGCGCCCACACGCCGAACGACAGGAAGGCGATGGCGATGCCGGAGTAGATCACGAAGGGCGTGCCGAACAGCGGCTTGCGCGAGAACGTCGGCAGCACCTGCGAGACGATGCCCATGGCCGGCAGGATGAGGATGTACACCTCGGGATGGCCGAACACCCAGAACAGGTGCACCCATAGCTGGGGGTCGCCGCCGCCCTCAGGCACGTAGAAGTGTGTGCCGAAGAAGCGGTCGAACAGCAGCAGGGTCAGGGCGACGGTGATGACCGGGAAGGCCAGCAGCATCAGGATGTTGGTGACCATGGTCATCCAGCAGAACACCGGCATGCGCATCATCCGCATGCCGGGCGCGCGCAGGTTCACGATGGTCACGAAGAAGTTGAGGCTGCCGAGGATGCTGGCGATGCCCAGGATCTGCAGGCCCAGCAGCCAGAAGTCCGTGTTCAAGCCCATGGCATAGGGCTTCTCGGTGAGGTTGGCGTAGCCGAACCAGCCGGCATCCGGAGCCTGTCCGATGAGCCAGCCGAGATTGATGAAGATGGCCCCGGCCAGGAAGATCCAGTAGCTCAGCGCGTTCATGCGCGGGAAGGCCACGTCGCGCGCGCCAATCTGCAGCGGAACGACGTAGTTGAAGAAGGCCACCGAGAGCGGCATGATGACCAGGAAGATCATCGTGGTGCCGTGCATCGTGAACAGCTGATTGAAGGTGTCGGCGTCCACCACCTGGCCGTTGGGCGTGGCCAGCTGCAGGCGCATGATTAACGCTTCGATGCCGCCCACGAGGAACAGCAGGAAGGCGGTCGCGCCGTAAAGGATGCCGATCCGCTTGTGATCGATGGTGGTGATCCAGCTCCAGATGCCGGTATCCCCTGACGGGCGCGGAAGTGTGCTTGCCGCCGCCCGAGGCATCGGCCTAACGAGTGTTGCCATAGGTCCCTCTCACTTCAGGCTTTCGAGGTAGGCCACCAGAGCGTTCACGTCGTTGTCGCTCAAGTGCAGATTAGGCATCAGTGAGCCAGGCTTCTCCCCCGGCGGATCGTGCAGCCACGCGGCCATATCCTGCGGCGTGTTCTTCAGGATGCCCGAGGCCAGGATTTCGCGGCTGCCGACATGCGTCAGGTTGGGGCCGACCGTCCCCTGCGACACGCCTTCGATGGTGTGGCAGCCGATGCAGGCGCTCCGGGAGAAGACTGCCTTGCCGTCCGCCGCTTCACCGCCGCTGGGGTTCGCCGGCGGCGCCTTCTGGTCGGCCACCCACTTGTCGAAGTCCGCCTGCGACTGGACGACGGCGATCATGCGCATGTTGGCGTGCGACGTGCCGCAGAACTGGGCGCACTGGCCGGGTGTGGTGCCGATCTCCTGCGGCGTCCACCACAGCCGGTTCACGTGGTTGGGAATGACGTCGCGCTTGCCGCCCAGGCGTGGCAGCCAGAAGCTGTGCATCACGTCTGCCGACTCGAGGTCGAAGGCGACGGTTTTGCCCACGGGCATGTGCACTTCATTGGCCGTGGTGATGCCCAGGCCGGGATATTGGAACTCCCACCACCACTGGTGGCCGACCACCCGGACCTGCAGCGCGTCGGCAGGAGCGGGGGCCTGGGTTTTGAAGATGATCGGAATGGTGAAGAAGGCGACAATCATCAGCAGGACCGCCGGAATGATGGTCCAGATGATCTCCACCGGCGTGTTGCCGTGAATCTGCGGCGGGATCGCCGGGTCGGTGGCCCGTGACTTGTAGTGCAGCACCACCCAGATCAGCACTGCCTCGACGATGACGCCCACACCGACCGCCGCCCAGAAGGTGAGCTTCAGCAGGAACTGGATGTCGTCCGCGAACTCGCTGAGTGGAGCGATGGTCGTTTGCGGGCCTGTCACGTCGCATCCGGCCAGGAGCGCCGCGGCCATGATGGCCGCGACCGGTAAGAGCGCGCGTCTGCTGAGCGCAGCGTAATTCGAGAGTTTCCTCATCTGCGTCCCACGACAAGATTCGGGTCACGCGAAACCGCGACCCCAGCCAGCAATCTTATCGGACGGCCTTTCAGCCCCGCATAGGGCCGCGAACCTAAATTTGAAAGCAGGCGGTGAGCTTAGCTCCCGGGCACCTCGTAAATGGCCACGCCGTCCTGGTTGTAAGCGGCCGGAAATGCCGTGAACTTGTCCAGGCTGCTGGCCGGGTACGTCTCCCGCTCGAACGGGCCGACGTAGACATAACGTACGGCGTATTGCGCCAGCAGCGGGCGAACGGCATCCAGCGATGGGTTGGTGTAGAGGTTCGTGACGTCGCCGGCCCGGCGCTGAATGTCCTGGTCGCCGAACAGCCCGCGCTGCTGCGTCTCGTGCCAGTCCCAGCCGAGGATCGTAGGCAGGCCCGTGTAGATGGACACGCGGTTGGCCCACGAGTAGAGGCGGCCGCGGCCCTCAAGGATCACCGGCGACCCCTGGACGTTGTCCTGCAGCCAGGTGATGGCGCGGTAGTCACGCTCCAGCGGGATGGGCTGCTTGTCCTGCCACGTGGAGACGGCCATGTACGCCTCGCCGTCGTCCGTCAACGGCAGTTGGGTGAACCGATCGTGCGCTCGGGCGATTCCGGCCGCGACCGGGTACGTGAGGCCGGCCAGGATCAGCACCGCGGCTCCGCCAAAGACCACCTGCCGCTGGAGGAACTGCCACGGCTTCAGTTCGATCCACATATCGTGCAGCGCCAGAGCGCAGGCCAGTGCCCACAGCACCCACACCTGCAGGTCCAGTTTGAAGACGGTGTTCATGCGGCCGACGTCGCCCTGGAGCACCACGAACTCGGTGGCCAGGCTGAGTCCGAGGCCGAGGCCAATCAGCACCAGGCTGATGCGCTTGTAGGCCGTGGCCTGCGGGTTCAGAAGCGCCAATCCTGCCATTCCCAGCAGGACCACCAGCAGCAGTGGCAGCCACAGCCGGAGCACGGCCATGAACGCCAGCAGGACCACGAACATCATGAAGGCGTCCGTCGAATAGGCCAGGCTCAGGCGGCTGCGTGGCGTGGCCGGCGCCGTGGCCGCCCTGCGCAGCACGGTGAAGGCACGGCTGCGATGGCGCACCAGCAGCCGCGCGATGCGCGCCACGGCCGCTCCGCTGCGCGCGCCGAACAGCTCGTGCAGCAGGAAGCAGCCGATGATGAACAGGAAGATGCCGTGGATGATCAGGTACGGTCCGAGCTCGGTCCGCTTGCCGGTCCAGGGCTCGAT
>Ga0070738_10006544_pt1 | contig 12147 bp, 10 predicted proteins | sample Coa_R2_2_FD_66446 | JGI IMG/M metagenome (GOLD analysis project Ga0070738, IMG submission 66446) | Surface soil microbial communities from Centralia Pennsylvania, which are recovering from an underground coalmine fire - Coalmine... | ecosystem: Environmental > Terrestrial > Soil > Unclassified ... | reverse complement strand
TCCAAAGGGGAAGGTATTGCCGGAACTCCACAGTATATGATTGATGCCTCGACTGCAACGCCTACTCTAATTAACACTGGAGTTGAAGGCTATCCCAATGGTAGCTATGGTCGGGGAGCACCAGCAACGGGTGGAGGCGGTAGCACAGATGGTAATCCAACTGCCAACGATCAGAACTCTGGTGGCGGCGGCGGTGGTAATGGTGGTCAAGGTGGCATTGGAGGTCGATCTTGGAGTAGCGATCTCCCAACAGGTGGGTTTGGTGGTGGTGCTTATACCGTTGCTGCGACAGATCACCTCATTATGGGTGGCGGTGGTGGTGCGGGAACGACTAATGACGGTACAAGTTACCCTGCAAATAGTCTTGCTAATGGTTTAGCTAGCAGTGGTGCCAGTGGTGGAGGCATAGTCATGATTCGCACTGGTAGTGTCAGTGGTACCGGAACAATCAACACCAATGGATCAGATGCTCTTAATGTTCAAAATGATGGAGGAGGAGGTGGTGGTGCTGGCGGCAGTGTCCTGGTGAGTGCTGTCAGTAATAATCTCACAGGTTTGACTATCAATGCCAATGGTGGAAAAGGTGGTAATCCTGTATTTTCCTCACCTCATGGTCCTGGAGGCGGTGGTGGTGGTGGTGTGGTGGTCAGCAATCCTGGTGCTACTATCTCTGTTGTGGGAGGCAGTAGTGGGTTAACTGGCACTCCTACTCCTAGTAATCCTTTGGGATCAACTGCTGGAACTGGTCTTTCACTTAACCCACCACTCACTGTTGTACCTGGCTCTTCTTCAGGCGCTGAATGTTCAAGTACGATAACGGGTAAAGTTATCAATGATGTGAATCACAACGGATTGGTTGACGCTGGTGAAATTGGCTTTTATTCTCCAGTGACAGTCACACTCAAAGATAGCAGCAACAATATAGTTGCTTCTACTACCACTGCTGCCGATGGTACTTACACTTTCAATAACGTTACTGTCGGAACTGGTTATAAGGTCGTAGTCACTCCTCTTTCTGGAACAATAGAAACTTTAGACCCAGATAGCACCAAGGATAATCAAGCTTCAGGAGTGAATGTCACTGCAGGTGTTACCACCACTGTTAATCCCTTTGCGTATGTATCAGGCACACCAAAGTTATTGCTAGTGAAACGCATTACTGCGATAAACAATATTCCCTTCAATCAATATGTTCACGACCCGAAAAGTACAGAGGATAATGACCTCAATTGGCCAACCCCCACCTCTACGTATTTGCGAGGTGTCATTGATGGAGGATTTGTGAAACCAGGGGATGAGTTGGAATACACCATATACTTCCTTTCTAAGGGTGTAAACAATGCTACAAATGTTAGTATCTGTGACCTTATACCCAATAACACGATTTTCATACCCACAGCCTTTAATGGCCTAACTCCTACAGATGGCGGTTTATCTGGCGCTGATCAGGGTATGGCACTTGCACTCGATTCTACAAAGTTGCCTACTAAACCTAGCTTTTATCTCACCAATGTTGCTGATGGTGATCGCGGACAGTTCTACTCCCCTGGTCAAACACTACCTGCTAGTTGTTCAGGCAATAATAATAACGGTGCTGTTGTTATCAATGTTGTGAATAACCCAAATGCTTTACCCACTGTCATCGCTCCTGGTAGTCCACCTAATTCTTACGGCTTCATTCGGTTTCGTGTCAAAGTAAGATAAAAGACTAAAGGAGTTATATATAACAATCATTTTTAAAATTGAGATTAGAAAATTGATATAAGCTGATAACTGAAACTTCGACTTCCCAACAAAACTCTATGTCTAATAGATTAGAACTTGGTAAGGAATATCCATCTGCAACTGAGGAGTCTGCAATCCAAGCAATTGAGCAGATGACGAGACAACAGATAGAGCAAAACTATCAAGCTGGCGAACGACCAGCTCGCAGAGATGCTCATGCAAAACATCATGGTTGTGTTAAAGGTGAATTTATCGTTGAGCCTAATATCACCAAAGATATGAGGGTTGGGGTTTTCCAAGAACCTGGTAAGAAGTTTACTGCCTGTATTCGCTTTTCCAATTCTTCAGGAAATATCAAACCAGATTACAAAGCTGATGCTCGCGGAATGGCAATTAAACTCATTGGTGTCGAAGGTGAAAAGCTGCTACCAGATGAACAAAAAACTCACGACTTTGTTTTGGTCAACAATCCGGTGTTTGCTATTCGAAACCTAGACGATTATGTTAAGTTTTTTGCAGATGTTATAGAAGCAAAAGGTAATTTACCATTAAAGTTTTTCTTACCTGGGTTCAATCCTTTCCAATGGCGCTTGCATGAGTTCAAAATTGCAATCTCAGCTTTTAATAAAAAGGTTGTCAGTCCACTGGAGATTCAATATTGGAGTATGACAGCTTATAAATTTGGCGATCGCGCCATTAAGTTTTCCACCAAACCCTCTACTGATAATCTTTCTGGAAGAAAAGCTTCTCGCTCTCCCAACTATCTGCGTGAAGCAATGATAGAGCATTTAAAGAGTAAAGAAGCTCAATTTGATTTTTTAATTCAGTTTCAAACAGATGCGGAAAAAATGCCAATTGAAGATGCAACAATTGAGTGGAAATCTCCATATCACAAAGTAGCTACTATCATAATTCCTCCTCAGACCTTTGACTCACCTGAGCAAATGGAATTTTGCGAAAACTTGTCATACACTCCATGGCATGCACTACCTGAACATCAGCCAATTGGAGCAACTAATCGCGCACGCAAGCAAATTTACACAGCAATTTCAAAGCTACGCCATGAATTGAATGGTGTTTCTAGACAAGAGCCCACTGAGGAATATTTTTCTTCTCTGTTTGGGCGCTAAGGGTGATTTCCTGTTCATGAGGAATTTATGGGACACCAAATTATTATTGTTGGTGCAGGACTGGCAGGACTCAGTGCAGCCTATGAACTGGTACGCGCAGGCTTGGATGTCCAGGTTTTTGAAGCACAACAGCGGTTAGGTGGTCGAGTTTATACAGTTCAACTAGGTGCAGGACAGTACGGCGACTTAGGCGCTGAGTTTGTAGATGAAAACCATACTGCTTTTAAAGCTTACGTAGCCGAATTCAACCTTAAACTTGATCCAGCCTGCCAATTTCCTGATGATCTCTACTGGTTCTTCGATGGGAGACTCTACAATCGGAAATCCTTAAATAACGAACAAGGTGTTGCCTTGGACAATTTATACACTGATCTGCAAAATCTAGTTGACAATCAACAAGATCCGCTCCAAACCCTTGATGAGTGGTTAGATGAAAGAGCAATCTCAGCCTTTGGACGTCGGATTGCTAAGTTGCAGGCTCATTCCCTGTTTGCAACTGATCCAGAGTTGATTGGTCCAGGCTTTTTTGCCTATCCTGGTGTTCAGGGTAGCTTTAATATGCGTGTTCGTCATGGTAGTTCAAGTTTGGTTAACGCCCTAGCTCAACGATTGGGGAAGCGGGTTCACACTAATAGTCCTGTACGCCGTATTCAGCAGACAGACGACACTATAAGTGTCACTGTTGAGACAGAAAACAGTGCGGTTGAAGTGATGGCTGACATTGTCTTAGTGACAATTCCCTGGAGCGTACTCCGTCATATCCCAATTGAGGCACCGCTTGTAGATGCACAACGAGAGGCAATTTCTAGTCTACCCTATGGTGGTGTGGTCAAGACACTACTACAATACCCATATCACTTCTGGTCACAGCCAAACTTTGGGATTGTGTTAGTGGAGGGTAACTACCATGCTATTTGGGAGCCTACCTTCGCCCAGATAGGAACAAACAAGATTCTCTCCTGTTTCAGTGGCGGTACGCCCAGTTTAGATCTGACTGACCAAGCAAGTGATTTGGCCGTAGCAACAGTGCGTGCTATTTATCCCGATGCACCTGAGACTATCTCCTCTTATTCATACAACTGGAGTACTGATGAGTGGGCACAAGGTGCCTACTGTTACTTCAGACCAGGAGACTTGCATCGCTTTAATCCACTATTAACAATGCCCGCTGGTCGAATTTTCTTTGCTGGTGAACATACCGCGCCTGTGGAGTATCGCGGTTACATGGAGGGTGCGATTCGCAGTAGTCAACGTGCTGTACAACAAATCTTGAACTTCTTATACTAAGACTAAATTCAGCGTCTAGCACTCAGGACTGTTCTAGTGAAAGATCAAAATCTATGACAAGAAAAATATTAACTGGACTGAGTTCCGAAGCTTACGAACACCCCTTTGATCGTAAAGCCTTAGCTTCTTTGCAAAAGATGCCTGGTGTCTCCCTACTGCTGAAAAAAATTAACGAATATGGTATTGATCGCCTACTGCGGCTTCAAAGTCTTGGCAGTGATATCAGAGTCACCACCCGTAATTTCCCCGAATTACACCAAGCTCTTGTAGAAGCTTGCCAAATTCTCGATGTTGCTTCACTTCCTGAACTGTATTTGTTTAGGGGAAGAGGTCACATCTCCACTTATGTTATTGGGGTAGAAAAACCTATTGTCGGGATCAATTTAGATGGAATGGAGTGGCTTAGCTCAAATGAGTTGCTTTACGTTTTAGGTCATGAAATTGCTCATATCAAAAGTCAACATATGATCTATCACCAAATGGCATTTGTTATGCCAACCTTGAAAAATGTGTTAAGCAGTACCACACTCGGAGTTGGTGGCTTGGTTGCTAGTGGAATGGAGTTGGCTTTGTATAATTGGCTGATGATGGCTAGGTTCACTGCTGACCGTGCTGGAATGCTTGCGTGTCAGGATATTAACGTAGCAACTACTGCACTCATGAAACTTGCAGGTTTACCAAATGAATATTTGACTGCTACTGTCATTGAAGATTTCCTTCTTCAAGCTCGCGAGTTTGCATCCAATAACTTTGATAGTATGGATAAGCTGACAAAAATATTAAGTTATACAGAACATCAGCTTTCCTGGGTAGTGATGCGGGTTGGCGAGTTACTGAAATGGGTAGATTCAGGAGAGTATGATAATTTAGTTGAGCAGAAAAAAACAACCATACCAGAAGAAGCAGAAGGGTGGAATTTTTTGACCTCGTGGTGAGCAAAGAAAAAAATCATACTGCTCGTAAAATGTCAAATACTATTAAAGTCTTGAATCGCCGGAAATCCTTTCGAATCTGTTGAATGATTTCCTGGTCTTTGAGAAAAAAGTGTTTGCATCCCAGCAGCCTGAGCTGCCCGTAATTCATCTGTCACATCTGAAATAAAAAGAATGTTGACAGCTGGTGCCCCAATGGCTTGGGCAATTTTATGATAGCTATCAGGCTCTTTTTTTGGCCCTGTTTCCGTATCGAAGTAACCACTTAAAAATCCTGTTAAGTCTCCCATTTCTGTATTCTGAAACAAAAGTTGTTGTGCTTGAATACTTCCTGATGAGAAGATAAACAACCGTTTACCTGCACGAGTCCAACGTTCAAATGCAGGTTTGACATCGTTGAAGACTTGCGATCGCAGTGTCCCATAACGATAGCCTTGCTCCCAAATTTTGCCCTGTAAAGACTTTAGTCCTGTAGACTTACGATCAATTGCTATTAAGTTCTGGATGTAAGGAACAGCTGCAAGTATTGACTTATCTTCCCACATTGGGACAGAGAGACCCTTTGCCACATCAGCTTCATACTCTTGTCGTAACTGCTTGAGATCATCGATTACTGCGCTATCCTGACTGTGTGTTTGTAGAAACGATTCAACATGTGCGTGAGCAAATGGGAACAAGACCCCAAAAACATACTCAACAGGAGTTGTGGTTCCTTCAATGTCCAGCAGAATAACCTCTGCTTGATTACCATATTGAGGGCTCATCAACAATTCTGACTCCTTCTCATCGGTAGCTTATATTTTTCATAGTGTGGACACTTACAATTTAGATAGTTATACTTGACTAAGTAGTGATTAAATACTTTTTATTACAAAAAATTTTTGAAAAACCCCTTTTTTTAAAAGGAGACAGAAACTATTCTACTACTATCCGAGATTAATCTTGGTTCTTAGTATTAGAAATGACCAATAACCGATGATCCATAAAGCAAACTTTCCTCTTTGCTCAACGGAGAAATCAGCTTCAAAAGCAAAAGTAAGTCATCATAAACCTAGTTTATTGTTTATTAGGGTTCACCGACTTATAGAAGTAAGATAGGGCTGTAGTTATAGCAAAAGACGGTTTTCCCGGCAGGTAACTGTATTAGATAAGTGGTATTGAGTTATGATCTGCCTGTCCCTTGTGCATCTTCAATAGGAGGAGACAAGGTTTTTATTGCCTTCGTTTAATGCAGATGTTTCAGCACTTCATAAAAAACTTGCAGGGTAGGTTAGAAACTAGCGTTTATGTGTAATGTTAACATATTCGATAAGTTTATTTTATAGGTTTTAAATATAATTAATTTTATTTTCAAGCATAATTAATTCTTTCCTTATGAAGTTCTAAAAAAACTAAATTTATACAAAAACACAAGAATATTCAAGTTACTTTAATTAAAATAGATATTATTACGCTGTGCAAAAAAATTAATAAATAAATATTAGATATTTTTTAACTTAAGAGCAACAAGTAAAATTCACAATAAATCAAGTTACATCTAACACATTTACTATTAACAAATCATCATGGTGAACCAACTTATCATTTATCTAGCAATGCTTGGCTACTTTGGCTTCTTGTGTCGTTTCTTTATAGAGTGGCTAAACTTCTTTTTGAAAGATGAAGATATGAAGTCGCCAGAAAACCGCCTTATTTTCGGTAGTATTTTAACTATAGCTGCTATTTTATGGCCTATAGTAGTCCCATTTGCTTATTTAGAATTATTAAATTTTCATAGAAAGAATAGAAAAGTGATTGATTTATTAATCAACCAATCCAATTCCAATTTTTCTAATGATTAAACTAGAAGATATGAGTCTTCTTTTATAAATTCAGGGGTTAATTTTTTTATTTTTGCTTCCACTCTGAGAGTTCTCGATTGACTGCGTTCTTAAAATCTGTAGATACCAAAAGTACAGATATTTTTCCATCTGGTTTAGTTGTAGGGTCAGCGATAGCATAGATGAAGTGCTGATTAAAATCTGGCTTACCCAAAATCAACTTATGGCTTTTTTGATTCTTTAGGTTCACATCGATTGTTGCTTGCGGTTGTTCTAAACCAAATTCTGCAAGCTGATTAGTACTGCTCAATATAGTTTGTTCAGCTTTACCTTTTACTAAGGTATCCATCAGATAGGATACAATCGCATCATTTGCAGGTGCAACTATTGGAGATTGGATCAGCCACTTCGTTGTGCCAGAATTATTGACCCGTTCCAAGGTGAGTGTCAACTTTTTAGTCTTTACTATGAAAGACTGAACATCAGCAGCGTTAAAAGAAAATATTTGCTGCTTTTTATCCTTAATTTCCTCTCGCTGAGTTGCACCTTTAATTTCGTAAAAGTATACAAAACCGCCCAAGCCCAGCGCTAACAATATCAAAATTAAAGTTGTCCGCTGTAATTTCATTTTCTACGCCACCAAAGAATGCCGGCTGCTGTCAAGCCAATAAGAGGTAATACTAACAGAGACAGTAATGTTAAAAGACGGGCTTGCTCTGTTGTCAGGTTAATGCGTCGATTTTTTGCCTCTTTAGGACGAATTGACAGGAGTTGTTGATCTTGCTGACTCAACCAAGTTACTGAGTTGAGAAATACATCTCCATTTAGCTGTTGTCCAAACAAGCCATCTGTAGCAAAGTCAGAATTTCCAAAAACTACCATCCGTGACTCAGTTGCGTTTTGGGCAGGAGAGAGGGGAGAAGGAGGAGTGGCTGTGCTTTGGGTGATTGGTACTTTTGTTGGCTTTGTGGTTGGCAATGCTGATAAAGTTGGACTAGTAAGGGTTGTAGGTTTTGACGATGGAGTTGGAGTTGAAGTTACAGATTTGCTTGGTGCAGGCTTGGCTTTGTCGAGTCGTTTTCTACTTAAAGCAACACCCAAAGTTAAAGGACCTTTGCGATCGCGTCCTTCATGAAACTCCAACTTTTCGCTTTTTTGGTCACTTTCTGCCCAACTTTTAGGATAGGGTTTTGTCAACAGTAGAGGAGTAGCTTGTACGCCAGCAAGTGGCTGAGTATCTACTGCACGTGCCAAGGGATAAAAAGAAATGCCATTCTTAAAATCTTTGGTAATAGGATGTTTGCCATATTCTGTCACTACAGGGACAGCAGGACCTAATTCTTGTATTCCAGCGATGTCTACTGCCAAACGATTATCTAACTTCACACCCCAATCGGTCAGCAAACTGTTGAGTTTAGGATCAGTGTTAGGATCAATCATCAGCAGCAAATTACCACCACGATTTGAATAATCTTGTAAGGCTGAGACTTCGCTATCAAACAGTGCTCGTTTTGGACCATCAACTACCACAACAGTAGCATCTTGAGGAACAGTTGACTTTTCTGTGAGGTTCAGTGTTGAGGATGTGTAATTTTTGTCATTTAATGCTTGGACTGCCTGTGATATTGCACCCTCACCTGCTGTAAGTTGGTGTTCGCCGTGACCTTGAAGAAAGTAAACTTTAGCCTGAGTAGAACTCGTCATTTGTTGCAGACGATTTGTTAACCGCACTTCCGATAAGCGCTCATTACCGTTGACAACCTGCACCAACTGCCTTCTATTTTGAGATTCCAGGTAAACTTCTCCTCGGTCTTTAACGCCAAACTTTTCCGCTAGTCCTGGTCTAGCTTGTGGATCGACGTACTCATACTGAAATTTTGAGCTTTGCTGCCGATAATTTTCTAGCAATTCTCGGTCTATGGAATTAGGAGAACTATCAAACACCCATACCTTCACTGGCTGTTTCAAGGAATGCACTAATTCGCGTGACTGAGGAGCAAGGGTAAATAGCTGAGTTTCTGTGAGGTCTGTTCGTACATGGTAGCGAGTACCCAGGAAGTTGATCAACCCCAAAATTGTCAACATTGCCAAAGTCGCGATCAGTGCGTTAGCACCAACTTGAGTAGAACGACGTCCCCACCACTGATTCTGCTGGCTTTGCAGTACTAGCCAAAAACCAATGACAACAATTCCCGCAATCACGAATGCCAATGGAATTGCTCCCCAACTCCCTGACACCAACCCAACTGTTACACCTGCAGCAATTAGGAATGGTCCAAGCAAAAACAGATATTTCCAAAGTCTCTTATTAGCAATAGTCTTCATTTTATTTTGATGATGAAATCAACTCCTAACTCTATCTATTGCCGTTGAAAGCGTAATGCATCAATTGATTGAGCCGTGAGAAAGATACCTAAAAAGATGTAACTGGCAAATAAAATCAGGCTGCTGGTATCCATAATTCCTTGAATCATAGTGTTATAGTGCCTCAACAATGACAAATAACCCAGGGTTTCTCCAAAGGGACCACTGATACTTTTGGCAATGACATCAATAAACACTAGTAATAAAATCACTGCGAATGTGAGAACAGCAGAGAGAATTGTACTATCTGTCAAAGAGGAAATGAACATTCCTAATGACAAAATTGCTGCTGCTAGCAAGATGAGTGCAAAATGACCCAGCAAAGGAATTGTTGGAGACATTGGTGGACTTGCTCCGTTCAAAGCGATCGCTTCAAAAACGAGCAAAGGCATAACCATCGTTATAAAAAATGTTAGTACGCCCAATAATTTACCTACAGCTACTGCCCAATTGGTCACTGGCGATGTGGCTAATAGTTCCAAAGTGCCGCGCTTGCGTTCTTCTGCATACAGTCCCATCGAGAGAATAGGCAGTACGAATAACAAAAGTGACCCCATACTATCTAAGAACGCTCGCACAAACTCGTACGCAAAATCTATTGGTGGTAAGGGGATACCGTATTGTTGAGCCTCTAAATCTTTTGCATTAGCAAAGGCCAAAATTCCATTTGGTCCTAGCAAAATCATGACCATGAATAGCCCAGTTATGAACCAAAAAACGGCAGCAATCACATAGGCAAAAGGCGATACAAAATAACTCTGTAGCTCTCGACGGTAAATGGCAATAATATTACTCAGTACAACACCCATGTATTTATGCGGCCTCTTCTTCCTTAGTTTCTGTTGTTTGTTTTTCAGTCTCCAAATTTTTTTCTTCAGTTGTCAGTTGTAAAAAGACATCTTCTAGAGTGGCACTCACACGCTGCATCTGTTGTAAGCCAAATCCTGCATGCACTAACGCCGCTGCAATATCTCGTCCTGGTTCAGTTCCTGCTTGTGATATCACCCGCAGATGAGTGCGGTTTTGTGCAGCTGACGTGGCTGTAGGAATGGATTCTACCAAACTCACACCTGTTACTTTGTGCAGTATCTGTTTGGCTAAAGTTGCATCTCCCTCAATCTCCAGCTCATATCCTGAACCACCTGTTAACTGAGCCATAAGATTTTCAGGCGTATTTGTTGCTACAACTTTGCCACGATTAATGATTGCTACTCGGCTACAGACCATACTCACCTCTGGTAAAATGTGTGTCGAAAGAATGATTGTGTGACTACCAGCAAGGCTTTTAATTAAATTTCGCACTTCAATGATTTGGCGGGGGTCCAGTCCAACAGTGGGTTCATCCAGAATGATTGCTGGTGGATCGTGGACGATCGCTTGAGCGATCCCGACTCTTTGACGATATCCTTTGGACAGTTTGCGAATAATGACGTGTTTTTTGTCCTGTAAGTTGCAGCGTTCTATAGCCGTTCTGACTTTTCTTGTGCGATCGCCTGCTGGCACTCCCTTAATTCTGGCGACAAAATGCAGAAATCCCTCAACCGTCATTTCAAGATATAACGGTGGTGTTTCTGGCAAATAGCCAATCCGTTGGCGTACAGCCAAAGAATTCTCATGGACATCAAAGCCAGCAATTCGCCCAGTGCCACTTGTTGCTGGTAAATAGCCAGCCAGAATTCTCATTGTGGTTGTTTTTCCAGCGCCATTAGGTCCCAACAACCCTAAAATTTCTCCTGGTTCTACGTTAAACGTGACATCAGTAATCGCGTGAGTAGAGCCGTATTGTTTACTCAAATGTTCAACTTCAATCATTCATCTAACGACCTATAGAGTATTCACACAATATTAAATCACCATATTTTTTGTGTAATTAGCTTAAGTAACTCTTTAATTAAAGATAAAAAAATTGTTAGCCTACTATTAGGTTGTGTATAAACAACATAGTAGAATTTTAACCTACCAGAATGTAATCCATTGTGGCGTAAGTCAGTATCTCCAAGAGAGACTGAGGCCATGATCAATGGTCAGTCTTTTCTTGAAACAGGTATTGGAGATCCAGAAATTTCCCTGAAAGTAGCAGCCTCTTCTAGTTAAGCAGTATTTAATGATACAAATCTCTTTCCTGAGTTGGTACGACTATTCCATTTGGAGAGAAAGTGGAATTAGGTGCTGCTTGTGCTTGCGGTATTGCTGTTTGAGAGAAAGTGGAGTTAGGTGTTGCTTCAGCCTGTGGTGTTTGTGTCGGAGTCGGTATTGGTGTAAAAGTGGGAGTAGGTGTTGCTTCTGGCGTGGGTGCTGGAGTAAGAGTGTCAGTAGGTGTGACTGTAGATAAGACTGTTGGTGAGGGTGCAGATGTAGGTCTGGGTTTTGACTGCTTGCGGTTATTTGCTTTATTTTTTATATCGGTACTTGGTGGCTGATAATCAAATTTTGGTTCTGGGAGTGGTGGTTCTACTTTACTAGGTGTGGGCTCGATAAGTGGTGGAAATGTGATATTTGGCATATGTATGGGTTTGGCAATGTTTGAGGGCTTTGCAACCTTTTTGGATTTGTTTTTGGTAATGGGTAAGGGTATGGGAGTGGTTTTAGGTTCATTGGTCGAAGATGTGGGTGTAGGTGTGAAACGGTGCCAGTTGAACCAAGCTAACAATCCTCCTGAGGCTAAAATTCCCGTAGCAATGAGTGCCTTAGATGACAGCCAATCAGCCTTATAGAAAGGCTGATTTGGGGGTAAAGCATCCTCTATGACTACGTTCATGCGAGTTAGTAGGTGCTGTGAAGCGGGTGACTGAGGATTATTAGGATTTTCTGTTAGAGGTTGAGCGACAGGAAGTATTAATGTCACAGGCTCTGTCTGAGGATTGCTGGAGTGCTGAGGTTGGTCTATTT
>Ga0070738_10006541_pt1 | contig 12149 bp, 9 predicted proteins | sample Coa_R2_2_FD_66446 | JGI IMG/M metagenome (GOLD analysis project Ga0070738, IMG submission 66446) | Surface soil microbial communities from Centralia Pennsylvania, which are recovering from an underground coalmine fire - Coalmine... | ecosystem: Environmental > Terrestrial > Soil > Unclassified ... | reverse complement strand
TCTCTCTAATTTCAGAGTCAAGAAAATCAGCGTAAGTTTATCTCTTGTCTTTTCAATCGAGTGCAGCCCGTCCACAGGCCGGTGACAGAAAATAGTGCAACGTCAATTTCACGTTGCGAACAAAGTCTTTTGGATGCAGGGTTTTTCGTGTCACAAACAAGGGCGATTCCTCGAGAGGCGTTGGTCACCGCGCAAAAGCATTTGTGAAAATCGCGGCAAAATCAGCCTGGTGAGCCCCTGTTCATGAGACCTTGTACGGCGTAGTCCGACAGCTGCCAACTTCTGAGTGCTTGCGGCTGTTACCATGAATTGTGGCTTCGCCGCTGCTGCAGGTGCGCAATCTTGAGGTCAGTTTTCCGGTTCGATCCGGTGACAATGCCGACTTCATTCCTGCTGTCCGCGATCTCAGCTTCGAAATCGCAACCGGTGAGGCACTCGGCCTGGTCGGCGAGTCAGGATCGGGCAAATCCGTAACCTCGCTGGCGATCTTGCGACTGCTTCCTCTACAAGCGCGAATTCAGGGTCACATCGGTTTCGAGGCTCAAGAACTGCTGGAAGCGTCTGAAAAAGACATGCAGCACCTGCGCGGCTCCGGAATCTCCATGATCTTTCAAGAACCCATGACCGCGCTTAACCCGGTCATGCGCGTGGGCGATCAGATTGCCGAAGCGGTCCTCGCGCACCAAAAGGTCCGCAAATCGGAAGCCGCCAGGGTAGCGATCGAAGCGCTGCGCACGGTTGCCATCCGCGATCCCGAGAAACGCGCGCGCGATTATCCGCATCAGCTTTCCGGCGGAATGCGCCAGCGGGTGATGATTGCCATGGCGATCGTTAACCGTCCGCAGTTGCTGATCGCCGACGAACCCACCACCGCACTCGACGTCACCATCCAGGCGCAAATTCTCGAGTTGCTCGCCGACCTGCGACAGAAGTTTGGATTGGCCATGCTCTTTATCTCCCATGATCTCGCGGTGGTCTCGAAGGTGACGGATCGCCTGGCGGTGATGTATGCCGGGAGCCTGGTCGAGATGGGCGCGTCCGACGAGATATTCCGCAATCCCTTGCACCCGTACACTCAGGGCCTGCTGAATTCCGTTCCCACGTTACGTAGTAACCGCGACCAACCTCTGCGCACGATTAAGGGCAGCGTGCCTGCCATCGGATTGCTCAACCATAGTTGCGCATTCGAGCCGCGCTGCGACATCCGCGTGCAGAGTTGCGCCGAACAGTTACCTGCACTGACCGAGGTTGCGCCCGGACACCTGGTGCGCTGTCTGGTATCAGCCGGGCAACTCCCGAGATGAGCACTCCTCGTGTCCACGCGGCGGACATCCCAAAAATGGATGGCTTGTTGGTACTGGACACCGGGACAGGAAGAGTCTTCAGCATCGCACTGGAAGATTTGTACGAGACCGCGCCGCTGATGACCGAGATCTATCGCCCGCTGCAGAGCCTTTTCGATCTGCAACCGTTGAATACGCGTAATTTCGGAGCATCAGATCACGAACCTTTTCTTGAGGCAGGGGTACCTGCCTACTTCTGCGTGCAAACGCCCGCTCATTATGGAGAGGCGCACCACAGCCAGACGGACACTTTCGACAAGGTGATTTCAGCCGATATCAATGAAGGGGCGGCGTTACTGGCGGCGTGGGCATGGAATGTTTCGGAAATGCCTGAACCGTTGCCACACCATGCAGCGAAAGAATAAGGCGTTACGCAGCACGTGGAGTTTTGTGTCCCTTGCGCTTGGCCGTAGGTTCGCCTCGCTGGGCGGCAGCATTTTCGATTTCCGCATTCACTTCCCCTCCGGCAAGGATCGCCACTCCGCTCACGTAAAACCACATCAGCAGGATGATAACGGCGCCAAGCGCACCGTACGTCGCGCTAAACGTGTTAAAGAAGTGCAGATAGACACGGAAAACGAATGAGATCACAAGCCAGAGGAGAATCCCAATCACCGACCCTGGAGTAATCCACGCCCAGTGACGTTGTTCCACATCGGGTGCGAAGTAATAGATAATGGCAAACACCAGTGTCAGAAATAGGAAAGCTATAGGCCATTGCAGAATCTTCCAGGACCAGGTGGCTATCGGGCCCAAGCCCGCATGCGCTGAAACGAAACTTGCAGCCTGATTGCCGTAGAGGATGATCGCAATCGCGATCAACGCCAGCGCGGAGCAACCGATGGTGAGAATTATCGCCAGGCCGCGTGATTTCCAGAACGGGCGTGCTTCGCGCACGTCGTAAACCGAATTCAGTGTGTCTTCCAGCGCAGCCATTCCGGCGGAAGCTGAAAACAGCGCTAAAAGCAGGCCGAGTGCCAGTTTCCATCCCTGGCTGTTTTCTGCGGTTTGCTGCAACGTTTTGGTAACCAGATGGGCCGCGTCGGGAGGCATGGCCGTCGCGATATACGTCATCATCGACTGGCGCAGTTGTGTACCGGGTCCGGCAAGCATTCCGAGCAAAGCAGTTATAAAGAGAAGGCCCGGGAAGATCGCAAATAGAAAGTTATATGCGAGCTGTCCGGCGCGCCCGAACACATCGTCATCGTTGATGCTGCTCCACACACGTTTTGCGAGTTCCCGTTTTGTGAGCCCACCTAATTCCCAGGGCGATGGTCGAGGCTCCATTGACTGTGAGGGCATACGCATTGGAACTCCTAAAGTGGCAGTAGGGATGTTCCACACGCACGCCAAACGTCGCTGCAAAAATAAAGCGCCGCCGAACGGCGACGCTCCCTCTTCCTGACACACAGCGCTAACGAGGATTGCTTCCTTCGGTACCGGAAGAAGATACCGGAGTTCCAACCGCACCGGGTTGCGCGCTGGATGGACTCGCAGTCTCCCCGGTGGGATTGTTCGTGCCTATGGCATTACCGCTGACTAACATCTCGACCCGGCGATTCTGCTGCCGGCCTTCCGGAGTAGCATTGCTGGCTATCGGATCGCTCTTTCCGAATCCCTGTGCGATTACGTTGTTCGCGGAGACACCCTGGCTGATCAGGTAGTCGCGCACTGCCGCGGCTCGCTCTTCGGAAAGCTGCTGATTGTACTCAGCGGCACCTATGTTATCCGTGTAACCGTCGATCTTCAGCTGAAGATCGGGGTAGGCTAGGATGATGCCCGCAACTTTTGCCAGCCGTTCTTTGGCAGTGGGCTTCAGGGTGGCTTTGTTGAAGTCGAACAGCACGTCAGGCATATTGGCAACCAGACCCTGCGCCGTCTCACGAGTCTGCAAAACCTGATTCAGCTGCTGACGGAGTTTCTCGCGCTGCTGCGCGGCCTGCTGTTCCACCTGCAGGCGGGCTTGCTCAGCTCGTTCAGCCTGCGCACGTGCCTCGGCGGCTTGTTGGGCGAGAGCTTGCTGTTGCGCCTTCGCCTGCTCAGTTGCCTGCTGTGCCGCTAACTGCTGCTGGCGAGCCTGCTCGGCCGCCTGTTGCGCGGCCTGCTGGGCAGCTTGTGCCTGCTCAGCTTGCAGTCGCGCCTGCTCCGCTCGCTGACGTGCTTCTTCTGCGCGTTGCTGCTGCTCCTGAGCTTGTTTCTGAGCAGCCTCGGCGCGTTCGCGCTCCTGCTCTTTCTCGGCTGCGGCCCGCTCCTGCTGCTTCTTCTGGATGCTCAGCACGCGGGCATCTTCGGCGGCTTGCGTCGCGGCTCGGGCTTCGGTATTGATGGATGTCTTGTCGGCCTTGCGATTGTGTTTGAATTCTGCTTCCGCATTACTGAGCGCATCCTGAGCCTTCTGCATGGCTCCGGGCGCGTATTGATCGGCATTTTCGGAAGTCGCAATTGCTACGGCATTTTTTGCTTCAAGTAGCTCCACCGGATATTTTTTCAGATCGAGACCTGTGGCCGGCAGCTCTTGCGGCTTCAAGTCCATCGTGTACTCATCTTTCTGCGTGGTCTCGAATCTCGCCACGATGGGAGTGATTGTGCCAACCGTCTTTTCGTTGGGCTCATTCTGAGCGACGATCATGTCATTGGGATGAGTGACAGCGTAGTACGGCTCGGCCGTAACAATCATTCCAAAGCTCTGCAAATTCGTAGTGATGCCGAGCTTTGCGTTGCCGTCGTCATTCGGAATGATCTCTGCGAGATTTACGGGGCGCCCGTCCGGCGTGATGGCCCAAAGCACGTAGGTGAGGTACTGCGGACCGAAGCTATGGGCGGGTTGCAGATGATGCAGATCTACACTGATCGACAAACGTCCGTTTTTTCCTCTCACCTCCGCCGTACCCTCTGCGTTCGGCATCAGGTTTGTGCCTTTGAAATCTACTTTCGTGGATTTCTTGTAGGGATACGCAATCGCAGGAGTGGTCCGCTCCACCACCGTGGTTCGAAACACCGGTGGCTTCTGTCCCTTGTTTACGTAATTCACTGACGATTGCGTATCTGTCCCTTGCGGGTTTGAATCTTCTTGCGCCACGATCGGCAGTGCCGATAGTGCGGCTAACGCCGCAATCAGGAAGAACTTCCTTAGCATATTGCACCTGCCCATTTACTTATTTCTAACTAAGTCAATTTGATGACCGTTGAAGCAGAGCGTTTGTCCGCTCCGACGCCTCCGAACGTATAATGCTGGCGAATTACGACGGCTGCCGTGGAAAGACAACAACCATTCTGTGGAGGTGAGCAGTGAAGCCTGAGAAATCTGGTGAGAGCAGAAAACAAAATCGTCGGGAGTTCCTGAAGGTGGGTGGTGCCGCCACAGCTGCTGTGCTGACCCAGGCTGCTGTTCAAGCACGGGCGCATGCTCTTCCAGCTCTGCCTTCGAATCCAGTGACTCCGAAGGCCATGCCGACGAGAAACCTCGGCAAGACCGGTTACAAAGCGGGTATCTTCAGTCTTGGCGGCCAAGCAGCGCTGGAACGCCCCAATAATGAAGCGGTGGCTGTTCCGATCATAGAGCGAGCGCTGGATCTCGGAATCAATTACCTGGACACGTCTTCCATCTATGGTGGCCCGGAGCGCTGGAGTGAACGCTATCTCGGACAGGTGATGAGGCGGCGCCGTTCCGAAGCATTTCTGGCGACGAAGACGAAAGAGCGCACGCGCGATGGTTCGATGCGCATGATCGAGGAATCGCTTAAGCTGCTTCAGACGGATCACGTCGATCTCTGGCAGATTCACGACATCGGGATCCAGCAGAACGTCGATGATATCTTCGCAAAGGGCGGCGCCATGGAAGCGCTGCAGCAGATGCGCGAGCAGAAGGTGGTCAGGTACCTGGGGATCACAGGACACTTTCGGCCTGAGCCGCTGATGGATGCTATTCGACGTTTCCCATTCGACACGGTGCTGATGGCCGTCAATGCGGCCGATAAGTATCACTACAGTTTTATCGACGAGTTGCTGCCGCTCGCAGTCGAGAAGCAGATGGGCATTATCGGAATGAAGGTACCTGCGCGAGGACGAATTCTGTCCACCTGGACTCCTCCTCCGGTTGAGGCGCAGAAACACATGTGGGAAGGAATGGTGATTGCGAATGGGCCGGGAACTCTCAAGATGAAGGAGGCGATGTACTATTCGCTCACTTTGCCAGTAAGCACGGTGATCATCGGATGCGATTCGATTGCGCAATTAGAGGAGAACGTGCAGCTTGCACGCGAGTTCACGCCTTTGAGCGATCAGCAGATGGCTGCTCTACACGCACGAACGGAAACGGTTTCCAAGCAGTCGTTGTTCTTCCGCTTCTACGATCACGTGTAATTGTGGTCTATTAACCGTCTGGGATTCCTTAGACCTCTGGACCGCATCTATCTGAAGCCATATGGCACCGCAAGAACCGCACCCTCGTAAGCCCAGAAAGGCTCCTGCAATTGCGCGGCACCATGCAAACAATCGGCGTCAGTTGGTGGATTCCGAAACCGGGGTATTTCGACATTCCGGGACTTAGCGGAAACAGAACTCGACCTGCACAACCTCTCACACGCGAAACGATCGGTTGATCTTGGATTCCAGGCAATCGAGGAAGCCAAACGCCCATGCAGAGCAACTGCCTGCGGATGGCGCTACGGAAAGTGCAGCCGTTCTGAAAAGGCTCAACGCGGATTTAGAATTGCTGCTGCGAAAGATCGACCTCAGTACGTGCAGAATTAAAGGCTAGTCTCACTACCAGGCAATTGGCTCGCCATCTCGGAAGAACCCACCTGTGGGCCCGCTGGCCGGCAGCAGAACCGCCCAGACAACCGATGCCGCACCTTGCTCCACTGAACGCGGAGCGTTCGGTCCACCCATTTCGGTGCGAACCCACCCAGGACAGACTGAATTCACAAGTATCCCCGAGCCTTCAACCTGCGCGGCCAGAGCACGGGTAAACGCGTTCAGAGCCGCCTTCGTGGCACTATAGACGGGCGTATTGCCTCCCATGTCGGCCAGCGACCCAGCACCGCTGGAGACATTGACTACTCGGCCAAACCGGCGGTCGCGCATAGTTGGAACAAAGGCTTGTGCCATGCGCCACGCCCCGAAGAAGTTTATCTCGAAGGCTTCGTGAGCTTTGGCAAGGTCGGTGGAGATTATCGAATTGCCGTAGTCGTACCAGATGGCGGCATTGTTCACCAGCGCATCAACGCGGCCGTATTTCTGTAAAACCTCTTTTGCGAACTGCTGCACACTGGTGTCGCTTGAAACATCCAGTTGAAGGGCGGATACATTAAGGCCTTCCTGCCGCAGTTCCGTAGAAGCCTGGTCGCCTTTCTTCGGGTCACGAGCACCGATGATGGAGGTGAATCCTTGCTTTGCGAGCCGCCGGGCGACTTCGCGGCCAATTCCTCGATAGGCTCCGGTAATTACAGCAATTCTGTTGTCAGGCATGGTTCACGGATCCACGTGTAAGCAGATAGATTGATTGATCCGGGGGCAGCCGCGTTCCAGGAATCGAAGATCGCGCACGGTTGTGATAGTGCCGCCTCTGCTTCTTTATAAAGCGGCACTATCACTCCCCGAACCTCCCAACGACAGCGCTAGAAACGCAGGATGATACCGCCAGCAACATTCACGCGCTTGAAGAAGTTGTGCTGATTTCCGTAATAGCAACCGTAATAGGGATCGCAAACCTGTCCGGCGGTGCTGTTGGCGTATTGGGGAATCAAGCGAAAGTCGCCGCGTAGCCCGAAATGATCCCCGAGGTAGTACTTCACGCCACCACCAATGTTGAAGGCGAACGCGGTATTGCCCGCGCCATTGGAATCGGACTCATGATTGAATCCGAGGCCCGCGGCAAGATACGGGCGAAACGTATCGCTGCCGAGAAAGTGGTACAGAATACCGAACTGAAACAGGTTGATGCTCGCGTTGTAAGCGTCAAAACTCTGATTCACTGTAACGTCGTAGTTCGTGTACGTGGTGGGATTACGCATGTACATGAACTCGAATGAGAAGTTGTGCGTTTTCGCATAATCCAGCCATGCGCCGTAGGTATAGGACTTATCCACCCCGACCGAAGTGATGTTTGAGATCGGGTTGCCGTTGGCGTCAAAGGCATTCGGAGCGGGAGCTGATGCTCCGCTCTCGTATCCAACGAACGGCGTGACCTCAATGCGTCCTTTATCAGTGTCGCCGGGGAGTTGCGCTTGTGCGATGCCGGCCAGAAATAGAAACAATGTTGCCAGTGCGCCAATGGTGAATGGCAGGCGGGCGTTCACGAAAAAATGGGGAACCCTCAAACCAGGTTTGCAAGTCATCTGCAGCTCCTTGTTGTTATGCCGCGGGTTGAAACTACGAATGCCTACGGGACTAAGGCATAGGGTGGCAGCCGATAAGTCACAGGCTTGGAGGCGGTCTTTTGAACCAGAAGGAGGCGAAAGTACCAGTGTGCAAGATCGGTTTGGGAGCGGGTTGCTGTGGAAACGAGATATCCGATTCCAGCGAGAAAAGTGGTCCAGCCGGAAGTACCACAGCGAGATCAGGATTAAAGTCGAAACGTTCGCTGACCTCCATTTTGGAGTTAAGTGAGAGCGCCAGCGTACTGTTGGCAACGTGGTGCGATTCAAAAATCGGGTGATACAGCGAAAGTTTAGCGTTGAAGCTGATGAAGCCGATGCTGAGGCAAAGAACGAGGTAAAGATTTATCCGGAGCCACAGGCGATCGGGCATCCAGTGTCGCTCCTTTAACTTTGAGTTGATGCGAACCATTGTACTCGGGTTGTTTTCCAAGCTGCGGAATGCCTGGCGCAGTTTTAGGAAACCGTGGATCAGATTACAGCATTTTCGCTAGGCGAACAGTTTCCGTTACCGCTGCCAGAGTTGCTGAGCACTTATAATCCAGCTTTGCAGACCGCGTCCAAAAAACACAGTTCCATTGGTTCATCCGCGGTTGCCGTTGCCAGCGGAATCCTGATGAGCCGTATCGTCGGCTTGATCCGCGAGCGCGTTTTCGCTCATTACCTGGGGAGCTCAGAGACCGCCGACGCGTTCCGCGCGGCGTTACGCATTCCAAATTTCCTACAGAACCTTTTTGGCGAAGGAGTTCTTTCCGCATCGTTTATTCCGGTCTACGCGCGGCTGAACGCCGAGCATCGGCACGAGGAAGCGTCAGAGGTCGCAGAAGCGATCTTCGGGCTCCTTTTCGTTACCACGACAATTCTGGTTACGATTGGAATCATTGCAACACCGTGGCTGATCGATGCCATAGCCCCTGGATTCCACGGCGATAAAAGGCTGCTGACGATTGAGTTAGTGCGGATCCTGTTTCCCGGCACCGGACTCCTGGTGTTTTCGGCATGGTGCCTGGGAATCCTGAACAGCCATCGCAAGTTCCTGCTGTCATACACTGCGCCGGTGCTTTGGAATGCGGCCATCATCGCGACGTTCATCTGGAAGGGATCTCAACCGGAATCGCGGCTGGCGGCAGACGTGGCCTGGGGGTCGGTTGTCGGCAGCGCGCTGCAGTTCGTAGCGCAATTGCCGGCAGTATTGGGATTCCTGTGGCCACTTCGCATAAGGCTGCGATCCAGTTCGAACCACGTGCGCGTTGTAGTGAAGAATTTCTTTCCTGTATTCGTCAGCCGCGGAGTCGTTCAGATCAGCTCGTATATCGATGGAATCCTGGCGAGTTTTCTGCCAACCGGTGCAGTGGCGGACTTCGGATATGCACTGACATTGATCACCTTGCCGGTGAGTTTGTTTGGAATGTCGGTCTCCGCGGCAGAACTGCCTACGATGTCGAGCGCACTGGGCACAAATGAAGAGATCGCCGCCGCATTGCGGAAGCGCCTTGCCGCAGGCCTGCAGCAGATCGCATATTTCGTGGTGCCGTCGGCGGTAGCGTTCGTCATTCTCGGCGATGTTGTAGTGGCGACTATTTTCCGGTCCGGCGCGTTCAAGGCCACCGATGTGATGTATGTCTGGGCGGTAGTGGCAGGCTCCGCAGTTGGACTGCTCGCGTCGACCTCGGGCCGGCTGTATTCATCGGCCTTCTACGCGTTACGCAACACGCGAACCCCTCTAAACTTTGCCATGATCCGCGTTGCTCTCACCCTGGCGCTCGGATACGTGTTTGCGTTGCCATTGCCTCGACTGCTCGGAATCAATGGACGCTTGGGAGTTGCGGGACTGACGCTCAGTGCCGGAATCGCAGGTTGGCTGGAGTTTCTGCTATTGCGTCGCGCACTGCATCGTGACATTGGAGTGGTCAGCTATTCGGTGACGCGGGTAATGAAGCTGTGGCTGGCCGCTATCGTGGCAGCGCTGATTGCGTATGGGATCAAGCGCGCACTTCCCTTCCACCGGCCTCTATTGGTTGGACCGGCGGTATTGATTCCGTACGCAGCGCTGTATCTAGGATTCACCCAACTCATGGGGATATCAACGGTCGGCGGGCTGATGCGGCGGTTTACACGCCGATAGCCCCGCCGCGGCGGCTACGAGTTTCCGGTTTCACGTTGGGCTCGGATTTCCGCGTAATGGCAAGGAATCTTTGGATTTGTCCAGCAGCAATCCTGTAGCATTAGGGGATTTTAGTGTAAACGTTTTCTCATAACGGAAGAGTTGTGCCTGCGAGGAGAGAAATGCACACTAGGTTTGTGACTGGCTGGTTGAGCGATCGTCGTCGTGAATGTCCGAGAAGCCACTGGATTCAGAGGTCCGCGGTGCGAGCGGCAGGCGTCGCGGCAGTACTGCTATTCACGTCTGGAATTCTGACCGCCCAGAGCGTTCCCCTCGTGCTTGAGCGCGAGGGGAGAGTGATTTCGCTGGAGCCCTATGCCACCAACGTGCTCCGCGTGACGATGAGCACCGACAAGGCTGTCGCGACCAGCGCTCCCGGATTTGGCTTCATCGCAAAGCCATCGGCCGAGGGATGGACTCACGAGCATGCGGCGGATGGCTCCGATCTGTATCGCTCGAACCGTTTGGTAGTGCGGGTGGCGCCGGGAGACCTTCCGCCAGACAAACTGCCACAAGGGATGCCGCTGGACGAACTGAATCGCAAATTGCGTGAGCGCTACTTTGGTGGTGGTGGCGGGCATGCTCCTTACAATGACGCGATTCAGGTAACCACACCTGGAGGCAAGGTGCTGCTGCGCATGCGTACCTGGTCGATGGCTCCGGAACGGGCTGACGTGGCTCAACAGGATGTCGGCAAGAAGGGGTATACGGTTACGGCGATGTTCGACTCTCCCGCGGATGAGCATTACTACGGCTTGGGGCAGCAGCAGAAGGGCTGGATGGACCTGCGTGATCATGAGGTCCGATGCTGGCATGACTACGGCGCGATTGGTGGCGAAGATGTTTGCGTACCGTTCATGGTTTCGAGCCGCGGCTACGGGCTGGTATGGGACAACCCTTCCAAAACCACGGTGACCCTCGGCTTCAACGAGCGCAATGTCTGGTCGTCGGAGGTCGGGGATCGTGTGTCGTATTTCATCATCGCGGGCGATAGTACCGATGAGATTTACCGAGGCTACCGTCTACTGACTGGCATTACGCACATGTTGCCGAAAGCAGTGTACGGCTACATACAGAGCAAGGCGATCTATCCGACGCAGGAGCAACTTCTGCAAGTCGCCAAAACGTATCGGGAAAAGAACTTGCCGCTGGACGTGCTGGTAGTGGACTTCCTTAACATGACGAAGCAGGGGGAAATGGATCTGGATCCAACGCGCTGGCCGGATCCGGCAGGTATGAATCGCGAACTGCATGCGATGGGAATCAACACACTGTTGAGCGTGTGGCCACACTTTGCCCCCGATAGTCAGTTCTACAGTCTTCTGAAAAACAACGGCTGGCTGATACACAGGCCCGACGGAACGCCCGATGCGGGATGGGCGAAGGAAGTGATCGGCCCCAATCTCGATACGACTAACCCCGAGGCAGCGAAGTGGTTCTGGGAAAAGATCCGCGATCGCTACGTCAAACCGTTCGGCTTCGATTATCTATGGCTGGACGAAACGGAACCCGATATCGATCCGGCGGGAGACATGTTTTTCGTTGGACCGGGCATACGCTACTACAACGTCTACCCGCTATTTCACACAGCTTCCGTGTACGAGGGCTTCCGGCGCGATTTTGGAGACAGCAGGAGAGTGATGATCCTTGCGCGCGCAGCGTACCTGGGCGCGCAGCGGAACGGCACGGTGTTCTGGTCGAGCGACATTGTCTCGAGCTGGGACATGCTGAGGCGCTCCATTCCTGCGGGGCTGAACTTCACGGCGACAGGGTTGCCGTACTGGGATACCGACGTTGCGGGATTCTTCTCACCATCCATTCCCGCGGACTACCACGCAGAGCACAAACCGCTGCTCGATGGATCCGACGCGCGCGACACGATCGCGAACTACGAAGATTATCCGGAACTGTTTGTTCGTTGGTTTGAATGGGCGACCTTTCAACCCGTCATGCGCGCCCACGGCGAGAGGAAGCACAACGAGGTCTGGTCTTATGGTAAGCAGGCGGAGCCGATCCTGGCGAAGTATCTGAAGCTGCGCTACCAACTTCTGCCATACACCTACTCCGTGGCGTATCGGAGTTATCAGACCGGCGCTCCCTATATGCGAGCGTTGTTTATGGATTTTCCAAACGATCCGAAGGTCGCCGATATTGGAGACGAGTATATGTACGGACCGGCGTTCCTGGTGGCCCCGGTAACCGAGCAGGGCACGACGCAGCGAAAGGTCTATCTGCCCGCGGGTTCTGACTGGTACAACTACTGGA
>Ga0070738_10006540_pt1 | contig 12151 bp, 6 predicted proteins | sample Coa_R2_2_FD_66446 | JGI IMG/M metagenome (GOLD analysis project Ga0070738, IMG submission 66446) | Surface soil microbial communities from Centralia Pennsylvania, which are recovering from an underground coalmine fire - Coalmine... | ecosystem: Environmental > Terrestrial > Soil > Unclassified ... | reverse complement strand
AACGCCTCGGCCCGCGCCGATCTCCTCCAATGGAGCTACAACTGGACACCCAGCACCCTGAAAGTGGCCGCCAATGCCGGGGGTTCTGGCTACTTGTCGTTGACAAATGAACCCACCAAATCGGCGAATGGCCCCTCCAATACCGTCGTTACAAACCTCCGCACGTTTAGCACTGCACCGTTCAACACGCCGGACACTTTCAACCACGCTGCCATCTCCTACACTTTGCAATTGACCGATAGCGCTACGGGAAAGTCCGGCAGCGTCTCGTTCTCCGGCTACTTTTCCGGCTCGATCTCCGGCAGCTACGCCAACGTTCAGTTGACGTTTACATCGCCGACGACCGAGTCGTTGACGCTCGGAGGAAACAAGTACACGGTGACGCTGGGCACGTATTCGCCTCCGGGACCGCCGGGGGATGCGAACGCCGGCAGCTTCAACGCCTTCGTCAGCGTGACTCCCAGCAGCGGCGGAGGCGGCGGAGGTATCGCGGGCGTTCCGGAACCGGCCACGCTGACGCTAGCCAGCTTGGCGCTTCCTTTGCTTGGATTGTCCGGCTGGCGCAGGCAAAGGGCCAGGAAGGAAATGCGCGCCACAATGTGAGGCTGAAAAGGACGACCCAGAAGCAGCTAAGCGCCGGCCATCGAAGTCCGGCGCTTAGCTCGTTGCTTTTGGGGCATGTTCAAGTGGGGCACGTTTTCCAACGTGCCCCACAGCTTTATTCGCTTAGCTCGCTACTCGCAAGTCTGCCAGCTCTTCCTTGACCGGAGCGTAATGGCTCGGCTCCATGCTGAAGGATGCCGTTCCGCTCGTGAAGTTGCGCAGCTCGCTGGTATAGCCGAACAATTCGGCCAGCGGTACGTAGGCGTGTAATTGGCAACGGCCCTTGTCCATGCTGGAGTTGAGGATCTCGCCGCGACGACGGCTGATGTCGCGCGTCAGATCGCCTAGGTACTGCGAGGGGGCCAAAACCACCACGTTCATGATCGGCTCCAGGAGTGTGATGCCGGCTTTGAGCTGAGCGTCGCGCGTGCATTCGATGGCCGCCAACTTGAACGCATCTTGCGAACTATCGACCTCGTGATATTTGCCGTCCAAAAGCGTGGCCTGCATATCGACGCTCTGGAAGCCGTACTTGGCGCCCTTGACGCAAGCGTCGCGGAAGCCCGCCTCGACGGACGGGATGTACTCGCCGGGGACAACGCCGCCGACGATCTTGTCCATGAAATAGATGTTGTTCGGGTCCGGCTTCTCGCCTTGCTCTTCCTGATACGCCGTCCACTCGTCGATTTGGTCCTTGGTGAGCGGCTCGAAGCGCATGTAGACCACAGCGAACTTGCCGCGGCCGCCCGACTGCTTGATGAAGCGCGTTTCGATCTCCACCGCCTTGGAAATCGTCTGTCGATAGGCCACCTGCGGCCGGCCGACCGTCACTTTTACGCCCGGCGTTCGCATCAGTTTCTCGACCGAGACTTCCAAATGCAGCTCGCCCATGCCGCTCAGGATTAGTTCCTTCGTTTCCGGATCGGTGCGGCACTTCAGGGTCGGATCGTCGCGGACAAGCTTGCCCAGAGCGTCGGCCAGTTTCGTCTCGTCCGTGGTGCGATCGGGAATGATAGCCTGGGAAATAACCGGATCGGGGAATCGGATGTCTTCAAGCGCGACGGGAGCATTGTTGGCACAGAGAGTATTGCCAGTGTGCGTCTGCTTGAGTCCGACCACCGCCACGATCTCGCCAGGCCCTGCGACATCAAGACTGTCGCGGCGATCACCCATCATGCGGAAGATGCGGGCCACGCGCTCACCGCGTCCGTTTGCCGAATTGAGCACATCGTCCTTCGGATGCAGTTGACCCGAATAGATGCGCACGAACACGAGGTCGCCCGTGCTTTCGCTTATTGTCTTGAAAGCCAAACCGGAGAATGGTTCCTTGGGATCGGGTTTGCGCTGGGTCTCTTCCTTGTCTTTGCTCTTGGGAATCAAACCCGTAACCGGCGGACGCTCCATCGGGGAGGGCAAATAATCGACTACGGAATCGAGCAGGAGCTGCACTCCCTGGAAGTTCTTCGACGAGCCGCACAGGATCGGCGTCAGTTTACCGCTGAGCGTGCCGGTGCGGATGGCCTTGCGCAGCATGTCCTCGGGCACCGGATGACCTTCCAGAACCAGCTCGAGCAAGTGGTCGTCGGCGTGCGAAGCGGCTTCGAGCAGGTGATTGTGATATTCCTCGGCCAACGCCTTATACTCCTCGGGGATGTCCACGAGATCGTACTTGACGTGCGTTTTGTCTTTCGGATCCTTCAAGATGAACTTCATCTTGATGAGATCGATGACGCCCTTGAACTGGCTGGCCTCGCCCGCTGGCAAAGCGCAGATGGCCGGGATGATGCCGAGCTTTTCCTTCATCTGTTGGATGCAGCCAAAGAAGTCGGCGCCCGTGCGGTCCAACTTGTTGATGTAGGCAATGCGCGGAACCTGATGCTTGTTGGCCTGATACCAGACGGTTTCCGATTGTACTTCAACGCCGCCGACGGCGCAGAAGACGCCAACCGCTCCGTCGAGCACGCGCAGGCTCCGTTCGACCTCGGCCGTGAAATCGACGTGGCCGGGCGTATCGATCAACGTGATGCGCGTATCGCCCCATTCGATGGTGACGGCGGCGCTGTTGATGGTGATCCCCTTCTGCCGCTCCAGGGGGTCGAAGTCTGTTGTCGTGTTGCCCTCATCAACGTCGCCGACTTTGTGCTTGGAACCGCTGAAATAGAGGATGCGCTCCGTCGTCGTGGTTTTGCCGGCATCGACGTGCGCGATGATACCAATGTTACGAAGTTTGTCGAGCATGGGTTCCTGGCCGCGATTCAGCGCGGCGGCACTCCTGAAACCAGAGAACAGGGACAGAGATGGCTGGAACACACGTCCAGCCCACAAAAATTCACTTCGGCTATCTCCAAGGAGGATTTTCCCTGCCGCGATTCAGGATCGCGGCACTGGAGGGAGAGCGGCGGGAGTTAATCCGAATGAAAAACCAATCATCGTTAGCTTCCGCCTGGGCGCGAAGAAGAAAGCACTTTCAATTGTATGCTATTGTGTGTAGTTTTGTCTAGAGATCTCGTGAATTTTGCGTGAAATCGGCGAGCGGGGTCGCGTCAGCGCCCCGAGAAAGGTATTTGGCGAGGGGGTCGCGTCAGCGCCCCGAGAGAAGCACCTGGCGAGCGGGGTCGCATCAGCGCCCCGAGGGAAGCACTCGGGGCGCTGACGCGACCCCGCTCGCCGAGGATTACTGCTTCTTCGCCTTACTGACTCGATTCAAGTAATCGATTACCTTCGCGTCCAGGACAAACCGTAACGTAAGCGCCTTGCCGCCTTCCACGCTTAGGCGAACGCGGCCGCTCTCCTTGTTGTCGCCGAAGACCGCCTTGCGAGCGATTTCCGCCTGTACCGGATCTTCAAACATCGGCGCGACACGGGGCAACGCGATTTGAAGTCCCCACACTCTTCCCGTCGTGGGCGTTGCTGCCAACGCTTCCTTGAGGGCGCCCAATCCCTTTTCACCGCCGCTAAGCAGCAGGACATCGCCGTGTAAGGCAATATAAAGCGGATTATCGCCGAGGGTTCGGCGCGCGTCGGGCTTGAGGTACTCGTCCGGGTTGATGCGATGGATGGCGATGCCGTTTGCTTTCTCGGCATCCAGCTGGATCTGTTTGGGGAACTGGCCGGCGGTTTTGCGGAAGCTCTTCTCCAGCTCGCCGGGATCCTTGATCTTGATTCCGCCAACTATCGTGTAAACTCCCTTTTCGTTCGGTCCTTGAAGGTCGAGGGCTGTATCCAGCTCCGCGGCTTTGAGCGTGGGCATGATGCCATCCAAAAGCGTTTTCAGCAAAGCCCGCTCATCTTCATTCTTGGCCTTGGCTAGTGCTTGCTTCTCCGCATCCTTGAGTGCCGGCCCCACCAAACTACGCAGCTTTTCGGGCAACCTCACATTCAGCTCGCTCTTGAAGGCCGCATTTGGATGCAACAGCGAGGCCGTCGCGCTCTTGACCTGCCCTAACTCGCGGATGGAGCTGGCCAAGGGCGAGCCGGACTTGCCGGCCACGCTCGCCGTCAGTACGACATCGCCGGCCTTGCGGTCGAGGTCGAGCCGTAGTGCTGTCTCGCCGCCGTCGTTGAACAGCGACTTGATTTGGCCGCTTAACTCATCCACCACGGCATCGCGCAGCTTCTTCTGAGCCTCCGTATGTCCGGGCATTTCGTGGTCTTTGAGGCTGGCCACTTGGTTCTCAATCGTTCCCAGGGCCAATTCTTTGAGGTTATCGGGGATCTGGTCGATGTTCACCAACACGGAAACGGCGCCGATCTGACCAGCCGGCAGGACCTTGTCCGGTGCCAGGAGCTTGTCCTTGTCGAGCACGTCCTTGTCCCGCGCCGTGACGTAGGCATAACCGTTGGCGAAGCGGAAATAGACCGTGGCATGCACCATTTCAACTTCCATCGCATAAACGTTGCCCTTGCCCTTTTCCGGTTTGACATCCAAGGTGTTCGAGAGAAGATCGAGGAACGCTTTTTCGTCCGCGATGGGAACCATAAGGACGACCTTGCTATCGATGCCGGCGCTGCCAATCCAGCCGTAAGCGCCGATCGGCTTTTTGGCATCAATGCCCTCCAAGCCCTTCTCGCCGAGCTTGGATTTGATGATCTCATCGAGCTGCTTGGCCTTTTCTCCCTCGCCGATCACCTCGGCTAGATAGCGAAAATCGCCGCGCAGATGATCGAGCGACGCGAAACGCAACATCACGGCGGGCTTATCGTTCTTGGGCGTTTTCTCCTCTGCGGCTCGCGCCAGAGTTGGCAACATCGCCGTCAGGCTGAGCAGAACGGCGAAGATTGGTCGTTTGTGCATGAAAAACACTCCTACTACTGACCGAGCCGCGCACGCAGCGCAGCGGAGTAAGCGGCCCTTGTTTCCGCTTACTCCGCTGCGCTGCGTGCGCGGCTCGGTTGAACGAGAACTGGTGGACCATACCAAGAATACCCCTTATACTCGCCTCAAGTGTCAGCCGTCGCGAAGACCGGCGGATTTCGTTCAGTATAGCGAGGCGATCCCAGCGAGGAGACATCAACATGCGAATGGGACGAAGGTTGTTATTGCCAGCTGCTCTGCTGGCGTCCTACGGTATCTTCCTGGCCACGATAGGAGGGATGCCAGCCCGCAGCGCAAGCAAGGGAACAACGGAGGAGAAGGATTCGTTCGTTCCGGCCTTTGCGATGATGAGCAGCGACATCGTCTTCCGGGCGGCCGGGAGCGAGGCGGCAACCTACCGCTTCGGTGGGAACCTGGCCAAACCCATCCTTTGGCCGTTGATGGCGCCGAATAACAAAGAGATCACCCGCGATTGGCCGATGGGGCCGCCTCGTAGCGGGCTTCTGGCGGAGGACCACCCCCACCAAAAATCCGCTTGGTTCACTTACGGCGATGTCATCCCGGAAGGCATGGAGATCAAGCATAAACATAAGGGAATCGAGGGAATCGATTTCTGGGCCGAGGGGCCGGGTTGCGGCCGAATCGTCTGCGTCGGCACCAGCGACTACCACAAGGAATCCGATCACTGCGGCGTCACCACGCGCAATGAATGGCGCGATGCCGACGGCGCGAAAATCATGGATGAGGTTCGCACGATTCGCTTCTTCAACTACGAAAATGCTCGCCTTTTTATCGTGGAGAGTGATCTCTACGCCAGCGTCGTACCGATCACCTTCGGCGACACCAAAGAGGGCGCCTTCGGCGTGCGCGTGGCCCACAGCCTTCGTGAGGACAACCGAGGCAAGGGCCGCATCACTAACGCTGAGGGCAAAATCGGGGAAAAGCAATGTTGGGGCCGCATCTCGGCATGGTGCGATTATTCCGGGCCGGTCGATGGCGAGACCGTCGGCATTGCCCTTTTCGCCGGTCCAAATAATCCTCTGCCCAGCTGTTGGCATAGCCGTGCCTATGGCTTGATGGCCGCCAATCCTTTTGGTCGAGCCAAATCCGGCTTCCCCGACATGAAAGACAAAAACGACAAAAAAGACCTTGTGCACCTCAAGAAGGGCGAGCACCTGGCATTGCGCTACGGCATTTTCCTCCACATGGGTGACGTGAAGCAGGGCAAAGTCGCCGAGGCTTACGAGTTGTTCAGGAAGATGAAATGACGAAACGGCTCATCTTCGCTCTTGGCTCACGCGCCGGCATGCGGGTATAATCGGCACTTTCACCAAGATGGTGATCGATCCACCTCCGGCACTAATGACCGAAAGGATGGGGTCATGCGTGTCTGCCTTTTTGAAGACCGTGGCGCTCTTGATCTCGAGCCGCTGAGCCTGACTCGCCCTGCTTTTGAGCTGCTGTGCGGGTTGACTTCGCTGGCCGCGAAACAGAGCCGGTTCTTTCCGCCCGGCCCGCGAGGCGTTCTGGTCCGGCCGTACTTGGCCGATATCTGCCGTCTGCATTCTTCCGCGGTGCCGGTCAACAATCTGGCCTGGCTGCGGGCGGGTCCGACCATTCTGGTTAACGGTCGGTGGCTGCCGCCCTCCATCCCGCTAGCGCTCGCGGAATTATCCACTCCTTGCGTCGCTGTGATTAAAGACGTAGTCGCCTTCGCGGTCGTCGAGCCGGAGCATCTGGCCGATTGCTCCGAGATCACGCTCGACGATTATCTGGCCGCTTTGAAAACGATCCTGCCGAGTCGTCCGGCCGGCGGCCGGCTGATTCGCTATCCCTGGGAGCTGGTGCAGCACAACGGCGAGCAAATCCTCGCTGAGTGGCAGACGGCCGGCCCTCCCTTCGCGGTCGATACCGCCACCGTCGAGCGATCCGGCCTCGCTATCATCGGCCCGCGCGATCACATCCTCATTCATCCATCGGCGCATCTCGATCCGATGATCGTGGCCGACGCGAGGCAAGGCCCCATCATTATCGACCGCGATGCTGTCGTTACCGCATTCACGCGATTAGAGGGACCATGTGTTATCGGTCCTGGTACGCACGTTCACAATGCCAACATCCGCGCCGGCACCACGCTTGGACCCAATTGCCGCATCGGCGGCGAAATCGAGTGCAGCATCGTTCAGGGTAACAGTAACAAGTACCACGAGGGTTTCCTCGGCCATGCCTACATCGGAGAGTGGGTGAACCTGGGAGCCGGCACGAACAATAGCGATCTGCGCAACGATTATGGCGAAGTAACGATGACGGTCAATGGCCGGCGGATGAACAGCGGATTGACCAAAGTTGGCTGTTTCCTTGGCGATCACACGAAAACTGGCCTCGGTACGCTCTTGAACACCGGCACGAACGCCGGCGTTTTCTGCAACCTGCTGCCGGGCGGCCTGCTGCCCAAGTACATCCCGTCGTTCGCCAGTTGGTGGAAAGGAGTTTTGACCGATCACGCGGATTTGTCGGCACTTTTGCACACGGCCGGCGAAGTCATGCGTCGCCGGCACGTCGACTTCGCGGAAACGCATGCCGTCCTGTATCGCACGCTGTTCGAGCAAAGCGCCGCCGAGCGCCGCCGGGCCGTGCGGGATGCCGAGCTGCGTGCGTTGCGGCGGAGTGCATGAAACTGCGAAAACTGCTCTTCCCCTGAACCGAGCAATTGATTATAAGCCCGCCCGCCGCGGTAAGTGCCTGGCGCGGTCCCGAATCGGCAAGACGCCGGTGCCGCTGGACGTTCACAGGAGGGGAGCCGTGTTCGTCGCTTGTTCAACGTTGTGCTTTGGCCGCTTGTCGCTGGAAGATGCGCTGGATGTGATTGCGGAACTGGAGTTCAGCAAATTCGAGGCGGCACTGGATGAGGAGGGCTGCCAACTGCGCCCCTCCGAAGTTGCCGCCGACATCGGCCGTGTTGCCGCTCGACTACGCCACGGCCCCGGATTGACCCCGATCGCTTTTTCACTCAATCTCGACGGAACCAGCGCCGGCGAATTCGATCGCCGGTTCAAGGCCGTCTGCCGGCTGGCCCGCATTTCCGCCGTGCCGCTCATCACGATCAAGGCCGCCGCCGTGGACACGAGCCTCGACGATGAAATCAAACGCCTTCACTATTTAGTCAGTCTCGCCGCCGCCGAGGGAATCCAGCTCTCGGTGTCCACGATCAGCGGCACGCTGACCGAAGATCCAGAGACGGCCTTGTCGCTGTGCCAGCGCGTCCGGGGATTGTCTCTGACCCTCGATCCCAGCCACTACATCGCCGGACCCCACGCCGACAAAAATCACGACGCGCTCTATCCCTACATCAAACACGTCCACTTGCGCGATACCGGCCGCGGTCCCAATCAATTCCAGGTGCGTGTCGGCCAGGGCGAGGTGGAATACGGACGCATCATCGCTCAACTTGCGCGCTATCAATATGATCGCGGTCTGTGCGTGGACATCCACGACATCCCTGATGCACCCTTTGCCATGCAGCCGGAAGTGCGGAAGCTGAAGTATCTGCTGGAAAGCTTGGTGTAATGTTACACTTGCCAGCCCGCAGCGCAAGCAAGGGCGAATTTACCCTTGCTTGCGCTGCGGGCTGGCGGGGTGCGCTCTACGGTTTCTTCCGAGGATCATTTTCCTGTCGCTCCAGCGCGCGGCGCAACTCGCCGACTTCACGCCGGAGCGTGTCGAGTTTGCGTTCGACATCGCGGAGGCGGTCGGCAGGTTGGAGATCGAGAGCCTTGTCTTCCAATTGATGGAGTCGCGCGAGCAAGGCCTGCCGCCGCGACATAATTTCCTCTCGCTTTCGTGCCTGGACTACTTCAATGTGGCGGATTTTGGATTCTACCTGGAACACTCTTTTTCGAATGGAGCGAAGTTCTTGAGCACGCCGTACTTCTTGGACCAGAAATCGCTGTTTCACTTCTCCGTATACTGATTCCGCACTCATTACCGCTTTCGTCAGTCGATTGCTTCCTTCCTCAAACGCTTTCCCCATCCTATCTTTGTCCATCTTTGCTTCGAATTCGCGCACTCCCTTCTCCCTGAATACCACCTCGCGTTCAGCAGCTTTGATGCGTCCCCGTTCTCTTTCACGGTCCAGGTCGTTTTCTTGTTCTCGGAGTCGCAAATCATCCTGCGCCGCAGCCAGATCCAATCGCGCTTCAAGAGACTCTCGAGTTAATTCTTCCTCCTCCTTAGCCTCTTTCTCGGCCAAGTAATCCATTTGAGCATGAATTCTCTTGATCTCAGTTTTGGTCCTTTCCGCCAAGTCGGGGACTGCTTCCGGAAGCTCCTTCTTCCCCTGCGGTGCGGCGGCAGACAGAGATGTTTCCGCCCCGCTCTGACTTCGTGCCAGCCAACGGGACCCCGTGCCGACCAGCGCAATCATGCACGCCATGACTGTGACGATCTTAATTTTGTTCCAAAACATCATCTGCAACGCTCCTTGTGCTAGGGCGGCGGCCTGGGATGATTCCATCGGAATACCCGCTCTACCCGCCGCGAACGGCAGAGCGGCCCGAACCACGCACGTAACCAGCGCGACCGACGGAACCGCCGTGGCGGTTTCACCGAACGAGACAGCCGCCAAGGCAACCGCCGGCGCGATGCCTCGACGCAGCAATCGCTGTCGCAACCGTTGTCGCGCCGACGACAACCGCGAGAGCACCGTGCCGCGCGGGCAGCCGAGCATCCGCGCCGCCTCTTCGGTTGTCACGCCTTGCAGGTAACACAGCACGACGACCGCGCGATCGCGCTCCGGCAAGCGATTCACTTCCTCGGCAAGCAAGATGGCTAATTCCGCATCGCCATGTTCCGCAGGCGCGGCAGCGTTCTCAATTTCGAACTGTTCCTGCCGTTGGCGCCGGGTCGCGGCCTGACGCACACGCAGAGCGAGCCGATACGCCACCTTGTACAGCCAACTGCTCAAAGATGTGCCGCGCCGGATCGCGGACGCTTTCCGCGCCAATGTCAGAAACGTTGCCTGGAACACGTCCTCAACGTCAGGAACATGGCGAAGCAGACGCCGGGCGACGTTCAGCACCAGCGTTCCATGCCGCCAGACCAGCACCTCGAACGCGGCTTCATCGCGCTGGCGGATGAAGCGCTCTAACAGCTGCGCGTCCGTGAGATGACCGCCCTCCGCAACGCTCCGCGCGCGGCGAAGGCGACGGATGAAGTCTTGCAAGGGATGAGAAGCCATGCGCGATGTTCTCCGGAATCAGACCGTCTCTCTTTGTAGAGTCGTGCAAGTTGCGAGCGATTCAAAAATCTTTCTAAGCACGCCGTCTAATGCCGAGCCGCGCACGCAGCGCAGCGGAGTAAGCGGCTGCCCCTGCGACCGCTTACTCCGCTGCGCTGCGTGCGCGGCTCGGAGTGCATCTGATTAGATGCTCATCGCGGCTTGGGCGCCCACGCCAAGCCGAAATGCGTTACGCGCACATCGACCTTGCGCGGCTTGACCTGGATTGCCGTGTATTCTTCGCCGACGCGCTTCCATTTCTCATGAATCTCGGCTTGCTTAGCCTGATAGTCGGCTTTCAGCTTGCGTTCCTTCTCCTCCTGCCGCGATGACGGCGGCCGCTTGTCCTTCGAGGAAGGCAGCACCGTGGAGAAAAGCCAGCCGATAATAGAGCTGCCGGATGGATCGGCGCCGCGCGGATCTTCCGGAATGGTCAAGCCCAGCGCCTGGAACCGTGGCGTGAACTTGGCCTTTTCCATCGCCAAGGCTTGGGCCGCTTCCGCGGCGGCGGCGCGGCGGCAGCGGTCGCGGAAGGAATCGAGGGTTTCGCCCGGCTCGCTCACCAGGCCAAGAGCGCGATTCTGAAATAGCGAGAGTTTCCGCGTGCTGTACAGATACTCGGCGAAAGCCCTTTCCATCGCCTTGAGCTTGCGGCCGGTGTCGAGTGTCTCCGGCACGCTGTCCCATTGAGCGCCCGGCAATGGTGTAGTCGCCAGCCGGCCGTCGATCGTCTCGGCGCGGTCCCAGTCGATCGGGTGGCCGGCGGCGGCCGGCCGCGCCAGCAAGCGGATCGTCTCCGTATGCTCTTTGCCCTTGCGCTTATCCACCATAAAAGCGATATCGCCGATCCCCAAAACGCGCGGCTGATACACGATGCTGGCGGCGGGGACCGATGGCGCGAGGTAGAACTGCGTCACATCCGGTGGCAGCACCGGCGGGCGCGAGCTGAAGGAGCTATCCGCAGGCGCGGCGCGGCGGAGCTGTTCGCGATATTCCTTGTCCTGTTTGCGAAACTGAGCGTTGGCCCACGGCAGTTGACCGCAGTGAGGGCAGCGATCGCCGACGTCCGCAGTCAGCTCCTGATGGCAATGCGTGCAGAGCGGAATTGCCATCGGCGCGGCGGAAGACTTCTTCACCGGCTCCATTAGCCGCGAGACTTGGTCCTTCGTCATCGGGCCGCGCAAGAACGATAGCGCCCAGCGGCTTTGAAACAACACCGGGGCAGGGCGATGGATGTCGTGCAACAGAAAGATACGATTGCCAAGTGACGAGATGACCGTTTCCAGATAAGAACGATCCGTCAAGGTGCCATGCTCCGCCGCCACGGTTTCCAGCCCTTCGAGCAGGCGCATCTTATCGCGCTCGGTTTGCAGCTTACCGATGAACCAGGTGCCGGCGTTTGACAACGCCTTGTAATCGAGATCAACCGGGTTTTGCGTTGCCAACAGCACACCCACGCCGAAGGCCCGCGCCTGTTTCAAGAGCGTTAGAAGAGGGGCCTTGCTCGGAGGGTTGGCGGGGTGCGGCGGCAAATAGCCGAACACCTCATCGAAGTACAAGAGCGCCCGCAGATTGCTTGTGCCCGATTGTCGCCGCGTCCAGCTCAACATCTCCTCCAGGAGCAGCGTCGTGAAGAACATGCGCTGCGTGTCGTCGAGGTGGGCGATATAGAAAATCAACTGCTGCGGCTTGCCGGCCTTGTACAGCATGGATGCCAGGTCAAGCGGTTCGCCGGTCGTCCACGTCAGAAAACTCGGCGCGGCCAGTACGTTATTCAAACTCGAAGCGAACTTGAGCCGTTCCTTCGCGGGGAAGAATGTCTCCAGATTGTAGGCCCCGACGGTGCGGATGGGAGGGTTCTGGATGTGCAAGATGAGCGCGGGCAAATCGAGGTCCTTGCCGGCCGACCAGAAGTGCAAAAGCAATTGAGCAATGAGGATATGTTCTCGCGATTGCAC
>Ga0070738_10006536_pt1 | contig 12153 bp, 8 predicted proteins | sample Coa_R2_2_FD_66446 | JGI IMG/M metagenome (GOLD analysis project Ga0070738, IMG submission 66446) | Surface soil microbial communities from Centralia Pennsylvania, which are recovering from an underground coalmine fire - Coalmine... | ecosystem: Environmental > Terrestrial > Soil > Unclassified ... | reverse complement strand
TCCCTACCGCTGGGCCACTGACCCTTCGCTCCCGTGGCGCAAGGCGGAGGCAGTAAACGCCCAGGCCCTGACCGCGCTCGACCTCGCCGCCGGACAGTCGCGGCCCTGGTTCCTGTTCATCCACTACTGGGACCCGCACACTCCCTACCTCCCGCCCCCGCCCTTCGACCGCATGTTCTACACAGGCAACCCCTACGATCCATCACACCACAGCATGGAGCCCGTGTTCGCCTTCGAACCGTTCCGGGACTACTTCATGCAGTGGATGGGTGGGGTAACCGACATCGCCTTTCCGGTCGCCCAGTACGATGCCGAGATCGCCTACGTGGACGTGGCTGTCGCCCAGGTCCTGAATCGGCTGGACGAGCTGGGACTGGCCGCGGATACCCTGGTCATCCTCACCGCCGACCACGGCGAGGTCCTGGATGATCACGAGGGGTACTTCGATCACCACGGGCTCTACGACGCCAACGTGCACGTCCCCCTGATCATGCGGCTTCCCGGACGCCTGCCGGCTGGCCGCATCGTGGAGGAGTTCGTCCGGCTGTTCGATATTGCCCCGACGATCCTCGACCTGCTCGGCGAAGCCGATCTCGCCCGCGAGCGGGGGATGACCGGTCAGAGCATCCTGCCCCTCCTGGCGGGTGCAGAGGGTCCCGGGGAGCTCTACCTGACCGAGTGCACCTGGATGCGCAAGCGGGGCATCCGAACCCGCGAGTGGAAGCTGATCCGGGCATTGGAGCCAGACTTCCACGGTCTCCCTCCGATCCAGCTCTTCGATCTGACCGCTGATCCGTGTGAGCAGCGGAACCTCGCCTCCGAGCGGCCGGAGGTCGTCGCGGAGCTGTCCGCGCGCCTTGATGCATGGATCGCCCAGCGGCGTGCGGCGACCGGGCTACCTGACCCAATCGAGGAGCAGCAGATCACCCTGCGGCGGATCGGGCGCATGGCGACAGCAGTACCGGCCGATCAGAAGCTGTACGCCGAAGGAGGACGTGCCGACTGACGCACGCCCCGTGGCGGGGCAGGAGAGAAGGGAAGCCCGTGGCCGCACTGGTCGCAGCCGGCTTGATGTCAGGGGATTAGGTCCATGACCGCCGATCTCCGTGCGGACGCGCCGATCCCTCCCCCAGGAGAGCGTGCACCCTTCGCACGCGCGGCTACCCTGGTCGCGACGTATGAGACCCGGCGCGGTCCGCGGGTCATCCTCACCCGCCGGCCAGCCTCCCTCCGCCGGCACCCTGGTCAGATCAGCTTCCCCGGTGGGATGATCGAGCCGACCGACCGCAGTCCTTTCGCCGCGGCGGTCCGGGAGGCGCGGGAGGAGATTGGCCTTCGTCTTCCACCGACCATCGTCCCAGTGTCGCTGACGCCAGTCGCCACACTCAGCAGCGGCATCGTGATCCAGCCCTTCTGGGTGCGACTCCCGGCCAGTCCGCGTCTGCGGCGCAGCAGCGCTGAGGTCGCCAAGATCCTTCGAATTCCCCTGCGAGATCTCCGTCAGCCCGGCACCCTGCGCCCGATCCCCCATCCGCACCGGCCGGGGGAGCTCACGCCGGCGTACGTGTGGCACGGCGAGATCATCTGGGGGGCCACTGCCCGCGTGCTCACCGAACTGCTGGCCCTCTATCCCGCCGCCCCGCGCCGCTGATGCGCCGCGGCCGCGAACCAGCCGCGCTATCCCTTGATCCCAACCCCTACCAGGCCCTGAACGATATACCGCTGAAGGGCGAAGTACACCAGGATCGGGGGAAGGCTCATGAGCGTCGTCGCCCCGAAGATCAAGGGAAAGTCCGCAAGCGTCTCCGCCTGACGCTGGGTGAGACTGTAGATCAGCCGCTGCACGGTCAAAGCAATCGGCGTGATATCCCGGTTGCCCCCGACGAAAATGAGCGGCCCAAGGTAATCATTCCAGATCCCGATGAAGACCAGAACCGCCAGGGCCGTGAGCGCCGGCCGCAGCATGGGAACGTAGACCTGGAAGATGATCCGAAACGTACCCGCGCCGTCAACCAGGGCTGCCTCCTCGTAGTCAGCAGGAATCATCTCGTAGTTCTGTTTGACCAGGAAGAGGGCCAGAACATCGACCATGCCGAGCATGAAGAGCGCGGGCCACGAATTGATGAAGCCGTGTCCCCCCTGCCCGAACAGATCATTACCCCCCACCAGAGGCCAGCGCGCGAGCATGATGTAGAGCGGAAGCATGATCAGAATGCCCGGGACCATGAGGCCAGAGAGCAGGAAGAGGAACAAGGCGTTCTTGCCCGGGAAGTTGAGCCGTGCGAAGACGTACCCACCGAAGATCGAGACCACCAGCATCCAGAAGATGTACCACGCCTCACGCAAACCGGTGATCAGCATGGACTCGTAGATACACCCCTGGCTGCAATCCGTCAGGATCGGAATGTAATTGCGAAAATCAAAGAAATCAGGGATCGGGAAGAAGGAAGTCTGATAGTAGCGTGCTGGCGAGGTGAAGGTCGCCAGGACCATGAACGCCAGCGGGTATAGGATAACGATGCTCGTGACCGTCAGGACGATATAGATGATGATGCTCAACCAGATTGGACGCTTCATCGCTCCCCCTCACCTCCGGCAGGGCAGCCGGCCGTTCCCCACCTGCCCCCACATTCCAGAGCGGGGATAGGTCAGCTCTCCCTTCCGCACCGGAGGAACACGACCGGCGCCAGTCCCACACTGCGGGCAGGCCATCAGTAGCGGACCCGGAAGACTCGCAGATTGATGGCGCTCAACGCCATCAGGACGACCAGCAGGATGACCGACTGGGCCGTTGCCAATCCCATGGTCAAGTTGCCGAACGCATCGCTGTACAGGCTGTACACCATCGTCCGGGTGGAGTTGTCGGGCCCGCCGAAGGTCAGGACCAGTGGAGCTTCCCAGATCTGAAGGCAGCCGACGCACTGGGTAACCAGGACGAACAGGGTGATCGGAGCGAGCTGGGGAATGGTGATATGTCGGAATGTCTGCCAGCGGCCCGCTCCATCGACCCTGGCCGCCTCGTAGAGAGACGGGTCGATCGACTGCAGACCGGCCAGGAAAAAGATAACGACCGATCCCACCCCTCGCCACACGCTGAACAGGATCACCCAGACCGGCATCCAGAACGTGCTCTGGGTCCAGATGACTGGCTTCAGCCCCAGGAGCCCGATGAGGCTGTTGAAGACGCCATTCTGGCCCGGGTAGAGGAAAATGGCCAGGGTCTGGGCCATGACCGCCCCGGAGATGACCACCGGCAGATACCAGATCGTCCGGTACAGCCCGCGGAGCCGGATCGGCTCATTGAGAAGGAGGGCAATCGTGAGCCCCAGGACCATATTCGCCACCAGGGTAATCCCCCCGATGGTGATCGTCACCCGAATGACGTTGTGGTAATACGGGTCGGTAAAGATCTGGATATAGTTGGCGAACCCGACGAAGGTCGGGGGCCACTGGACGACATTCCACTCGGTCAGGCTGAAGAAGGCCAGGACAACGATCGGAACCCAGGTGAACAGCAAGAAGTACAGCAGAATAGGGGTCAGAATCGTATAGGCGATCACCGGTTGTCGATGACGCCACCGCCACGCGGCAAAGCGCGCTTTCCACGACGGGGAAACGCGCTCAACCGCGCGCGCGGCATCCAGGGCTGGCGGCGAGCTCATGGTTCAGGTTCCCCTGATCGAGCATTCGTGCTGCTGACCGAAACCGACTGCGGGGTGGTCAGCGGAGCGAGCCGCAGGCTCTTCATCCCCCTGCGGCCCGCTCCGCTGGACGGGACCGGTCCTCCGCTCACCCGAGCAGCTTCTCCACATTCGCCTGGAGCTCGTCCAGGATTGGCTTGATCGCTCCGTTCGACTGGAGGATCTTCCCGAAGGCGTCACCCCAGGCGATCCAGATCTTATCGGGATTCTTGGCGTAGGGTGGGACCGGGTGCACGTCCTCCTTGACCAGGATGTCGGCGAACGTGCGCATGGCATTCTCGATCGACACCCCCTGGTAGGACGTATACGCGGGCAACTTGGTGAGATTCGGATCCTGCAGCAGGCTCTTGAGCGTCGGGAGCCGCTGGCCCAGGATATTCCCGACCTGCTTCTGGGTCTCCTCCTCGGCCATGAAAGCCTCGAACTTGAGGGCGGCCTCGAGGTTCTTGGCCTTCGCCAGCGGCGAGTAGACCTCATTCCCCAGGACAACGTTGCCGCTCACGTTGGGATCCTTCCGCGGCAGCGGGTGATAAACGCACTCGGCCTTGGCATCAATGGCGTTGTAGACGTTCCAGGTAGCCGACGCCTGGTAGACCGCCTTATCCTGCCAGAGGTAGGCGTATAGTTTTCCTTCATCGCCGCTGAACGTGTTGCCCGGATCAGCCGTCTTAAAGAGATTCCGGCTCAACTCGTACGCGGGGAGGGCGCCGGGATCATTCATGAACGCCTTGGTCCCGTCGTCGTCTCCCAGCGGGTGGCCGGTCTGGTTGATCCAGGGCAAGGTGCGCAGCACGCATCCGTAGATGCGATTCGGAGCTGGACCATACAGGTTGAAACCCACGAACTTCTGATCGGCCGCCTGGCCGGCCTTGTAGGCCTTCTGCGCGTTGGCAACCAGCTCGTCCCAGCTCTTGGGCGGCGACTGGGGATCGAGGCCGGCCTTCTCCGCAACCCGAACGTTCGTCTCGAGGGCGAAGGGTGAGGTGAAGATCGGGACCCCGTACAGCTTCCCCTTGAAGATCGATCCTTTGACCGGCCCCGGTGCGAACATATCCGCCTGAACGCCCGCCCCGCGGAGATCGGCAAAGGCGCCGAGGCTGGCAAACTCGTGGACAAAGGCCTCGCCCGTCGTGATCTCGGGCACCGTCCCCCCGGCGATGGCCGTCAGGAGAGCCGTGCGCAGGGCCTGATCCCACCCGTGATCCTCGGCCTTCACGGTGATGCCCGGATTCTTCTCCTGGAAATGATCAATCACCCACTTGGCCCACTGCCCGCCGGGCTTGCTCGTATCGGTCTGGGCGAGAGAACCGGCCCAGACGACGATTGTTACCGCGGCGCCGCTCGCCGGCGCCGCCTGTGCGGCGGGTGTTGGCTGGGCAGCCGGGGCGCTTGTCGGCGCCGCGGGCGCCGGGGTCGGCGTCGCCGCCGCTCCACCCGCGGCCGCAGTCGGTGACGGCGGCGCACCGCCGCCGCACGCCGCGAGGAGCGATCCGACCACTCCTGCCGCGACACCCAGTCCAAGTCCGCGGATTAGCCCGCGCCGCGAGACCATTGCACCACGTGCGCGATCAGTTGTCATGACTGCCGCCTCTCCTTCCTACCTAATCAGTGCCGCGATCCACGGCTTCGGGACTGCTCGCGATGCAGTCAGCCCGTCCGCTGGCACCCCGACTCGACGGGCGCCAGGGCAGGATGTAACATAGTGTGTCGTATGGCTTCCCTCAACAGACGATCGGTCATCGGTACGTCATGTCCGCGCCATGCATCGGACATCCTGCGCGTGGCCGCGGCGAACCGAGGGACCGCTATCAGCCGCTCGCGAGGACGGATGGCTGAAATCGGGAGTCCGACCGCAATCGATCACACTGCCTTTGACGAGCTGGTTCACGAGGCACTTGCGCACCTCTATGATCTCGCCTTCCTCCAGCGGTCGCCCCTCGTTGACCTGCTCGGCCTCCGCCGCGACGGCGGGGGTGGGACCGCCCTCCACCGCCTCCTGGTGGAGGCGATCGAGCAGCTCAAGCCGCCGCGGGAGGTCGCTCCGGATGCCCTCGCCTGGAAGACGTACCGCTCCCTGTTCCTGCGCTACGTCCGCGCGCTCAACGCAGGCGCCGCCGCCCGCGAACTTGGGCTGAGCCCGCGCCAGGAGCAGAGGATCCACACCATCGCCCTCGGCGCGATCTCCGCCCTCCTGCGTGAAAGCCGCCCGATCGGGCAGACCGCCCCGCTGACGTCTGCCGCGCATGCCGCTTCGAGCGATGACGAACGCGTGCTCGACGATGAGATTGCGACAATCCTCGCGAGTGAGCGCGGCGAGGTCGAGTCCTTCGCGGCGATCGTGCAGGGTGCCGTCGCAACGATCAGCCCCGTGCTTGCCCAGCGACAGATCGAGGCCGAGATGCAGATCGATCCGGCCCTGGCCAACGGAACTGCCCCCCACGACCTGCTTCGTCAGGCCGTGGTCCAGCTGTGCCTCGCCGTTGCCGAGAGCGGCGGCCCGGCTCGCCTCCTGGTGCGCGGCACCCCAGACCCGCCGGCCGCCCGGCTCATCCTCGCGCTCGATCGGGAACCGCCCGCGCTCCCGCCGCCGGCCCGATCGATGATCGCGCGCCGTCTGCGCATCGCCGAGCGCCTCCTCGGCGCGCTCGGCGGCCGCTGCCAGCTGCTTGCGGGACGCCCCACCGCCGTCGAGGCCCATCTTCCCCTCGGCGAGCCGCCGGTTGTCCTGGCCGTTGAAGATAATCCTCAGGTCGTGCAACTCTTCCAGCGCTACCTCAGCGGCACGGTCTATCGCCTGATCCACGCCGCCGATGCGGATACCGCCCTCGCGATCGCCGAGCGGCAGAAGCCCGATGCCATCACCCTCGATGTGATGATGCCGCGGCGCGACGGCTGGGAGCTCCTCCAGGCACTGAAGGTGCGGCCGGAAACCCGCCAGATACCGGTCATCGTCTGTTCGGTGCTCCGGGACCGGGATCTTGCGCTGGCGCTCGGCGCCGTCGACTTCCTCCCCAAGCCGATCAGCCAGCAGGCCCTTCTCGGCGCCCTCGGACGGCACGTGCCGGTCCCTCGCGCCTTCAGCGACCTGGCAGCAGGCGGCTCTCGGCCGTGCTGACCTCGGCCACAACCTCTTCACTGCGCGGAAGGATGCGGAGCCCCTGCCGGACGCACTCGAGGAGGCAGTCCAGGCCCAGGCCGTCGGACCGCAGGAAGACGACTCCATCGCTGGTCAGCGGCCGACGGCTCAGCGTCTGGGCTGACACCGCTACGATCTGCAAGCGCTCCAGATCCGCCCGGTTGCGGATCGTCTCGATGAGCGTATAGCCATCGATCTCGGGCATGATCAGGTCCAGGAAGATCGCATCCGGCGGGTCCTCTTCGATCTGGCGAAGCGCCTGGGTTCCGCCCAGCGCGGTCGATACCCGGTAGCGCCGCGAGGTCGATCGGATCATGCGGGCGAGCAGACGGACGGCATCCGGGTCATCATCGACGACCAGGACGTGTCGGACAGTCCGGCCAAGACGGCCGAGAATGTGGGCGACCTGCTCCCGGCTGATCGGCTTCACGAGGTGGTCGGCCACCCCGAGGCGCTCGGCCAGCGACTGCTTCGTGTTCACCAGGCCGCAGGCGATGATCGGCACCCCCGGCACGGCCGTCTGCGCCACCAGTCCGCGGCGGAGCGCGGTGAGGCCGTCGGGCGCTAGGATGAGCACACCGTCGAGATCGGCCCGGCGCGGATAGGCCGAGAGGGCCGCGATGTCCTCGCACGGAAGGAGGGTATATTCGTCCAGATGACGCTCCAGAACGTGGACGAGGTCGCGATCATCGCTGACGACCGCCACGCCGGGCCGCGCGGGCGCCGTGCCGGTTAGGCGCGCCCAGGTCTCCCACGGCCGCGGCGGCAGCATCTCCGGGATGTTCGTCGAGCGGGGGATCGTAAAGGTGAAGATAGATCCCTGCCCGGGGGTGCTCGTGACCCAGATGGATCCCCCGTGCATTTCGACAAACCGTTTGCTCACCGCCAGGCCGACTCCACTGCCGCCAGCTCGCCGCGGTCCGCGCCCCTGCCAGAACTCATCGAATACGTGCGGGAGGTCATCCGGTGGGATCCCAACCCCGGTATCACTGACACTGATGACAAACTCCCGCTCCTCCAGGCGCGCCGCGACGTGCGCGCCCCCCTGGTCAATAAAGCGGGCGGCGTTGCTCAGAAGGTTGATGATGATCTGACGCAAGCGCGTCCGGTCGGCGAAGATCGGCGGCAGGTCCGGCGGGACATCGTAGGTCAGGCTCAAACCGCGCTGGGTGTACAGCACCTGGACCGTCTCGATGGCCTCGGCGATCGTCGCGTCGAGGGGAATCAGCTCGCGGTGCAGTCCCATATGCCCGGCCTCGATCTGGCTCAGATCAAGAATGTCGTCGACGAGGTCAGAGAGATGACGAGCGTTGCGATAGATCGCGATCGCATCCTCGCGGTAGGCCGGCGGCAGGGCCTGGCCGCCGTAGGACTGCGGGGATGTGACCATCATCTCGCTGAAGCCAATGATCAGGTTGAGCGGCGTACGGAGCTCGTGACTGACGTTGGCCGCGAACTCCGACTTGAGCTGACGCGCCTGGTTCGCCGCACGCCGGGCCCGATCGAGTTCCCGAGTGAGCTCATCCAGCCGGTCAAGCGCCTCATTCAGGCTCTTGACCGTTCGGTTTAGCTCTCCCTGCCGCTCCTTCAGAAGCTCATTGACCTGACGGACCTCCAGATAGTTCTGCCACGACCAGCGCAGGGCGATCAACAACGGCCGAAGGGCAAGCCAGCTCAGACCGGCTGCGGCCCACAGGAGCAAGGACGAACTCAGGCGCAAGCCGGACGGGAGACCAAGCCGATTCAGGGGTTCCCCCGTCACGAGCACCACCGTTCCGAGAACGGCCAGGCCGGCGCCCGCTGCTGGACCAATCAGGAAGCCGGCGAGCAGAACTACCACTGCGAACCAGGGCAGGATCGCTGCCTCCGGGACGAAGGTGATCCCCAGCCCCAGGATGACGAGGCCGCCGCCGATGAGGAGGAGCGCCGCGAGCCGCGGCCATCGGTTGCTCGCCTGGTAGACAACCGGCGCCAGGATCAGGAGCCCAATGACCACGCCCACCGAGCGCCCGGAGACCAGCCCGAAGATCACCGGCAGGAAGGGGATGGCGGCCAGGCTCGCGAGGAGCAGCGCGATGGCAATCTCCTGGAGCGCCTGGCGGCGCATGTCCGCGAGCCCTCCATCCAGCCAGAGATCATCGCCGGACAACGACGTCGCTCGTTCGGCCATCATCCTCTCCTCCGTATATGCACTGTGTGTGGTATACCTGCGCCTTTCGCTGTCCCCAACGCATCCCCCGGATCGTCTGCCGCGGCGAGAGGGAGCCGGGGCCGTGGCGGCCAGCGGGGCCGCTTCCCGGCCGGCACGCGCGCCGCTATAATGCGGGTGGGATCGGGAGACCGGCGATCCGCGCATCGCGACTCCTGTCCGGCGACCGGCACACGACAGCGGCAGGGGAGCCGGAGTGCCCCGCGGCCTGCGTGCACGATCCACAGATCACCGCGAACGGACTGGTTTGTCAGGGTGAGTCCGCGCATCGCCTTCAACGCCCAGCTCCTCAGCTATCGCCAGTGGTACCGCAGCGCTGGCATCAGCCGCTACATCGATCGGACCCTGGCGCACCTGGCTCCCCTCCTCGATCCAGAGCGCCTGGCTGTTTTCGTCGGGCCCGACGTCCCGATCGGCGCCCCGTCGCTCGCCGGGCTGCGCATCATCCGCACCCGCCTGCCGACGCGCCATCCAGTCGTGCGAATCGCCTGGGAGCAGATCGCCCTGCCGCTCCTCCTCGGGCGCTGGCGCGCCGACCTCCTGCACGCGCCGGCCTACGTCGCCCCCCTCGCCAGCCCCTGCCCCACGATTATCACCTTTCACGATCTCAGCTTCTACCTCGTTCCGGAGGCCTTCAACCGCCAGAACCGGTTCTATCTCCAGACCTTCAGCCGCCTCGCCGCGCGCCGGGCGCGCCGCATCATCGCCGTCTCGGAATGCACCCGCTCTGACGTCATCCGACTGCTCGGTATCCGCCCGGAGGATGTAGCCGTGGTGTACAACGGCGTCGATCCGAGCTTTCGCCCGGAGCCGGATCCAGCGCGCCTCGCCCGGTTCCGTCAGGAGAAGGGCTTGCCCGATCGGTTTATCCTCTTCCTGGGCACGCTGGAGCCGCGCAAGAACCTGCGCGGCCTCCTGTACGCCTATGCCGAGGCCCGACGGCGCGGCGTGACCGAGCCCCTGATCATCGCCGGCGGGCGAGGCTGGCAGGTTCAGCCGATCCTTCGGGTGCTTGACGAGCTGGGACTGCGCTCTTCCGTCCGTCTAACGGGATTCGTCGGATCAGACGAGCAGCCGTTGTGGTATAATGCGGCCACGCTGTTCGCCTTCCCGTCACGGTACGAGGGCTTCGGCCTGCCGGTGGTCGAGGCGATGGCCTGTGGAACGCCGGTTGTCGCCTCGAACCGGGCATCTTTACCGGAGATCGTAGGGGATGCCGGCGTGCTGGTCGATCCGGACGACGTGGACAAGCTTGCCACAGCGCTGGTATCGGTCCTGCGCGACGAGGCACTGCGGCGGGAGCTAGCGCGGCGCGGCCTCGAACGTGCCCGACGCTTTTCCTGGGAGGCCGCGGCGCGGGCCACGGTCACGGTTTACCACGAGGCGCTGGCCTACCCCCATTCAGCAATCCCCGTGATGAGGCGAGACTGAGAGTTGGCGGTGGCACGCAAGCGGATTCCTGGTCCGCCCGGCTTTCTCCTCGCGGCGATTGACATTATCCTCATCAATCTCGGCTTCGGCATCGCCTGGTACCTGCGCTACCGGCTCGAGCTGTTCCGCGAGGTCGCGGCCTCAGACTTTCTCCCGATTAGCAGTTACTTCGGCATCCAGGCTTTTCTGACCGTCTGCCTGCTCGTGATCTACCGGCTGAACGGCGTTTACGGGCGGCGGCGGCACCAGGGCTGGGCCGATGAGGTAGCGGGGCTGACCTCTGGCGCGGTCGTCGGCGTCGCGGCGATGATCGTCGCTGTCTTCTACCTGCGCCCATTCGGCTACTCACGCCTGGTCTTCATCTATGCCCTCGCCTTCATCGTCCTGCTTCTCTCGCTGGCGCGGATCGTTGATCGGGCCTGGCGCGCGCACCTCCGTCGCAAGGGCATCGGCCTGCGCCGGGTTCTCGTCGTCGGGGAGGGATCCCTCGGACGGCTGATCATGCAGAACATCGTCGCCCAGCCGGAGCTTGGCTACAAGATCGTCGGCTTCGTTGACGACGAACCTCGTCCCTCGCTTGGACGCTTCGAGTACCTCGGCACCACCGCCGACATCCCCCGCCTGGTCGTCGAGCGCCAGGTCGACGAGGTGATCATCGCGCTCCCGTCGGCATCGCACCAGAAGATCAGCGAGATCCTGTTCGCCTGCGAGCGGCTGAAGGTCCGATTCCGGATCGTTCCCGACTTCTACGAGCTCAGCCTCAACCAGGTCGACGTCGCTGAGATCAACGGGATTCCCCTGATCGGGGTCCGCGAGGGTGCTCTCCCCAGCAGTGGGCAGGTGCTGAAGCGGATCATCGACGTCGTGCTTGCCGCGCTCCTGCTGATTCTCCTGGCGCCGGTGATCGTTATCATCGCGATCGCCATCAAGCTCGACTCGCCCGGCCCGATTATTGTCCGGCAGGTGCGGATCGGGCGCTGGGGGAAGCCGTTCAATTTCTATAAGTTCCGCTCGATGCGCGACGGGGCCGACCGCGAGCTGGCGTCGCTCATCCATCAGAATGAGGCGAACGGCCCAATCTTCAAGATCCGCAACGATCCCCGGCGAACCCGGGTAGGACGGTGGCTGCGGCGCTTCAGCCTCGATGAGATCCCCCAGCTGTTCAATGTCCTCCGCGGCGATATGAGCCTCGTCGGGCCGCGGCCGCCCTTCCCGTGGGAGGTCGCCCAGTACGAGGACTGGCATCGTCGGCGGCTCCAGGTCCAGCCGGGGATCACCGGCCTGGGGCAGGTCTCGGGGCGCAGTGATCTCCCGTTCGACGAGACAGCCCTGCTGGATCTGTGGTACATTGAGAACTGGACCCTGGGTCTCGACCTGAAGATCCTGTTACGCACCCTGCCGGCCGTGATCTCCGGACACGGAGCATATTGAGTGGAGCTTCGGCAGTACTGGCAGATCCTGACCGATCACGCGGCCGTCGTGATTGGCACTTTCCTCGTCGGGATCATCGCCGCCGCGGCAAGTGTCTTCCTGATTCCCCAGGTCGCCACGCCCTACACCGCCACGTTCAGCATTGCAGTCGAACCAAGGCCGGAGCCGCGCACCGGCAGCTACTACACCTACGACAGCTACTACGCCTACGTCGCCTCGGAGTACTTCAACGACGACCTGATCAA
>Ga0070738_10006534_pt1 | contig 12156 bp, 9 predicted proteins | sample Coa_R2_2_FD_66446 | JGI IMG/M metagenome (GOLD analysis project Ga0070738, IMG submission 66446) | Surface soil microbial communities from Centralia Pennsylvania, which are recovering from an underground coalmine fire - Coalmine... | ecosystem: Environmental > Terrestrial > Soil > Unclassified ... | reverse complement strand
GCCTATCCCGAGCCGGCGAACTGCCAGGGCAACGGGACGGCGCTCGGACCGAACGAAGAGCTCTTCATCGGCTGCAGCAACGCCGCGAGCGGGAATCTCGTGATCATGAACCCGACCAACGGCTCGACGGTCGCCGTCGTCCCCGGCGCGGCCGGCTGCGACGAAGTCTACTACAACAAGGGGGACAACCGCTTCTACGCAGCCTGCTCGAACAACAAAACCGGGAATCTCGGCCCGATCGTCGCGGTGGTCAATGCGGCTGCGCCCTTCAACTTGATCGCAACGATCCCGACGAATGCAGGCTCGCATTCGATCGCATCGGACTCCGGCACGAACACGACCTGGGTCCCCTTGACCGGGACGACCGGCGTCTCCGTCTACACCCACAACTAGCAAGTCCGGCTCATCGGGAATCCCCGGCACGAGAGGAGCCGCCGTCCCCCGACGGCGGCTCTCTCTTTGCACTTTTTCTTGGCACGCAGCGACTGCGCACGGCATCCGCGAGCGGGAGCCGCAGCACGAAGCGCGCTCCTCCCAACCGGGATCCGCTGACCGAGACGTCGCCTCCGATCCGTTCGGCCATCATCCGGACGAACGCCAGGCCGATCCCCGTCCCCTCGGCGCTCGTCGAACCGCGCTCCGAGAACGCGAAGATGCGCTCGCGCTCCTGCGGGACGACGCCGGGGCCGTCGTCGTCGATCGCTATGCCGACGAATTCGCCGTCTTCGACTTCGCTCGAGATCACCACCGTCCCGCGCTCGCGGCCATGTTTGATCGCGTTGTCGACGAGGTTGACGATCATCTGTATCAGATGGTCGGCCCCCACCTGCGCGAGCGCAGCGCTTGCACGGACGTAGACCGTTACGCCCCGCGCACGCGCGGCTGGTAAGACGATTTCGACGGCGCTTCGTATGCCCGACGCGACATCGCTCGCTTCGTCGTTCGCTCCCATTGCCCGGGCGTCCAGGAGCGAGATCTCGAACATCCCGTCCAAGAGGCGCGCAAGGCGCAACGATTCGGCGTGCGCGACCTCGAGGAAGCGGCGTGCGCTCTCCGGCTCGAGATCCTCATCGAGAACGGTCTCGAGGTAGCCGCGGATCGACGTCAGCGGTGTCCGTAGCTCGTGTCCGACCGCCGAAAAGAAGTCGTAACGTTCCCGCTCTCGGGCGCCGCGTTCGAGAGCCTCGGCGACCACCTGCGCGAGATCTCGATCGCCTTCGAGCGAGCGAATGATCGTCCAGCCGTTTTCGACGCGCAAACCGGTCGCATCGTGCAGCGCGACGGTGATGCGGCGCAGCGCATTGCGGCAATCGGTCGGCGAAGGGACCGTGCTCTTCTCGCGGGCCGGATCGAGCAGTGCGATGAGAAAGAGCTCGCTTTGCTCTGCATGGCCGAGCACGTCGGCGGCGCGCAACACGCGGTTCGCAGCCTTGCGGAACGCCAGCGCGGCACGACGTTCGAGCCGACGCGCCGCCGTTCGCCCGCGCTTCCAGGCGGTCGCCTCGAGATCCGGCAGGCGGATGACTAGGATCGGAACCTCTTGCGCGATCCGCTCCGCGAGCTTCGCAACGAGCACCCCCGGCGGAGCGAGCTCGAGCTGCGGACGCTTACGGCGGGAGGAATTTATACCCGAAGCCATGCACCGTGTGCAAGACCTGCGGAAGGGAGACGCGCCCCTGGATTTTCACCCGCAAACGACGGATATGAACGTCGACGGTCCGCTCGTCACCCTCGAAATCGAAACCCCACACGCGCTCCAAGAGGAGCGGTCGCGAGAGCGCGACGCCGGGATTGCGTGCGAGTTCGAGCAAGAGTGCGAACTCCCGCGGCTTGAGGCCGACATCGACGCCGTCGACGCGCACCTCGCGCCCCGCCTCGTCGATTTCCAACGCGCCAAAGCGCAGCACGACGGGCTCACGCACCAGCGCGATCCCGCTGCGCCGGGCCAGCGCACGCACGCGAGCGACGACTTCTCGCGGCGAGAACGGTTTGGCGACGTAGTCGTCGGCGCCCGATTCCAAACCGATGATCCGATCGATCTCTTCGGCTCGCGCGGTCAACATCACGACCGGGACGGTTTTCCCCTCACGGCGCAGGATCCTCAAAACCTCGAATCCGTCGACTCCGGGCAAGCCGACGTCGAGGATGACGACCTCCGCACCGCCACGTGCCCCGCGCAGAGCGCTCTGACCATCCGCGGCGTACTGACAACGGAAGCCGTCGCGTTCCAAATGGTGGCCGAGCAACTCCCGGATCGAAGCTTCGTCTTCGGCGATCAGGACCCGAATGGCCGCCATCAGAGCAGCACCCGGATCCTCTCGAGGAGCTGCGCAGCGCGTTCAGCCGATACGCTCCCCTCGAGATGCGCTTGGAACGAACCGTTCAGCCGACGTTTGAGCGCATAGGCGGCCGCGGTCGCCACGACGAGCTGAGGATCCAGGAGCGCCTGATCGAGAAACTCCGCCGCGCCGAGCGTCTCGGCGAGCTCGACCGCGAGGATCCGCTCGACGACGTTGGTGGAATCGAGGGCCGCCGCCAGGACCTGCGTGCAATCGTCGTAGCGCGTCTCGCACAATGCACGCAGGGCCGCCTGGCGGAGCTCCGGCTCGGACTCCTCGATATAGGCCGCGGCGAGAACCGGGCCGCACCACCGCTCGCCCAGCGTCCCCAGCCCCGCGATCATGCGCAGGCGTGCATCGAACGGGAGCGAGGCTCGCGATCCCCCGACCAGACTCGGCCACTGCGCGACTGCGGGGGCCTGCGGCTCGGCGGGCGCGACCGAGTCGCGCGCCGCGAGCTCGTCTTGAACGGCGGGCCGGTTCGGGACGAGCAGGGCGAACACGATCGCCGTGCACCCGAGCGCCGTGAGGAAATAGGCGAGCCAACCGATCCCAAACATCGGCCTTACCCTCCCGAGATGAGCGCGCCGAGGATCTCGGCTCTCGCAGCATCGAGCTCGGTCGGCGCCGGCCGGTGGAACGACGTGAGAAAGTCCGGCGTACTCAGCTTCCCGAGAGCGCCGAAATGGGCACGGAGCGCACGCCGATACTCCGTGAGCGCCCGCCCGAGCTGCGGACGGCCGCTCGCCTTCGTCGGCAGTAACGCAGCGAGCGTATCACATGCGCACGGCGAGCCGATCGGCGCAGCATACAGGCGCTCGAGGATCCCGCCGAGTTCGTCCCTCGTCAGGTGTGCTTGCAAGCTGTCGCCGCTCGCCTCGCAGGCTGCTTCTTCATAATGAGAAGAAGCGGCGCTGAGGAAGGCGATCGTCACCCGCCGAGACCGAGCGGTTTCGAGATCACCGGCGACGAGGCGATATTCCGGGATCCGCAGCTTGATCGCAAGCCGGTCGAGCGCCTCTCGCCACGTTCGGCGAAATTCGAGTAACGGACTCGGTTCAGACTCGTCCAGCGCCGCAAATCGCTCGGGAAGGAACGCCCGCAACGTCAGGAGGTGCGTCACGAGCGCGCCGTACTCGACCTCCTCGAGGAACGCCGCGATCCGCCGACAAGCGGCGGGATCCGCGTCGCACTCGAGCGCGATCGTCGCCGGAACCTCCGTCCCGTCGGGAGTATCCGGCGGCGCTGCGCAGCGCGTCGGCGGACGCAGCCGGGCACCGACACGAAAGGGCAAGAGATCTTGCGCAGCGCCGGGCTCCGGCGCGATCACGGCGGCAGCCGAGGCGACTCCGAGCGTCCCTCCCTCCCAGGCCAATCGCGCCCTCGCGACCGCTTCACAATCGCCCTCACGGACGTGGAGGGACCACTGCATGGAGAGCCGGCTCCCCGGAGCGACGTCCTCGAACCACAGCCCCTCGGCGTGCGAAGCGGCGGGATGCACGCCGCAATCGACGAGCGCGAACCCGTTGAGGATCGTCGAGCCGCACACATACGCACCCCACGCCGGTTCCTCGGCGAAGAGCGTGAGGCGTTTTGCCGGCCCGTCCCCGACATTGACGATCTCGAGCCGCACCGTCACCGTCGCGCCCGGCACGATCGCCGAGGGCGGATCGATCGTGCACGTCGCCTCGAAGCGGGGCGCTGCACACGCCTCGACCCAGATCGGATCGAGCGGCGTCGGGAGCGTATCGTCCGCCTGCAAGGTCACGAAGACGGGGAATGGACCGTGTAGCGGCCGACGCAGATACATCTCGACCTCGAGATCCCGGGGAGCGTCGAACCCGATATCGCCGAAGAACGATTCGCTCACGCCGGCGCCTAGCTCGACCTCGGGCGGGAGACGGATCGCCGCCCGAACGTTTCGCGCCGTCGCTGCGCCGTCGTTGATCGCCCGGATGCGGAGAGTCCCGCCGTTGCCGGGTCGCAACGGGGTGGGGCCGAGATAGACGACCTCGCACGCTCGGCGGTCGAAGCGCGGAGCAGCCCGAACGATCGCCGTCGCCGGAACGATCTCGCCGACATACCGCTCGCCCGCATACAGCCTCGCTCCGATCGAGAGCGCCGAGCCGTCCTCGATCCGATGCGGGACCGAGATACTCCCCTCGAGCGTCCGCCGGCTCCCCGCTTCGAGCACACCGATCTCGACCGATCCGTTCATCTCGACCGCGACCTCGACCGGGACGTCGAGGACGAGACGCAGATCCCGGGCGGCGACCGCTCCGAGATTCTCGATCAAAGCTCGGAACGCGAGCCGCTCCCCGGCGCGACAGGCGGGTGCACCGAGCTCGATCCGGTTTCGTTCCGGCGGAAACGCGGGCGCACCGAGGATGCTGACCCTCGTCTCGTAGCGTTGCATCCCTCCCGACCATGCAAGGACGACGGCAACGGCGAGACTTTCCCCTTCGCAGCGCGGGATCGCATGGGCGATCGCTTCCAGCTCGATCGACCGACGCGGCTCGATCTCGCCCAAGGCGAGCTGGGCCATCGCGTCGATCGAACGACGGGTACGACGACCGCGGCTCGCTGCGCTGCGAAAAAACGGCACACCGTTCACACGTACCGACCCTGGGGCGAACGGCAATTCCTCGGGGAACTGCAGGGAGACCGTCGCATCGTGCAACGTCGTCTCGCCCTCGTTGCGTAGGCGCAAGCGCACCGCGAGCCGATCGCCCGCCACCGGTTGCGCGGGCTCGACGTCAAGCTCACCCCAAACGCGATCGTCCGCACTCGGGCTGCTTTCGCAGAACGCCTTGGCGAGGACGAACGGCGCGACGCTCTCACCTGCGATCTGCACGTCGTCGAGGACCAGGTCGCAAAGACGGTGAGACTCGAGTGCCCGGAGCGGGATGCGGAGTTCCGCGGTCGCTCCGACCGCGATCGGATCGAGGGACCGCTCTACCTCGCGCGTCCCGTCGGGCCCGATCGTCCCGAGCGGCGTGCGGAGCCGAACGATCGTCCCACACGCCGTGCTCGGCCCCGCATTGTGGATGCGCACGATCGCCTCGAGCTCACCGGGACCGTCGATCCGTGCGGCGAGCTCCGCCGACGTCTGCGAATTTTCCAATACCGAGCGGCGTATCACACGCAGCGCCGCAAATGACGACGCGAGGACCGATCCGTTGATCCCGCACAGCTCGAGCGTTATCGGCGCGACCGCGCCGTGCGGATGGTCCGGAGCGATGCGATACCCGATACGAAGCCTCTCGGTCCCGAGAGACAGCTCCGCCAGCGCGATGCCGGAGCCGACGAGTCGTGCGAAGGCCGGTTCGATCTCGACTCCGCTCGGAGCCGCAAGGCGTAACCTCGCGCCGAAGAGGCGAGGAGACTCACCGTCCTTGATCGTCGCTTGCAGCGCGTACGTCTCGCCGGCGACGACGCAGGCCGCAATCCCCTCGATCGCAAGCGACGGCTCGAGGCCTTCATAGGGAAGGTCGGGAAGCGCGGTGAGATCCATGCGCTGTGCAGTACCCAGAGGACGCCGCGCTAGACCGTACGGCCCCCGGGCACTCCTGCAGGCGCAAGATGCGCAACGAAGCCGGATTCAGTCTCCTCGAGTCGACCGTCGCGATCGCGCTCGTCGTGCTCGGCGTCGGCGGCTTACTGGAAGCACTCGTCACCGCGGCGCACGAACGCGCCGTCCCGGCGATCCAAGCGCAATTACAAGCCTCCGCGCGCAATGTGATCGTCGACTTCTCCGCCGCGACGGCATACGAATCGAGCGCCCGAGCCGATCTGCTCGACGTCGCGAGCAGGAGTGAGATCAGCATGCCGCAACCCGTCGCAAGCGGGACCCCTTTGGCGGTTTCCTGCTCGCCCTCGCTCGCGCACGGTATCTTGACCGTTACCTGTTCCGACGGAGCGGGTCACAGCGCACAGGCGCAAGCGTTCGTCGGCCGACGCGCACCGGCACCCGGCTCGACGGTCCTCTTTTCCCCGCCTCCGACTCCATGATCGCGCCGATCCTGTTCCTGCTCGCCGCGCTCGCCGTCATGAGCACGACGCTGATCAGCGGTCAGCTTTCATCCGAGAGGGCGAGTGCACGGCTCCGCCTTGCACATGCCGCCGAGGACGCGCTCTCGCTGGCCGAGTCGCAACTCCTCTCGGCGCTGCAAGACAGTGTCGTCACCAACCTCGATGCCGGGAGGACCGCCTCCGCCGGGATCGACGGATCGTATGTGCGGCGAACGCCGCTCACCGCGCTGGCCGGGACCCGGCTTTCCTATGCCTCTTATGAGCAGATCGACGGCGCGACGACGCAAAGCGGGAACAACGACGTCGCTCAAAACGTCCAAACGAGCTCGCTCGGCCAAGAACAACGTCTGTCGGCCGTCCTCTCGATCGAATTGCACGGCGCAGCTCCGGCGTACGCGCTGCTCGCCAAACGCTCGCGACTCCTCACGCTGCGGATCTTCTCCGCCGAGCCGTACGCGATCGTCGATGCGACGCGCGACCTCGCGACCGCCGAGGATGCGACCGGTGCCGCCGAAGGCGATCCCGCCGGTCGGCCCGCCGCACCGGGCGACGCGACGACGCCCGATCCGGCGCAGCCCGACAGCTATCACGACACGACGATCAAGGTTCGCCATCGGTGCGCAGGGCCCGACACCGGCGGCGTCGATCCCGGGACCTTCGGCTATCAGTGGGGGAACGGCGGTTCGCCCGCAATCGACTCACTCTGTGCGCCGACGGCGCCGCCCTGGGCAACGAGCCCGGCACCGCCCGCACCGGGCGACGGCGATGCGTTCGCTACGAGGCAATGGGCGAACAGCAACGCCAACCAAAGCGGCTGGACGCGATGAACGAGCGCGACGAGTCCGGCTCCACCGTGATCGAAGTCTTGATCGCCGCACTGATCTTTTCGTTGGGTGCGTTCGCCGTCTTCGGTGTCGTACGGCAGCTGGCGTCGAATTCCGCACTCGCCGCGGCGGCATCGCAGGGCGACGCGACGATCGATCACTTGACGAGCGCCCTCACCAGCGACGCATCGACGGCGCTGGCTCTCTTCCTTCCCGATGATGATCGCTGTACGGGCGCAAGCGGGAAGACGCTCGAGATCTACTACGAAGACAACGGCGGCACGTCGCAAACGATCACCTATCGCGACGATGGGAGCGGAACCGTCACCCGCTCGAGCGTATCGAACGGCGCGACCACGACGTTCTCGAACGCGTCGCTTCTGGTACGCTGTGCGACGGCGACCTCGATCGCCGCCCTCGATAATCTCGCCGCGAACCTACCGAACGTCGCCGTGCACGACTATCCGGTGAATTTCGGGACCGACGCGAACGGTCTGGAGCAGACGGGCGGGAACCGTTTGATCATCGCGCGGATCGCGAGTACGGCGACGCGAGCGGGACGTGAAGTACATCTCCTGGCCGGGAGCGTCCCGACCGGCTTCACCGTCATCGGCCCGCAGTGGCACGCCGTCGTCTACCGTGAGGACCACACCAGACGTTTCTTGTTCGGGCTCGGTCAGACGAGCTGGTTGCGGATCATGGCCGAAGTCGACGTCTCGTACGATGACTGGCGCACGCGCGCCGTGTGGTGCAATTTCGAAGCGCTCGAGGTATACGGGGGCCAGCCGCGCTTCAACAAAGATGACGTCCCCGTCTACGCCGGCGCGACCGACAGCGATCCGCCGACGCGAACGGCCGTCCCGGATCTGTATCCCGAGACGCTCCTCGAGTACTGCCGGAATCACTTCTCCCCAGATCCCCCGGGGAGTCTTGGTGGTACGTGGGGAACCCCTGCGCCGTTCCCCACCCCCGACGATCAAGTCGTCGCGATCCCGCCTTGGTGGATCTGGCAAAACTGCGGACCGTCGATGAGCTGTTCGGCGGGGACGCAACCTCCCGCTACCTGCGATCCCGAGAGACCCGGGAGCTGCACGGTGACGGTCCCTCCCGTCCCGCCTGCGGGCTGGCCCGCGTGGTGCCAAGCTTGGTCGCCGCCGACCTGGGGCGCGCCGTCGTTCGGGCAGCCGTGCCCTGCAGCGACCCCGCCCCCGGCGCCCGCTCCCTCGCCTCCGCCGCCATCGTCGGCGCCCTCGACGAACTCCGCAACCTGGACGATCGTCTACGACGGCGAGCCCTCGGGCGCGATCCACATCTTCAGCGGCGGCTCGTGCAATTCGGCGGTCTGGGGCGGGATCTGCGTCGACAACGGCGACGGAACGTCGTACGACATCATCGATGCGAGCGGTCAAACTGCAGCGGCCGTCTGGTATACGTCCTCGACCGGGAACGTCCAAGCGCTCTGGAGCAGCGACTCGTGCGCCGGCGACGGATTGAACATCAATTGGAACGGTCCGGCAGGGAACGGGATCCTCTACGCGCTCGATCGCGGCCCGGGGACGAGCAGCGCCTCGATCGGCGCAGGTGGGCCGACCCAGATTGCGCTCGACAATCCGTACGGACAAGGCGCGTCCGCCTGCACCGGTACGCTGACCCTGAGCGATCAGTGAGCCGGAGGGCTCCCACTCCTTCCCCGAGCACGCCCTCGTTCAGCGATAGCGCAAAAACGCCGGGACCTCGATATCGTCCATATTCACCGGCCCGACTTTTTCGAAGTCGGTTGCGCCGAGCGTCCGCCCGTTCCCCGTCATGCGAGATCCGAAACCCGCCGCCAGGACGGTGATGCGGACTTTGTTCTCCATCGCGGGATGGATCGAGGCACCGAAGATGATCTGCGCCTCCGAATCGACGGCACGGCTGATCATCTCGGCCGCCTCGTTGACCTCGTACATCGAGAGATCGGGACCGCCGGTGACGTTGAAGATCACGCCGCGAGCGCCTTCGATCGTCGTCTCGAGGAGCGGCGAGGCGATCGCTTTTTGCGCCGCGTCGGCGGCACGATGCTCGCCCTGACCTTCCCCGATCCCCATCATCGCGCTCCCGGCGTCGGTCATGATCGTCTTGATGTCGGCGAAGTCGAGATTGATCAAACCGGGCTGAGTGATCAGATCGGAGATCCCTTGGATCCCTTGCCGCAACACATCGTCGGCGTACGAGAACGCCTCTTGCAACGGCGTCCGCTTCTCGATGATCTGTAGGATCCGCTCGTTGGGGATCGTGATCAGCGTGTCGACCTTCGTTTCGAGCTCGCTGATCCCGCGCTCGGCAACCTGCATCCGCTTGCGCCCTTCGAAGGCGAACGGCTTGGTCACGACCGCGATCGTGAGCGCTCCCGATTCGCGGGCGAGCTCGGCGACGACGGAGGCCGCGCCGGTCCCCGTCCCACCGCCCATCCCGGCGGTGATGAAGACCAAATCGGCCCCGTCGAGGATCATTGCGAGATCTTCCCGCGATTCATCGGCTGCTTCGCGCCCGATCGTCGGATTCGCGCCGGCGCCCAGGCCGCGCGTCAGCCCGGCTCCGATCTGGACGGTGTTGTCGGTCCGCGAATTGCGCAACGCCTGAACGTCCGTGTTCACCGCGTAGAAATCGACTCCGGTGAGACCGGAGTCGATCATCCTATTGACGGCGTTGCAGCCGCCGCCTCCGAGTCCGACGACCTTGATCGTCGCAGCGTGTTCGGGCACGTATCGTCTTGCGTCAGCCATTCCTTCCTCCGGGAAGAGATTTAGTTCCATAGCTCGCCGAGCCAGCTCGCTATCCTCGAGAAAAAGCCGCGAGATTTACCGTTGATCGGCGAGGCGTCGCCTTTCGGGCCGAACAGCAACAGTCCGACGGCCGTCGCGTATTCCGGCTGCTTCACCGTATCGGTGAGTCCGCCGACGAACTCCGGGACCCCGATCCTGGCGGGAAGGCCGAAGAATTCGGAGGCGGTCGTATCGATCCCCTGAAGCCGCGCACCGCCGCCGGTCAGGACGACTTCGGCCAGAACGAGGTCGCGGGGGACGTGCTCGAGGATGTTCGTCTTCACCAGGCGGAACATCTCGAGGACCCGCGGGGTGACGATCTGCCGCAACTGGGCGGCGCTCACCGTCCGCGAACTCCGTCCGTCGAGCGTTTTGACGGAGAAGGTCGTATCGTCTTTCTCGCCGCCCTTGAGCGCGCCACTTGCATACGTCCGCTTGACGTGCTCCGCTTCGACGAACGACGTCTTCAGGCCGAGCGCGATATCGTTGGTGAGGATATTCCCGCCGACCGGGATCGTCGCCGTGTGGATCGCACCGCCTCCGCTAAAGACCGCGATATCGGTCGTCCCGCCGCCGATATCGAGTAATATCGCGCCGACCTGGCGCTCCTCGGAGAGGAGCGTCGCCGCCGAGCTGGCCAGCGGCTCGAAGACGATCCCCGCCGTCTCCAAACCGGCTCGATGGACGCATTTCAAGACGTTCGTCACGAAGCTCGTCCCGCCCGTGACGATGTGGGTGTCGACCTCGAGCCGTTGCCCCGCCATCCCGACCGGATCGCTCACCCCGTCCTGGCCGTCGACCGTATAGTGCCGCGGCAACGCATGGATGATCTGCCGATCGGCGGCGAGGTTGATGATCTTCGATGCCTCGACGACCCGCCTGACGTCCGCAGCGATCACTTCGCGCTCTTCACCCGAGACCGCGACGATCCCGCGGTTGTTCAAACTCTGCACGTGCTCGCCGGTGATTCCGACGTATACGTGCGAGATATGCACACCCGCCATCCGCTCCGCACGCTCGGTCGCCGTCTCGATCGCTTTGACCGTCTCTTCCAGATCGGTGATGACGCCCTTGCGCATCCCGGTGGAAGGCGCTTCGCCGACTCCGATGATCTCGAGGCCCTCGGGCCCATTGGCCGCGACGACCGTGCACGTCTTCGTCGTCCCGATATCGAGACCGGCGATCGTCTCGTGCTTCATGTGGGCGCCACCTCCCATATATTGGGCCTGGGAGATCGATTTCCTACTACAACTGGAGCTTTCGCCGCCCGACAGGGACGGGACGGCGAGAGTCGCCGCCGTACGCCTTAGTAGACGTCGCGCTGGTAGCGCCGCTCTTTTCTGAGCGCCTGCAGATAGGCTGCGGCTCCGGCGGGATCCAGCCCGCCTTCGCGCATGGCGATCGCCTGCAGTTCGGCCTCCACGTCCTTCGCCATCCGGCTCGCATCGCCGCAGACGTAGATGTGGGCACCCTGCGCCAGCCACTCCCACACCAGACGCCCCTGTTCGCGCATCCGATCCTGCACGTAGATCTTCCGCGCTTGATCACGTGAGAAAGCGGTGTCGAGCCGCTGCAGTATGCCCCGCTCGCGATACGCAAGCAGCTCGTCGCGATACAAGAAGTCGGTCGCGGCGCGGCGATCTCCGAAGAAGAGCCAATTCGGCCCCCTCGCCCCCGAAGACATCCGTTCTTCGAGGAACGCACGAAACGGCGCGATCCCCGTTCCGGGCCCGATCATGATCACCGGTCGATCCCCGTCTTCGGGTAAGCGAAAGCGCCGGTTCTCTTGGATATAGGCGAGCATGCGCGTCCCGATCGGGGCGCGTTCGGCAAGGAACGTCGAGCAGACGCCCTTTCGGTCACGCCCGTGCGATCGGTAGCGGACGGCCGCGACCGTAAGATGGATTTCACCGGGATGCACGCGCGGACTCGACGCGATCGAATAGAGTCGCGGCGTCAAGCGCGGAAGGATCTCGAGCAGCTCCGCCGGTTCGGAAAATGCGCGCGGATATGCGAGCAAGAGGTCGATCAACTCGCGTCCGTGCAGGAAGGCCTGCAAATCCGCCTGACGCTCGGGGGCGAACAGATCGAGCCAGTCCCGATCGCCGACGCGTTCGGCGAACGCGCGCAACACCGGCGCCGTCAGCTTCCCGATCG
>Ga0070738_10006531_pt1 | contig 12159 bp, 7 predicted proteins | sample Coa_R2_2_FD_66446 | JGI IMG/M metagenome (GOLD analysis project Ga0070738, IMG submission 66446) | Surface soil microbial communities from Centralia Pennsylvania, which are recovering from an underground coalmine fire - Coalmine... | ecosystem: Environmental > Terrestrial > Soil > Unclassified ... | reverse complement strand
CTCATTGATAACTTCTAAATCAGAAATGGCTGTCAGTAGCATGGGATCCCAATTGACTAAACGCTCGCCGCGATAAATCAGGCCATCTTCATATAAGCGGATGAAAACTTCGCGCACGGCATGAGAAAGTTCTTCATCCAGCGTAAAGCGTTCGCGTGACCAATCTAACGATGCGCCAAGACGGCGTAATTGGCGGGAAATATTACCACCTGATTCTTGTTTCCATTCCCAGATTTTTTCAACAAACGCTTCTCGGCCTAAATCATGGCGTGTTTTACCTTCCCTATTTAATTTTCTCTCCACCACCATTTGGGTAGCGATGCCAGCGTGATCCGTACCTGCTTGCCACAAGGTTTTATCCCCACACATACGGTGATAACGAATGAGAACATCCATTAAGGTAAAACCAAAGCCATGCCCCATGTGTAAACTACCCGTCACATTAGGGGGAGGTAGCATAATGCAATAAGGGTGACCATTGCCTTGAGGGACAAAATAGCCCTGAGATTCCCAAGTTTGATACCAGTGTTGCTCTATAGAGTGTGGGTTATAAACTTTTTCCATGGATGTCATAATTCGTTAGCTTTTATTTTATAGTTGGTCATGTTACAGCCTTGGTCACGATAATAGCGGTATCGTTCGCGGGCTAATTGTTGCACAGACGGGTCGGAAAAAACAATTTCTATGATGCGAGGAAATTGCTGATAAAAAGCAGGAACCGCGCTGGCGAGGTTTAATAAGATAGCTTGATGAGGAGGTGGCGTTTCACCATAGCCGATCTGGATAGGCGGCGGAAAAGGGTCTGCTGCTTGATAGAGGTTATGGGGTATAAAGCTATCATCGCGATACGTCCATAACAGTTGATCTAAGCGCTCAGCTTCTTCTTGACTAGGCGCATGGATATAGACGGATTGTGCCGCCTCATAGGCTTTTTCCAATAACCGACAGGCAAAAAGAAGCGACCTTTGACCGCTGCTGGTATCGAGGATGTAGAAATCAATCGTTGGTTTAGGCGGTGCCATCATGTTGTCCGATTAATTAAATATTGCATCAACATCGGTACCGGCCGCCCCGTGGCCATTCTGTCATTCGTGCCCGACATCATGGCGGCTGTCCCGGCTACATCTAAATGGGCCCAATGGTATTTCTTCGCAAACCGTGACAAGAAGCAAGCGGCGGTAATCGTCCCCGCTGGTCGGCCGCCTACATTGGCCATATCGGCAAACGGGCTCTTAATTTGCTCTTGGTATTCTTCCCAGAGCGGCATCGGCCACCCACGGTCATTACTTTCTTCGCCAGCTTGCAGCAAATCGTTGCTCAAAGGTTCATGGTTAGATAACACCGCGGTGGCATGAAATCCTAAGGCAATGACGACGGCGCCCGTTAGGGTGGCAATATCAATTACTACCTCTGGCTTATAACGCTCACAATACGTCAAAGCATCTGCCAAAATTAGTCGACCTTCTGCATCGGTGCTAATGACTTCGATCGTCTGGCCAGACATACTGGTTAAAATATCTTCAGGCTTATAAGCTGTTCCACCCGGCATATTCTCAACCGCTGGAATCACCCCCACCACATTAATTGGCAATTTGAGCTCAGCCAACGCTTTGATGGTGCCAAGCACTGTGGCAGCTCCACACATGTCATATTTCATACCCACCATTGCATCTGCTGGCTTGAGGGAATTCCCACCCGTATCAAATGTCACCCCTTTGCCCACCAGCGCGATAGGCGCTTGTTGTTTAGTGGTTCCTTTATATTCAAGACAAATCAACTTGGCATCTTCCGCGCTTCCCTGGGAGACGCCTAACAAAGCGCCCATCTTCAGCTTCTGCATGTCTTTTTCTTCCAGCACCTCTACCGTCACCGAGGAGTAATCTTTTGCCAATTGCTGGGCTTGATCTGCCAGAAAACTCGGGGTACAGATATTGCTGGGGGTGTTGCCTAAATTTTTTACTAACGTCATTCCAGCTGCCACCGCTTGGCCTTGTTGTAAGGCTTGTCGGCACGCTTTTTCTTCTTGAGCATCGGGAAGGGCGATAATGAACTCTTTTAGCGCGGGGGCAGGCTCTTTTTCACTCTTAAATAAGTCAAACCGATAGAGGGCATCTGAAGCTGCTTCTGTCATTTGTTTGACTTTCCAAGCCAAGGATTTATCTCCTACCGGTAATTCTGTTAAAAAACAAACAGCTTGGGGAGCTTTTAAAAGCGCTTTCGTTGCATTCACCACTAATTTGCGGAAGCCGGTGGCAGAGAGCTTCTCCTTTTTACCATAGCCTACTAGTAAAACATGCTCGTAAGGGGTTCCTTCCAAATGATAAAGGGGTAAAAGTTGGTTCATTTTGCCTTCAAAAACGCCTTGCTTAATGAGCTTAGTCAGCAATCCATGACTAGCTTTATCGATTTCTTTTGCAGCAGGGGTAAGTTCACCACCTTCAGCTATGCCGACGACGAGGCAGGTTTTTGGCTGCTTTTCAGGCTGAATGATTTGAATACTTAACTTCATAAATAGGCTCCAGGCGAGAGGTTTTTATTAATCTTCAAAGTTTAGTCAAAAAAAAAGATTTGTCACTCACTACTTCGCGCTATAATCCGCATGGCATTGTTATGAATGATAAAGGTTGATTCGTGATCATTTCTCGTTACTTGACCCGTGAAGTTCTCAATACGCTACTTGCGGTAACCGTCGTGCTATTGCTGGCTTTTTTGAGCCAGCAAGTCGTGCGTTATTTGAATTATGTGGCGGTGGGTAAGATTGCCACTAATCTGTTACTCGAATTGGTCAGTTTTGAAATCCCTTACCTGTTGGCACTCTTACTGCCGCTGGGGCTTTATCTTGGCATTCTCCTTGCTTACGGCCGGCTCTATGCAGATAACGAGATGCTGATTTTGCAAATGGCTGGTTTTGGCAATAAGAAGCTTATGCGGCTGACCGTGTGTATTGCGTTTATCGTCGCCTTAGTGGTCTTTTTTTTAATGGTATGGGTTAACCCGCTGATTTCTGCTAAACGAGAACAACTCATGGAAAGTGATGAAGCGACGCTGCATCTTATCCAAACTGTCATTCCCGGTCGTTTTCAAGCGAGTCCAGATGGTCGCCATGTCATGTATGTCGAAAAAATTTCTCGGGATCATCAACGTGCTGAAAACGTCTTTTTAGCCCAAGCAAAGAAAAACCCGGATAACCTGGATCAAAATGCCTGGATGTTAGTATTTGCTGAACAAGGTTATCAAGAAAAAGACCCGGCTTCATCTGATCAATTGTTTGTAACAGCAAATGGCTATCGATATGAAGGAACGGTAGGGCAGAATGACTTTAAGATTGTCAAATTTGGGAAATACAAGATCCGTATTCCGCAAAATGAAACGCAATTGACGCATGAAAAATCAGAAACTCTCACGACTTTGCAATTGCTAGCCGATTATAATAATCCCCACCATGCTGCTGAATTGCAATGGCGATTTTCTATTTCGATTTCGGCTTTGATATTGGCTTTACTGGCCGTCCCCTTAAGCACCGTTCGGCCACGGCAAGGACGTTATCTCATGTTGCTGCCTGCCGTGTTAATTTACATTATTTACGTCAATTTATTATTCATCGCTCGTCATTGGGTAGAGCAAGGCAGTGTGTCTATTATGATGGGTATGTGGTGGGTGCATGGCATACTGTTAGCACTGGTCATCATAGTTGCATTCTTAAGTTCAAGACGGTGGACACATACATTATGATGAAGATACTGGCATATTACATTGCGAAAACCACTATTATTGCCACCGCCTTGGTGACGTTAGTGATTAGCGGTGTCTTATTTTTAATGCTTTTGCTCGGAGAAATAAGAAATATCGGCATAGGTGATTATGGCATATTTCAAGTGATTATCTATGTTCTATTACGTCTACCGAGTGAGCTTTATCGATTTTCCCCCTTGCTGTTATTATTAGGCAGTATCATCGGCCTAAGTACCTTATCCTCCCATCGGGAATTAGCAGTAATGCGTACGTCGGGTTTTTCTATACGCCAAATTATTAAAAGTGTTTTAATGGCTGCAATGCTCATCCTATTAATGGTGAGTGTAACAGCAGAATGGCTGGCGCCACATTTAAGTTATAAAGCAGAAGTTCAAAAAGAAAATGCTAAAAATGCTGGCGAAGCAGTCGTGACATCCTCTGGTATTTGGTTTCACATTGATAATAATTTTATTCATGTCAATCAAATTGTCGATCGTCAATTACTTCAAGGTGTCACACGCTATCAATTGGATAATAATCATCATCTGCTCACAGCTTATTATGCTAAGACTTTATCGTATGATCATCATCGTTGGGTCATGAAAGAGGTGGTTAAAACATCTTTTTATAAAGATAAAACCAAGAGCCAAACTTTATCGCAAGCAGATTGGAATTTAAAATTAAATGACAATCTTTTAAACGCAGGTTTAATTGAACCAAGTGATATGTCATTACCCAAATTGGCGGCGTATGCTCACTATCTTAAACAAAATGGGTTACAAGCGAGCGAATATCAATATGAATTTTGGCAGCGCATCTTCCAGCCATTGGTGTCGTTAGTGATGATTTTTCTTGCCATTCCGTTTGTATTAGGTACCATGAGCGCCTCTACAACGGGATGGCGGCTGGTGATGGGGGTGGTGGTTGGGTTTGTATTTTTTATTCTCAACGCCTTCTTAGGCCAGCTTTGTATTGTTTATCAACTTCCCCCCATATTAGCAGCTTTGCTGCCGTTAGTAATATTTATGGTTCTCGGTATATTTTTGTCAAAACAATTAATCAAACGTTAATTTGATAATAGGAGATCGACTGATGACTATCGACCCTCATCAAGAAAAACGCGGCTTTGAAGCCGAAGTTAAGCAATTATTAGATATGGTGGTGCATTCACTTTATAGCAATAAAGAAATTTTCCTACGCGAATTAATTTCAAATGCCTCCGATGCGATTGACAAGCTTCGCTTCGAAGCATTATCTGATCCTGCTTTGTATGAATCGGATTCTAATTTAGCTATTCGTATTCGCTTTGATAAAGAAGCGCAGACAGTGACGGTGAGTGATAATGGCATTGGGATGAGTCGTGAAGAAGTGATATCTCATTTAGGAACAATTGCCAAGTCGGGCACCCGCGAATTTTTATCTCATTTGACAGGCGATCAGAAGAAAGATTCTCATTTGATTGGGCAATTTGGCGTTGGGTTTTATTCCGTTTTTATGGTCGCGGATAAAGTTACCGTCCTAACGCGCCGTGCAGGATTAGGTGCAGTCCATGGTGTACGGTGGGAATCGACTGGAAATGGAGAATATACAGTAGAAAATGTTGAAAAGCCCTCGCGTGGTACTGATATCATTTTGCATTTGAAGAAAGATGCAGAAGAGTTTTTAGATAATTGGCGTTTGCGCAGCATTATCACTAAATATTCTGATCATTTAAATTTGCCCATTCTCATGCCTAAATTAACAGAAGATGAAAAAGTGACAGAGGAGTGGGAAACGGTTAATCGAGCGACGGCATTATGGGCGCTGCCGAAAAATGAAGTGAAAGCAGAGCAATATAATGAATTTTATAAACACATTTCCCATGATTTTGAAGACCCATTAGCCTGGACACATCATAAAATTGAAGGCGGCAATATTGATTATATTTGCTTGCTTTATTTGCCTGCGCATGCCCCGTTTGATCTTTTTCATCGCGAAGCTCACCATGGGTTGAAGTTATATGTGCAGCGCGTGTTTATTATGGATCAGGTCGAGCAATTCCTGCCGAATTATTTGCGTTTTATTCGGGGGGTCATTGATACGACGGCTTTACCATTAAATATTTCCCGAGAAATTTTGCAAGACCATCCTTCTATTGCGAAATTACGTTCAGCATTAGTGCGTCATACCTTGGACTTGCTAGAAAAATTAGCAAAAGACGATCCAGAAAAATATGCCAAGTTCTGGAAAGAATTTGGTAATGTGCTTAAAGAGGGCCCTGCTGAAGATTTTGCAAATCGTATGCGTATTGCAAAATTGTTACGTTTTGCTTCTACTCATCATGATACCGATCTGCAATCTGTTTCATTTACTGATTATATTCAACGGATGAAACCTAATCAGAAAAAAATCTATTATGTGACAGCTGAGAACTTTAACGCGGCTAAATCGAGTCCGCATTTAGAAATATTCCGTAAAAATAACATAGAAGTCTTGCTATTAAGTGATCGTATTGATGAATGGGTTGTGAGTCATTTGCCAGAATTTGAAGGCAAGCCTTTACAATCGGTTGCAAAAGGTGAATTGCAATTAGATGAAATCACTAACGAAGATGTAGCGACCAAGCAAGCGGAAGAGCAGAAAGAGAAAGAGCAATCGCAAGTATTTGATGCGTTGCTTAAGAAGATTAAGGCTATTTTAGATCATCAAGTGAAAGAAGTCCGTTTATCGCATCGTTTGACTTCATCACCTGTCTGTCTGGTCCGTGATCAAGATGCGCTGGGGTCACAAATGGAGCGCTTGCTGAAAGCAGTAGGACAAACGGTGACAGAATCTAAACCGATTTTGGAATTGAATCCTGAGCATACCATTATCCAAAAAATGCGAGAGGGCCTTAATGAAGAACGATTGAAAGAATGGACACAGCTTTTGTATGAACAAGCTTTGCTAGCAGAAGGCAGTGCTTTGCCGGATCCCGCGGCGTTTGTACAGCGTATGAATAAATTATGGATGGAAATGATGAGGTAATTTTTTGGAGAAAACTCATGTTAATCGGCGTTCCAAAAGAGATTAAAAATTTTGAATATCGAGTCGGTTTAGTGCCTAGTAGTGTTCGCGAATTTATTGCGCACGGACATCGTGTGATTGTGCAGAAAGGAGCGGGAGAAAAAATTGGATTTGATGATTTCGCGTATCAACAAGCAGGTGCCCAAATCGAAGAGGAGGCGGCAGCGATTTATCAGCAAGCTGATATGATTATTAAAGTAAAAGAACCGCAGCCACAGGAATGCCGATTACTGCGAGAAAATCAAATTTTGTTTGCTTATTTACACTTAGCCCCTGATCCTCAACAAGCGCGCTTATTGCAAGAATCAGGCTGTATTGCAGTGGCGTATGAAACCGTGACAGGCAAATCAGGTGGCTTGCCTTTACTGGCACCGATGAGTGAAGTAGCAGGACGTATGTCCATTCAAGCAGGTGCTAACTGCCTAGAAATTAAAAACGGGGGCAGAGGAATTTTATTAGGGGGTGTGCCCGGGGTTGCGCCTGCGAAAGTTGTGGTGATTGGTGGCGGTATTGCAGGCACGAACGCGGTACGAATGGCTATGGGTATGGGGGCACAAGTGGTAGTGATCGATCAATCACTGGAGCGATTATATCATTTAGATCTGCAATTTGGCTCAAAAATTACGACGATTTTTTCAACTATGGGCGCCATTGAAGAACATGTGCTGAGTGCGGATTTGGTGATTGGTGCAGTGTTAATTCCAGGTGCTTCTGCTCCTAAATTAGTGACCAAAAACATGCTAAGTGGTATGCGATCAGGGTCAGTGGTAGTGGATGTCTCCATTGATCAAGGTGGCTGTTTTGAAACCAGTAAACCGACAACTCACGATCATCCTACCTTTATTGAAGAGGGTGTCGTGCATTATTGTGTGACTAACATGCCAGGTGCAGTCCCACGTACTTCTACATTTGCATTGAATAATGCCACTTTACCTTTTGGGTTATTGTTGGCTGATCTAGGCTACAAAAAAGCGATGCAACAGAATCCTCATTTAATGCATGGCTTAAATATTTGCCGAGGTAAAATTACTCATAAAGCTGTAGCAGAAGCATTACAGCAGCCTTATACCTCTGCGGAACAAATGATAGGAGAGTAATTATGGTAGATTGCTTCATAATGGAAATGCCTACTCATGTGGTCCCTATTTCCGTCATCCCGGTAAAGCAATTTGCTGAATGGTTAGCAAACCAAACAGATCAAACCAAATTATGGTTAGAAGGAACGCAATTTCGTGCTGAAGCAGGAAGTGTACGATTGATCCCGAATTCGGACGGGAGGGTTTCGCGCGTTGTCTGTTGTGTTGATACGATAGAAAACTTATGGGGTGTAGGTCATTTACCGTTTGCTTTACCGGAAGGAACCTATACCTTTGAGGTTGCGGATCCGTATGAATCGTTCGCAATTGCTTGGGGATTAGGCGCGTATCAATTTAATCGCTACAAAAAGCCGCTTAGACAAGCAGCGAAGCTTTATGTGCCTGCTGCTGTTTCATCAAAAATCACCAATATTGTGGAATCGATCTATTTAGTGCGTGATTGGATTAACACTCCTACGGAGGATATGGGCCCTTCGCAATTTGCCCATGCAGTAGAAAAATTAGCTAATCAGTATGGCGCGAAATTTAGGCAGATTATTGGCGAAGAATTATTACAGCATAATTATCCATCTATTTATACAGTCGGAAGAGCGAGTGATGATTCACCGCGTTTATTAGATTTACGATGGGGGGAGGCGGATCATCCGAAAGTGACATTAGTTGGAAAAGGTGTTTGTTTTGATAGTGGTGGTTTAGATATTAAACCTTCGTCGGCCATGGTGTTGATGAAAAAAGATATGGCAGGTGGTGCGCATGTCTTAGGTTTGGCGCGCATGATTATGGAAGCCAAGCTGCCAATCTGTTTGCGTGTATTGGTGCCTGTGGTTGAAAATGTGATTTCAGGTAATGCTTATCGTCCAGGCGATGTCATTAAAAGCCGGAACGGCATGACGATTGAAATTGGCAATACGGATGCGGAAGGGCGGGTAATTTTAGCAGATGCGTTAACAGAAGCAGTCAATGAAAAACCAGAATTATTAATTGATATAACAACATTAACAGGTGCAGCACGTGTTGCATTGGGAACGGAGCTGCCTGCCGTATTTTCTAATCATGATAGAGTAGTGGAAGAAGTGATTAAGCAGGGCGAAAAGCAAAATGATCCGATGTGGCGATTGCCTTTATTTGCTTTATATCGTGACTATCTGAATAGTCAAATTGCTGACATCAATAATAATTCCTCAGAGCCTTATGGTGGTGCCATTACAGCAGCTTTATTTTTAAAAGAATTTGTGCCAGATGATATTCCGTGGCTGCATTTTGACCTGATGGCTTGGAATTTACGCCCGCGACCTGGTCGGCCGCAGGGTGGGGAGGCGATGGGATTGAGAGCATTGTTTGGGTATTTGAGTGAGAGGTATTAACGGGAATTAGATTAAAAAATATACAATATTAACTAACTGTCCTTTAAAAGCACTATTTCCTTATATTCCCCGTCCCCTTTATTCTCACATGCTATATTTTTAAGTATGTAGGGTAGAGGTGCAAACATGGCAGATGGCATGGGCATTATGGAAAAAACCCCTAAAATAAACAGGCTAGAAGACCAAACTATTCTTTTTTCTGACAACAATACGCCTGCCTCTAAGCCCCATCCCCGTCAACTAGGTTGGTTTGGGACAGCTTGTATTGCGATGGGGGGTAGCAATCAAAGTTTATTCCTTATAAGCGCCTTATTGATTGGCCAAGGCGATATCCCTGGTCAAGGTAGCATGGCCATTCCCTTACTTATTATAGGCGTTCTCATCAGCTGGGCAGCAATGCCTGGATGGATAGAATTGACCCTGATGTTTCCTAACCGCGTAGGTGGGATCGCCGCCACCTGTACAGAGGCGTTCCGGCCTTATAGCGAAGTATTATCTAACCTCACTGGCGTGTGTTATTGGTGGGGATGGATTCCCACTTGCGGGATTAGTGCACTCATTTCCGCTTCAGCCATTCAGCAATGGTACCTGCCTTGGGCCCACGTGTCTGAACTGGCTACATTGATCGTATTAATTTTTACCTGGGTCAACTTACGCGGCATCCATTTTACTTCTCTCGTTGCTATTCCTATTGCGACTGTTTCTTCTCTCTTGGCACTGATTTCAGGCTTGGTACCTATTTTTACTGGCCATGTTAATTGGCAACAAGCCAGCACGTTTCACTTAACTGTTCCTTTTAGCGGTGGTTTCGGTGCGATCACCAGTTTAATGGCCGGATTATATTTAATTGGATTTGCAGCCCCTGCTTTTGAGCAAGCAGCCTGTCACGTTGGTGAACAACGTCATCCCGAAAAAGACCAACCTCGTTCCCTGTATGCTGCTGGTGCAATGGCAGGTGTTTATTTTATTTTATTACCTGTTGTTTGGTTAGGTGTCTTAGGGCCGGAAAAATTGTCTCAAGATTTAACGCAAGTATTAGGCCCGACATTTGCTCCTCTATTTGGAGCGACTGCAAAAGCAGCAGCTATTTGGTTTGTGGCCTTTAACTTATTTCACGATACCATTGCACCCCTTGCCGGCAGTACCCGAACGCTCTTGCAATTAGCAGATGATGGCTTGCTACCACGAGCCTTTTCCTTACGAGCCCCGTCTGATGCTCCTTCTTTTGCTACTGTATTTACAGCAATAGTTGCCATTATTTTTCTATGGATAGGCGATCCTCTCTGGCTCATTGCCGCAGCTAATTTTACCTATCTCATCGGTATTTGTATGCCTAATATTGCCGTTTGGCTGCTACGCAAAGATCAGCCGGATATGCCCCGTCCTTGGCGTGCCCCTCGCGGTACTATTATGCTAGGGGTGATTGCCGCCCTTATATGGACGATTACCACCATCTTAGGTTTCGAACAGTTTGGTTTGCCGACTGTGATTGCCGGGGTGGCTTTTGCTTATGCTGGTGCAATTTTATATGCGTGTCGAAAAATGAGTGACCGTAAGCGACGGGGGTTGCCCCTATTGGCTCCTTCATTACATGTTAAATTAACAGGCGCCATGCTGTTGGTACTGACCTTAGATGCTGTTGGCTATCTAATTGCTGTTAATAATGTTCCCACGCAACATGCTGCTTTAATTACCCTCTTAGCAGATATTTTTGTTGTGGTCGCCATGCTTACTATTAGCGTTGGTTTAGTCTTACCTGGTATGGTGGCATCATCTGCCCGTCAGGTCGCAAATGCTGCTAAAAGATTAAATCACGTCACAGTCGCAGATTTTTCTCGAGCGATGGTAGCTTTAGGAAAGGGAGACTTGGAGACAGCTTACGCGCGCATCGAGATTAATCCTGTTATTGTTCATTCACACGATGAAATTAGCGAAATGGCAAAAAGCTTTAATGAATTGCAATTAGAAATTATGCGAGCAGCAACTGGATTAGATGCCGCTCGTATCGGCTTACAGAATGCGCGCAATGAGCTAGTAGAAAAAAATAAAATCTTGCTACATAAAGAGCAAGATTTACGCCGAATGAATGAAACATTAGAGCAACGGGTGAAGGAGCGCACAGCTGAATTAGAAGCTGCTCAGCAACAATTAATTTCATCTGCACGCCAAGTAGGGATGGCAGAGGTAGCTAATAATGTTTTGCATAATATTGGGAATGTATTAAATAGTGTGAACGTTTCTGCCTCTTTAATCAATGAGAAAATTTCAGAATCACCATTAAGTAATCTCACGCAGGTTAGCTTTTTACTCACTGAACATAAAGATAATTTAGCTAAATTTCTAACTGAAGATAAAAGAGGGATGTATTTACCTGATTATCTCATTGCTTTAGCAGATTATTGGAAAAATGAGAAGGGTTTTATTCTAAAAGAGCTCACTACGCTTTCTGAGAATGTAGATCATATTAAAAGTATTGTGACGACCCAGCAATCACTGAGCGGAAATTCGAGTTTTACTCAAGAAGTAGATATTGCGTTGCTGATAGAAGATGCGCTTAAAATTACCGGAATGGATATCCACAATAAGTTTGGAATTACTTTTAGAAAGGAGTATAGCAACCTTGATCCAGTCATCACTGATAAAGCAAAATTAATGCAGATTCTTGTAAATCTTATTCGGAATTCAAAAGACGCACTCCTGGAATCTTCCAATCCAGAGAAAATTTTAACACTTAAAATATCACTTAATTCTCATAATAATTTTATTATAGAGGTTGCTGATAATGGTGTAGGTATTTCACCTGAAAATTTAAAAAATATATTCCACCATGGTTTTACGACCAAAAAACATGGGCATGGCTTTGGATTGCATTCCTGCGCGTTAGCCGCAAAAGAAATGCATGGTTCATTACATGTTCATAG
>Ga0070738_10006530_pt1 | contig 12160 bp, 14 predicted proteins | sample Coa_R2_2_FD_66446 | JGI IMG/M metagenome (GOLD analysis project Ga0070738, IMG submission 66446) | Surface soil microbial communities from Centralia Pennsylvania, which are recovering from an underground coalmine fire - Coalmine... | ecosystem: Environmental > Terrestrial > Soil > Unclassified ... | reverse complement strand
GCCGGCCGCTGCAGCCAGTTCGCGATTTTGACTGAAGCTTCTTTTTTCATTCGGTACGCTTTGCCCGCCTTTCGATGCGATCGCCCTTTGCTTTTCCGCGTCCATGGATGCGAAGCCGCGCAATGACTTTGCATTGCGCGGCAATGACGCAACTGTACGTGTACGTTTTATCATTGGCTCTTCTCCTTTTCCTTCCTCTTTATGTTGCCATGACGCACGTTGCCTTCTCCGGGGAAACGCAGCGTATTTTGATAGGGTGGTATTGCCTTCAACGTCTTTTAAAGACCAGGTGCCGTCTATTCCGCCTTTGCCGTCCACCACAAATCCAAGAGGCGCGATGCGCGCCGAAAGCGCAACAGCAAATCGCTTAAGGCTCCTCTGTACTTCTCTGTCATCAGCTATGCAGCCTCTGCCGTATATTCGCCTTGCCATCTCACCGCCACTGACGCCATCCGGATACGCATTAGCAAGTACAAACAGCATCTCCGCCTGCCGCGGCAAAAGGCGCACCGGACCGGCAGTGACAGTGACAGTGACAGTGCGTATAGCAGTGTTTGTGTTTAGGTCGACGCTAATCACGTAGCGTCCCTTTTGTAAACAGCTCGCCGCGGGCGGCTAACTCGCGTTTGGTTAGTCCTTGGGAATAAAACTTTCCGAGCACCGCCGCGCGGGTCGTACCGCCCAGCGCCGCCGCTATCTTAGAGGCCGAATAGTCTTCTTTCCACATTGCGAATGCCTTAGCAAATCGTTCTTCTGTCCACGGTTCGGTGGTATCTGACTCGCATGGTACCTTTGGTTCACATGACTCGCGATACAGTCTACGGCACGTTTCCGCGGTGCGTCCGAACCTGGTAGCGATTTCGCGGAACGGTACACCGGCTATGCGCAGCCTATGCACTTTTGAGGCGAGTTGCATTCGCAGTCTAAAGGCATCTTTGCGGTAACATAACCGGCAGCAATATTGCCGCGGATTATTGCGTGCCCCTTTTTTGGAGGCCTGAAAAAGCGTGCCGCAGACCGGGCACTTCCTCTTTGGCGCGATATCGCGAAAATAGGCTATACGGCACGCCCTGCTGCAGAATTTCTGTCGCCTCCAAATTTGTCTACCTCGCATCTCCTCACCGCACCAGGCGCACCAGCGGTCAGAAGCTCTATCCTCTACGCGCATGTGGAATACCCGCATGCGCGGCATTTTTTACAGCCCTCCTCATGGACGACATTAGCCGAGCTACACTTGCTGCAAAAAGTTTGCGGGATAGGAACCAAGCGTTCCATATGGTCCGCTTGTGGTGCTGTCCTATCCCGCTCATCCGATGACCGCATCCCGGCCGTTGGATTAGCACCGCGCTCCTTTATGAGAGCGCCGCAGTCATCGAAATGCTGCTCGATAATTTCGCCGATCGCGGCAAGCAGGCTTGGCACATATTTGCCGCCGATCCAGGCTCCGCCTCTTGGATCGAAGACCGCTTTCAGCTCCTCTACCACGAAGGAAACGTCCCCGCCCCGCCGGAAAATCGCGCTGATCATGCGGGTAAGAGCGACCGTCCAGGCGTAATGTTCGAGATTTTTGGAGTTGATGAAAATCTCAAATGGCCGGAGTATGCCGGCCGGGCCGGCATGGTTGTTGATGGTGATATAGATCGCATGCTCACTCAGCGGCCATTTCAGCTGGTACGTGACTCCAGACAGAGCTTTTTCACGTGCGGCAACTGGCGAATGGAGTTCCGTTTTAGCTGTGGCGCTGATGTCACTGGACGGCGCGTCTCCCAACACGACTCCGGTAATGTTGTTAGGACGGTATGCAGTACAACCCTTCAGGCCGAGGCGGTACGCCTCTATATACAGATCCCGGAACTCCTCGAACGTCATTTTTTCCGGACAGTTGACCGTCTTGGATATTGCGCTGTCGATATGGGGTTGGAGCGCCGCCTGCATGAGCAGGTGCTGGCTGGGCGTCAGATCATGTGCGCACACGAAATGTGGCGGCAGTTGCACCTGCGTGCCGTGCAGTGTGCGGAATTTACGCACGGCGTAATCCTGCACGATCTCCTCGCGTCTGCTGCCATCCGGCATCAGGATTTTGCGTGGGTATTCGAGGCCAAATATAGGTTCGATACCGCTGGAAACGTTGCCGGCTAAAAGCGAGATGGTGCCGGTTGGCGCAATGGAGGTGAGATGCGAATTTCGCACGCCATATCTGGCGATTGCGGACCGCACATCCTCCGGCAGGTGCTGGATGAATGGCCGCTGGAGATATTGCTCGCTTACTAATGCCGGAAAGCGGCCCTTCTCATGGGCCAGCTCGGAGCTTGCATTATAGGCACAATGGGTGACTTGACTCATCCAATACGCAGCGTGGCGGCGTCCTATCTCGCTCCCGTAATAGAGTCCGCACATAGCTAGCGCGTCGGCGAGCCCCGTCACACCGATGCCGATGCGGCGCTTCGCCTTGGCCTCTTGCCGTTGTGCCTCCAGGGGGAAATTCGATATATCGATAACGTTGTCGAGCATTCGGACGGCAATAAAAACCAACTCCGCAAGCTCGGCTTGGTCGATACGCGCGTTATCCGTAAACGGCTTTTTTACCAGCGCCGCGAGATTGATGGAGCCCAGCAGGCAGGCCCCGTAAGGCGGCAAAAACTGCTCGCCACACGGATTTGAGCAGGCGATGGTCTCGCAATAGGCGAGATTGTTCATGTCGTTGACGCGATCAATGAATAGCACGCCTGGATCTGCGCAATCGTAAGCCGCGCGCGTAATCTTCTCGAACAGCTCGCGCGCCCGGACTGTTCTGTACGTTTTCATGGCGAAGCGGAGCTGGAAATCGGCGTCGGCCTCGACCGCCTCCATTAGCTCGCGCGTTACCAGCACCGACACATTGAAGTTCCGCAGTTTCAGAGGATCGCGCTTGGCCTCGATAAAGGTCTCGATATCGGGGTGATCGCAGCGAAGCGTTCCCATCATGGCGCCGCGGCGCGCGCCTGCCGACATGATGGTCTTGCACATTGCATCCCAGCAGTCCATGAAGGGTAGCGGCCCAGAAGCGTCGGCGCCGACGCCCCTCACCGGCGCTCCCTTGGGCCTGAGCGTCGAGAAATCGTGACCGATACCGCCGCCCTGCTGCATGGTTAGCGCAGCATCTTTGAGGGCATCGAATATGCCGGGCATACTGTCGGTAATGGTGCCAAGCACGTAACAATTAAACAGAGTGACATTGCGGCCTGTACCGGCCCCGGCGAGGATGCGCCCGCCAGGGAGAAATCTGAACCCCTCCAGTGCCGCAAAAAAGCGCTCCTCCCATGTTGCGCGTTCTATCGGTTTCTCCGCCTGCGCTAGGGCTCGCGCTACGCGCCGCCACGTATCCTCGATGGTGGTGTCGATCGGCGTTCCATCTGGCTTTTTGAAGCGGTATTTCTCGTTCCAGATTTGATGAGCAATGGCCGGCATTCCAGCGAGACCGCCGGACCCGAAATTACTCTTGGTCTGCTCGCTCATAACGGGAGTTCCTGCACAATATCGTTGCTTGCTTCACGCCGTTGCGCCGTTGCGTCTTCGGCAAATAGGTCAGGTTTCCTGAGCGCCGATTCGATACGGCGGCAGGCAATGTCGAAATAGTCCGGCTCGCGCTCGATGCCTACAAACGCAAAGCCCTGCAGCACGGCGGCAATGCCGGTGCTACCGGACCCCATGAACGGATCGAGCACACGACCGGCTGGCGGGGTTATGAGGCGGCACAACCAAGCCATGAGAGCGATAGGCTTCACTGTTGGATGGTGATTGGCGCGCTTTGTAGCGCCACGATTGTACGGCGTATCCACTGTGCTGCCGTCGACCCATTGCCTCCCGGCACCCTTAAGGCCGTCCTCGCGCTCTTCTTTGGATGCCTTTGCCGCGTAAAAAAAGCGCACGGCGTGCCGAAACTCGAACGGCAGCGCCTCCACAATTTCTATACTGGCGTCGTGCAGCACATTCGCCGGCCACCGCCCACGGTTGTCCGGGTATTCCTTGCCGGCAGACGACCTGCCGGCAATCTCATCACAGCTCCCGTTATAAGCGCCTTGGGTTTGTGTCCTCTCGCGCGCGTCTGTAGAATCCTTGTTGCCAAGCCGTCTAGTAACGCTTGTTAGGTGGTAGGGCGGGTCGGTGACGCAAGCGTGAAGACCTGAGAGTTCTGGCAGAACCTCTAAGCAGTCGCCATTATACAGCACGCAATCGCCAATTACTTCTTTGCGCATTTGCGTGGCTTTCTCCGCAGCAACACGGCGTATTCGCCGTGGTGGCATGAAGCAAGGTCATCAACTACCTCCCATCCGCGCTTCACCGGCTTGTGTTTACTCCAATAGCGGAACCATTGGAATTCTTCCTGGCCGGACTCGTTCTTTGTATTACGCATTGGATCGCACGGCCTGTACCTTTACCAATGTTTTCGCCTTAGCCCGCCTCCGGCGCAATCTCGCTTGGCGCCGGCAGCGCTTGGAACAGTATAGGTTCGGTGCCTCAATCCGGGTGAGGCAGTTCATACAGGTGTTGGCCTCGTTTTCAAGGGAGGCGCTGCCTGTGAGCCAGCGCGGCACAGGCCTGGCGTTTAACGACGCCTGCCAAAGTTGCAAAAGCCGGTCTTCGGTTAGGGACGCTGTTGACATAATGTTGTAGTGGTTGCAGGTTAGATGGTTTGTGCGGTGCGTAGTCTGTAAATTTTAATAGAATCGATGCATATCATTAATAAATGCCGTGCTAATAACAGCTATGCTGCGCTTAGCATCTAGTGCGCAACAGAAATTATGTATTGAGCAATACAAGGGAAACGTTTCTGCGGTCAACGGTTGCCCTATACGGCTCGATCCACTTTTGGTGAGGATGGTTAGAAAATGCCAAATCAACAAACCAAGCATCCGTGGCGGCGGCTAGAGGCTGCCAGGATTGCGGCTGGCTATAGCACGGCTGCGGCAGCAGCAAGGGTGCTCGGCATGTCTGCGTCAACTTATTCGGCTTACGAGAACGGCACGCGCCGGATCACGGAGGAGGCTGCGTTGCGTTTTGCGCGCTTTTTTGGCGCAGAAGATGCAGATCAATTCGTCGAGACAAAAGACAAGTATCGCGAACGCAAGCGCCGGATCGCAGAAAGTGTGCAGGAAATAACGGAAATTCCACAAAATGTCCTCACGAAGGAGGATGTACCTATACAAAAAGGATACAGTCCTGCGACAAAAATTAAGCGGATATTAAAAGTCTTTGGCACTGACGCGATAAGTCCTTATGAGCTATTCCTTATGCGGAGCGGCCGACTGCTGCGCTCGCAACAGTCCATCGATATCGATCTCGATGATGGGACGTTGAGAGGGGTCATGCCAAACGAAATGTTTGAAATTGCCGAAGGGGCGGTATTTTTTGCCACACAGCCGGATGATTCCATGACGCGCGAGACCTACCCTTTCATTCTGCGGGGGGCAACGGTGTTCTACAATGTGCTGGAGAGTGCTGAGCCTGGCGATTTGGTCTATGCGGTGATCCGCAACCACAGCGAAAGTATCTTCCGCCAATATGAGCGCGAATATATTCCAAGCCGCCGCCTCACTATCGAGAAGCTGGTGCCGTTGAACCGCCATTTCGAGGCTTACGAAATGGGACCGGAGGACAAGATTATCGGCCGCGTGGTTGCTATCAACCAGACCTATGTATTGTATCGGCAAAAGCCGCAGCATCTAAAGCATAAGTAAACCATATACACGAAAAACGGGCCGGACTCTCTTTGTAGAGAAGCGATACACATCGTATTGTGCCTCCAACGCAAATGTGCTGGAGGGCGAGGCGGAATGGAGCCGCTTTTCAAAAAGTCAGAGCTGACCGCAGCCTACCTCAAGATGGGGATATATGGCGAGCAGGGGTCCGGCAAAACATACACGGCCAGTCTCATCGCTAGCGGGCTTGCGCTGCTCGTCAAAGAGCGGACCGGAAAAAAGCCCCCCGTAATGTTCCTCGATACCGAAACCGGCTCGAACTGGATAAAGCCGGTCTTTGACAAAGCTGGGATCGAGTTATTCACGGCAAGGACGCGCGCCTTTAAGGATTTAAAGCAGGCCGTTACTGAAACCGAGCGCGCTAATGCCGTACTCATTGTCGATAGCATCACCCATTTCTGGGAGGAACTGCGGCAGTCGTTTTTGGCCGCAAAGCGAAAACGGCTAGCCAATCCCAATGCCAGGCTTGAACTGCCTGACTGGAATGTGATCAAGCCGATCTGGGGCGAATTCACATCGCTCTACCTCAACTCGAATGCGCACATCATTCTATGCGGCCGATCCGGATCGATCTATGAGTTCCAGTCAAACGATGAGACCAACAAGCTGGAAATGGTGACGATTGGCACCAAGATGGCTGCGGAAAAGGGCTTGGGGTACGAGCCAAGTTTGCTTGTAGAAATGACGGCGCAGCAAGTCCGCGATGCGCGTCAACGGCGTAAAAATGTTGTGCGCCAGGCCACCGTGCTGAAGGACCGCTCCCGCAAATTGGACGGCATGGTGTTCATTGATCCGACCTTCGAGAATTTCTTACCGCACATAAACGCGCTCAACATAGGCGGCGCGCATGGCGGTTTTGACGATAGCCGCACCAGCGAGAGCTTGTTTCCGAAGGAAAAACGCGAGGACCGCAGCACACAGCGCGAGATTGTGCTGGATCAGATTAGATCTCTTTTCACCATCCATATACCTGGGCGAACCGCCGAGGAACAGCGCCGCAAAGAACTTCTCCTGCGGAAGCACTTCAAGGCAACCTGGGCTGAGATCGAGAAGCTCATGCCGCTCGCTGATATACAGAGCGGTTACGATAGTTTGCACCGTGACCTCGAAGGTGCGCCGTCCCGCTATGCGGCGGATGTTGACGCGCTGCTCGATGACGAAATTCCAGATTTCTCAACTCAGCCGCCGCCAAAGGCGGCCGAGAGTGGGCCGGAGTCTCCACGGCCCACGACGCCTCCCTCCGGTCTTGAGCCGCCGGAGGTTGAAGGCGAGCCGGAGGAGGATCACAAGCCCTCGCCACAATCCTCCTCCGGCACCGATCCGCTAAAAGCCGCCTATGAGCGCGGCGTGCACGACTTTAACAACGGTTTCCGCGAGCGCGCCGTACCTGGGGAATATCGTGAAAACCCAGAGCTTGTTGCCGAATGGCGCAAGGGGTGGCATGCCGCTAAAAGCCGAGGCAGGCAGGAATGAACGGCGGCGGCCATCTCGCGGCAGTCTTTATCACTGCCGGTTTTTTGCTTGCGCTGGCAGCAGCGCTAAACTGGGACGCCCTCGGCAACGGGCCACTCTATATCGAGGTGTGCCGTGGGCAAAGCATCTCGCGATAAAGGCGCGCGCAACGAGCGCAACCTGGTAAATGAGTTGCGTGCTCACGGTTTCGAGGCCGAGCGCGTGCCGTTAAGCGGTGCTGCAGGCGGTCAATTTACCGGCGACATTATTTTGGAGGGAATGAGGTTCGAGGCCAAGGTGCGGGCGAGCGGGTTCGCTACATTGCGCCGATGGCTTGGCGGCCACGATGGACTTTTTGTAAAGGCGGACCGGATGGAGACGCTGGTGGTACTCACTATGGCGCGTTTTATGCATCTGCTTAGCCTGGCGAAAGGAAATGTACAAAATGTGCAACCAGAAGAAGGTGAGGTAAGAAGTGCAAACAAAAAAGACGCCGGCTAACAGTGAAGACTTAGAACATCTCAAAAACTTACTCGGCGAGGATGGGTTCGCGGCCGCTATAGCTAATCTAGCGGCCAAACAAAAGGCGGAAGCGGAAACGGCCGTTGAGCATAGCGGCAGCAAAATAATCCTGCCGGCAGAGCCGGAGAAGATGTCGATCGATAAGGCAATAGCGCTTTTGGCCATACGCAAGCAAGCAGCGGAGCAGACATTTGAGGTCCGCGAGTTCATTGAGGGGTTTCCTCTTGCTGCCGCTGCTGCATTCTATCGCGTATTACAACGCCGCTACGGATTTGTCTGTGCCAGCAGCACCGATCTGCAGACAGTCTTCGGAAGCAAAAAAATCAACCCGTCACTGTTGAACATCCGGACTGGGCCTAAACCAGCGGACTTGCTGCAGGTGCCCCATGGCGCCTTTACCTTGCCGGGATTCGACGATGAGATTCGTACATGCTTCGAACGAGGCATTAATAACAGATTGGGTCTTGCCATAATGGCGAGGCTCAAAGCAAAGGACCGCGACGTCATCAAACAATTGGTTGCGGCAACTAGAGAAGAATTACGCACCAATTCTATTTACAAGGGTAAAGCATTGCTCCTGCGTGCAGATAGTGATAACGGTCTGAAAGAAGACTTCGCGCCTGAATTTATGGATACGGATAAAATCGATCCATCGAGCCTCATATTATCGCGCGATACGCAAGAGCTGGTCGACATAGCGCTCTTTACTCCGATCACACACACAAAAGAGTGCATGGCGCACAAGGTGCCGCTCAAACGCACAGTGGCGTTGTCCGGGCCATACGGTACAGGCAAAACGCTGTGTGCGTACAGCGCCGCTAGACTGTGCGTCGATAACGGGTGGACGTTTGTGATGGTCGATAAGGTACAAGCCCTCGCGGCTGCGCTTGAATTTGCACGCCAATTCGAGCCATCGGTTGTGTTTGCGGAGGATATTGATCGGATTGCAGAGCACCGTGATGACGCAGCTAATGATCTGTTGAACACGATCGACGGTATCCTTGCGAAAGACTCCAACGTGATGACGGTGCTCACAACCAATCACCTGGATAAATTGCAAAAAGCCATGCTGCGGCCAGGCCGTATCGATGCTGTCATTCAAATTGCGGCGCCGGACAGCGAGGCAGCGCAGCGGCTCGTGCGTATGTATGCCGGTTCGCTATTGTCCCGCGATGAGCCGCTAGACGCCCTTGGTAAAGAGATTGCCGGGTATATCCCGGCCGTGATCCGGGAGATCGTTGAGCGGTCCAAGCTGTCCATGATTACGCGCGGGGCAAATTCGCTGCGCGAGCGCGATCTGTTGCTTGCCGTGCGCAGCATAGCGCCCCACGCAGCGCTTATCGCACAGAAGAAGGAGACAGCCGTAAACGACGACGAAGCGCTAGGCCGCGCCTTCCGGAAGGTGATTAACGGCCATGATGTGCACGCCGATATAGGGCGCATTCGCAAGGACGTGACATTTATCAGGGAAAACCTTTAGGGCCACGCCAATGAACGGAATCTCAATACAGCTCCGAGAGCTTTTGGACGCAGCTAAGAAAAGCAACGGTGACGGGATAAGGCGGCTTCCGCCAGATATTGTCGCGACGCGCCTGAAAGATCATTATGCCGACCTTAAACGCACATACCCGTTTAGGGTCGGCGACCTCGTGCGCCATAAACCAGCAATGAATATACGTAGATCGATGGATGATAGCACTCCGGCCATTATAACGCGCATTTTCCGGGAAATGCAGTGCCAAGGGCTTGGCTGCGGACACCCGCATAATGGCACATTTTTCAACTGCACCCTGCTAGTACTTATGCAGTCGGATGACGGCGAATGTGCTGCGGTCGAAATCTTGGAGCACCTGAGCCGTTTCGAGCCTTATCCCGGCACCAATGCGGTTAACGAGGCTCTGCAGACCGCGCCCAGCACCGAGGCCGCAGACGCGCTGCAGGCGCAGGCCGCATCGGCGTAACCGCCATAAAACATCTCACTTGATCGCCGTATAGTAATGCTATACAAATGGGACGTGTGGTCCATGGACGAATCCAAGCACGAGCTGCCGCTGTTATATACCCTGACCGGGGCCTGCAGAAAGTTTTTCCATGGCACCCGCATTAACGAGCGTGTCCTGCGGAAGGAGGAAAAGGCCGGACGCCTCGAAATAACGCGCATAGGGTGCGGTGAATACGTCACGGAACAGGCGATCAAGGAGATGGTGAGAAAATGCCAAGGCCCGCGAAACCGCCAAGGCTGCGACTTGAAAGGCGCAAAGGCCGCAGCGCGGTCTGGACCGTCGTCGATGCCGGCACAACAATCAGGACCGGAATACCCGAAAAGGATCGAGACGCCGCTGCCAGCGTGCTTGCAGCGTACATTCGCGAAAAAGAAAAGGCCACCGTTAGCGGCGAAAGTGATCCAGCTAAAGTCACCATCGCCGAAGTCCTAGATTTTTACGAGCGCGAGCGGGTGCCGGAATTGGTCCGGCCGATAGATATCGAGCGCCACATTCGCTTCTTGCGGGAGTTTTGGGGCCAGTGCGCGCTTTCACAGGTGAAAGGCGTCAACTGCCGGGAGTACGTTAGATGGCGGACACAGTTTCCTGACGCACGTGTCAAGAACGAGGCCAGGCGCCCCGTGAAAGAAGCATATGCGAGGCGCGACCTTGAGACGCTAAGCGCGGCGATTGGCTTCTATCACGCAGAGTTTACCCTCACCTCCAAGCCTGTCGTACAAATGCCGCCGCCGGCGCCTCGGCGCGACGAGTACCTAGAGCGCGAGGAAGTTGCTCACCTTCTCCGGATCTGCCGATTACGGCGTGTACCGCATGTTGCACGTTTTATCCTGATAGCTTTCTACACAGGCTCCAGGAGCAATGATGTGATGGATTTGCGCTGGTGCCGCTCGATAGACAGTGGCTGGGTAGATCTGGAAAGAGGTCTGCTTTATCGAAAGGGATACGGTCAGCGCGAGACAAACAAACGACGGCCGCCTGTTCGCATACACAGAAAGCTGCTACCAAAATTAAAGCGGTGGCACGCCATGGATTCCGTTAACGGGATCACTCACGTCATCCACTATAAAGGGCACTCCATAGATAAAATCCGCTCCGCCTGGGAGGGAGTTCGACACGATGCTGCCCTCGGAAAGCACATTGTGCAGCACACATTCAGGCACACATGCGTTACTCAGCTTTTGAACGCCGGCGTTCCTGTGTGGGAGGTGGCTGGGTATGTTGGCATGAGCGTCCAAATGGTCGAGAAGCATTATGGCCATCATAGCGCCGATTATCAATCCGCAGCAGCCAACTCTGTGGCGCCAAAGCGGCTGGCGAACAAAACGGGTTAGGCGCACGTTATGCGCACGAAACTCCTAGCGAAACCGTGAACAAATAGCGAAAATGTCACCTGTTTATGGTTAAATTTCGCAATAAAATCAATGATGCGCGATTCGTGCATCGTGTCAACGGCACGATGATCACAGTGTCGAATCCTGGCCACACAATCAGTTAAATCAATGGCTTACTGGGTTTTTCGAGGAAATTAGAAAGTTAGGGCGGAGGAAAAGGCGGAGGAAACCTCACTTTTTCCTTACAATCGTCGTATAGCTATGCTACACACAATATACAACGGTTAACGGAGCAAAGGAGGCTGAAATGCTCGGCACCTCACGGCATGGCATTGAGGTGGTATTTGCCAATGACATGACAGCGATTTCACATTATGCAACACGTGAAAGCTGTCTTGCCGCCCTTCAGGAAATGGAAAAACTGCGTAAGAAAGACGCTGGCGGTGTCATTAAGAGATTAACGGCCATTATTCACGGGCAGAAGAGGCACGGATCGGCCGCACAGATCATGGCTGCGGATCGCGCAAAAGCCGGGGAGACATAAATATGAACGCCCGGCTAAGCTAATGCCGTCAAAGACCGTGCAATTCAATATGCGAATAACGCCGCAATTCGTCGAACATCTTGACGATCTGCGGCGCCGGGAGCCTGGTCCGCTACCGACGCGCACGGAGATGCTGCGGCGATTAGTGGAGAGGGCTTGGAAAGCGGCGAACCGTGGAAAGTCATCACCAACTTAGCTGGGGAAAGAGGAAGATGACCAAACCATTCAGCAAAGAAGAGCTCGATATGTTTATCGAAAAGTGGTGCAAAGCGCTCGAGAGCGGCTCCTTCCAACAAACACGCGAAGCGCTTGAGACAGAAGAGGGTTTCTGCTGCCTCGGCGTTAGCTGCTATCTCCTGAAGGATCGGTTGGGGCTCGTATATCGAAAACCAGGCCCTTCTTTGAATGCGTCCTATAACGGCAAATCACTCTCCTTACCGATTGCCGTTAGCTTCAAAGGAAAGAGATTAACATACGGAGGTTCTGATAGGGCGGCGCAAATCTGATTGATTCACGATTTGTTCTTTTTGTCTTGCACAGCGCCTACGAATCTCCTATGTTCACGATGCT
>Ga0070738_10006527_pt1 | contig 12165 bp, 9 predicted proteins | sample Coa_R2_2_FD_66446 | JGI IMG/M metagenome (GOLD analysis project Ga0070738, IMG submission 66446) | Surface soil microbial communities from Centralia Pennsylvania, which are recovering from an underground coalmine fire - Coalmine... | ecosystem: Environmental > Terrestrial > Soil > Unclassified ... | reverse complement strand
GGCGGATGAGACATTGAGAGGCGCGATTACCCACGCTTTTCCTGATCACGGCGTACTGAGCGAAGAAGCGGCACATATCTTCCCAGCCAATGAATGGTGCTGGATTATCGACCCGCTGGATGGCACAACCAACTTTGCGCGAGGGTTGCCGATCTGGGGCATCTCGCTAGGCTTGCTCTACAGAGGTACTCCCGTTTTTGGTTACGTCCATCTGCCTCCGCTAAGACAATCCTTTCACGGGTACTGGCGTGGAGAATCGGGGCTAGAAATGCCAGCGGGCGCTTTTTTGAACGATCGCCCCATTCATGCCACTACCGATGCCATCACGGCCAATCATTTTTTCAACATCTGTGCCCGCAGCATCGCCGTCCTCAAAAATCCGTTTCCCTGCAAAATTCGGATGCTGGGCGTTGCCACCTATAACCTACTGACCGTTGCTGCCGGAGCCACACTAGGCGGCGTGGAAGCCACCCCCAAAATCTGGGACATTGCCGCCGTCTGGGCGATCGTGCAAGCCGCTGGAGCCACCTGGACTCCGTTAGAACCAAACCCAATCTTTCCACTCCAGATCGGAAAGGACTATGGCGATCGTGCCTACCCCACCTTAGTTGTCAGTCAATCTGCACTTGTGCCGACCTTCCTCCCCCTGGTTCAGACAGTGCAGCGAAGCGCGAAAGACTAACGGATCAACGATGAAGGCCCAAACAAGCCCTCATCCTTTAGCCTTCATCCTTTAGCCCTTAGCCTTCATCCTTTAGCCTTCATCCTTTAGCCTTCATCCCTCATCCCTCCCCCCCATCCATTCCCCCTCATGCCTCCGTCTTCCCGTAAAATGCTAATCGGGGAGAGCAATCAGAAAGGATACCAGGTTAAACGATAAAGGCTAAATTTTTATCCTTTAGACTTTAGCCTTCAGCCTTTGGCCTTTCCCCCATCCCTCGCTAGTTTGGAGAATTGCTGTGGATCTGTCCCGTATACCTGCCCAACCAAAATCCGGCTTAATCAATGTCTTGATTGAAATTCCTGCCGGGAGCAAAAATAAGTATGAGTTCGACAAAGACCTCAATGCATTCGCGCTGGATCGTGTGCTCTACTCTTCGGTGCAATACCCGTACGACTACGGCTTTGTGCCCAACACACTGGCTGACGATGGTGATCCCCTGGATGGCATGGTGTTGATTGACCAACCAACGTTCCCGGGTTGCATTATTCCCGCCCGCCCGATCGGCATGTTGGAAATGATCGATGGGGGCGATCGCGACGAAAAAATTCTGTGCGTTCCCGACAAAGACCCCCGGTACACCAACGTCAAATCGCTTGCCGATGTTGCACCCCACCGCCTGGATGAAATCGCTGAATTCTTCCGGAGTTACAAAAATCTGGAAAAAAAGGTCACAGAAATCCTGGGCTGGAAGGACGTTGAACATGTACTGCCGCTCGTAGAACAGTGCATTAGAGCAGGCAGCAGCAAAAGCTAAACCCAAACGCGGCTAACCCTTTTTTACGCAGCAGGCTTAGGCAATCTGTTCCTAAGCCTGCTAAGAATATTTATACTCAGGGAATATTGCAGATTGTCCTGATGAGTTGATTAACACCCAGTTTTAGGAAATAAGGTACTAGCTCAATTTCAGTGAGGGGTGATATTCTTATGAGCTTTAGCGCTCCTTGCTTACGTTGGTGCATTACGCCTCTCTGAAATCGAACCGCTGATCAATGCCACCCAAATCTAGCCCTGCTCAAGCCCGCGATCGCCTGTGGGTTGCTGCCAAGGCAAACTATATGGGTAGCATAGATATGGATGAGACATTATTGAATGTAACGGGAATTCTACTACATAGGCCAAGACACACTGCTAGCGTCATCAATCGTACATCGTTGGCGACCCGTAATCACAGAATGAACCCCACTCAAAACCGTCATGGTGCTCATGCCATGACCCGTTTGGCAGGATTGGGTGGTTGCACCACCTGGATTACCGGAACCCAGTCGATACCGGAAGCCGTGAAAACAGACGCTCTAAATGGGCGTTTTTGTGGATCGGCTAAATCGTCCGAATTGTAGTCTATCAGTTCACAGATTCGTTAAAAAAGGTTAACCGGATCAACATGCCAAACCTTGATTCACCTGCATCCAACCCGCAGGCTCGCAGCGAAAACGCCGAGGTGATGATCACGGCGTCCGAGTTTGTTGTCGAGTTTTGGGGCGTTCGAGGCAGCATTCCTGCTCCTGGTAGTGGAACCTTCCGCTACGGCGGCAATACCTCCTGCGTTGAAATGCGTGTGGACGGTAAGCGGTTAATCTTTGATGGCGGGACAGGCCTGCGTGTGCTGGGCGAAAGCCTGCTGAAAGAAATGCCGCTAGAAGCGTATATCTTCTTTAGCCACTCACACTGGGATCATATCCAGGGATTTCCGTTCTTCAAACCAGCCTTTGTCAAAGGTAACTGCTTTCATATCTACGGCGCGATCGCACCAAACGGTGCCACGATGAAGCAGCGACTCACCGACCAGATGCTGCATCCTAACTTCCCAGTGCCCATTCAGGTCATGCAGTCGGATCTAAAGTTTTATGACCTGTTTCCCGGCGATGTCATGCAGTTAGGTGACATCACGATTGAAACCGGCCCACTCAACCACCCCAACACAGCGATGGGCTATCGCGTGACCTGGCAGGGGCGCACAGTTGTCTATGCAACTGATACAGAGCACTACCCCGATCGCATTGACGAAAACCTGCTGCACCTGGCTCGTGATGCGGACATCCTGATCTATGATGCCTGCTACACGGACGAAGAATATTACGACCCCAAATCGCCCAAGATTGGCTGGGGACACTCCACCTGGCAGGAAGCGATCAAAATGGCGGAGGCCGCCGGGGTCAAAAAAGCCGTCATTTTCCACCACGATCCGACTCACAGCGATGACTTTCTGGATGCGGTTGAAGCCCAGGTACAGTCAATCTTCCCCAATAGCCTACTGGCACGGGAAGGGCTGATTCTACCCGTTGCTTAAGCACGGCACCGCAGGCAGAAACAATCGGCAGTCGCAGGCAGTCCTCTGCGGCCAAATTGTCATCAGCCGCTTTGGAACCATCATCACTACAGCCAAGACAACAGGCACAAATTTCCTCGCCGTTGATGCCAGTGCCAGCGATCGCCAAAACGTCGCACCAACCGCGAGGAAACTCTATAGACGCGTGAACGGAACAGCCAAGAATCGGTTTGGCTGTAACCTCAAGACATCGCTTGGATGATGAAGTCGAAATAGGGGGCCGTTTCAGCCGCATCGTCAGCGGAGAGCAGCTCAATGGACGCAGCTTTCAAGCAGCGAATGGCTTCTGCCATACCGGGAACAGGTACACCCAGGGCGTTGTACATTTCCCGCGCACCGATGACACCGATTTTCTCGATTGGCTCTTTGTCACCCGACAACACCCCGTAGGTCACCAAACGTAAATACCAGCCGTAGTCACGAATGCAGAGCGCGCGCTGCTTATCGCCGTAGGCGTTGCCACCGGGGGCAATAAAGTCGGGGCGTTTCCGCCAGAGCTGTTTACTTGCTTCTTGAACAATTTTTTTCTCATTCTCAGATAGTACGGCAGCGATCCGGGTGCGCTGCTCGCCGGTTTGAAAAAATCCTTGCAAGCCTCGAAGTTCGCCCTGGGTGGGATAACGCAGTTCGTCGTCGGCTTGTAGAATGACTTGGCTAACTACACTCATAATTATGGTTGTGTTTCTGCGGATATCTCTAAGTAGTTTAACGACTCTAGGGGACACAGCGAAAGAGTAGAGAATCCTCGCTGAGGGCAGTTTTACAATCTTTAACATATTTATGAACAAGCGTAAAGCTGAGCACGGGGTCAGTGGTTCACATGGATACAAGATTGACGTAAACGGGGTGCTCAGCCCGACCTGGTTCAGGTGCCCGGTTTGAGGTAGTCGAGGAGGCGATCGCCCGCATCTGCCCGCACCAACCCAACCGCAATGTCAGGCAGCGTCGTGAGGCTGGGATAGACCAGATAGCGGGGTTCCCAGCGCGGCTGAAACTTCTCTTTAAACTGGTGCAGCCCTTTGAAGTTGTAGAACTGATTTAAGTGTTCAAAGAAATAGTGCAGTCCCTTTTCAACCCGTCGGGCATCGGGCGTGCTGCCCACACCGGCCAGGGGCGACAGACTGAAGTTAAACCCGTCGTAGCCCAACTGCTGAAAGTGCAGGATGACAGATGCAAAGAGAAATTCCATCGTGCCTTTTTCAACGTCTTTGCGGTGGCGCATGAGGTCAACGGTCACTTCTTTGCGGTTGTACCCGGTGAGCAAATTGGAGAAGGCCACAATTCCACCGTGGGGGTCGTAAACGATCGCAATGTAGCACTCGCGCAGGTAGGCAGGGTCAAACCAGCCGATCGAAAAGCGTTTTTCAGCGCCATTCTTTACCTGTAGCCACTCATCGCTGACCGGTTTCAGCCGTTGAATGAGTTCTTCGCTGATGGGCGGCTCAAACACTTTGAGGCTGTGTCCGGTTTTGGTGAGGCGGTTGATCGCCGTGCGCAGGTTCTGGTTGGCCTTGCCCTTGAGGTTAAACAGCTTGAGGTCAACCACGGCTTCTTCGCCAATCTGCACCCGTCGAAATCCCAACGCATCGTACAGCGGCAGCTGGTCAGGCGCGGCCTCATAGAAGACAGGAAACCAGTCGTTGCGATCGCAAAACAGCCCAAAAGCCACTACCGTTTCCTGGCGATCCTCCGGCGGCCCAATGGGATCACCGAGCGCGATCGCCGCACGGCCTTTGGCGACATAGGCCACGACGCTTTTACCCGATGGGCTAAAGTAATAGGCTTTATCTTTGAGCAACGCCAACCGTGCCAGCGAGGAACGCCCATGCTGATCAATGATTTTGCGAGCTCGATACCGCTCCGCCGCATTGGCCGGATCGCCCCGTAGCAGCACCGGACGCATGAGCATAAACAAGGCAAACACCAGCGTAATCGAGCCAACCGCATAAATTGAGTTGGCAAAAAATTCAGAGTAGCGATTGGTTGACTCCAACCCCGCATTGTCGCTGGTAAAGAACATGGCCAGCGTTTGCAGAATCGAGGCTCTCAGGCTGAAGTTAACGGGTTCGCCATTGACTTTAAAGTAGCCGTCCAGGATGTAAAAGCCAGCGGTACCATAGGCCAGGGTAAACGACAATGCCCCAATCAGCGCCCGTACTCCCTGGGCGATCGAGGGTCGATCGGAACGTGCCGTAAAGACACGCCGCATCAGGATGAGCTGAATCAATAAAATCCCCGCCAGTACGCTCTCTTCGTAGTCCAGGCCTTTGAGGAGGTGACTGGCGATCGACAGAACCAGCAGTGCCACTGTTAACACCCAGGCCGTATGCTTGCGCCGGAGGAGATGGGTTGCCAGCATCAGCAACACAAAGCCCGACGAAGCCGCCGAAATGCGTCCACCAACCCGTACAGTCGATGGAAAAAATAGCATCAAAATTTCACGACGCTCTGGGAGGCTGGGCGTGACCGCCGATAGCAAATTCACCAGACCGACCAGGCCCGTCAGAATTGCCACAATCCACAGTGCAATCTGAGTTCTGCGCCTCAATGTACTGCTGCCGTAGCTTAATACCGGTGCAATACGTTTCTTCGAATCACTCATAAGAAGCCTGACCTAGCGAGAGCAGGAATAGAGAGACAAGGGAGCCACTGGGCAAAAACAGGAACCACTGGGCAAAAACAATGGTGTGCGGTTTGAGCGGTATTGGGTTCACCCCTACGCTAGAGAATTTTATGTTAGCTTTGGCCACGCCATGACTAGCTAAGGATTCTTTGTCGGCGTATGCGGTGGGGCTTTATGCAGGGAACGCGATGGATGCTGGGCCTTTAAAGCGATCGCAAACTGCTTGCCCACAAAGCTGAGGGAGTCGGCCAGGTGCTTGTGCCAGTAGTTCCAACCGACATCTTGACCCGCAATGCCATGCCCACCCGGATAGATGTGAAATTCATTGGGAATGCCAAGGCGATTAAGGGTTTGATGAAAATCCTGTGTGGCATCCAGGAACCTGGCATCACTTTCGCCAGCATCAAGGTAGATGCGTAGCTGTTTACGAACGCTCACTGGAATCTCTTCGACAAAGGCTTTGGGGCTGTTTTCAGCGCCAGATGGACTGGTGAAATAGCCAGTATGGCTAAACAGAATGTGAAATTGATCCACATGCCGTAGACCAATATTAAACGCGCCCCACCCACCTGATGACAGCCCACCAATCGCCCAAAATTGTGGTTGCTTTAAGGTGCGATATTGAGACTTGATTTCCTGCACCAGATCAGTCCCAATGAGCGTTGCAATCTGACCATTCGGCCCGTCAAAGTAGTCAGGATCAAACAGCGGGCTACTGCCGCGCAGGTCACTGCCATCCGGTGTAATCACGATCGCGGGTGGTAGCCGTCGCTGCTGATATAAATCGTGCAGGACGGAGGTTAATTTTGCTTTATCTTCGTAGTCTCTGGCGCTGCCGTGTCCCCCGTGCAGCAGGACGATCACCGGATACTGCTTTTTGGGATTACGGTTGTAACCCGGTGGCAGCACAACCCCATACTCGCGATCGCTTCCCATAGCGTCGCTAAAAAAGGTTTTAACGTCAAAATCCAGCCCTGTTCTTTTTTCTGCTGTGGGAGCATCAATTTGCGGTGCGCCAGCAATGAACACATACCAGTAGCCTGCACCCGCTACGGCAGCCAGGAGGAGAGCACTTGTCAGCAGGATTGTTTTGGGCTTGACCTTCATCGTTCGGGCAGATGGATTGATAGGATGGGTGGGCGGGCTGACGTTATGCCCTTTTACAACGAGGTTACAGTGTCAATCACACCATTGCCGTCTGAGAATAACATCGCCGAACCAACAGAGAGCCTTTGGCAACAGGGACAACTAGTTGATGTCACCATTACCGATCTGAGCGATAGTGGCGATGGCGTTGGGCGCATTGGCCAGCGAGTCGTGTTTGTGCCCGACACGGTGACTGGCGATCGCGTCCAGGTTCGCCTACTGCGAGTAAAACCGCAATACGCCCACGGCAAACTGCTGCAATTGCTGGAACCATCCCTCCATCGTATTCGCCCCCGGTGCATTGTTGCAGATAAGTGCGGCGGCTGCCAGTGGCAGCATGTGGACTATCGCTATCAGCTAGAGGCCAAACATAACCAGGTAGTGCAGGCATTGGAGCGCATTGGCGGGTTCAATCAGCCAGCAGTTGCACCCATTCTGGCGGCTGCAAACGATTTAGGCTACCGCAACAAGGCAACGTATCCCCTGGCTCGATCGCAGTCGGGGCAGGTTCAAGCAGGATACTACCAGAAAGGTAGCCATCAGATCGTCAATCTAAACCAGTGCCCAATTCAGGATGCTCGACTGAATCCGATGCTGGCAGAGGTCAAGCAGGATTTGTACGATCGCGGCTGGGGTATCTACGACGAGAAACTGCACCGGGGCAAGGTGCGGCATCTGGCCCTCCGCATTGGCCGTCGTACGGGCGAAATGCTGCTGACACTGGTGGTGAAAGACCAGAACCTGGCCGGTGTGGCGGAGCAGGCCGAAACCTGGTTAAGTCGCTATCCCAACCTGGTGGGAGTATCGCTAAACGTGAATCCCGATCGCACCAACGCCATTTTTGGTCGCGAGACGGTTTGTATTGCTGGTCGGCCTTTTCTGCACGAAACGTTTGCAGGACTAACGTTCCAACTGCGACCAGATACTTTCTTTCAGATCAATACGGAACAGGCCGAAACCCTGTTAACAGTCATCACCGACGCGCTCCAGCTACAGGGGACTGAAGTACTGGTTGATGCGTACTGTGGTGTGGGGACGCTGACATTACCGCTGGCGCAACACGTCAAGCAGGCGATCGGGCTAGAAGTGCAGCCCGAAGCGGTTGAGCAAGCGATCGCCAATGCGGCCCTGAACCATCTGGAGACAGCCACCTTTCTGGCCGGCTCGGTCGAAACGCTGCTGCCGACGCTGGACGTAAAGCCTGACATTGTGCTGCTCGATCCACCCCGCCGGGGCTGCGATCCCGCTGTGATTGACGCCCTCGCTCAACTGGAACCCGATCGCATCGTTTACGTCAGTTGTAACCCAGCCACCCTCGCCCGCGATCTGAAATTGCTGTGTCAGAATGACCACTACCGTCTGCTGCGCGTACAGCCGGTTGATTTCTTTCCCCAAACACCGCATGTAGAGTGTGTAGCATTTTTGGTACGGTAAGGAGCGTGTGAGACATGAGGAGGGGGCACGATGAAATTTAGCGAACTGGTTGACCAACTCAGCGCGGCAAACGGGCGATCGCTGACCTTTCACACTGATGCCGATATTGAGATTACAGGTGTGGCCGCCGTGGATGCCGCGATCGCGGGTCATATCAGCTACATCGAAGGCGCGAAGTTTGCGGCGCAGGTGAAGACGACGGCTGCCAGTGCGCTCATTTTGCCCAAAGACGCCATCCTTCAGGGACAGGCCAGCGATCGCGGCATTGCCTGGGTTGAAGTGCCCGATCCCCGACTTGCATTCGCTCAAGCGATCGCTCTGTTTTATCAGGCGTTTCGTCCGGCTCCAGCAATTCATCCCAGTGCCGTCATTGATCCATCAGTAACACTGGGTAAAGATGTGGCGATCGGCGCGCATGTGGTTATTCAAGCCGGTGCAACGCTGGGCGATCGCGTGTGCATCCATCCCAACGTGGTGATCTATCCTGACGCCACCATTGGCAACAACACCGTGCTTCATGCCAACTGTGTCATTCATGAACGGACGCAGATCGGTGCTGACTGCGTCATTCATGCTGGTGCAGTCATTGGCTCCGAAGGTTTCGGGTTCGTGCCCACTCGCGAGGGCTGGTACAAGATGGAGCAGTCGGGCCACGTGGTGCTTGAAGACGGCGTTGAAATTGGCTGTAACTCTACCGTCGATCGCCCAGCAGTGGGTGACACGCGCATTGGGCGTAACACCAAGCTGGATAACATGGTGCATATTGGTCACGGGTGCCAGATTGGTCAGGGATGCGCGATCGCGGCGCAGGTTGGACTGGCGGGTGGGGTTGAAGTGGGCAACCGGGCAATCCTCGCAGGGCAGGTCGGCGTCGCTAATAACGCAAAGATTGGTGATGGCGCGATCGCCACATCCAAAACAGGCGTTCACGGCAACGTTGAAGCTGGACAGATCGTGTCTGGCTACCCGGCCGTAGACCATAAGATCTACCTCAAATCCTCTGCAATTTACAGCCGTCTACCAGAGATGTACCAGACCGTAAAACGGCTGCAACGACGGTTGGATGGAGAGAATCGGGAGTAGATTAAGCAAAAGCCCAGAGCCAGCTGCCTTCCGACTCCTGACTCTGGGCTCTAAGGCCAGTCACTCACCCATTTGATGACTAAGCCTTATCCTTCACGGCATCGGTAGCCCGATCAAATGCCCGCGCTGTACTGTCAGCAGCCCGATCAGTGTTCCGTTCCAGGTTTTTGGCACCGCGATCGCCAAAGGTTTGTAAGGCGTCCTTCGTATCTTCGACTTTGTCACGGAAATTATCGCCAACGCGCTGCGCTTGCTTACCAGGGCTAACAGCGCGGACGTTATCAGCCAGATCATCGGGGCTATTAACGCTCTTTTGATCAATCCGACTCTGGACTTTGTCTTTGAGCGCTTTCGCTTTGGTTGCGGCTTCCGTATTCAAGCGATTCGAATCATCGTCACTAAAATTGTTCATGCCGCCTTTGTAGGACTGAGTCTGACCTGGTGTATCGGGTCCACGACCACTGGTTACTCTGTCCGCCAGGGTTTGAGGACGGCTGCAAGCGGTGCTAAACAGCACCAGCACCCCGGCCAGAAAAACCATAAAAATCTGTTTTAGTGGAATTGTTTTGAAGTTGGAAAGTAGTTTTTTCATGGTTGTGCTCCATTAGGAATTACGGCATGGCCATCTGGTTAACCATCAGCCCGTTGATTAAAACAGGGTGTCGTTAATCGAATGGCTTAATTAGGAGTCCTTGAACAGATCGCTGATGACATTACTAGCCTTCGTTTATGACTTTGCGGCATCCCCTGGCATCACCATTGGTTGAGCCGAAGTTGCATTTGTTTGAGGTTCAGTCGTCGGCACCTCAACGCCTCGCTTGGTTAGCGTTGCCTTCAGTGTCTCCAATTCAGTTGGAATACTGGGTGCTGGATTTGATGCAACCATTGGATTTAAGTGCAAAAACGTCGCTATTGTTTTGCCACTGTCCGCCGATTTAACACCGGGTGCTTTTACACTCTGGATGCCTTCTTGATCCAGTAAAATGTCGCGCGCTTTTTCGCTTTTGATCGATCTGTCAACAGGAGCCTTTGCAAACTTCATCTCATTCACATGAAGAAGTAGTTTGGTCTGGCGGTTGACAACCATCAACTGCGGTGGCTGAGTTGCAAACCTTGCATCGTTAAGCGTTGCGCTCAGTGCGTTGGCCGGACTCAGCGTCGCCACAAGCAGAACAAGGCCAAACAGAAAAACAGCCGAAAAGTTAGAGCAAAATCCAGCGCAAGTTGGAAACAATCTGTTCATGGAAACTCCTGCGTTTCAGGGTTTGCTTGATGAACTCAACCAGAGATGAGCGATTAAAGACTATCGTTTCAAAGCATATTTTCAGGTTTAAAACGATAATGTTTTGCGCACTAAAAGGTCAGAAAGATGACTGACCGCACCTCAAATTTTCAATTCATGGCGTAGCCCTTACATGTGGATCTGCGATCGCAAAATGCGTCTCCATCCACATTCGTCAATCAGTCTATAAACTACCAATCAACGACTCCTCTAGCGCAGGTCACATCCTCCAGTCCTCCAGTTATGCCGGAAGGACGATACCTTGCCAGTACGAGCGATATGCTTCGATCGATTCGTTGCATCCAGGCAGGCCAATATATTAAAACAACGGATCTTGAGACAACGGATCAGTTTGGGATTTGCTGTCTAGCGGCAAAGAGTGTTCGTTCCAATCTGTCAGGGGTTCTGCCGCGCGTGGAATTGCTGTCGGGGTGGTCGCATACGGCGACGGGGGTGGCACCAACTCTAACTGTCGCGGTTGATTCTGGGTACGAGATGGCTGCCCATGACGCCGCCGCGATACGTTTTCTTCGTTCGTATCTTCAGCGACAACTTCGTACAGCATCGCCAGTTTGTCTGGGGTTTTGCCCTTCCGCAGCACTCGCCCCAACCGTTGAATATGCTCACGCGTCGATCCTGTGCCTGACAGCACGATCGCGATACTGGCATCAGGGACATCGACCCCTTCATTTAACACGCGTGAAGCGACCAGTGTGCGGTAATCTCCCGCTTTGAATTTAGTGAGAATATCGTGCCGTTCTTTAACACCTGTTTGGTGCGTAATCGCAGGGATTAAAAACGCTTCGGAAATGCGATACACGGTGGCATTGTCATCGGTAAAAATGAGCGTACGTTCCGGGTAATGGGCTGCGAGTAAATCCGCTAGAACCCGGAGCTTGCCTTCTGTGCCAAACGCGATCGCCCGTGCCTCTCGATGGGCCAGCATTGCTCGTCGTCCGGCCTTGGAGCGAGCACTGGCCTGCACAAACCGTTGCCAACCCTGCACGGAGCCAAGGAAAATTTTGGCATCCTGCAAAAACTGGTTGCGTAGCTGGATCAGCGCATCGTAGCGATCGCGCTCTTGCTGAGACAGCTTTACGCGTATTTGCACTGCTTTGTGCTTAGCCAGGGTCGTGCCTGAGAGTTCTTCAGCGCTTTTGCGATAGACTTCTGGCCCAATTAACGTTGTGAGATCGTCATGCTTACCATCAGCGCGATCAGGGGTAGCGGTCAGCCCTAACCGATAGGGCGCGATCGCGTATTCAGCAATGACGCGATTAAAGTCACTCGGTAGATGGTGACATTCATCAAAAATGAGCAACGCGTACTGGTTTCCCAACGACTCCGCATTAATTGCCGCGCTGTCGTACGTTGAAACCAGAATTGGAGTCTTGTCTCTGGAACCACCCCCCAGCAGCCCAATCTCAACATCTGGAAACGCTGCGATCAGGTGCGCATACCACTGGTGCATCAGGTCGAGGGTCGGCACCATGATGAGAGTACTGCGCTGGGTCGCCTGCATGGCCATCTGTGCTAAGTACGTTTTC
>Ga0070738_10006526_pt1 | contig 12166 bp, 7 predicted proteins | sample Coa_R2_2_FD_66446 | JGI IMG/M metagenome (GOLD analysis project Ga0070738, IMG submission 66446) | Surface soil microbial communities from Centralia Pennsylvania, which are recovering from an underground coalmine fire - Coalmine... | ecosystem: Environmental > Terrestrial > Soil > Unclassified ... | reverse complement strand
TGAGGAGACCGAGGTGAGCCTGCGCGCTTCTGCCCTGGAACTGGCTGGCGAGCTTGAGCACCTGCCGCTGGCCCTCGATCTGGCCGGCGCTTTTCTCCACGAGACGGGTCAGAGCCCGGTCGATTATCTCGCGGCCTATCGGAAACAACTGGCAACGCTTCCTCCAGAGTCCGCACCCGCTGCTGTGCAGAAGATGAGCGCACTCTGCACGCTCGCTTTGAATCATCTGAAGCAGGCATGCCCGCTGGCGGTGGAGATCATGCGCTGCTGTGCGTTTCTCGCACCCGATGTGATACCCTTTGAACTCTTCGCGCGTGGAGCAACAGATTCCCGCTGCTCGTTTCACGAAATCGCTCACGACCCGCGCGCACTGCCCGAAGCATGTGCGTCTTTACTCGCCTACGGCTTGATTGAGGTCCAGGAGGAGGCGCAAACGCTGAGCGTCCACCCGCTGCTCCAAGCCGCGCTGGAGTTCATCACCGACTCAGCCGGCCAGCCTCTGGCTCGCCAGGTCTTCTTCGCCTTGCACAAAGTCATGCCGGCCACCCAACAAAAGGTGGCTGCCGCCTATCATCTCTGCTATTTGATGCATATCCGACGCGTGGCTATGCTGAGCGAACAATTAGCCGTCTCCTGCAAAGAGGCCGCAGAGGTCCTGTCCTGGGCCGCGCTGGTTCTCTATGCCCAGGGAGCCTCTACGGAGACGGCGTTCTTTTTGCAGCGGGCGCTGGCAATCTGGGAAACGCTCCTCGGCTCGAACCATGCGACAGTAACGACCCTTCAGCATAACCTGGCCAGCCTCTATACCCATCTGGGCAACTATAGCGAGGCCGAGAATCTTTTGTACAAGACGATCACCGCCAGGGCACAAACGCTGGGCGCAGCTCATCTCGATACCATCACCAGCCTGCATAATCTGGGAGCCGTCTACGCGAAGCAGGGCAAAAACGAGCACGCAGAAAGGACCTATCAGAAAGCGCTGACTCTCTGCGAGCACTCCCTGGGCCTTGAGCATCCGGTGACGGCGGCAATTCAGTATGACCTGGCGGCTATCTATCTCGACCAGCAACAATGGGAGCAGGCGGAATCGCTGTTGCAGCTTGCCCGCCCCTGCTATGAGCGAGCGCTGGGAGCGGACCATGCCGAAACCGTCAAGGTTCTGCAAGCCCTGGCCTCGGCCTGCATCGGACAGCAGAAATGGGAGCAGGCCGAGCACTTGCTCGAGCATGTGAGCGCTTTCTATGAACGCACAGCGGGACCAGACCACGCCGAAACGCTTCAGGCCCTCAAAACGTTGGCGGCAACGTATGCCGTTCGCGAAGAATGGCCACAGGCCGAGGCGCTCTTTCTCCGCCTCGGCTCTTTCTACGAGCGCACCCTGGGAACGCTTGACCGCGAGACCGCGAAGATGCGGCAGGCCCTGGCCCTGGTCTACACAAGCCAGGAGAAGTGGAGCGAGGCGGAGCCACTCTTGCAACAGGTGCTTCCCGCCTACGAAGAAGCGCCGGAGAAACCCTACTCGGATCTCGTTGAGTGCCTGGAGCAACTCCTGTTTGTCACACTCCAGCAGGAGAAGGCCGCCGAGGCCGTCGCTATCGCGCAAAAGATTCAGCAAACGCGAGAAGAGCAGATTCGGCAGACGGAGACGTTCGAGACGGTGGCCGCTTTGAATCAACTGGCGGGCATCTATCTCGGACAGGGGCGCTCAACCGAGGCCGAGCAGCTTCTGCGCCAGGCAACGGACCTCAGCGAACATATGCCTGGACTTGGAGGCCCGGCGGTTGCAAGCAATTTGAGCGTGCTCGCACTCGCTTACGCCCACCAGGGCAAGCACGATCCGGCTACCTCCCTGCTCTGGCAGGCGCTGGCAGCCTGGGAAGAGGCGCTGGGTCCCGACCATCCCGAGATAGCCTCTATGCGCGAGCAGTACAGAGAGTTAATCGAACAGTTGAAGCAATGAAAACGAGAGGCCGCATCCCTGCGGCCTCTCGGCAAAATCGGGTTTTCCGACCTAATGCGTGGGGGTTGGTACCGGTCCCGGTGTGGGAGAAGGTGTTGGAGTTGTCGTCGGCGTCGGCGTGGGTGTCGGCGTGGGTGTCGGCGTCGGCGTCGGAACGGGCGTCGGCGTCGGCGTCGAAGATGAGCCTGGCCCCGAGAGAATCGGTTGCAAGGCATAGTGCTCAAAGACTCCGCCGATGACGACTCCCCCGAAAATTGAACTGAGGATCGTCACCACGTTGTTTGTACGCTCGCTAGAGATCCCGCAGGCGTTCATGATTTTCGGGGCCAGCAACTGCGAAATCGTCAACGTCACCGGTCCAAACGTTCCTCCAAGCATAGCCCCGATAAAGGAATTAAAGGTCGTCTGACTAAATCCACTGGTCAGCAGGTTATTTGTCGTATTGGCCGCTCCGCCAGCTATCCCCGTGGCAATAGACCAGGCCAGGCCCTTCGGCGTGCCAAAGTTTTGCTTGAGCGCCGCCAGAATTTGCTGCCAGCTCGTCGGCCCCTGCGGATCATCGGGACCACAAGTATTCCCCGATGAATTGCTGTCGCTGGAACTCTGGCTCCCTTCGCCCCCCAGAGCCGACATGGCCATCAGCCCCATCAGGAAACCCTTCCAGTAGTCCACAGACTGCGTTGGGTTGCCTGAAAGAGGCACGGTGGCCGTGCCCGCACTGCACACGCCCACGACCGACGAGAGCTCGCCGGCCAGCGTAGCCGCCAGTGAGTTCGCCTTCGAGGAAATGTTCGAGAGCGCCGTCGAGGCATCCTGCTGCGCGCTGAGCATCTCCTGGGCAATCCGCGTCCGCGCTGAGCCAGGGACCAGATCCAGGTTGATCTGGCTGAGCGACTCATACTTTTGAATGGCGGGCAGGTTGTCATCGATTGTCGTGGCCAGCGACTTCATCGCATCCGAACTGCCGCCGAGCGCAGTGTTGATGTTGGTCCCGTCCCCATAGGTCTTTTGCCAGGCGGTTGTAAAGGCCGAACTGCCGTTCCCCGTCCAGGGGGTCTTGCCGTTTTGCAGGCCATAGGCGATCCCGGAGACCAATCCCATGGTCCGATCTATCTCGCCACTCGCTCCCTGATATTTGCCAGCGGCAGTGTTTAATTCGCGAGCCGCATTGGCCAGTTGGGCCGCTTGTCCCATGCTTTTCCTCCTTGTAAAAGCGTCACAATCTTCGACGAACGCATCACGCCGCCGCGGCTGCGGCGGCAGCCCCAAACACCAACGGCGAGTCTGCGCCGCCGGTCGCGACGATGGTCAAACCACCGATAACGACAACGCCTCCGACGAGGGCTATCTGCCCCGCATGATCCGAGATCCACGAACCAGCCGAGGAGAACCACGAGCCCACTTTATCCCACCAGTTCTGATCGGGAGGCTTCGACGTTTGGGTGGTCGTCGTCGTTGTGGTAGTGGGCATAGTGACAGTCATCGCGGGGGCATCATACCCGAGATAGGGATGGAGCGACTGGTCCAGCGCGTTAAAGACATTCGCCAATTGCACGTCGGTGGTGGCAAAATACTGCGCAGCCGTCTGCAAACTTGTACCGAGGTCCTTCATCGCGGTCGTAAAGCAGTTCATACTGATACCGATGCGCCCATAGAGCATCTCCAGATCAGTGCCGAAACTGCTTAAAGGTTGAATCGAGAGCGCGCTGACTAACCCCCCTGTCGTCGTGTTGAGGCCCGTAATCAGATCTGCGATGGAGTTTGCCTGACCGTGAAAGGTCGGCACCGCTCCGTTTAGCTGCGATGGCGAAGCTGCAACTGTATCGGCCATATACTGTTCCTCCTCATTTTGTACCAAGAGTCACGATGAATCTATCAATGTGCCAGGTGTACCAAGAGATACGCCCGATAGATGAACTCACAGGAATACTTGCAGAACAGTCTTCATTTAGAATGACAGGCGAATACGCCAGAATATGACAACTCCTGCGCAGGATTCTCTCTTCTCTTCACATGCCTGGCACCTCCTCGTCCTTATAGACCGGCGGCGCAAAGGCCGTCTGGATCAGGGTTGACGGATGCCTGGGCTGGACGAAATGGCCGCGTCCCGGTGGTAGCGGACCGGCGGCTTGTCCGTGAAGGATTTTGCCTTCCATCGGATCGCCGCTCATAATGATCGCCGCCGTGCCCATCTCGCGCAAGCGCTGGAAGACGGTCTCGAAGGAGATACGCCCGATGCCGCCCACGCGATGAACCAGGATCAGGTGAAAACCAATACTCTGCCCCTGCAAGAGATAGTCCGCCAGGTGGGTGAGGGGACTGCTTCCTCCGGTCATGATCGTTTCGTAGTCGTCGACAAAGAGAAAATAATGACGCCCGGTGAAACGCTGCGGCCTGCGCAGTTCGCTCAACGAGACATCGGCTGACTTCTGCACGCGCCGCTCCAGGTCAACTTTGATGTTGCCCACCACCGCGACCAGCGTCTGCTGGTTATAGCCGTAGATGAGCAGGTGCTTGCTCTCCACAAAATCCAGGAGTTGTTTGCGGAAATCGACAATGGCGAAGCCGACCTGCTCCGGCGAGTACCGGCGCTCGATCCCGCGCATCCAGGTGCGCAGCAGCGAGGTTTTGCCGCACTCGGTGTCTCCCAGAATGATAAAGTGGGGACCGAGCGAGGAGAGCAGATCGACGTAAAGCGGGCTGAGACGGAACTCCTCCAGACCCAGCGGCACCCCCGCCGGCTGCTCTGGCCCCGGTGCCGGAAGCTCCTCCCAACGCACCAGGGGAGGAAGCACGTTGACCGGCGGCGCGGGATCTCCCCGCCACGCCTCGCGCGCACGCTGGACAAGCGCGAGCAGCGCCTCCTGCACTGAGGCGTTGCGCCCCTCCTGTTCGAGGCAGGTGGTCAGCAGCGGCAGCGCCACCTGGAATTGCAATTTATCGCGGTTGGCGCCTCGTCCCGGCACGCCGACGGGGATCGCCGAGGCCACTACCTTGCCTAACTCCGACTCCATAATGTCGTTCAAACGCAGCTCCAGGCGCGTGCCGATGTTATCGCGCAGCTTCGGGCGAATCTCGGCCCAGCGATTCGTGGCGACCACCAGGTGAACGCCATAGGTCAGCCCACTGGTCACGATCTCCAGCAGCTCCGGCTCAAGCTGATCGAAATCCTGAAAGAATTGCGCGAAATTGTCGATAATCAGAAAGACATCCCCAAAGGGCAGATCCTCCAGATAGCCCTGCCGGCGCATCTCGCGAAAGGTGGCCATGCTATCAATGCCCCGCTCGCGGAAGAGAAACTCGCGCTCTTCAATGATCCCGTGCATCTGGCGCACCATACGCCGCACTTTATCGCGTTCCGCCTTGCCGCAAACGGTCCCCACATGCGGGGCTTGCTCCAGGATGCGCAGCAGCCCGCCGCCCATGTCGATACCGTAGATCTGGACATCGCGCGGGGAGTGCGTGAGGATAAATGCTGTCACCAGGGTGCGCAGAAACGTGCTCTTGCCCGATTGGGGTGCGCCGACCAGCGCCAGGTGCCCGCCGATGCCGGAAAAATCAAGCCACAATGGCTCCTGCGCCTGCTGCAAGGGCATATCCACCAGTCCCACCGGAATGCGCAGTTCGCCGAAAGGCGGCACTGCCTCCCAGTGGCCGCCATCCAGATCTGGGCGCTGGCATTTGGCCAGTACCGCCCCAAGCGGCAGGGCTTTTTCCAGCGGCGGAAGCCAGACCTGGTGGACCCTCCCCGCGCCCGGCACGCCCGTCTGGGCCAGCCGTTCAATAACCACGTCCATTTCGGTGCGCAGATCAGACGGATCGGCCTCTTCGCTCCCGGCAACCTGGTAGTGCTGGAGCTTGCCATCGCAGGTGAAGAGTCGCACCTTGCTCTCAAGAGAGATCTGCTCCTGAAAAGGTACATAGGGCACCGAGATCAGGGCGGTCTTGAAAAAATCGTAGATGTCTGTATCGACTTTGAAATAGCCAACGCCCGGTGTCGATGGCAGGTAGTAGGCATCTGCCGTGCCGAGCACAGTCTTGCTCTCGGCAACGCTATACGTGCGCAGGCAGATGCGATAGCGGAGATGGCTCTCCAGTCCCTTGATACGCCCCTCCTCCAGACGCTGGGTGGCGAAAAGCAGATGCATGCCCAGGCTGCGCCCAACCCGGCCCATTGTGACAAAGAGGTCGAGGAAGTCGGGGCGCGCGGCCATCAATTCGGCAAACTCGTCGACAATTACAACCAGGTGGGGCATCGGCTCCATCTCAGGATTGGCCTGCCAGACCGCCTGATATTGCTTGATGTTGTCGAGATTGCCAGCGTCGTGCAGCAGGTTCTGCCGGCGCTGCTGCTCGCCCAGCAGCGAGAAATACACCCGGTCAACCAGCGTCATGTCGGTCTGCAAGTTGGTAATGATGCCGGCCACATGCGGCAGCGCCTCAAAATCGGCGAAGGAGGCACCCCCTTTGAAATCGACGAGCACGAAGTTCAGGGTCTGGGGATCGTGCGCAACGGCCAGGCCAGTGACCAGGGTACGCAGCAGTTCGCTTTTGCCCGAACCCGTCGCGCCGACAATCAGACCGTGCGGCCCCATGCCGTGATCGGCTGCCTCTTTGAGATCGAGGTAGATCAGACGCCCATCCGCGCGCTGACCGAGCGGTACGCGTAGCAGGTCCGCTCTCGCTTTGGGACGCCAGGAGATGGCGGGATCGAGCCGATCGGCGGATGGCACCTCCAGCAAATCAAGCAGACGAATGTCCGCCGAGATGTCCTGCTGCACTCCCGCTTCGACCAGGGTGATCGAGGCCAGACTGCGTGCGATGCGCTCGCAGAGCCGCCCGCTTACCGCGTCGGGCAGTAGCCCCTCCAGGCGGCTGCCCCCATATTTGAGTTCCTCCAGATTCAGTCCGCCGGTCTCCTGTAGGGAGATGCGCGCCTGGACCTGCGCCGGCTCCTGGCCAATATGGTCTACCAGGCAAATGATCGTGACGCCCGGCAGCGTTTCCTGATTAAGCAATGCCTCCAGCTCCGTTACCTTTCCCAGCTCGTTCTGGGGAGAAAAACCGTCCAGAACGATGACCAGGTGGGGGAGCGTCAGCTTGAGCGCGCCCTCCGGCTGCTGCTGGAGAGTGGCCCCCATTTCCTCCATAAGCCGCAGGCGGCGATCCAGTTCCGGCTTGATCTGCTGCGCCAGCAGTTTCTCCAGGTCCTCTGCCGTGCAGGCAAGCATGCATAATTGTTCGGGCGCATAACGCTTCTCGGCCTTTAGCTGGCGCAGACGACGCACATGCGGCAGCCACTTGAGCCATTCCCAGTGCCGCGCTTGCCCCGGCGAGAAATAGACGAGCGCGCGCACATCTTCGGGTGCGTGGAACGTGACGAGCTGGGCAAGAAGTGCACGCGCTAGCGCCCGCGTCTGGGAACGCTCTCCGTTGATCGCCAGAACGGCATATTTCTGGAGAGCAATCACTGCCGGGAGGTCGTCGAGATAGCTGTATTCGTCGATCAGCGCATCAGCCTGCGCGCGCAGGTCGGGAATAAACTGCGTCATAAAATTCTGCCCGGACTGGTCGAGCCGCAGCGGACAACACAACGGGCCGGGTCCCGTGCCTATGCGCAGAGTGAGAAAGTCAAGATCGGTTGGACGCCGTTCCCATAAATATTGACGCCGCTTGACACGCTCTGCTAACTCTTCATATGATGGATAGAGCCGCGCGCTGACCAGGCGCTGCTCCTTCGCCAGAAAGAGCAGGCGTTTGCGCATCTGGGCAAGGTAGTCCAGGTAGCTCGTTCGCTGAAATACACGCTGCTTCTTGATGGTGCGCCTCTGAATAAAGCCCATCAAGATGCCCGAGCTAACCATGCATACGCCCATCCCAACACTGGCGATGATGAGCAGGGGGCTGGTGCGAAAGGCAAAAATAAAGACCATCGACCCTAGCATGCCTACCGAGGGCAAGATATACTGAAGCCAGCCCAATACCCCGGTCTGGGTGGGCTGCAAAACGGGCGGCGCGCTGACGACTATCTCGTCGCTCGGCAGAACCGGAGGATAGGCACGCGCTGGCCGGTAAAATCTTGTTCCTCGCATCGCTTCTCTTCTCTCCAGGGAAAAGAAAGGGTTCCTTCCCCCGCTAGAACAATGAGGGCTTTTCCCAGGTAATGGTGATCGACTCGCCGCGTGGCCTGGGCGCAAATGTTTCCTGAGATCGTTCCTGACGTGGCGCCTCTCTACGGCTCACGGCTGGCTCAGCCCGCCGCACAAGCAGGATCTCGCCATCACGTACTCTGTTCTCAAATAACGTTCTCTTCGCCTGCAAGACTCGCTCCGTGCCGAATACGCTCACCGCCCATCTGTCAGGATTGGTCTCGGAGATCCCGCACATCTGTAAGAGGAGCGGCAGAAGCTCGCCGACGGGAATATCCCCCGGCAACTCGACGTCTCGTCTGCGCCGCGCCCCCTGCACAGTGACCAGTAGCGTTTGTTGCATCGCTTCTTCGCAATCCGATCTCTTAGAAAAACCTGTCCTTCGCTCCGACGGAAAAAATCTGAGCCAGATCCGGCGTTCCCAGGCTGAGAACAGGCTGGAAACGCCGGAAGATTCTCTTAGCCGCCTAGACCATTGAACAGCTGGGAAAGCTGATTATCGAGATCGGTCAGCGCTTGCGAGCTCCCTTTCAACCCTTTGGTAATCTCCTCCAGGTCGGCCACAACCTGCCGGGCGTCCTTATCCCACTTGCCCATCGCATTTTGATACGACTGCGGGCTTTTGCCATACCAGTCCGCCATCAGGGCCTGGACTGCACTGGTAATGTTCGCCAGAGATGTCTTGAACTCTTCGGCCTGGGTCACAAACTTTTGCGCGGTCGCGTCCATTGAGTGGGTACGTCCACCAGTCAGATCACTCATGAAAATCCTCCTTGCTTTTTCTGCCGATGCTAGTAGGAACATCGCAGCAGATAACAATCAGCATGCATGCTTATGACGAGACAAATCAGGAGAAACGAGAGAATTTACCTACTCCCGCGATAGGTCTCCCCCAGACTTTTTTCCTGCGGCAAGCAGGGATTCGCGTTCTCATAAATTGAAGAGGTAATTCTCTCGATCAGGAGAGAGATCCTCCTTTCTGTTAGTAATGACAGATTTATCCAGTAAAATCTGACAGGAGAATCAGACTCCAGGCGCTAAAGGGCGGACAGTCGGCCAGGGTCTGGGAGAACCAGACCTGGTCAAAGAGCGCCAGGAGCTTCGGGCTGAGTGTATAGAGCGTATCGCGCACCACCGGCCAGCACGGAGCGTCCCGAGTCTGCAATTCTTCCTGCCGGAAGAGGGTCTCTGCGTGCTCCTCTACCCGCGCGCGCACGCGCGGATTCCACCAGGTCAGCAGTTCGGTCAGCAGAATGGCTCCCGCGAAACGATCGCCCTCGCGACAGCATTGCCCCTGCGGACCCAGGTGGCGATGTTGATAGCCCGGCGAGCCCTGGCTCAGCTTCTTCGGCAGGGGCTTGCCGGGCAGGAACATGCCCTCGGGATCGAGCAGTTGAAGCTGCTTGCCGTCCTGGGACGGGACCAGGTTGCTCCCGGCCAGGTCGGCATGGGCAACGCCGAGGGCTTCGAGATTCCATAGGGCGTTCGCGGTGGCCCTGGCCAGCGTGAGGGCCTGCTCCCGCGAATAGCAGGCGCTGATTTGCGGGTTGAGCATCATCCCGGCCCAACTCAGCGAGGCATTCCAGGGCATCAGAATGGCATATTCCAGTTCCGGGAAGGTCTGTACCAGGTCGGGCGCGCTATAGCGCGTCAGACATATGCGGCCCTCGATCTGAAAAATGTGCAATTCTGGGTGCAGCACCAGAAATTCGGTGACGCGCATGCTGTGCTCGTCCCGATAGGCCGGCTTGAAAACTTTGAGCGCGTAGAGCCTCTGCGTCTCTTGATCGCGCAACTGGTAGATAAAGGCCGTCCCCCCCTCCAGTACAAAAATCGCCTGCGGATCATCAGGAAATAAGGGATGCGGCATAAATTCAAAGGTCATTCGCTTGATCTGGAGAAACATCTCCCGATAGGGCTGAAACTTGAGCATCTCCGCCTCCCGTCGCTATTTCAATTGAGTGGCCGTCGAAACTGCGAAGGCCAGACGCATGAGATCCGTGTGCACACCGGGAAAGAAGAGCGCCGCGCCCCGCTGTAAATTGTATCCATAATTATTGATATTCTGGCGATAGGTCTCCGGTAAGGGCGAGGAGAGGCGCAGCAACAAGCGGGCGTAGTCGTTGGTCAACTGGCTGGGCCGGTGAACTCCTCCCCAACGGTACCAGTCGGTCACGGGCGCGCGCAACATGTTGTCCGCGACATAGACGTTGCCTACCAGGACGTTGCCGTCGCGCACGCTCATACGCTGGATGCGCTGCACGACGGGCGTGGGATCGGTGGTCGTGATGAGCGCGTCGGTCAGGTGACAGACAAAGGGCGCGGGCGAGTTGTAGAGCAAACCCAGATGCTGCTGCAAGAGCTTCTCCACCGCCAGAAAACCCACAGAGGTGTCGGTCTCGCCGCTGGCACTGAGCACCGGCATGCCTTTCTTGACGAGCTCTGGCAGCTCGCGCACTCCCCCCAGTACGTCGATCACTGAGGTGTTGTAGGCAAAAATAGCTACTTTATAGCGCCTCTGCACCATGCCATCACGCATGGAACGCCGGATCATATCCGTAAGCGCCTCCTTTAAGGCCCTGTTGACAATATTTATCTTTGTTGTGCCATTGCAAGGATCGTTCATCGAGTGACTGGCATCTATCAGATAAATAACGAGTGCAGAATTAAGTGAAGTAGCAGGTTGAGTATATAATGCCTCGGTTTTCATCTTTCAACCTCTAGCAAGTTTATATCCATGCGAATAGCGTGGAAGAAACCTTTGTTACTTGCATAAGTATAACATACTATGGTATGCTTCTACAAAGTTCTCCGTCAAATAGAGGAGACTGGCAAGCGCTCAAAGCTTCTTCGCTCCAACGCTCTCTTTTCTAGAGTCCCTGGAGAGCTCTTTTTTGACAGGATCGAGATAGATAGATATACTTACCTACTCTAATGGGAGAATGACTATGGCCGCGACGCGTGTTTTCCTTTGCCATGATGTTGATCCAACATCCCAGAACGATGCCTCTATCTTGACTCAGGTGACTGCCAGGCTTCAGGACCTGGGAATTGACATTATCACGTATCCTGATCGGCCTGACAGCGAGGACTTTCTGGATTTCGTCCAGCAGCACTTGCCCGCCTGCCAGTGGTTTCTCCTGGTGCAAACCCCTGGGCTCGCCTCGCTTCCGTCGGTGCAGCAGGCGGTCGATATGGCGCTCGATCTGGCGGATCAGAAGCAGATCCAGGGCGTGCTGCGCGTGGTCGCTACGCCTGAGGAGGACCCGGAGACTCCGCTTGAATGGACGACTCTACCGAGTTTCGATACGACCTACGACCCTCTGCGGGCCCTGGAGAAGCTTTCGCTCTCGCTGAGTACAACCGAGACGCTGACGCTTGCGCCCCCGCCTGCGCCCGCCGTTGATATTTCGTTGACCACCGGCTATGACCGCCCACCCGTTCCTCCCTCGCGCCTGGTGAAATTTCGCGAGGCGGCGCGCAATCGCTACGAGGATCTGCTTTACGCGCATAAACGGGCGGTCGTGGTGGTCAGTCTGTTGCTGCTCGCGGTCCTTTTCGGCTCGATCCTGCTGGCGATGGCGTTGAGAAGTTCGCCCACTCGCGCCCAGACACAACCCCCAAAGAGCGCGAGCGTGCCCGTCTATGGCGATGTTTCGTTCTTCAGCACGAATATGGCCGGCACGGAGATGACTTCCGGCATCGCCGATGGGGTGCGCGTCACTTTCCAGAATCTCGCGCCTCCCGCCTCTGGCCATAGCTACTACGCCTGGTTGCTGCCGGATGCGAAGAATATCGAGGGACTCCGCATCCTGGTGGGCCAGTTTGTGCCGAAGCAGGGCCAGGCAACTCTCACGTACCAGGACCCCAACTCTGCTAATCTGCTGGAAAATGAAAGCAGCCTGCTGGTTACTGAGGAGAGTTCTTCGCCACAGCCTTCGTTTCCTACTCCCGACCTGAGCAAGTGGCGCTATTTTGGGGCGTTCCCCCAAACGCCGAATCCGCAGGATAGCAACCATTTCAGCGCCCTTGACCATCTGCGCCATCTGCTGGCCGA
>Ga0070738_10006519_pt1 | contig 12184 bp, 12 predicted proteins | sample Coa_R2_2_FD_66446 | JGI IMG/M metagenome (GOLD analysis project Ga0070738, IMG submission 66446) | Surface soil microbial communities from Centralia Pennsylvania, which are recovering from an underground coalmine fire - Coalmine... | ecosystem: Environmental > Terrestrial > Soil > Unclassified ... | reverse complement strand
CGGTCGCTGCCCTGGGAGACGATCATCGCCGAGGTCCGGGCCTACGTGAAGGCGAAGGCCGGCGTCGAGATCGGCCCGGCCGACGCGGTGGCGGTCTGGCAAAGGGCCGAACTGGCGTGGGAGGAAAAAAAAAGGAGCTGGGCGCTTCCCGCCGCTCCCTCGCCGACCTCGCCGACCATTACGGACCCGAGGTATTCCGACTGAGCTCCGCCGAGCGGGCGCTCCTGGCGGCGCACCTGGACCGCGTCAAGGCGCAGCGGACGCTCGACGACGTCCACGCCGGCCGGGCCCGCCTGCACCACGACACGCTCTACGACGTGGTCCTGGCGGCCACCGGCAACCAGGACCTGGCCGAGACCTACCGGAATGAGGCGCTCAAGGCCCGCCAGGCGGCCCGCCAGGCGGCCAGCGCGGCCGGCGCGGCCGGCGCCTAGCGCAGCCCCGAGCGCAGCCCGGCGAAAGGCCCGCTGATGCCCCCGAGCCGCAAAGCCGCCGCGTTCGCCGGCCGCCGCGTTCGCAACTACCGGCGGCCCTACGGCCGCTGGTACTACCACCCCGCCCTGCGCGACGGACACTTCACGCGCTGGGACGTGCCGGCGATGCAGCAGGACCCGGCGATCCACATCGGCCTCTACACCATCTTCGCCCCGCTGTTCTCGGCCACCTGGGAGGTCCGCGCCAACAGCCGCGAGATCAAGACCTTCGTCGAGAACACCCTCTACCGCTTCTGGCACCACGACCTGTTCAAGGTCCTGCAGCACTACGTCCCCTACGGCACCGCGGTGGGCGAGGTCCTCTACGAGCAGGACCGCGACAGCGGGCTGTGGAAGTACGCGGGCCTGGACGACTTCGACATGAACGACGTCCAGGCGATGCGCCGCGGCCGGCACCTGACCGGCGCCCGCGTCAGTTACGGCAGCGTCGTCTTCCCCGGCCCGTACACGCCCACCCCGGACGCGCGGGCCGCCGCCGACGGCGGCGACGGCCAGGACGAGGAGGGCCGCTGGGCCTGGAACGAGCTGCGCCACCCGAAGCTGTTCTGGTGCGCGCACGCGTCGTCGTGCGGCGAGCCGTGGGGCCGGAGCACGTTCGAGAGCGCCTGGGCGCCCTGGGCCGAGAAGGTCTTCGCCCACGGCGCCATCTCGATCCGCAAGCTGTGGGCATTCGGCAACGCGTACCGGGGCTGCCTGGTCAAGTACCCGCCCGGCACGACGATGGTCGGCGGCCGGCGGGTGGACAACCGCGACCTGGCCCAGGAGCTGGCCGAGACCTACGCCACCGGCGGCGCCTTTTTTGTGCCCAACGACCGCGACGAGAAGGGCGAACCCCTGTGGGAGGTCCTCGACCCCAAGCAGAACGGAGAGGTGCGCAACCTCATCGAATACCCGGCGGCCCTAGATAAAGAAATATTCTCAGGTCTCGGAGTGCTCGACGAAGTAATCCGAGCGCCCGATACCGGCGGGAGCTGGAGCGGCCGGTCGGGGCCGCTGCTCATCTTTTTGAACATCTCGGATATGCGGGTGCGGGAGATCCTCACCGCGTTCGACGTGGGGCCGTCGGGCTACACGACGCGCAATGAGCAGGCCGGCGGCGTGGTGCGGTCCCTGGTGTTGGAAAACTTCGGCCCCAAGGCCCGCTACGAAATCCGCCCGTACTCGCTCGTGCCCAAGCCCATGCCGCCCGGCGGCGGCCCTGGCGCCGGCCCTGGCGCCGGCCCGGGCCCTGGCCCCGGCGGCCCCGGACCGGCCGGGGCGATGGGCGGCCCGCCCGGCCCGAAGGCGATGGGCGGCCCGCCGGCGCCGGCGGGCGCGCCGCCCGTGCAACTGTCGGGCGCGGGGGCGCCGCCCGGGCTCGACGCGGTCGAGCTGCCCGACGCGGAGGTCGCGGCGGCCCTCGCCGGCAACGGCGACGTCGCCCTGTCGGGCGGCCTGTTTGACGAGTCGAGCGTGCGGCGCGACAAGGGCGGGCGGTTCACCTTCAAGGCGGTCAAGGAGGCCCGGGCGGCGCTGGCCGCGGGCCGGCTGCGCGTGCGGCACTCGGAAGACCCGGTCACGTCCGACGCCAGCGGCGAGCCGATCCGCCACTACGTCGAGGTCGCCGGCGGCCGCCTGCACCCCGACGAGCTGCACCGCATGGCGGCCGCCGGCGAGTCGGCCGAGCTGCCGGCCGACGAGGGCCTCGAGGTCCACGAGCCGGGCGGCCGGTCGAAGGCGCACTCCTTCGCCGACGCGCTGGGCCGCGTCGCCGCCTTCCGCGGCCGGCCGGCCGACGCCGTCACGATCGTCTCGCGACACGGCTACAGCGCCACGCGGCCGCGGCACGAGTGGACGGCAATGCACGACGCCGGCGAGCCCGCCGGCAGCTTCTCAGCGTGGTACGACGCCGAAGGGCACGAACACACCGGTCGCCACGTCGAGGGCCCGCCGCCGGCGACGATGGCCGGTGCGGCGGAGAGCGAGGCGTACTTCGCGCCGCGCGACCCGGAACAGGGGCACCTGGCGTTCTCCGCCACCTTCGACCCGCAGGCGCACCCGCGGGGGCAGCCGCAAAACAAGGGGGAGTTCGTCGCCAAGGGTCATGGGCAGGCCGGCGGCGCGGTGCAGACGTCTGCACCGCCGCCCCGGCCCGCGGCACCGGCCAAGGCATCAGCCAAAGCACCGGCCAAGGCGCACACCCCGCCGCAGGCCGCCCCCAAGCCGCAGGGGAGCGCGCCGGCGCCGAGCGAGCCGAGCGCCATCATGGCGGAGGCGCACACCCCGCCGCCGCCCGGCAAGGCGTTCGCGCCGAACGTCGAGGAAACCGACCCGAAAACCGGCGTCACCAAGGCGGCCCGCGTCGGCGTGCCGGCCAATGAGGTGCCGCCCCCGCCGAACATCGCCCGCCTGCCGCGCCTGACGGATCACGAGCGGGCGGTCGAGGCCGCGTTCATTCGGGATTACGAGGCCAATCCCGAGGGCAAGGCGGCGGAGTTCCGCAACGTCGCCGTCGCGGTCGCGCGCGACAAGGGCGACGTGCCGACCTTCGGCACCGACGACGCCAAGGGGCTCAACACCCTCTGGACCGACCCCGACGAGACCAAGCGGCTCGAGTACCGCGCCACGCTCAACACGCCGTTGCACCAGACGGCCAACGCCATCGCCAAGCGGGCGTTCCTGCAGCACCTCGACACGCTCCAGCCGGGCGATCAGGTCATGGTGACCGTCGGCGGTTGCGGCGCCGGCAAGGGCTTCGCGCTCAAGAAGGTGCCCCAGGCCCTGGCGCTCAAGAAGCAGTGCAAGGCGGTCTGGGACTCGGCGGGCGACCAGTGCGCCAACGAGAACCCCTGGATTCAGGCGGAGGCCGAGAAGCGCGGCCTGAAAGTGCATTATGTGTACGTGCACGCGGACCCAAAGAACCAGTGGGCCAATCCCGAGCTGGGCGTCGTCAAGCGGGCTCAGGACCCGGGCGACGGCCGCATGGTGGGCTGCAAGGTCTTCGCCGACAGTTACGCGATCGGCGCGAGGAACATGCAGACGTTCTACGAGCATCACAAGGGGAACCCGAACGCGCACTTCGTGTTCCTGATGAACAAGGCGCAGCCGGAGGAGTTGCCCGGCATCCCGCCGGAGGCCCTGAACATCGACCGCCACGAGCTGGCCCGCTTCGCGGCCGACTTCGTCAAAAACAGCGACGCCCCGCCGCGGATCAAACGCGGCGCCCTGATGGACGAAAGGATCTGGGAAGACTGACCCGCGTCGCCCTTACGAGGTGAACCGTGAGCCACGACAAGAATCCGACCCCCAAGCCCGCGCCGACGGCTCATCCCGCACCGGCCGACGCCGGCGGCAATGAGGCGTATCTCGAGTGGCTGCAAGAGGACGCGCAGCGGCACAACGCCATTGCGGAGCGGGCCCGGCAACTCGGTTACACCTGCGGCGGCGGTATCGACGCGCCGCCGCCGCTGAACCCGGACGGCAGCCTGGACCTCGGTGAGCCGGCCGAAGGCAAGCCGCCGGCCGGCCCGAAGTGAGACCAACCTGATGCGAGCCCTCCTGCAGACCGACGGCAGCCTGGCCCTCCTGGGCGCGGCCGAGACGCGCGTGATCCACAAGGCGCACCCGGCCTACGCGCGAGTGATGGCCCTCTACCACCGGCACGCCGCCGTCGCCCTGTCGGCGGCCCACGCGCCGGCCGGCTACACCGAGGCGCACCCGCTGACGATCGCCGGCCACAACTACACCGGGGGCGAGTTCGTTCCGGCGGACGTGGTCGCCCGGGCCAACCCGGCCGAGCGGGCCGCGCTGCGGACGGAGGCGCCGCCGCCGGCGACCGCCGCGCCATTCACGCCGCCGCCGGGCTACGGCGGTCACCCCTGGGCCGGCGGCACGCCCGACCCGTCCATCGTCTACAACGTGCCGGTCCCGGACATCCACGCCGACCCCGAGCGGTTCCAGTTCAAGCTCAACACCGACAAGGCCGGCGTCACGCAGGAACTCAAGGGCGTCGAGCACTGGAATCCCGACTTTGCCGGCGTGCTGCTGGCGTGGCAGGACCCGGCCGACCGCCGCACCTATGTCATCAACGGGCACCACCGGCTCGAGCTGGCCCGCCGGCTGGGCGTGGACACGCTGCCGCTCAAGTACGTCACCGCGGCCAGCGCCAAGGAGGCCCGGGCGATCGGCGCCCTGGTCAACATCGCCGAGGGCCGCGGCACCGCCCTGGACGCCGCGAAGTTCATGAAGGACACCGGCCGCGGCGCCGACGACATGGCCAAGGCCGGCGTCTCGCTCAAGGGCAAGGTCGCCGCCGACGCCGTCATCCTGGCCCGGCTGAACGACCGGCTATTCGATAGGCTCGCCCGCGGCCAGCTCGACCAGGAGACGGGCCTGGCCATTGCCCGCCACCTCGCCGACCCGAACCTGCAGGACCAGCTCGCCGCGTTCCTCGCGAAGAAGGAGGCCGACGGCAAGGAATACGCGCCGAAGGTCGTCGAGGTCATGGCGAAGGAGATGGCGGAGACGCCGACCCGGCACACGACGGAGCACACGCTGTTCGGCGACCTGGAGTCCGACGACAGCCTGTTCGGGGAGCGCAACGAGCTGAAGCACGCCGTCCGCACCGCCCTGGCCCGCGAGCTGGGGGACTTCCTGGCCGTCGCCAGCGAGCGGCGGGCCGGCGTCGTGGGCGGCCGGGGGAACGTCCTGGACGTCGAGGGCAACAAGGCCGCGGCCGAGAAGGACGCGCAGGCCCTGGCGACATTCGACCGGCTGGTGAACCGCAAGGGGCCGGTCTCCGACGCGCTCAACGCCGGCGCGGCGGAGTATGCGGAGGCGTCCACGAGGAAGGCGAAGGAAGATGTACGACGAAAAACCCTCGAAGCCGTCCGCGCCGCCGTCGAGTCCGAGCAAGCCGCCGGCACTGTCGGAGGCGGAATGGGACCGGGTGAGCCGGGAGACGCGGCGGTTGCTCCGGGAGCAGGCGGAGCGGGCGGAGACGGAGGGCCCGCCGCCCCCGCCGCAGACGCCGGAGGAAATCGCCCTGAGCCGGATGGACTGACCGCACCGCCGGCGGCCGAGCCGCCGGGCGAGCCGGCGCGCAGCCGCGGGCACCTGGGGTTCGCGGGCCGCCACGAGTACTACCGCGGCGACGACGGCCGGGTCTACAAGGCCGGCATCGGCGGCAAGATCAACCCGAAGACCGGCAACCGCGCCGGCAACCTGTCCAGCGAGGCGGAGCTGACCAAGGCGAAGGCCAAGGCGGGCGCGCAGCCGGATGAGCCGAAGCCGGCCGCGTCGCCAACCGCCCCCCACCCCGCGCCCGTCGTCGAGGACGCCGCGGCGAAGCTCCGGGACCTGCACGAGCGTGCCGCGGAGATGTCGTACGACGACATCGAGCGGCAGGTGAAGGAGCTGGCGGACGGGCACAGCCTGCCCGAGCTGCGGGCGATCGCCCGCGCCGCCGGCATCCACCAGGTCGGCGGCAGCAAGGCCGACCTGCTCAAGCGGCTCATCGACCGCACCGCGGAGCGCAAGGGCCGCGCCGAACGCGGCGAGGCCATCGCCGACGTCGCGAAGGCGGCCGCGCCGGCGCCGGCCACCAATCCCATCAGCGACTATGCGATCGGCGACCGCGTGCTCGTCCCGGCCAATACGGGCGGCGGCGACCACGAGCCCATCGCCGTCACCGACCCGACCGGCAACGTGCAGGCGAAATCCTTTGCCGCTGCGCTGCGGGGCGTGGCGGCCATGCCGGGCCGCGACGACGACCGCGTGACGCTGCAATCCCCGCACGGCTACAGCGTGACCCGCACCCGCGGCGAGTGGCGTCAGGTGGCCAACGCGCAGGGTGAAAAACCGGAGGCGATGGCGCAGTGGTACGACCGCGAGAACCCCGAGACGGAGAGCCAGGCGGCGCGAGAGTCGAAGGCCGGCGGGGCGACGATGGCCGGGGCGGCAGAGAGCGAGGCGTTCTTTGCCCCCAAGCCGGCGCCGCCGGCCAACCTGTTCGCCCGGCCCGACCTGCCGGACCGCGAGACGGGCCACCCGGCGCCAGCGGCGGATTCTGGGAAACAACTGTTGACGGAGGGCGATTCGGCGGGTAGGATGTCGGCGGAGAACCGAGGGGCGGGCGAAGGTGGCACTTCGCCCGCCCCGGCGCCCCAGACTGTAAAGGAGTCTGACGTGTCCGACCAGTCTACCCCGCGGCCCGAATCCCAGCAAGGCGTTTCGGCGACCGCCGACCCGGCGGAACTGCTGAAGCGCGACCCCTCCACCCTCAGCGACGACGAACTCGACGCCCTGAGTGCCCACATCGCCGGCACAACCGGCGCGTCGTCGGTGCGCGCCGCCATCAGGGCGTACCGCAAGGGCGTCGGCGGCAGCGGCGCCCGGACGCGCGACGACGTGACGGCGGCCATCAACGAGTATTTGGGCAAGCCCGCGCCGGCGCCGGCGCGGGCCGTCGTGCCGGCCGCTGCCCCTGCCGCTGCCCCGGAACCCGCCGCGCGCCCCGACGCAGCGACTCCGAGCGCCGCTCCCGCCGACGCCCGCAAGGCGAAGGCCGCCGCCACCCGGCAGGCGAAGGTCGAGGCGGCGCTGGCCGAACTAACGCCCCTGGGGTTCCAGGCCAAGCACACCGAAACGACGAGCGGCAAGCCGCTCCTGGTGCTGCGCGGCGACACGAAGCCGCACCGCGAGTTAATCAAGGCCCACGGCGGCGAGTTCTGGGCGAAGAACGCCGCCGGCCAGGACGACCCGCGGTGGGGGATCGTCGGCGAGCGCAAGATTGCGCAGTTCCTCGCCGCGGTCCGCACCGACGAGGCGAAGCAGAAGGCCGACGCGCAGCGGGAGAGCGACCGGCAGTACGCCGAGGAACAGGCCCGCGCGAGGGCCAGCCGCGTCAACCTCAAGGTCAGCTTTGACGACAAGGACAGGGCGAAGCGGGCCGCGGAGGCGGCGGGCGGGCGGCTGAATTGGGACGCCGAACGGCGGGTCTGGTGGGCGCCCAACGAACAAATCGCCGACGCCGTTCGCGCCGCTCTCGGCCAGCCGACCGGGGCGCAGTTGCGCGAGAAGGCGGCGGCCGAGGCGAAGGCCAAGGCGGACCAGGAAGCCGCCGCCGCGAAGGCGAAGGCCGATAGCGCCGCGAAGCTCGCTGCGGTCGCCGCGCTGGGCCACCGGATCGGCGGCTACGCGGTGAATGCCGATACGCCGGAGGTCGCGGCGCTGCTCGCCAAGCACGGCGCCGTTCAGGGCGAGGGGTCCGTGAGCCCGCACCGCGAAGCGGGACGGCGCGATTCCCTGAAGTCGGTGTCGCGCCAGCTCGCCGACGAGCGGCAGCAGTTGGCCGCCGAGGAGCGCTGGGGGTATCGAGAACACCGGCTTGACGCGAGGCGCGCCGCCATCAGGGCCCTGGAAGCCAAGAAGGCCCAGCTTGAGTCCCCGCTGTCTCCCGACGTGCCCGGCGACTGGCACTTCCCGACCGCGGAGGCCAAGGCCGCGTTCGAGGTCGAGCACGCCGCGCACCGCGAGGCGACGGCCGCCGCCGACCGCGCCGCCCGTGAGGCCGAGCGGGCGAAGCATAAGGCGGACGAGGAGGCCCGCCAGCGCAAGCAGCGCGACGACGACCACGGGGTCGTGGCGAGGCACGGCCGGACCGTCCGCGGCGACGGCGAGCCGCAGCACGACACGACGTTCCTGGGTCACGGCCGCCGCGCCGAGGTCGAGGCCCGCGGCGGCTACAAGGTCGGCGACGTGATCCAGACGAAGCACGGCCCGCTCATGGTCGTCGAGGCCGAGCGGCCGACCTTTGTGTCAGCCGACCGCATCGAGGACGAGGACGCCTGGGGCGATTACCCCGAGCGTGCCGGCTGGTATCAGCACTACCGGGCCGTGCCGGTCGAGCGCACCCCCGAGGAGCGCGCGGCGCACGAAAAGCAGCAGGCCGCGCAGGCGGCGCGGGTCGCCGGGCGGGCCGAGGTGAAGCAGGCCGCGGACCTGATCCGCGAGCAGGGAGAGTATCCCGACCACGCGGACATCGCCCCGGAGGACACCCAGGGGGAAGTGGTTCCGATCAGCGGGATGGACAGCCGCATCTACGGCGGCGGCGAGTGGTTCGTGGTCGGGCCGAAGTGGATCTGGCACGTCCGCAACAACGGCCACGACGGCGACGACTGGAGCTACAACAATTTCCCGACCGGCGGCGCCGGCGCCATCGCCCACCGCGTCCCCTACACGCCCGAGCTGGCCGAACGGATTCGCGCCGCCTCCCGGGCGGCCCACCAGGAGGACGAATAGCCATGCCGCTGATCGAGGTCGGCAAGCCGCTGCCCGGGGCCCGCCCGCCCTACCCCGAGGGCGGCGAGTTCAATTTGCTGGACGACGGGCCGGAATTGAAGCTGCGCTACGCGCGGTTGTCGAAAGAGGAGGTTCGGGTACTGCGCAGGGGGGAATGCGAGTTCGCCCTGGTGACCGACGGGCCGATCGTCTTTTTCCTCTACCGCTTCGGCCGTGCGTTCCCCTGGAGCGATGCACCGTACTCCTGGCATCTGGTTCCCGCTGACCGCCGGCCTGACCCGACGGTGTTTACTTCCGCGGAGCAGCGGCATCTGCTCCAGGTCATCGCCTACGACGCGGCCGATGCGACCGTCTACGCGCTAAGGGCCGTGTCGCTATCACCGGAGTTTTCGCGGGCGCTCGCGCAGGCGGTGCTCACGCAATCGGCGGCACCGTGGCCGGGGAAGGAAGCGTACGCGCAGGCCCAGGCCGATGCCTACCGGCGCTATCCCGACAGCGCGAGCATGCTGGTCGCCGCGGTCGCGCGGTGCAGAGGTGGCGCATGAACGTCGGCAAGAAGGTGCGAGCGCTGCGGGAAGCGGCGGGCCTGAGCGTGCCGGCCCTGGCGGCGCGGGCGCGGCTTACCCGGCAGGCCGTCAACGCCATCGAGTCGGGGCGGCGCGAACCGTCCCTGAAGACCGCCCGGCAACTCTGCCGGGCGCTGAACGTGAGTCTTGCGGAGTTCGACCGATGACGTTGCGCGAACGGATCGAATCGCTGGCCCGCAAGTACGACCAGGCCCACGAGGCGGTCCACCCCGAGGAGGTCGTGGCAGACCTGACCACGATCCTGGAGGGCGACGGCGTCCAACTCTCCGCCGCCGCCCTTGTGGACCAGGCCGCCGGCCCGGCCGTCGCGCCCGCGGTCCGCGCCGAGGCGGTGCGGCTGCTGCGGGAACGGCTCGCGACAGACTTCCCCCTCGGCCTCGCCGGGGGCTAGTCCATGGCCGAGGTCGCCGAACACGAACGGGCCGCCCGCCGCCTCGACGCGGCGGTGCTCGACCCCGCCCTGGCCGGCGGCCTGGCCATCTCCGACGAGGCGCGCCGCGAGGTCCTCGACGTCGTGGCCCGGCTGCTCGCCGGCCACCAGGGCCCGACCTACCCGCTGCTCGGCAAGGTCCTCGACGCCGCCCGCGCCGTCCTGCGCCGCTACCAGCCGTTCCTCGCCGAGCTCGTCACCGACGCCCAGCTCGCCGCCTGGCTCGGCGGCGGCCGGGACGTGCTCCATTCGCTGCCGCCGCCGGCGGCGCCGCCGGGTCAGGTCCCGCCGCCGGCGCCGCCGGCGTGGGTCGCGGAAGCGGCCGGCGGCGGCGAGGCGCCCCTCGTGCGGTTCGACATCATCGAGGCGGCCGCGAAGGACCTGGCGGCGCGCGACCTGCTCAGCCGGCCGGCCTTCGACGCGGCCGGCCACGCCGCCCGTTTGCGCGGCTTCACGGTGGCGAACGTCGCGACCCTCGACGCCCTGGCCCGGGTCCGCGACGCCCTGGCGGACGCGATCCTGGAGGGAGGCACGCGGGCGGACTTCGCCGCCCAGGTCGACGCCGCGCTCGGCAAGTCGGCGCTGTCGCCGGCGCACCTCGAGACGGTCTTTCGCACCGGGGTCCTTGGCAGCTACTCGCGCGGGCAGGTCGCGGTGCTGCGGCAGCCCCTCGTCGCGTCGGCGTTTACCCACGTCGCCTGGCACGCAATCCACGACAGCCGTTGCCGGCCCGACCACCTGGCAATGGAAACGGCGGGGATTGACGGGACGAACATCTACCGCTTCGACGACCCCGAGCTGCGCCGCGTGTGGCCGCCGGGCGCGTACAACTGCCGGTGCGCAGTGGTGCTGCTGACTCTGGAGCGCGCCGCGCGAAGGGGTTGCAGGGACGCCGTCGAATGGCTGAAAGCGGGCCTCCCCCCGGAGCCCGCGCCCTACGTTTCCTCGGTGCCCCTCATCTCCCCGCCCGGGTGGGTTTCCGCCTGGGACGCGCAGCACCTGGCGGCGTGACGCTTCGCGGCGCGCCCGCCGGGTGCAGACGTCTGCACCGCCCGTTTTGACCCGCCGCGTGCCCCTCTGCTACGCTCCGGACCGCCCCCGCGACCCCGGAGCCAACCCATGCGCGAAACGAACGACGCTCCTCCCCCCGAAGACGCCCCCGCGCCCGAGCCGCCCGAGTGGGCGGTCAGCCTGACGGTCGGCGTCACCGCCGACGGCCAGTTCGCCCTGCACGGCGCCATCGGCAACGAGCTGGTCGCCCTCGGCCTGCTCGAGAAGGCCAAGCAGCTCCTGACGCAGTACCACGGCGGCCCCGGCGGCACGCCCGGGCCGGCGGGACCGGCAGGCCCAGCGGGGCCCGCGGAAGCGCGGCGGACCGGCAACATCATCCTGCCGGAGCCGCCCTTCCGGATGTGACGCAGGCATGCCCGACCACAAGACGAACGCCAAGGTCCACGTCGCCGAGATGCTGGCCGACCTGCTCGCCGCCGGCCGCGTCGTGCAGCTGTCGCAGGACGAGGACGGCCTGTTCTCCGGCGCGGCGAGCCCGCGCCCCGGCGAGCGGGCGCGGCACTCCGCGGCGACCTCGCTGGAGGGCGCGGTCGAGGGCCTGACCGACCGCCCGCGGACGCGCACCTGCCTGCGCTGCGGCGCGACCAAGCCCCTCTGGGTCTTCGGCCCCGACCGCGACGCCCGCGACGGCCACGCCGCGAGCTGCAAGCCGTGCGAAGCGCAGCGCATCGGTGCGATCGGCCGGCGCAAGAAGGCGCAGGCAAAGGAAGGGGGCGGCCCGTCGGACTCGTCATCGTCATCGCCGGCGTGATCGCCGGCGCCGCGTCGTTCGCCGCCCTCGGCCTGCCGCCGGTCGCCGGGATCGCGTTCGGCCTGGCCGCGGGGGTCGGCGGGGCGTGGGTCCTGGGCGATGGAGACGCGGACGCATGACCCCGCACCAATTAATCCCGATCGCCGAGCCCCGGCCCGACCCGCGGCAGCTGCGCCAGATCGACACGCGCGACGACCGCGTCGAGCTGGGCCGGCTGCTGGCGCGCCTGTCGCCGGGCCGGAAGGTCGAGTACCTCCGCCGCCTTCTGCGGCGGGCGCGGACGACGATGCGGTTGACGCCCGGCCGCGACGTCCTCGAGCTGGCCGCGCAGGCCCGCACCTGCGACGCGGCCAACGAGCGGCTGACGATGCACTGCGTCCTCGACACCTGCCACGTCGTCAATCACTACTCGGTCGACCTCGCCGCGGTGCTGGCGGACCTGGTCGCAATGGCCCGGGGCAAGGAGTAGCGGCGTGTTCCAAGGCTATCTCGGCAACACGAAGACGTACGTGCCGCTCTACAGCGCGGCCGACGCCATTCGCCGCGCCGCCGCGACGCGCCGCCCCGTCCC
>Ga0070738_10006518_pt1 | contig 12186 bp, 5 predicted proteins | sample Coa_R2_2_FD_66446 | JGI IMG/M metagenome (GOLD analysis project Ga0070738, IMG submission 66446) | Surface soil microbial communities from Centralia Pennsylvania, which are recovering from an underground coalmine fire - Coalmine... | ecosystem: Environmental > Terrestrial > Soil > Unclassified ... | reverse complement strand
AGCCAGACGACGAAGCTCGCCACCGGCGTGCTCTCCACCTTGGACAATCAGATCGACACCAGCACCGGCACGGTGAAGCTCCGCGCGCAATTCGACAATGCGGACGAGATCCTCTTTCCCAATCAGTTCGTCAATGTCCAGCTTCTCGTCGACACGCTGCACGACACGGTGATCGTTCCCGTCGCGGCGATCCAGCGCGGCGCGCCCGGCACCTTCGTCTATGTCGTCAAGCCCGACGACACCGTCACCGTCGCGCCGGTGAAGCTCGGCCCCGGCGCTGCCGAACATGTCGCGATCCTGAGCGGCCTCGCGCCCGACACGCCGATCGTCGTCGACGGCACCGACAAGCTCAAGGAAGGCGCCAAGGTCGAGATCTCCGCACCGGGCGGCGCAGCGCCGGCGCCGCAAGGCGATGCCAAAGCGAGCCAACACCAGCGCAAATCGCCCGCGAGCGCCAAGCCGTGACCGCAAACCAGATGGCCGGACAGCCGCACATCGAAATCCCTCTCCCCTCCGGGGAGAGGTTAGGTGAGGGGGCGCTTCGGCCGCGCATATCGGCGATACTCTCGCCCACCTCGCCCCTGGGCGCCTACACCCCCTCACCGGCAACCCGTTCGACCGCTCTGCGGTCGAACCCTCCGGGGCCGCGCGTCGCAGCGCGGCCGGGTTGCCCCTCTCCCCGAGGGGAGAGGGAGACAACCTTGCGAGACATTGGCGATTCAACTGAGCGAGGTGCGGGGCGGAAGAGACGCAGGAAATGAACCCGTCGAGCCTCTTCATCCTGCGGCCGGTCGCGACGTCCCTTCTCATGGTGGCGATCCTGCTGGTGGGTGTCGTCGCCTTTCTCTTTCTGCCGCTCTCGGCGCTGCCCGAGGTCGACTACCCGACGATCCAGGTGCAGACGCTCTATCCGGGTGCGAGCCCCGAGGTGATGACCTCGTCGGTGACGGCGCCGCTCGAGCGGCAATTCGGCCAGATGCCGGGCCTGAACCAGATGCTCTCGACGAGTTCGGCCGGCTCCTCGGTCATCACGCTGCAATTCAACTTGAAGCTCAGCCTCGATGTCGCCGAGCAGGAGGTCCAGGCGGCGATCAACGCGGCCGGCAATCTTTTGCCGTCGGATCTTCCGGCGCCGCCGATCTATGCCAAGGTCAACCCTGCGGACGCGCCGATCCTGACGCTCGCGATCACCTCGAAGACGCTGCCGCTGCCGCAGATCGAGGACTACGCCGATACGCGGCTGGCGCAGAAGATCTCGCAGCTTCCGGGCGTCGGCCTCGTCACCGTCAATGGGGGTTTGCGCCCGGCGATGCGCATTCAAGCCGATACGCGCAAGCTCGCCGCCTATGGCCTCAATATCGACGATCTCCGCACGACGATCAGCAACGCCAATGTGAACACGCCCAAGGGCAATTTCGACGGCCCCTCGCGCTCCTACACGATCAACGCGAACGATCAACTCACCAGCGCCGAGCAGTACAAGGATCTGGTGATCGCCTATAAGGACGGCGCGCCGGTGAAGCTCTCCGATGTGGCGCAGGTCGTGAGCGGGCCGGAGAATGCCAAGCTCGGCTCCTGGGTCAATGCGACGCCCGCCGTGATCCTCAACGTCATGCGTCAGCCGGGCGCCAATGTGATCGCGGTGGTGGACGGCATCCAGAAGCTTCTTCCCGAACTCACGGCCACGCTGCCGGCGGCGCTGGAGGTGAGCGTGCTCACCGACCGCACCGTCACGATCCGCGCATCGGTGCGCGATGTCGAGTTCGAGCTGTGCCTCGCGGTGGCGCTCGTCGTCCTCGTGATCTTCATTTTCCTTCGCAACATTCCCGCGACGATCATTCCGAGCCTTTCGGTGCCGCTCTCTCTCATCGGCACCTTCGCGGTCATGTATCTCGCAGGCTTCAGCCTCGACAACCTCTCGCTCATGGCGCTCACGGTGGCGACCGGCTTTGTCGTCGATGACGCGATCGTCATGATCGAGAACATCGCCCGCTTCGTCGAAGCAGGATATTCGCGCCTCGACGCCGCGCTCAAGGGCTCGGCGCAGATCGGCTTCACCATCATTTCGCTGACCGTCTCGCTCATCGCCGTGCTGATCCCGCTCCTCTTCATGGGCGAGGTCGTGGGCCGCCTCTTTCGCGAATTCGCCATCACGCTCACGGTGACGATCCTGATCTCGGCGGTCGTCTCGCTGACGCTCGTGCCGATGATGTGCGCCAAGCTGCTGCGCCATCCGAGCGAGGAAAGCGCCTTCTTCCGCGCCTCGCAGCGCTGGTTCGATGCGGTGATCGGCGAATACGGGCGGCTCCTCGGCTGGGTGCTCGATCATCAGCCGCTCACACTCCTCGTCGCCGTCGCGACGCTGGCGCTCACCGTCTATCTCTATATCGTCGTGCCGAAGGGCTTCTTCCCCGTTCAGGACACCGGGCTCATCCAGGGAATCTCGGAGGCCTCGCAATCCGTCTCCTACGCCGCGATGGCCGAGCGCCAGCAGGCGCTTGCTTCCGCCATTCTTAGGGACCCCGATGTCCAGAGTCTCTCCTCCTATATCGGCGTCGACGGCACCAACGGCACGCTCAACAGCGGGCGCTTTCTCATCAATCTGAAGCCGCGCGACGAACGCGCCGCGACCGCGAGCGATGTGATCCGCCGCTTGAAGGAGGAGACCGCGGGTGTCGCCGGCATCTCGCTCTACATGCAGCCGGTGCAGGATCTCACCATCGATGCGAGCGTGAGCCGTACGCAGTATCACTTCGTCCTCGAAGACGCCAATCCCGACGAGTTCGCCGTCTGGATTCCCAAGCTGCTCGACCGCCTCAGCCAGATCCCGGAAATTGAGGATGTCGCGAGCGACATGGAGACGCATGGCCTTTCCGTCTATCTCACCATCGATCGCGACACGGCGGGCCGGTTCGGTATCACGCCGGCGACGATCGACAACGCGCTCTATGACGCTTTCGGCCAGCGCATCGTTTCGACCATCTTCACCCAGTCGAACCAGTATCGCGTGATCCTCGAAGCCGATCCGACGCTTCAAGCCTCGCTCGACTCGCTCAATTCCATCTACCTCCCCTCCTCGCTCTCGACCACGGGACAGGTGCCGCTCTCCTCGGTCGCGCATGCGACGGTGCAGGAAGTGCCGCTCCAGATCAGCCATCTCGGCCAATTCCCGGCAATCACCATCTCCTTCAACCTGGCGCCGGGCGCGGCACTCGGCCAAGCCGTCGCGGCGATCGGCCAAGCCGAGAAGGAGATCGGGCTGCCGGCCAGCATGGCCACGAGCTTCCAGGGCGCGGCGCTCGCCTTCCAGGCGACGCTCGGCAATGAGCTTCTGCTGATCATGGCCGCCATCATCGCGGTCTATATCGTGCTCGGCGTCCTCTATGAGAGCTATATCCACCCGATCACCATTCTCTCGACGCTGCCTTCGGCCGGGATCGGCGCGCTCGTCGCGCTGATGCTCGACGGCAGCGATCTCGGCATCGTCGGCATCATCGGCATCGTGCTGCTCATCGGCATCGTCAAGAAGAACGCCATCATGATGATCGATTTCGCGCTCGACGCCGAGCGGCACGAGGGCAAATCGCCGCGCGAGGCGATCTTCCAGGCGAGCCTGTTGCGCTTCCGTCCCATTCTCATGACGACGCTGGCCGCCCTCTTCGGCGCCCTGCCGCTGATGCTCGGCACCGGCACGGGCTCCGAGCTGCGCCATCCGCTCGGCGTCACCATCGTCGGCGGGCTCATCGTGAGCCAGGCGCTGACCCTCTTCACGACGCCGGTGATCTATCTCGCCTTCGACCGTCTCGCCCGGCGCTTCGGCGGCGAGACCCTGGCGGAGCATCCGGCGGAATGAACATCTCGGCGCTCTTCATCCGCAGGCCGGTCGCGACCACGCTGTTGACGCTGGGCATCGCGCTGGCCGGCTGCTTCGCCTATTTCCTCCTGCCCGTCTCGCCGCTGCCGCAGGTCGATTTTCCGACGATCTCGGTTCAGGCGCAGCTTCCCGGCGCCAGCCCCGAGACGATGGCGACGAGCGTCGCGACACCCCTGGAGCGCCATCTCGGCCAGATCGCCGACGTGACCGAGATGACCTCGTCGAGTTCGGTCGGAACGACGCAGATCACGCTGCAATTCGGCCTCGACCGCGACATCGACGGTGCGGCGCGCGATGTCCAGGCGGCGATCAACGCGGCGCGCGCCGATCTCCCCGGCGCGCTCAAATCGAACCCCACCTACCGCAAGGTCAATCCGGCCGAAGCGCCGGTGCTGATCCTGATCCTGACCTCGAACACGCTGAGCCCCGGCCAGCTCTATGATTCCGCGGCAACCGTGCTTCAGCAAAAGCTGTCGCAGGTGCAGGGCATCGGGCAGGTGACGATCGGCGGCAGCTCGCTCCCCGCGGTGCGCGTCGAGATCAATCCCTATTCGACCTTCAAATACGGCATCGGGCTCGAGGATATCCGTGCCGCGCTCGCCGCCGCCAATGCCAACAGCCCGAAGGGCGCGATCGAGGAAGGCGGCCGCCATTATCAAATCTACACCAATGATCAGGCGCGGGCGGCGAGCCAGTACAGCTCGCTCATCATCGCCTATCGCAACGGCGCGCCGGTGCGCCTCTCCGATGTCGCCGAGGTCACGAATTCGGTCGAGGATCTGCGCAATCTCGGCCTTGCCAATGGCAAGCCGGGCGTGCTGCTCATCCTTTATCGCCAGCCCGGCGCCAACATCATCGAGACCGTCGATCGGGTGATGGACCTGTTGCCCGAGCTCCGGGCGTCGATTCCCGCCGATATCGACATCACGCCGACGCTCGACCGCACCACCACCATCCGCGGCTCGCTCCATGATGTCGAACTCACGCTGATGATCGCCATCGCGCTCGTCATCCTCGTGGTCTTCCTGTTCCTGCGCAATGTGCGGGCGACGATCATCCCCAGCGTCGCGGTGCCGGTATCGCTGCTCGGCACCTTTGGCGTGATGTATCTCCTCGGCTACAGCCTCGACAATCTTTCGCTGATGGCGCTCACCATCGCCACCGGCTTCGTGGTGGACGACGCCATCGTCGTGCTCGAGAACATCACGCGGCATCTCGAAGCCGGCATGCCGCGCCTGCAGGCGGCCTTGCAAGGCGCGCGCGAAGTGAGCTTCACCGTCCTGTCGATGAGCGCCTCGCTCATCGCGGTCTTCACCCCCATTCTGCTCATGGGCGGGATCGTCGGCCGGCTGTTCCGCGAATTCGCCCTGACGCTCTCGGTCGCCATCGTCGTCTCGCTGGTGGTGTCGCTCACCACGACGCCGATGATGTGCGCCTATTTCGTCAAGCGCCAGCGCGAGGAGACGCAAGGCCGCTTCTTCCGGCTGAGCGAGCGCGTCTTCGAGGCGATGCTCGGCTTCTATGAGCGCACGCTCACCCGCGCGCTGCGCCATTCGCTCACGACCTTGCTCACCTTGGTCGCCACCGTCGCCTTGATGGTCGTCCTTTATTGGAAGGTCGTTCCCTATGGCTTCTTCCCGCAGCAGGATACGGGACGGCTCATCGGGGGGCTCCAGGCCGATCAGAGCATCTCCTTCCAGCTCATGCGGCAGAAGCTCGCGCAATTCGTCTCGATCGTGCAGAAAGATCCCGCCGTCGACAGCGTCGTCGGCTTCACCGGCGGCCGCCAAACCAATTCGGGCTTCGTCTTCGTCTCGCTGAAGCCGCTGTCGCAGCGCAAGATCTCGGCCGACCAGGTCATCGCCCGCTTGCGACGCAAGCTGGCGCAGGTGCCGGGCGCCAGCCTTTTTCTGCAGGCATCGCAGGATATCCGCGTCGGCGGGCGGTCGAGCAATGCGCAATACCAATTCACGCTCCAGGGCGACGATCTCAACGAGCTCTATACCTGGGCGCCAAAGCTCGCCGACGCGCTCAAGAACCAACCCGAGCTCGCCGACGTCAATTCCGATCAGCAGCAGAACGGTCTCGAGACGGATCTCGTCATCGATCGCGCGACGGCGTCACGGCTGGGACTGACCACGAGCCAGATCGACCAGACGCTTTATGACGCGTTCGGGCAACGCCAGGTCTCGACGATCTACAACCCGCTCAACCAGTATCATGTGGTGATGGAGGTGGCGCCGGAATATTGGCAAAGCCCGGACACGCTCAACAACCTCTTCGTCAGCACCTCGGGAGGCGCGGTCAGCGGCTCGCACAGCACGAATGCGATTGCCGGAACCGTCTCGGCCAAGGCCGCGGGCGGCAAGGCGGCGCCGCTCACCGCCGCGCAAATCGCCAACGACACGGCGCGCAATCTTGCGACCAACGCGCTCGCCAATACCGGACACTCCGCGACATCGACCGGTGCCGCCGTCAGCACCAATGCCGAGACCATGGTGCCGCTCGCCAGCTTCGCCCGGTTCGGCCCCGGCAAGACGCCGCTCTCGGTCAATCATCAGGGCCCCTTCGTCGCCTCCACCATTTCCTTCAATCTTCCGCCGGGCAAAACGCTGAGCGATGCCGTGGCACGCATCGACGAGACCATGAACCGCATCGGCGTCCCCTCCTCCATCCATGGCCGCTTCTCGGGGACGGCGCAGGCATTTCAGCAGTCGCTCAAGAACGAGCCGATCCTGATCGCGGCGGCGATCGCCGCCATCTATATCGTGCTCGGCATCCTCTATGAGAGCTATGTGCACCCGCTGACGATTCTGTCGACCCTGCCTTCGGCGGGGCTCGGCGCCGTCCTGGCCTTGCTCGCCACCAACACGGAGTTCAGCATCATCGCGCTCATCGGCGTCATCCTGCTCATCGGCATCGTCAAGAAGAACGCGATCATGATGATCGATTTCGCGCTCGACGCCGAACGCAGCCAGCACCTGACCTCGCGGCAGGCGATCTATCAGGCCTGCCTCATGCGCTTTCGTCCCATCATGATGACGACGATGGCGGCGCTCTTCGGCGCGCTGCCGCTCGCCATCGGCTTCGGCGACGGCGCCGAGCTGCGCCGCCCGCTCGGCATCACCATCGTCGGCGGGCTCCTGGTGTCGCAGATCCTGACGCTCTATACGACGCCGGTGATCTATCTCTATCTCGACCGCTTCCGCCTGTGGAACCAGCGCCGGCGGGCGGGCGGACATCCGGGCGCGGCGCTCGGTCACGCAACGGAAGCGGGGGAATGAGCATCTTTCATCGCTTGCTGCCGACGCTCGCCGTCGCCTGCCTCGCCGCCTGCACCCTCGGCCCCGATTACAAGCGTCCGCCGGCGCCGGTGCCGGCGAACTACAAGGAGGATGGCTGGAAGCTGGGCGAGCCCCAGGATGCGATCAATCGCGGCGCCTGGTGGTCGATTTACAACGATGCCGTGCTCGACGGGCTGGAGCGGCAGATCGACATCTCCAACCAGAATCTCAAAGCCGCGGAAGCCGCCTACCGCCAGGCGAAGGCCGTGGTGAGCGAGGCGCGCGCCGGCTATTTCCCGACCGTGACGGCCACGGGATCGGCGACGCGCGCCGCCGTCGGCAATGGCGGCTTCGGTACGGTGCGCGCCGGCAGCAATGGCAGCCGCACGCAATACGACCTCACCGCGGCCGCGACCTGGGACCTCGATGTGTGGGGGCGCATCCGCCGCACCGTCGAAAGCGACGTGGCGAGCGCCCAGGCAAGCGCCGGCGATCTCGCCTCGGCGCGGCTTTCCGCCCAGGCGCTGCTCGCGACCGACTATTTCGGGCTGCGCGCCGCCGATGAGCAGAAGCGCATCCTCGATGCCTCGGTGAAGGCCTTCGCCCAGGCGCTGCAAATCACCCGCAATCAATATCAGGTGGGCGTGGCCGGCGCCTCCGACGTGGCGCAGGCCAAGACCCAGCTCGAAAACACGCAAGCGCAATCGATCGCCGTCGGCGTGCAGCGCGCAAATTTCGAGCATGCGATCGCGGTGCTCACCGGCAAGCCGCCCGCCGACTTCGCGCTCGAACCGGCGCCGATGCCCAAACGCGTTCCCGTCGTCCCTCCCGGGATGCCCTCGGCGCTCCTCGAGCGGCGTCCCGACATTGCGACGGCGGAGCGGCAGATGGCGGCGGCCAATGCGCAGATCGGCGTCGCGGAAGCGGCCTTCTATCCCGACATCACGCTCTCCGCGAGCTATGGCTATGATGCATTCAATTTGGGCAAGCTGCTCGAGACGGCGAACCGCGTCTGGTCGGTCGGGCCGCAGCTTGCGCAGATCGTCTTCGATGGCGGGCTGCGCAGCGCGCAGTTGGAGGCCGTGCGCGCGACCTACGACCAGACCGTCGCCAATTACCGCCAGACCGTCTTGACCGGGTTCCAGCAAGTCGAGGATGAGCTCGCCGCGCTACGCGTCTTGGCCCAGCAGGCCGAGGTGCAAGAGGCGGCGCTGCGCGACGCGCGCGAGGCCGAACGCCTCATCCTCAACCAATATCTCGCCGGCACCGTCGCTTATACCAATGTCATCACCGTCCAGACGACGCGGCTCGGGATCGAGGAGACCCTGTTGACGGTGCTGCAAAACCGGCTCGCCGCCAGCGTCGCGCTCGTGCAGGCGCTCGGCGGCGGCTGGGAGGCGGCGCAGCTTCCGACGCCGGCACAGGTCGAGGAAGGCGGCTTCCTGGCGCCGAGGCCATGAGCGCCTCGCCTCGCGGCGTCGGCGATGTCGAACGCGCGATCGCCGCCGCGCCCGAGGATGCGGCTCTCTATCGCGAGCTGGGCCGCGCCCATCGCGCCGCCGGAGCGACCGCCGAGGCAATGGCGGCCGAGCTCGCGGCCACGGCGCTCGACAGCCGCTCGTCCTTGGCACTCTACAATCTCGCGACCGCCTATTTCTCGGCGGGTCAACACGAGCCGGCGGCGCGTTGGTACCGGCTCGCGTTGCGGATCGATCCCGATCTCGCGCTCGCCCACCAGAACCTCGCCGCCATTCTCGAAGAAGCGGGCCGCACCGCCGAGGCGCGGCACCACCGCGACCTCGCCTTGCGCCGGCAGAACATCTTCATCGAGACCGCGCCCGCCGAAAAACGCCGCGTCCTGATCCTCGCTGCCGGAGGATTCGGCAATGTGCCGATCGACTTCCTGTTGCCGCGGGACTCCACCATGCGCATCAAATGGTTCGTCGATTACGCGACCGACGACCAGGCCGAAGCGCTGCCGCCCTATGATCTCGTCTTCAATGCCATGGGCGATGCCGATATGGCGGGGCCGCTTTCCGACGAAGCCGCGCGTTTCCTTCGCGTCTGCGCCAAACCCATTCTCAACGCGCCCGCCGCCGTCGCGCGGACGCGGCGCGATCGCCTGCCGGCCCTCCTCACCGGGATCGAGGGCGTGGTCGTGCCGCCGGTGCGGCGGCTGGAAGGAGCATCGGCGCGCGACATCGCTGCGACAATCGAGGAATCGGGCATCGGGCTTCCCGTCCTGCTGCGGCCGGTCGGCTCGCATGGCGGCAAGGACGTGAGGCTTCTCGTCACGAAAGAGGAGCTTTCGACCCTCGACGTGCCGCCCGACCAGATCTTCTACGTCACCAAATTTCGCGACTACCGCTCAGCCGACGGGTATTTCCGCAAATACCGCGTCATCTTCGTCGACCGCGAGCCTTATCCCTATCATCTCGCGATTTCCGAGCATTGGCTCGTCCACTACTTCACCGCCGACATGCTGGCTGCACCTTGGAAGCGCGCAGAAGAGCAGCGCTTTCTCGACGATCCCGCGGCGGTGTTGGGCAGCCGGGCCATGACGGCGCTCGCCGCCATTGCGCGGCGCATCGATCTCGATTTCGCCGGCATCGACTTCGCGCTCCTGCCAGGCGGCGACATTCTCGTCTTCGAGGCCAACGCCACGATGCTGGTCCATCTCCGGGACTCGCCCACGGATTTCCCTTATAAGCATGTCCATGTGCCCAGGATTTTCGCGGCCTTCGACGCCATGCTGAAGCGTCGCTCGGGAGCTTAAATGGACGACCCGCGGGATCAGGAGGAAGCCGACCGGCAGACGCGCAGCCTTGCCGGGCTCGCCTTCGTCCTGGCGCTCGCCATCGCCGCGCTGCTCGTCGTCCATCATCTGAAGCGCGCCGGCGACCTCCAGGATTGCCTCTTCGCCGGCCGCTCCAATTGCGACGCGCTGTTGGAGAAGTAGGAAGGGGCTGCATTGGTAAGACTACTAATTCCAGACTACAGCCCCTCTCCCGCAAGCGGGAGAGGGGTTATGATGCACGAGAGCTATTCTGCTGCTTCCGGCTTTCCTGGCTGTAGGGCGAGATCTCGTTTTGCGCTGCGGCGTCCGCCCAGATAATTGGAGAGGCGGTCGAGATAGAGATAGATGACGGGCGTCGTATAGAGCGTCAGGAATTGCGAGACCAGGAGACCGCCGACGATGGCGATGCCCATCGGGCGGCGCAATTCGGAGCCGGCGCCCTGGCCGACCGCGATCGGCAGCGAGCCCATGATCGCCGCCATCGTCGTCATCATGATCGGGCGGAAGCGCAGGAGACAGGCTTCATAGATCGCTTCGCGCGGCGATTTGCCGAAATCGCGCTCCGCCACCAGCGCGAAATCGATCATCATGATGGCGTTCTTCTTGACGATGCCGATGAGCAGTACGATGCCGATGATGGCGATGACGCTGAGGTCATAATGCAAGAGCATCAGCATCAAGAGGGCGCCCACGCCGGCCGAAGGCAGGGCCGAGAGAATGGTGATCGGGTGGATATAGCTCTCATAGAGCATGCCGAGCACGATATAGACCACGAGAATCGCCGCGGCGACGAGGAGCGGCGTCGAGGAGAGCGACGCCTGAAAGGCATGCGCCGTTCCCTGGAACGAGCCTTGCAGCGTCGGCGGCACCTGGACCCGCGCGCGCATCGCCTCGATGCGATCGACCGCCTCGCCCAGCGCCGTGCCGGGCGTCAGGTTGAAGGAGAGCGTCACCGCGGGAAAGACGCCTTGATGACTGACCGAGAGCGGCTCCACCTTCTTGACGAAATGCGCAAAGCTGCTGAGCGGCACCCGCGCCCCGCCGCTCGTCACGACATAGAGCTTGCTCAGCGCGTTCTGGTCGAGCTGGAATTGCGGCTGGACCTCAAGGATGAGGCGATACTGCGTCGTGGTGCTGAAGATCGTCGCGACCTCGCGCGAGCCGAACGCGTCATAGAGCGTGTCGTCGATGAGCTGCGGCGAGATGCCGAGGCGGGATGCCGAGTCGCGATCGATGTCGATGGCGAGGTGCGGAGCGGCGATCTGCTGATCGGAGGCGACGTCCTGGAGACCGGGCAGCTTCTTCATCTCCTGCTCGAGCCGCGGCGCCCATTCGTTGAGCTCGTCCATGTTGGTGTCGGTGAGCGTATACTGATACTCGGTGCGCGCGATCCGCCCGCCGACATTGACGTCCTGCCCCGCCTGGAGGAAGAGCTTGACGCCTTCGAGCTGCGTCGCGAGCCGGCGCAGCCGCTGAATGACCTGATCCGCGGTGACGTCGCGATCGGCAAAGGGCTTGAGCTGAACGAAGATGAAGGAGGAGTTCTCCGTGGCGTTGCCGCCGGTGGCGCCGACGAAGCCCATGACCTTGTCGACCGCGGGATCCTCATACATCTTGGCGATGACCTTGTGGACCATTGCCGACATGCCCTGGAAGGACACGTCCTGGCGCGATTCCGCGCGGCCATAGATGAACCCCGTATCCTGATGCGGAAAAAACCCTTTGGGGATCACCGCATAGAGATATCCCGTGAGCACGAGCAGCGCCAAGGTGAAGACGAGCATCGAGAGCTGGTGGCGCAGCACCCAGACGAGGCCGCGGTCGTAGATCCGCAGCATGCCGTCGAAGAAGCCTTCGGCGAAGCGGTTGAGACGCCCCTTCGCATGTTCGCGCTCGCGCGTCAGGAAGAGCGAGCACATCGCCGGCGTGAGCGTGAGCGAGACGAGCGCCGAGACCAGCACCGCCACCGTCACCGTCATGGCGAATTCGCGGAATAGCCGGCCGACGACGCCGCTCATGAAGATGAGCGGGATGAAGACTGCGACGAGCGAGCAGGTGATGGAGATGATGGTGAAGCCGATCTGCCCCGCGCCCTTGAGCGCCGCTTCCAAGGGCGGCTCGCCCTCCTCGATGTAGCGGACGATGTTCTCGATCATGACGATCGCGTCGTCGACGACGAAGCCGACGGCGATGGTGAGGCCCATCAGCGAGAGATTGTCGAGGCTATAGCC
>Ga0070738_10006513_pt1 | contig 12193 bp, 13 predicted proteins | sample Coa_R2_2_FD_66446 | JGI IMG/M metagenome (GOLD analysis project Ga0070738, IMG submission 66446) | Surface soil microbial communities from Centralia Pennsylvania, which are recovering from an underground coalmine fire - Coalmine... | ecosystem: Environmental > Terrestrial > Soil > Unclassified ... | reverse complement strand
CAGTTTTCCGTCTGGCGAGGGTTTACAACCGTCCGCACCGTCCGCACCGTCCGCAGCGTTACGCTACCGGCCGTTTCTCCATGTCATCCTCCCCTGCCCTTCGGGAAACGGTGATGGGACGTCGGTCGACGCCGTGGAAGGCGGCCGCACGAGCCTCGGCTCGGGTGACCATCTACGCCCGTGCAGGATGGTCAGGGACAGATGGAGTTCTCCCGATAGTTCCCGGCTCACGCGGCAAAGGCGCGCGGACTGTTGCGCAAGCAGCCGGCATCGTTGCAAAAGGGCGTCGACCTTTGTCGCTCGGGCGATGGGCGCCATGGTTGTCAGCCCCTGTGTCAGGCCCCCAGGTCAATCAGCAATCCGACGCTCCCTGGCGCGGTGGCCGTACCTGGCATAGCAGTTGCCACGGCCGCGCCGGGCTTGCGCGGATGCGGGGTGTAGGTCCACTGATTGTGCGCGTGCGACTCGCTGGCCGAGATGGGCACCGCGCGGAGCGCGGGCTGAACGCTCATCACGTCTTCGGCAGCCTGCGCAAGATGGGCGGCGACGCTGGGCGTAAGCGCGCTTGCGAGGGTGGCCTGCTGGACCGCCATCTGCATCCGGGCGGCCTCTGGCGATTGAGCGATAACCAGCGTCAGGGAATCGACTGGATCGATCACACCCATTCACTCCTACTTACAGCCTCGGTTCGCTGCCGGCAAACGGCCATACCGGAGCAGCAACAATTCGTAAATGCGCAGGCTTGCGTGGCCCATGGCGTGCGGCCTCACAATGAGTCCGTCGACAGGGCTAGCGGTTCACAAGGACGCGTGGCGGTAGAACCACGGCTTGATCAGCTGAACCTGGACCAGGTAGGCAGCAACGACCAAGGTCAGGAATACGTAGAAGCCGAGCGGCGGCGCGGCGAACCCCAGGGTGGCTGCCCAGGGGCTGTACGGCAGCAGCAGCCCAACTGCCACAGTCACGAGGACGCCGGCCAGCAGCGACCTGGACGGCCGGCTGCGAAACGGGTTGCCCGTGGTGCGGATGACGAAGATGACAAGCGTCTGGGTGGCCAGCGACTCGACGAACCAACCGGTATGGAACAGCACCTCGGACGACTGCAGCACCTTGAGCAGCACGAAGAACGTCAGGAAGTCATAGATGGAGCTGATCGGCCCGAGGACCACCATGAACAGCTGGATGAAGGACGTGTTCCATCGCCGCGGCTTGACCAGGTAGTCACAGACGTGGTGCGTCACCAGGTCGTTGTCGCCGGTCAGGATCTTCACCGTCACGCCGTCCTGATGGAGCGTCTGGAGCGTCTCGGCGACATCTTCTTGCGGCGGATCCATGAACGACACGAAGCCGGCAAAGACGAGCTCGGCCTCATCCTCGGGCGCGTACGCGGGCCGCTTCTCGATGCGGCGGAAGCCGACTGCCAGCAGCCGGTAGCCTTCGGCGCTGAGCCGTGAGAAGGTCGCCTGGACGGTCTCGCGTGCGGCACTGTCAAGAGGGGCCTCGCCCTGAGTCGTGGAAAGCCGCGTGCAGACGGGAAGCACGCTTTCGGGCGCTCCCTTGGTGACGAGCAGCGGCGTGCCACCGCCGTCCTCGACGACCACGGACAAGCGGCGTCGCAGGAAATCAAACGGCAGCTCGTCCAGCTTGGTGGCGGGCACTGCGTCCGCCGGCGGGTGTTCAACAATGGCCTGGTCGAGCGCGCTCTTAATCCCCGTCTCGCAGGCGCTGTTGAGATAGGCCAGCCGCAGCGGTACATCTGATCGGTTGCCCTGCCAGTCAAGTGAGCTGGCCACATGAATCTCGCCGGCAGTGATAGTCCCCGTCTTGTCCGTGCACAGGATGTCCATGCTCCCGAAGTTCTCGATGGATGGCAGGTGTTTGACGATGACCTTCTTCCTGGCCATCCGCAGCGCGCCCTGCGCCAGGGTGACGGAGATGATCATTGGCAGGAACTCCGGCGTCAGGCCGACTGCCAGCGCCACCGCGAACAGGAACGATTCCAAGGGATCGCGCCGAGCTAGAGCGTTCACGAGGAAGACAAAGATGACCAGGAAGATCACGGTGCGGGTGATCAGCACGCCATAGCGGCGGGTGCCGCGCTCGAACTCGGTTTCAGCCGGCCGCCCCCGCAGCCGCTGCCCGATATGGCCCAGCTCTGTGGTCACGCCGGTGTGAACGACCAGGCAGATGGCTGAGCCGCTGACGACCGATGTGCCCATGAACGTGGCGTTCGTGGCTTCGTCGATAGGCACCGATGAATCGTCCGGCAGGTCTCCGGCCTGCTTGTTCGCCGGGAATGACTCGCCGGTGAGGGCCGCCTGGTTGATAGACAGATCGCGCTCTTCCAGCAGCCGGCTGTCGGCAGGGACGAGGTCGCCGGCCGAGAGGCGGATGACGTCCCCAGGCACCACCTCCGCCATGGGAAGCTCCAGCCATTTCCCATCGCGCAGCACTGAGGCCGGGCTCTGCACCAGGCGTCGCAGCTGCTCGGCGGCTCGTTGCGAGCGGTAGTCCTGGAAGAAGTTGATGGCCACGCTCACGGCCACGATCGAGCCGATGATGGCGGCGTTGGTGACGTCGCCCAGGATGCCGGAGATAGCGCTGGCCAGCAGCAGGATGAGCACCAGCGGGTTGAACAGGAAGCCGAGCAGCTGCATCAAGGCGGTCAGCCGGCTTCGCTGCACCGCGACGTTTGCCCCGACTCGTTGCAGCCGGGCAGCCGCCTCTTGAGCCGAGAGCCCGGCGGGCGTGGCGCTTAGCTGGTGAAGCAGTTCCTGAAGCGGCGTCTGCCAGAAGGGGAGGTGACCGCTAGCTTGTGCTGCATGCGGCAGCCCGGGCGCCGGCGGCGTGTTTCTTACGTCCGGCGCCCGACACCTACGCAGGTGTGGCCTCCTGGGCCCTCGGCCCAGGTGCTTCCGCCGCTACGCCGGTCGGCCGGACGATCAGGACCGCCGCCGCCGCCCGCTGCACCACACCGACCGCCACGCTGCCCAGTGCCAGGCGAGCCAGGCCGGTCCGACCATGGCTGGCCATGACGATGGCAGCGGCGTTGCGAGCGGCGGCCACCGCTTGGATGGTCGCCGCGGGATATCCGGCCAGCGTTTCAGCCGTGGCGGAGAATCCTTCCTGCTGCAGGCGGGCGGCTACGCCCTCGGCGTACGGCTTGGCGTCGTCCACCCACGCCTGGATATCGAAGGGCTCGTAGTAGCCTACGCCCATCGCAGACCCGGCGATGGCCATATTCGGCGGCTCGATAACCCGAACGACGGTGATGCTCGCCCCCAGCGCGCGGGCCAGCTCCTGCGCCGGCTCGATCGCCTGTTCCGAGAGTGCAGACTCGTCCAGCGGCAGGATGATCGTCCGCGGGCCATCAGGCTGCCAGGTGGCTTCAGTCTGCGCCGGCACCAGCAGCACGGGCTTCGAGGTGGTGTGCAGGACGCGTTCGGCGACACTGCCGTAGGCCCAGCGGGCGAACCCGCTGCGGCCGTGGGTCGACACGACGATCAGGTCGGCTTCGTGGCTGCTGGCGGCGGTCTCAATGATCGACGCGGGTTCGCCCGCGTAAACGGCCTGCTCGACCTTCAGCCCGTCAGTTGCGAGCCTGGCGGCGGCAGCCTGCAGTTCGGCTTCGGCCTGTGGCTTCTTCTCGAGCTCCTTCTCAATAGCGTCATGCACCGTGGAGGCCCAGACCTCAACCGCTCGGACGAGGAACAACTCGCCTTCCTGGCGCTTGGCCAGGAAGGCAGCGAATGGCAGCGCCTTCTCTGCCAGAGGCGACCCGTCTAACGGGACCAAGACCTTCTTGAACATGTGCTATCTCCCTGGCGAAATCTCGCCAACTACATCCTGGCAGCCGGCCCGTAAACAGACCGGTAACGGCAGCAAAACGTTTCGGGAAGGAGCTCTTTTTCCCCTGCTGCTTGCGGGTTGTTTATGGGCCTTTCACATTCCCGGGCGCAGACTCCACTCGCGAGCAAACAAAGGGAGGTTGTCAATGCAAGCGACGGTATCCGCCACATTCCGGGACGTAAGCGCCGCCGAGACCGCCGTGGCGTCACTGCTGCAGGCCGGTTTCGACGGCCCCGCCGTCGGCGTGAAGCAACAAGCTGCCGAGAATGCCTGGGTCGTTACTGTGGCCGCGAACGAGCGGGTGGTGGAGGTGGAAGACCTGTTGCGCCGGCAACTGCCGCTGCACTGGCAGAGCAGCATCGAAGATGGTGTTCCCGCTCCTTCAGGCTTCATCCATCTTGCTCCCGAGGCCGACCTTCTCGAGCAAGATGCGCCTTGGGTTGCTGGCACGACGCAGGCGACAACGCCTCGGCCTGGAATCAGCTCGGACGCGGATTGGCTCGAACAGGCTCAGGCGGCTTATCGGGCAGGGGACAACGGCGCGCCCGGTTCACGGCCCAGCCCTTTCGTGCCCTACGCTGACTATGCGGAGCAGTCGGCCAGCGCCTACCGTGAGCCCATCGAGTACGAGGAGAGCTGAGCGGTGATGGCCATCAAGATGCCCAACAAGGCGCGAGCCGCAGTGAACCAGCGCCAGATTGCGCGTGAGATCGAGCAACTGCGCGGCTTTGTTCCACATGGGCGAGATCGGGAATCCACGTATCGCATGTACCTCCAGCAGCTCACCCGGCGCAGTACCACACGCCCCGCGCTGGGATCATTTTCGAAGCATTGACACCACGTCAACCGGCCGTTGATGGCCTCTGACCGATCCTCACAGTGAAGGAAACAGTTTCGGAAAGGAGGTTCCTGGAGATGACGCTGCCGATGCTGAAGAAAGCTCCCATGACGGCCACTATGGACGACCTGTTCAACCAGTTCTTCGATCGCCAATGGCGGTTTCCGTTCATGACCATGCCAGCCGAGCCGGCGGTCGACGTCTTTCGTCAGAACGGCACAGTGGTGGTCAAGGCGGCCATGCCGGGCGCCAAACCGGACGAGATCGAAGCTTCCGTCGAAGGCGACATCCTGACGTTGCGCCGGACCTACGATGAGGCGACGGAAGAGAAGGACAAGACCTACTTCTACAAGGAGCAGCGGACCGGGTCCTTCTACAGACAGATTCAGCTGCCGGAGGCGGTCGAGGCCGGGAAGGTCGAGGCCGAGCTGAAGGACGGCATGCTGACCCTCAAAGCGCCGGTCGCGACGGCAGCAGCCACCAAGCCAATCAAGACACTGGCTAGCCGGACCCTGGCAAAGGCGGGCATGGAGGCCCGCCTTTGCCGTCTGTCGAGGAGAAGCTATGCGCCACACGAGTACCGCAGCGCTATTCCAGCACAGCCTGCAAACGACCGACCGATGGCTCAAAGAGATCATGAAGGACATGGGCTGGACGGACCGCCACAAGGCCTACACGGCGCTGCGAGCCACGCTGCATGCGCTCCGTGAGCGGCTACGTGTCGACGAGTCGGCTCAGCTCAGCGCGCAACTGCCGCTAGTCATCCGAGGCGTGTACTGGGAGGGCTGGAACCCGCATCGAACGACCGACCGGCCGTTCCTGGCCGAGATCCACGCCGCCTTCAGGCACGATCCCGAAGTCGACCCGGAGTGCGCCGCGCGAGCCGTCTTCAGTGCGATGATCAGGGAGGTATCGGCCGGAGAAATGGAGGACGTGCGCAGCATCCTGCCGCGTGACATCCGCATGCTGATGCCCACAGCCAAGAGCGCGGGCGAGCCGCTGTCACGACAATCACGTCGGACGGCTCAGGCGCGTGTTTCGTTGCCGGTTGTCCCTGGTCACGAGGCGGCACTCGAGCCAGGTGACGTCGGCGCGGCTCGTTGGGGTGCCTGAACCGAGCGCCTCAGGTGGATTTCCACCCTCCTTGTCAGCTTGATCTCGTACTCCAGCTCACCACATTGCAGGTGCCTCGACGTCGTGAAGCCCAGGTGGGCCAGAAGGTCGTTCATCTGATAGTTGGTCGCGAGCACGAGGGCGATGAAGCGCGTGACGCCGTCCTCGCGAGCATCGGTGGCCAGCCGCTCGAACAGCAAGGTGCCAATGCCTCTGCCTTGCTGAGCGTCGTCAACCGCGAAGGCGACCTCCGCCACCGTCGGGTCGCGCAGCGCTATGTAGTTGGCCAGGCCCACTAGTTGGTCGTCACAGACGGCCACGATGGCGTGCCCGCTCACCACGCGACTAAGCAGATCGTCGCTGATGTGGCGAATGGGGCCATGGAACCGGAATAGACGACTCCCCGGTGAGAGCCGGTCGATGAGAGCTCGCACGGCCAGCAGGTCGTGGGCCTCATATGGACGCAAGAGCACGTGGCCGCCATCTAGGAGCCGAGCGGTCGAGCCGAGTCGCGAGAAGGCAATGCTCACGCTTCGACGGTAGGTCGCCAGCCGTAAAGACCCGATAAACGCCAGGTTGTCAGGTGGTGAACAAGCGGCGAGCCCCTCTGGAACCCTTCGCGCTTACACGACGTTCTATCTGATGTGAGAGTCCTCGCCGTGGCACTGGCGATGCTCGCGCTCGCCGTCTGGCCCGGCGAGGTTCTGGCCCAAGCGACTAGACCAAACGGCATCCAGGAACGGCTGAACTCCGAGCGCTTCCCCTTTGAACGTGACCAGCCGATCCAGGCCGACCTCAAGTTCCGCCTCCTGGATGTCTTCGGCCCTCTGCTTTATTGCGACCCAGACTATCCCGTAGCCCGGGCCGACGAGCAGAGCCTCGCGCTGGCGCGGTTTCCCCAAATCCAGACGGACGCGCTCACCTACCCGGCCATCCTGGCCCGCGAGCATCTCGACCCGTGAGCCCTGACCGATCCTCAAAGGCTAACCATCTACCGCGACTACAAGCAGCTGAACGCGCTGCAGCTCGTGGCGCAGTCCGACGGCACCTTCGCGTTCAATGCCCAGTTCGGCACCGAGCGCGTGAACGGCGTCCGCATCGCCGGCTCGGTCGATTCCAGTGGGACAATCAAGGTCGCCTCCAAGCAGCCGGCTCCATTCCTGAATTGCCCGATCTGTCTGGCGCGGGGGACGCCCATCGCCACGCCCGGAGGCGACGTGACAGTCGAAAGCATCCGCCCAGGCATGACCGTCTGGACGCTGGACCAGGGCGGCGGCCGCCAACTGGCCAGCGTGCTGCAAACGGGCAGCATCCCCGTGTCCGCCGACCGACGTGGTCGTCGATCTGCGACTCGCGGATGGCCGCGAGGTGCACGCCTCACCCAACCATCCCACGGCGGACGGCCGGACCGTCGGTCAGCTGCATCCGGGTGACATGCTCGACGGTGCCATCGTTGTAGCCGCGGACGCGCAGCCGTATACGGGCGGTGATACCTTCGATGTGCTGCCGTCGGGCGCCACGGGGTTCTACCTGGCCGGAGGTATTCCCCTCGCCAGCACGCTCAGCGCTAAATAGGATGATCACAACGATTGCCGCTCGGCGGGCAGGCACCTACGTCCTGCTGCTCGAGCTCGCGCAGCCGGTGGTGCTGACGGTAGGCAGGATCGGAACCTTCGACTTCCCGGCAGGCTGGTATGCGTATGTGGGAAGTGCGCTGGCCGGCATTGAGCAACGGGTCGCACGGCATCTGCGACCTTCACCGGTGCGCCACTGGCACATCGACTACCTCCGCAACGTGGCCGACCTGCGTGGCGTTTGGGTAATCTATGCGGCTGAACGGTTGGAGTGCCGGACAGCGGTCACGCTGCTCCGCCTGAAGCACTCTGTGGGCGTGGCACCGCGCTTTGGAGGGTCCGATTGCCAGTGTCCCACCCACCTGATGTACTTCGAGGGACCTCCCGACCGGGAGATCCCTCGTCAGATTGAACGCGTGCTGGGGGTCAACCTCGCCTGGCGAGACGTGTCAGCCGACGGCAAGAGGCCGGCGGTGTGCTCGGATGTGCCGCTTGGCTCGAGGGCTTGGCTGCCAGGGGCAAACCCAGGCGCAGGCGTCGCCAATCAGGACCGCCAGGCCGGAACGGCCGGCTCCGTCAGCACCGGACGCTGAGTCGTTCGGCGACTCGGACATGCTGGCCACGATAAACGCCAGCACCCAGATTCCGACCACGATCGCCAAGATCCATTCGAGTGCTCCAGGCTGCAAGAACGTTTGGACAGCTGCGTCCGCAAAGCCGCCCAGCCAGGCGTCGAACGAATCGTTGCTGAAAGCGAAACCTGTGTCCATCTCACTGTCTCTCCTTGCTTGCAATCTACGCCTGCGAGAGCAAACAAACGAGCAACCTGCCGTAAACGTGGAATAAAAGAGAGCCCCAGCTCGCTTGAGCTGGGGCTCTTGAGCTCTCGCGTACTAGCCGTGGCTGCCGGTCGCCGCGGGTGGCTTGCCGATCTTGATCATCGCCATGGCTCCCTTGGAGGCATCCGCGAAGCTGTGGCTCACCACCGGGTACCAGCCCTCATTGGGGATGGTCACCTCGATCATGGCGCCGCCACCCGGCGGCACAGTGTACGTTTGCATGCCGTTCAGGACATTGGCGGGGTTACCGTCGGGATACACCTTGTCTAGGATGGCGCCCACCACATGAAAGGCTGAGAAATCGTTCGGGCCGGCATTGACCACCCACAGCCGGATGCGCTGGCCGGGGTCAGCCGTCAGGGCATTGTCGCCGGTGTACTGGTCGGCCACGCCGTTGAACACCACGAAGTCAGGTGCGCCGTTCTGCATCTTGGGATAGTCTCCCTGGACCACGCCATTGGGGCCGGGCTTGGAGGTGTAGAACTCGCTCTGCACCAACACGTACTCCTTGGCCGGCGGGAGCGGCGTGGCCGGGTCGACGATGATTGCGCCATACATGCCATCCGCGATGTGCATCAGTGCCGGGGCGGTGCCGCAGTGGTACATGAACGCGCCGGGATGATCCGCCGTGAAGCTGAATGTCAGCGATTCGCCCGGGTTGATGCTCCTGTAGTTGACGTTCCACGGCGTCTCGGCCGCGTGGAAGTCGATCGAGTGCTGCATGCTGCCTTCGTTCTTCAGGGTGAACTCGACCGTGTCGCCCTGTCTGACGTGAATCATCGGCCCAGGCGCCGTGTCGCCGAACGTCATCACGTGGTACGTCACGCCGGCAGAGATGACCTGCTCGCCCTCCCTGGCCGTCAGCGTGATCTGGTGCACCGTCCCGGTAGCAACCGCCGGAAGGGTCGGGTCATAGAGCTTTGGGGTGGTCTGTGCGGCATTGGCTGCGGGACTGGGCGACGCGCTCGCGGCTGGACTGGTCGAGGCGTTTGCCGCCGCGCTGGCTCCCATGTCCATGCCCGGCATAGAACCCATATCGCGGCTCGCGGCTGAAGGCCCGGGTGAGCCCGTCCCTCCCTTGGCAGCAGCCGACGCCGGCGTGGATGGGTTGGGGATGGCTCTGGCGGTGCCGTTGGCTACATCCTCGCGGGCCTGGACCGCTGCGGGCGACGAACCCTCCTGATAGTTGACCACCGGGTTGTTCCCCAGCACCTGGACCTTGGGACCGCAGGCCGCCAGCGTCAGCATCGCCGGCAGCAGTGCGCCGCCGATCAATCGGCGTTTCATCTGCATGGCTAGACCTCCTCGTGACTTTCCTCACGAGTGTCTTTCGCGGCCCCTGAATAGCGCATAAACGGCGGCTAAACGTCTGCCAAAGGTTGAGTTCTTCAGCGTGTCAGCAGGTGCCGAAGGAGCGTGACCACCCTCGGCGTTCGCGGCCCCACCTTGGCCGGCACGCGTTCGCGCACCTCGCCCTGGTCTACCGCACGGCCGAAGTCCTTCAGGCGGTCGGCGAATGCGCGCAGCTTTTCGTCAACCTGAGCGTTCACCGTGCCCGGCTCCCAGCGGCCATCCTCGCCGCGGCTGCCGGCCGGCTCACCTGTCAACAGCGCAAGCGCTTCGTCCACAGTCTGCACTGCCCAGATGTGGAAGCGGCCGTCGCGAACGGCGTCGACCACGTCCTCGCGCAGCATCAGGTTCACGACGTTGGATGCCGGCACGATCACTCCCTGCTGGCCGGTAAGGCCGCGCATGGCGCACAGGTCGTAGAACCCCTCCACCTTACGCGTGACGCCGCCGATAGCCTGCACCTCGCCCAGCTGGTTGATCGAGCCGGTGATGGCCAGGTCCTGCCGCAGTGGCAGGCCGCTGACGCTGGAGAGCAGACAGCACAGCTCTCCGCACGAAGCGCTGTCGCCGTCGACTTCGTCGTACGTCTGCTCGAACGTGAGGCGCGCGTCCAGGGCGATCGGCTTGTCCTGGCCGTAACGGCCCAGCAGCAAGCTGGTGAGGATGAGGAAGCCCTTAGTGTGCAAGGGCCCGCTGAGGTGTGTCTCGCGCTCGATGTTCAGCACCCCCTCGGCGCCAAGCGCCGTCTGCGCTGTGATCCGCACGGGCCGGCCGAAGGAGTAGTCGCCTAAATCCAGCACGGACAGGCCATTCACCTGACCTACGCGCCGGCCGTCCGTATCAATGAGGATGGAGCCATCGGCGACCATCTCCTGCAGCCGGGCCTCGATGAGGTTGCCACGGTGGACCTTGTGCTCGATGGCGGACGTCACGTGCTCGGCCTGCACGTACTCGCTGCCGGCCTTGGCCGCGAGGTAGCTCGCCTCCGCCAGCAGATCGATGACGTCGTTCAGCGCGGCGCTGAGCTTGGTTTGGTCCTCGACCAGACGCGCGCCGTACTCGATAACCTTGGCGACGGCCGTCCGGTCGAAATGACGCAGCTTGAGCCGCCGCACCTGGCTGCTGATGAACTCGGCGTAGCTCCCGATTGCCCCGTCGTCGCGGACGACCGACGTGTCGAAGTCGGCGCGCACCCGGAACAGCTCTGGGAAGTCCTCGTCGTAAAAGCGAAGCAGGTAGTACGTCTGGGCCGGCCCGATCATCACCACCTTTACGTTGACTGGAATGGGATCAGGCCGCAGGCTGGCCGCCGGCACGGGCGTGTACTGTTCGCCCATGTTCTCGATTTGCGCCTGGCCAGTGGTCAGCATCCGCTTGAGCGTGGCCCAGGAGAACGGGCTGGAAATGACGTCCTGGGCGTTGACCACCAGGTAGCCGCCATTTGCCCGCTGCACGGCACCGGCTTTGATCTGCCGGAAGTCCGTGAGCATGGCGCCCATGTGCGCCTGGTATTCGATGCGGCCGAACAGGTTGTAATAGGTCGGGTTCGATTCGAAGATCACCGGCGCGCCGGTGCTGCCGCCGTTGTCGACGACGACGTTGACGGCGTAACGCTGGAAGATGGGGTTCTCCGCCCGCGCTTCCAGTGGGCTGGCCGGCGGCTGCCCTGGCTGCTCCTCATCCGATGAGGTCTGCCGCCAGATGTCGATGTCGTGCGCGACCAGGTCGTCCTGGAGGTGGCTGAGGTAATCCGCCACGAGTGCGTGCTCCGAGTACTTCGCCTGCAACGACTGGATCAGTGGCGCCACAGTGGACTTGGCGAGCTCTCGGTGCTGCTCGGTCATGCGCTCGTGGATGTCCTTCTCCACCTGTCGCACCTGCCCGAACACCTCGCGCAGGGCGCGAGACAGTTCCTCGCCGGTTGCCATCAAGCGAAGGCGGTGCTCGTCCGGCAATAGGTTCAGCTCTTCCTCGCTCATAGGCTTGCCGTTCAGGACCGGGAAGATGGCAGGGCCATTAGGAGTGAAGGAGATGCCGAACCCCTCGGCCTCGGCCTTCTTCATGAGCTCCTGCATCAGTTGATCGCGAGCCTGCTCGACCGCTCGATGCGTCTCTTCCTGCCGCTGGCGGAACTGCTTGCTCTCGAAGGCCCTGGCCAGGTCGCGCCGGACCTCGTCGACGAGGCGCCGCACGTCTTCCGCGAAGCCGCGCGCCTGTCCCGCCGGGAGCGAGATGGCAACCGGGCGTGACGCGTCGCCGAAGTTGTGGACATAGCACCAGTCATTTGGCGCCGGCCGCGTGGCAGCCAGCTCTTCGAGCTTGCTCTTGACCATGCTCGTGCGGCCGGTGCCGGGCCGCCCGGAGATGAATACATTGAAGCCCGGCACGTCGACGTCGAGGCCGAACGACAGCGACTCAACCGCGCGGGGCTGGCCGACAGCGCCTTCCAGAGGCGTGACCTGCTCGGTCGTGTCGAAGGCCAGCGTGGCGGGGTCGCACGTCCATCGCACCTTGTCCACGGGCACCTCGAGGCCCGCCGCGGCCGGCGCTTGGGAAGGAGCCAGGACGGCCATCCTAGCGGGCGTCCAGCTGCTTGCGGATGTATTTGAGGATGTCGATGTGCTTCTCGG
>Ga0070738_10006512_pt1 | contig 12195 bp, 11 predicted proteins | sample Coa_R2_2_FD_66446 | JGI IMG/M metagenome (GOLD analysis project Ga0070738, IMG submission 66446) | Surface soil microbial communities from Centralia Pennsylvania, which are recovering from an underground coalmine fire - Coalmine... | ecosystem: Environmental > Terrestrial > Soil > Unclassified ... | reverse complement strand
GGCCGGCCGGCGGCACCGGAGGGCTTGGCGCGGGCTTGGGCGGCTCTGTGGTCGCGGGCTTCGAGCCGCCGGCACCGGCGGCGGGCTGCGACCCGTTGCCGGGCGCGCCGGATGCGCTTGCGGCTGCCGTGGCCGGCTTCGACGTTGCCGCGACGCCCGGCCGGGGCGCTTCTTTCTCTTCAGGGGCGCGCGGCGGCAGCACCTCCACGGACAGCGTGAAGGTGCGCTTCTCCGCGCCCTGCAAGGCGCCGACGTTGACGACCTGCCGATCCACCTCTTCGCCGCGATCGTTGCGGATCGAGAGGGTGACATAGTACTCCCAGGCATCCTCGATCGGCGGATGCCGGATGATGCCCTCCACCTTGAGCGCCGAAGTGGCGGCCACCTGGCGCCTCGCCGCCTCGGAGTCGAAGCGCAGGTGGTGCATGCAGCCCGGGCAGATGCTCAGGCTCTCGAGGATGACCGCCTTGCAGTGCGGGCAGGTGCGCGTCTTGCCCGTCGGGGCCGGGCGAGAGGCGACGTTCATACTCAGCTGCCGTATCCCTTCGTCTCAGGCTTGGCTCGGGTCTCGCCTTCCCAGCCGAACTCGACCTGGCCGCGCATGCGCGAGCCTGCCGCCACGGTGAGGGATCCGGCCTTGACGTCACCGCTGATCACGCCGCCCTCGAGGAGCTCCACGCGCTTGGCGTTTTCAATGTTGCCGACGAGCTCACCGCCCACGACCACGACGCTGGCCTTGACCTGACCCTCGAGGTGCGCACCGGTATCGAGCGTCACGTTGCCATCGACGTGCACGTCGCCCTTGAAACGTCCGGCGATCCGCACGTGGCCGGAGCCGATGATCTTGCCCTCGATGGTCAGGTCCGAGGCGATGACGGATTCTTTCATGTCGAGGCGCTGCTCCTTGGCGGGACGGCGGGAGCCTTCCGGGGTGATTGGGGCGACGTTGCTCTTCTCCGGCGGGATCGCCGGTGACGGCGTGCTGCCGAAGCTCGGCGAGGCTCCTGCCGAGGGGGTGGCGGTTCCACTGTTCGAGTCTTTCCAAAGCGCCATGAGAGGGCCCCCGATCAGATTGAGTGAGAGAGGAACGTGGAAAGGTACTCGTCGCCGAGGCCAAGAGCCAGTGTCTCCGCGCACCGACAAGCCGCCGTCAAGTCCACGGCGACGTCCGCGGGCCGTGTCCCCGGGGGTGGTGAACGGCGATGAGGGGCCATCCGGCCCGAGCCGGCCGTCTGACGATCGACGGCGGTGCTCTCAGGCCGCCCGCGACCCTTGCCTCAGCACGTTGAGGAGGACGTCGAAGTCCGTGCCCTTGGTGACGAAGGCAGCCGCTCCGCGGCGCCTGGCCTCCCGCGCAACATCCTCGCTGAAAGCGAGCCCGCTGAACACCACGATTCGAAGTTGCGGCAGGGCCTCGGCCAGCTCCCCGATGAGCGGCAGCCCGCTCCCCCCCTGAAGCGTCAGATCGAGAATGAGCACGTCGGCCTCGCTGCGGCGGGCGACGGCGAGCACGTCAGCCGCCTCCGACACCTGGCCCACGCAATGCATGTCCGGCTCGCCATCGATCAATTGGCGCATGATGTCGCTGAGATCCCGATGATTCTCCGCGATCAGCACTCGCAACGATTGTTTTCGCTCCTGCAAGGGATCTTACCCGCGGGGAAAGGGTAGGCCGCAAGCCCTGAGCAAATCACATGCCTGAGATTTGCCTGGCGCAATGGCGCCTGCGGCGCTTTGCGCGGCCAATCCCCTGACTCGAATGACCTCGCGTGCCAGGGAGTGGCCCTGGACCGCTTGATGACGTGCTTTCGCACAACTCAGGCCTCGATGAGCTTCAGCAACTCCTCGGTCTTCTGCCGCATCAGCGGCTCGCTGCCGCGGGCCTCGACGTTCAGCCGCACCAGCGGCTCGGTGTTGGAGCCGCGCAGGTTGAACCGCCACTCGGGAAACTCCATCGAGAGTCCGTCGGTGGAGTCGACGGTGAGCGCCTGGCGCTCGTACCGTTGCCGCACCCGGGACAGGATCGACTTCGCATCGGACCCCGGCTGCCGGTTGATCTCGCCGCTGATCGGGAAGAGCCGCATGCGCTCGCCCACCAGCTTGGAGAGCGGGCCGCGCTCCGCGATCAGCTGCAGCACGATCAGCCACGGGATCATGCCGCTGTCACAGTAGGAGAAGCTGCGGAAATAGTGGTGCGCGCTCATCTCCCCGCCGTAGATCCCATCGACCTCCCGCATCTTCTGCTTGATGAAGGCGTGGCCGGACTTGCAGAGCACGGGCTCGCCCCCGTGGCGGCGCACGATGTCGATCGTGTTCCAGGTGAGGCGCGGATCGTGCACGATGCGCCCGCCCCGTTCGCGCGCGAGGAAGACCTCCGCAAGCAGGCCGACGAGGTAGTACCCTTCGATGAACTGCCCCTGCTCGTCGAAGAAGAAGCAGCGGTCGTAGTCTCCATCCCATGCCAACCCGACATCGGCGCCGCTTCGCCGGACGACGTCCGCCGTGGCCGCGCGGTTCTCCTGCAGCATCGGATTGGGGATCCCATTGGGGAAGGTGCCGTCCGGCGGGTGATTGACCTTGATGAACTCGAACGGCAGATGCGGCTCGAGCTGATCGATCACCAGCCCGGCCCCGCCGTTGCCGGGGTTCACCACCACCTTGAGCTTGCGCAGCCGCGGGCGGTCGACATATCCCAACAGGTGATCGAGGTATTTCGTGCGGATATCGAGCGGCCGGTCGCTTCCCGGTCGCGCCGCCTTCGCGGGCAACCGGCCCGACTCGATCATCGCGCGCATGTCGTTCAAACCGGTGTCGCTGCTCACCGGGCGCGCCTGCTCGCGCACGAACTTCATGCCGTTGTAGTCGGGTGGATTGTGGCTCGCCGTCACCATGATCCCGCCGTCGAGCCCCTCGGCGAACGTCGCGAAGTACGCCCCCTCCGTGCCCCAGAGCCCAATGTCGAGCACATCCGAGCCGCAGTCGGTGAGCCCCCGTTTCACCGCGGCGGCGAGCTGCGGGCTCGAGAGCCGGATGTCGTGCCCCACGGCCACCCGCGCCGGCCGCACCAGCGCCGCAAAGGCCCGGCCGATGTCGTACGCCAGTGACTCGTTGATCTCATCCGGGATCCGGCCCCGGACGTCGTACGCTTTGAAGGAGCTCAGATTGGTCATGGTCTCGCCCGTATCGGGTATTCTTCCGCCTCCGTGGCGCCATCCGGCGCCAAGATCCGAGACTACCCGATGATCACGACCTTGCTCCAGGCGAAGCTTCACCGTGTGCGCGTCACGGAAGCCGATCTTCACTACGAGGGCTCCTGCGGGATCGATGAGCTGCTGCTGCAGGCCTCGGGGATTCGCGAGTTCCAATACATTGAGATCTACAACGTCAATAACGGGGAGCGCTTCAATACCTATGCCATCCGTGCGCCCCGCGGCAGCGGCACGATCTCGCTGAACGGCGCGGCGGCGCGCCGGGCGATGGTGGGAGATCTGCTCATCATCTGCGCTTACTCGCACTACAGCGAGGCGGAGCTGCAGACCCATCGCCCGGTGGTGGTGCTCGTGGATGAGCGCAACCACCCAAAGATACAAGCCACAGCCCGATGACGCAGCGCATTTCGCGGGTTTCTTCGTCCGCCGCATCCCGTTTGCAGCCTGCCGCGCCAGCGGCCCGGGTTTGAGCTTCGAGCGCTGCACCGGTACGTGCCGGTCGCTCGCGACGCTGATGGCGCTTCCCTCGCCCCGGAGGCCTCCTCCACAATTCGGGTGAACTTTCCCTCCCGGGGTGGCGTACCTACGGGGACCCAAGCCGTACCGCCGCCTTCGTGAACTCGATCTGCCCGGACTCGCAAATACCGCGATTGAGCGGTCCCCACTCCTTGGCTCTCGAGACCGCGGCCGGGGCGCTGCGGACCTGGGAGCTGCGGCCCCCGGACGGACCGCTCGCGCACATCGACGCAGAGCGTCGTCCTTCACGACGGGCCGCATATTGCGCAGCAAAACGGATCCTGGACGTCGTCGGCTCGCTGATGCTTGCAGCCGCATTCGCCCCTTTGATGCTCGCGATCGCGCTGCTGCTGCGCAAGGACGGGGGACCAGTGATCTACAGGCACTCCCGGGTAGGGCGCGGCGGCCGTGTTTTCGAGTGTCTGAAGTTCCGAACCATGGTCCCCGGTGCCGATCGCATCCTGCACCTCGTGTTGGAGGGGGACATGGACCTGAAGCGCGAATGGGCTCGTCATCACAAGCTGCGCCGTGATCCGAGAGTCACCCATCTCGGCAAGCTCCTCCGGCGCACCAGCCTCGACGAGCTGCCGCAGCTGTGGAACGTGCTTCGGGGTGAAATGAGCCTGGTCGGCCCGCGCCCGGTGGCGCCGCAGGAATTGCCGCGGTATGGCCGCAACGTGCGCGCCTATCTGGCGATCGAGCCGGGAATCACCGGACTTTGGCAGATCAAGGGACGAAATGACGCGGATTACGGGCGGCGTGTGGCGCTCGATACCTATTACGTGAGGAAGCAGAACCTCCTTCTCGACCTATGGATCCTCCTGAAAACGATCCGAGTCGTGCTGGGGGGGCGGGGCGCGTACTGAATCCGATTCAGCGCGTACCCTCCCTAAGCACACCGCGAGTTCTGGTGCTGGTCGCGTGCCACAACGGTGCCGCGTGGATTGCTCAGCAGGTCGAATCCATCCTCACCCAAGATGACGTGGACCTGCGCGTCGTGGTGAGAGACGACGGTTCCTCTGACGACACGCTGAGCGAAATCGCACGATTCCAGGCCGACCGCCGGATGAAGCTATGCGCCGGCTGCGACTCCGCCAGCTCCGCAGCGCAGAACTTTCTCGCCCTGATCCGCGACAACCCCGCCGACGGATTCGACTTCATCGCATTTGCCGACCAGGACGACATCTGGTTCCGACACAAGCTCGCCAGAGCGTGTCGGATGCTGGCGGGCAACCGCAGCGCCTGCGGGTATTCCAGCTCCACGATTGCCACGTGGCCGAACGGCCGGAGGACGCCACTCACTCATTCAGCCAGGCTCACCGCCGTCGATTTCCTCTTCGAAGGCGCCGGCCAGGGCTGTACCTACGTGCTGCGGGCGGATTTCTATGCGAAGTTGCGGACATTCCTCGTCAGCCACCGCCGACTCACCGAACGGATTCACTATCACGACTGGATGGTGTACGCCCTCGCCCGCTCCTGGGGAAATTCCTGGCTGTTCGACCCCTCGCCCTCCATGTGCTACCGGCAACATGGCAACAATGATACCGGCGCGCGGTGCAGCTGGGCGGGCGTCCGGATGAGGTTCGATCGGATCAGACGCGGGTGGTACCGTGATCAGCTGACTGCCATCGCCTCGATATGCCTGGCCGCGGCACCGACCGACGCCACGATCAAGAAGTGGCTGAGCCTGTTTCTGGCGCAGAATGACTGGCATCGGAGAGTCCGCGTTGCGTTGTTCTGCCTTCGGGGCGCCCGACGCAGGCGATCGGACAACCTGGTGATCGCTGCCGCCGCTCTGGCAGGCTGGGTCTGACCTTGGACGTCAGAACCCACATTCCTCTCAGCCGGGAGCAGATCAGCCTCAAGGAAGTCTTGCAAGTCATCTGGATGAGAAGGTGGCGCGCCGCCGCCTTCACGGCGGCCCTGGTGACGATCGCGTTGGCCGTCGCCTTGCTCTCCCCCAAGAAATACGAGGCCTCGACACTGATAGCTGTGGTCACCGAGACTCCTGGAGGGCCGCAAATGGGCCGGCTCGGCTCCGCACTATCGGGGTTCAGCGATCTCGCCTCCCTGGCAGGCATTTCGATCGGCGGCAACAGCCGCGGCGCCGAGACGATCGCCGTTCTGCAATCCCGCGAGCTGACGGAGCAGTTCATCGAGAAAAACAACCTCCTTCCGGTGCTGTTTCCGAGGCTCTGGGATGCCAGATCCAGGCGCTGGAAGACCACGAATCCAGAGAAAGTCCCGAACCTCTGGAAGGCGGACCGGTACTTCAAGCACCAGGTCCGATCGGTGACCCAGAGCCCGAAGACCGGCCTCGTCACGCTCACGATCACCTGGACGGATCCGCGCCTGGCCGCCGAGTGGGCCAACGGCCTGGTCAAGTTGACCAACGATTACCTCCGCGCGCAGGCCATCGCGGTGAGCGACCGGAACATCGCCTACCTCGAGGCTCAGGCCGCAAAGACGGAAGAAGTCGGCGTGAGACAGTCGATCTACTTCGTTCTCGAGAACGAGATAGACAAGGCGACGCTGGCCCGAGGTACCGAGCAGTACGCGCTCAGGGTTCTCGATCCCGCGGCCCCGCCCGCCGAGCCGTCCTCACCAAAACCGCTGATGTGGTGCCTGCTGGCGCTCCTGACGGGTCTCGTGCTTTCCCTCCTGGCGGCCTTCGTCAAGGTAGCGTGGCAATCCGGCTGAGTGGCTCAGGCGGGGGAATCCGTGGCGGCGGCCGCGCCCTCGGTGTCCGCGGAGCTTGCGAGGGGCTCGAGCTCGGTGGCGATCAGCAAGGCCACGGTCGTCACGTAAAGATAGAAATACGGCTTGTTGTGCAGGCTATAGAAGCTTGCGGCCAGGAGCAAACCGCAGGCGAACGTGAGGTCCGTCATGTTGCGCCGGAGAATCAGGAAGCGAAAGACACGCGCAAGGTAGAACACGAAGAGCAGGAAAATCACGATGTTGTAGTCCAGCAGGATCTGCATGGGAGTCGAATGCAGAGGCGCCATGCCGCGCTTGGCAAACGCCATGAGCTTCGGGTCGAGTCCCTCGAGCCTGTCCGCCGACGCCGGTATCGCAGAGAGCGCCTTGGAGAAATTGTCGGGGCCGATGCCGAACGCGAATGCCAGGGGATCGGTGAACTTGATATCGAGCGCGGCCTTGAGAAGCTCGAGGTGCGCCTCCGTCGAATCGGAGCCGGTCACCGCCTGCACGGACGACAGCCTGTTGTAGACGACGAAAGTATTCCGCACGAGGTCGCCGGCCGTCGCCAGCATGTACACCGCAGCGCCGACAGCGCACAGAGTCGTGATCGCGCCGAGACGGGAGCGGCGCATCAGACCCAGGAATATCGCCGGCAGGAAAAAGACCGGGAGCCTCGAGATCGTCAGAAACGAGCTCAGGTAAAGTCCCGCCCCGGCGAGCCGGCCCAGCCGGCTGCCGAAGAAGCGGATCAGGACGTAGGCTTCGCAGCAGAGCAGTACGGCTCCTTGGGATTTGTCATCCATGCCGGCGGTAAACCCGAGTGATCCGCCGTTCAGCTCGTGCAGGCCGTACATCGCCGACACGGGAATCGACGCTACGATGCCGATCCCGACCGCCGTGCGAAACGCATCCGGGCTCGCGCTGCCAAACCACCAGAGCAGCAGACAGAAAGCGATTTCCACATCCTCGAACAGGAGCACCGGGAAATTCGGCTGCCACTGGTACCTCAGCAGAAAGATCGCAAAGCTCGCCAGGCACGATAGATTGAACAGCAGCAGGAACCAGCCGATTCTCTTGTCGATCGATTCGTGGGCGCTGAAGAAGCAGAGCCCCGCAAGCGCCATGAATGGGAACGGCGCGATATTCGAGACGGCGAGCTTTCCGCCCTCCATGATGGGCAGACCCATGCCCGCCGTCATGAACACGGGCGCAAGAAGCAGCGCGAGAAGCGCAGATTTACGCATCAGGGCTTAGTCCGTGACCGACTCACCCACCATAGCAGTTATCATAGTCGCGTACGACAGCGGCCGCGTGCTGCCACGCTGCCTCGATTGCGTGCTGCGCCAGACGCGGCCGGCGGATCTTATCCTGGTCGTGGACAACAACTCGCCCGATGCTTCATACCTGGACGATATCCCGCCCGCGACGGCGATTCGGGTCGTCCGACTGCCCCGCAACGAGGGCTTCTGCCAGGCGAACAACGTTGCTTATGCCGCAGCCCGCCGATGCCATTACGTGCTTTTCCTGAATCCCGATGCCTTCCTTGCAGAGGGCTTCCTGGAGGGCGCCCTTGCACGGATGGAGCACCCCGACAGCGCTTCCGTGGGCTGCCTCACCGGGATGCTCCTCGGCTTCGACGTCGAGCACGGCCGCCCTACAGGTCTCATCGACTCCATGGGCATCTTCCAGAAGTGGTATGGACGATGGCATGACAGGGGACGCGACACGCCGGCCGGCAGCGTCACCGCGCACGGCACTGTCGAGCTGCCCGCGGCGTGCGGAGCACTCATGTTCTGCAGGGTGCGAGCGCTCGAAGAGGCGTTGTTGCGTCCGGGGGCCGTGTTCGACGCGAGCTTTTTCATGTACAAGGAGGACATCGACCTGTCGCTGCGCCTGCGCGCCAAGGGGTGGCGTGTCGTGCTCGCGCCCGAGCTTCTCTGCCATCATGGGCGCGGGTGGCGGGGGCGAGCCGCGGCGTCGTATGGCGCAAGATACCTTTCGGTCCGCAACGAGCTGCGGCTCTGCCTCCGATATCGCCTGCGGGGACTACCCTACAGCCTCGCCAAGCTACTGTATGTCGTTGCGATCGAGCGAGTCGTCCTTACCGCTCTCAAGAGCTGGTCGCGGGGACCTTTGTCAGAGCACGCCTGACATCGCGCAGCAGGACCGATGCGCAGCTCAATGCCGCCACCGCGAACAACACCAGCCGGACCGGCAGTGCTGGCTCGACCCGGTCGAGTCCGACGGCCGCCACGCATGCGATGCAGATGCACGATAGATCCCTGAGCGCGGTTCCCAGCAACGCCCGCTCGAGTCGGACGGCCATCAGATAGAGCACTGCCGCATCCGCCGCGATTCGGCCCGTCCAGGCGATCGCGGCTCCCTCGATTCCGTACCGGCCCAGCAGCCAATAGAGCGCCCCGGCATAGGGTGGCAGCTCGATGAGGTGCAGCAGCGCGGTCCACTTTGCGTAGCCGTAGCCTTGGACCATGACGAATGGCGCGCGTGCCATCGCGTTGACGAACACGCCGATCATCAGGATCTGCGCCACCGTTGTGCTCTCGCTGGCGAATCGAGCGCCCAGCCACAACTGCAGCCCTTGGCGGGCGAGGAGCATGACCCCTAGCAGTGCCGGCAGCAGCAGCAGAGCGGTTTTCTCGGAGGACTTCCTGAATACGTCGATCACTCGCGTGGGATCCTGGGTGCGAAGGCTCGCAAATGCTGGAAACAAAACGCCCTGGATCGCGGTTGGGAAAGTGAGCAGCCGGTTCAGCGTGTCGTACGGGACGGTGTAGAAAGCAATTGCGGCGCCGCCGAGCTTGGTCGCGATCAGCAAGCGGTCGAAATACACGAGCAGCGGTCCGACGAGGTTGCTCACGGTGAGCCAGCCGCCGAAGGTCAACAGGTGGCGCAGCTCGTCCGGGCGGAATCTGCGGCGCTCCGTGCGCAGACCGGGCAGGATGCGCAGCGCCATTGCGCCCAGCGCGACGACCGAAACGAGCCGCACCGCGCTCAGCACTGCCGTGACAGGCGCCAGGCGGTCGCTGAAGAGCACGACGCCGAAAGGCACCAGAAACATCAGCATACCGAGCGGTAGGCGAACCAGGTTACTGAGGGCGAACTTCTGAAATCCCTCCAGCACTCCGAGCAGGACGGTCGAGACCATCACGAAAGGCAGCCCGATGGAAAGCCAGATGATGGAATCGGATATGTCGCCGAGCATTTGCGGCGGGACGTGCAGCAGCCTCCGGGCGAGCACACGCGAACATGCCGCAAGGATGACGCTCGCAACGATGCTGCAGGCCAGAACCAGCGCGAGCGCGGTGCAAAGCAGCGATGGCACCTCCCGCTCCGCGGGAGAGCCGAGGCGATCGGCGGTAACCTTGGTCAGGGTTCGGCTCAAGCCTAGGTCGAACAGGCTGAAGTACCCGATCAGCATCCAGATCACCGACAGGAGTCCGAAGCGCTCTACGCCGAGACCCCTGATGATGCTGGGAATCACGGCGACGCCCACGGCGAGGGGCAATGCCGTACCGCCGACATTCCAGAGAATGCTTCTGGAAACTCTCATCTCAGACCCCTGCGGGGGCTGGATGGCACTAGGTTGTAGTCCCCTTGCGGCCGTAGTGGTCCTCGAGCCGCACGATGTCGTCCTCCCCTAGGTACGAGCCTGACTGCACCTCGATGATGTGCAGAGGGATCTTTCCGGGATTCTCGATCCGGTGCCGAACGCCGATCGGGATATACGTCGACTGGTTTTCCTCGAGCAGAAAAACCTCGTCACCGCGAGTGATCTTCGCCGTCCCGGAGACGACGATCCAGTGCTCCGCCCGGTGATGGTGCAGTTGCAGCGAGAGCACGGCACCCGGCTTGACCTTCAGCCGCTTCACCTGGAAGCGTGGCCCGTTCTCGATGCTGTCGTAGCTGCCCCAGGGGCGGAACACTTCCCGGTGCAGGGAATGCTCATACCTGCCCTGCTCCTTGAGCCTGAAGACCAGCTTCTTCACGTCCTGCACTCGGCTGCGCGGCGCCACCAGCACTGCATCCTTGGTTTCCACCACCACGTGATCCTTCAGGCCCACCGCGGATACCAGCCGGCTCTCGGAGTAGAGGTAGCACCCCTGCGAGTCCTCGCAGAGGACGTCCCCACGGGAAACATTGCCGTGTGCATCCGGCTCGCTCGCTTCATGCAGCGCCGCCCAGGAGCCGACATCGCTCCAGCCCGCCGCCAGCGGAACCACGACCGCGTCGGAGGTATTCTCCATCACCGCATAATCGATCGAATCGGCCGGACAGGCCTCGAAGAGCCGCCTGTCGATGCGCGTGAAATCGAGGTCCGCCTTCGCTGCCGCGAAGGCCTCCGCGCAAGCATTCGCGATGCCCGCGGCAAAGCGTCCCAGCTCCTCCAGGTAGCGGCGCGCGCCGAAGAGGAACATGCCGCTGTTCCAGTAGTAGTCACCCGAGCTGACGAAGTCCTTGGCCGTGGCTGCGGCGGGCTTTTCGACGAAGCGCCCGATTCGATGCACATCCCCGCGTAAGGGGCCCCTCTGGATGTATCCGTAGCCGGTCTCTGGCGCAGTGGGCACAATACCGAAGGTTACGAGCTGCCCCTGCTGGGCAGCGCCAAGGGCTGCACGCACGGCCTCGTGAAAGGCCGGTACGTCTCGAATCACGTGATCGGCGGGGAGCACCAGAAGCAGCGGGTCGCTCGCCGCGCTCGGACTCGCCGCCTTGAGGGCCGCGTGGGCGGCGAGGGCAATGGCGGGCGCCGTATTGCGCCCCATGGGCTCGAGCACGATCGCCTGCGGCTCGATGCCGACCTGCCGCAACTGCTCAGCCACCAGAAAGCGGTGTGCCTCATTGCAAACCACCACCGGCGCCGCTGCGGCCAGGCCCTCGAGCCGCAGCGCCGTTTGCTGGATCATGGTGCGCTCGCCGGTGAGCGCCAGAAGCTGCTTCGGATAAAGCTCGCGCGACAGCGGCCACAGGCGGGTGCCGGCACCGCCGGAAAGGATGACAGGAATGAGCATCGGGAGTACCTGGATCAGGTTCGCCGCTCGACCGCCCGTCCGCGACCGATGGCATGATAGGTCAAGCCGAAGCGACCGACAGTGGCCGGATCGTAGAGGTTGCGGCCATCGAAGATGAGCGGTTTCTTGAGTAATTGTTTCAGGCGCTCAAAGTCCGGGCTGCGGAATTCCTGCCACTCCGTGACGATGGCAAGCGCGTCCGCACCTTCCACGGCCTCGTAGGCGTTGCGGGCGAGCTCGAAATCCGCACGACCCTCATAGATGCGGTTGGCCTCCCCCGCTGCCACCGGATCATAGGCACGCACCCGCGCTCCCGCCTGGAGTAGACGGTCAATTAGGGTACGGGAGGGCGCTTCCCGCATGTCGTCAGTGTTCGGCTTGAAGGCCAGGCCCCAGAGGGCGATGGTGCAGCCCTTCAGCCGGTCGCCGAAATGCTGCCGCATCTTCTCGAACAGAATCTCCTTCTGGCGAGCATTCACCGACTCGACCGCGGCCAGAATCAGCGGCTCGTGCTCCACCTCATTGGCCGAGCGGATGAGCGCCCGGACGTCCTTGGGGAAACAGGATCCGCCGTAGCCGGTTCCGGGATAGATGAAGCTGTAGCCTATCCGCGGGTCTGAGCCGATACCGACCCGGACCTTCTCGATATCCGCGCCCAGCCTCTCGGCGAGGTTCGCCAGCTCGTTCATGAAGCTGATTTTGGTGGCGAGCATGGCGTTCGCCGCGTATTTGGTAAGCTC
>Ga0070738_10006510_pt1 | contig 12198 bp, 6 predicted proteins | sample Coa_R2_2_FD_66446 | JGI IMG/M metagenome (GOLD analysis project Ga0070738, IMG submission 66446) | Surface soil microbial communities from Centralia Pennsylvania, which are recovering from an underground coalmine fire - Coalmine... | ecosystem: Environmental > Terrestrial > Soil > Unclassified ... | reverse complement strand
TCGCCCCGTGTGAGTTAAACCGTGCGTGCCGGCGAGCGGTTAGGCACCCTCGACGAAACCGTATTGCTTCGCGAGCCAAGCAACCGCCTCATCGAACAAGTCTTGGGGAACGGCGGCATAGTGTTTGTCCTTCATCGACGCCGGCGCGTGCCCCAGGAACAGCGACGTCAACCGGCCGTAGACCGGATGAGATTCGAGGAGTGAGGCGGAAGTCTTCCGCAGCTGCTTCATCGGCTTTTTCCATCTCAGCTTTTGGGCCAAGAGCGTATACATACTCTGGAAATCATCCGCGCGGCGGACCCTGCCGTTTACGAGATCGCGACGAACATAAGGGCGGTCCGATTTCGTCAACAAGACGTGCTTCCCGTCGCCACCCTTAGAGCGATGCTCCTTGAGCAAGGCGAACGTGATCGGCCACAACTTGTAACTTACGGTCGGGGTTCCCTCCCGATCGCGCGTCTTGCTCCTCTTGCGGGTGATAACACCGTCTCGCCAGTTGACCTCATCTTGGCGTAGGTCGCTCACGTCCCGTTGCGTCATGCCGGCGTTCAGCATGAGCAGCAACGCCAGCTTCATTTTGCCGTTAGCGGCGCCTATGGCCTCTTGTACCTCGGCGACTGTCCACGTCTCGATTTTCTTTGTCGAGCTGGGGAACCGGAATCGAGTGTCCAGGTTGCGCGGCATCTCGATAGCGTCAACCTCCCAAAGCCAACGAATGAACCGCCGCGTGTTGGAGAAGATTTCCTTGGCATAAGAGACGGACCATCCGCCCTTATCCCCTTGGCCACCATCGTGGATTTTCGACAGGGCGAAGTTGTGGAACTCGTCGAGGCGTTCGGCATCAATACAGGACACGTCCGCGCCTTCGCCGACGAACGAGGCGAAGTGACTGAGGCATATCCTCACGTTGTCGTAACGGTCCGGTTTCATAGCCCCGGTGAGGACAAGGGCCCGCTGTTTTCCGAGCCATTCGTCGAGCCTCGCTTGCACTGTTCGTGCAGGCTCCGCGGCCACATCGCCGCGAATCTCTTTAACGCCGCGCTCGAATTGCGCCGCCCTAGCCGGCGTCAACTTCTCCGCGACGGCCGGCGGCAGCTTGGTATCGGCGCCGAACAGCATTCGTTCGAGCAGGTTCATGATCTCGCGGCGCCGGATAGCCTCGGCGTCTTCCGGTTCGTCCTCGATTTCGATTTCCACCTCTGTACCATCCGGGATACCGGGCAGCGCCGTTTCCATCGGCTCGCCGCGCTTCCTCTTCTCCTCCTCGTGGAGCAACGCCTCTTCCAACAGCTGCCGGACATCGGCGAATAGATCGGCCGGCACACCGAGACGCGCCGCAGCTGCATCGTCCATAGGTTTCGGTCGATGCAGCTTGACCCGCAATGCGTAGTCCACTTCGCTTTGTTTGTCGGCCCACCATCGGTTAGCGAGTTGAATCGAATCCTCTTTGTTCCTGCATCCGAGCTGCCGAGCCGAGACGTAGTATCGGCGTCCGCAATAACGTTTCGTCCATCGGCGTTGCTCTGGTATCCAGGTCATCAGTTCACGGGTAGGCACGGCGGTTTCTCCCTTCCTCTGGCCCTTCATGATCGAAGAAGAAGCCAAGGGATAATATCATACCTGCCGTATCCCGTGCAACCGTTTTTGCAACCATTCGGGAAGGGAAAAGGGAGGGTCCGGTTGCAAAACACCTTAAAAACAAGCTGAAAATGAACAAAATGCCATTCATTCGCCATGACTTTGGCCGAGGGTTAACAAATCATTCTGTTAAAAAGATCCGGATCGGCGATGCTTCCGTGAAGCATCGCTGACCGAGAACCGGCGCTTGTCCGCGTGCAAAATGAGCATATCCGGGGCCGAACCACAGCGTCAAGCAAATCAGCTCAACGGGAAAGCAGACGCTCCAGCAGCACGCGGTTGACCACGCCACGGAAGCGTACCTTGCCATCGATCGTCACCACCGGCACGCATTCGCCGTACTCGCTCACAAGTTGGGGATCGCCATCAACATCCACTTGCTGGAGCGTGAAGCCATAGCGCTGTTTGGCTCGTTCGAGTTGCTGCCAGGCTTGCTCGCAGAGATGGCAGCCCCGCCGCGTGTACATCACGACGTTTCGAATAGCCGGCTTTTTCCGCGCAAGCCAGAATGTTAACCAGTTCCACGACACCGAATGCCCCCGCACCTTCTCGAAGCGCGCCTACAATGAAAGATGATACGAGAATGCCGTACCCAGAGCGCCTTATCGCTCGCATAGTCAGGCTGTACGGCTTTTGCTATCTTAAAGCAAAGGTACGACCTGCATGTGTACGTTTCCGGGTGAGGGCGCCTTCCGATGGGAGCGGCACAAGGAAAGTGAAGATGAAATTTGTTTAGCGGCGACGCGCAGCGGAGCGCGCTCCACTGCGCGTCGCCGCTAAACGATAAGAGGATCTCTCATGCCCTCCAATCCAAGTCCGAATTCCAATCCCCCTCCTTCCAATAAATCGCGCCGGCGGCCTGCTCCGGGAGTAGGCGGTAATCTCATCTGGATCATCGTGCTCGCTTTGTTGGCCATCTGGTTCTATTACAGCAGCCTGAACCCCGGCGCAACCATCGAGTGGGGCGATTTCTGGGTGTTGTTGGACAACCACATGCTTAAAAAGGTTGTCGTCGGCAGCGATCACATTACCGGAGAGCTAAACGACGCAAGCACGGAGGAAGTGCCGGAAAAATCCAAGGACCAGGTCAAGAAAGCAATCGATAAGCTGCGCGGGGGCAAAAAGTTTACGGTCGAACGCGTTCGTCTGGATGATTTGAATTTGTTGCCGCGCTTGCAGCAGGAGGTAGTGGACAAAGGCATGCAGCTGACGCAGGAGCCGGACCACTTCTCGTGGATTCCGCAAGCGCTCATGCTGTTCTTGCCGGCCCTTCTTCTGTTGGGGTTGTTTCTCTTTTTGTTGCCGCGCTTCCGCGATCCCTTGGGCGGCGGCTTTTTGAGCAATTACATCAAAAGCCCGGCCCGACGCTACGAACGCAGCAAAATGCGCGTCACATTCGACGACGTCGCCGGTATGCAGAACGCCAAGAGCGAATTGCAGGAGGTGGTCGAATTCCTCCGCGCTCCAGAGAAATTCCAGCGTCTGGGCGCGGTGGTGCCCAAGGGTGTACTGCTTGTCGGTCCTCCGGGCACCGGCAAAACGCTGTTGGCCCGCGCCGTCGCCGGCGAGGCCGGGGTTCCTTTTTATAGTATTAGTGGATCGGAATTTATCCAAATGTTCGTCGGCGTCGGCGCCAGCCGCGTCCGCGACATGTTCAAGACCGCCAAGGACAACGCTCCCGCCATCCTCTTCATCGACGAAATCGACGCCGTTGGCCGGATGCGCGGCGCCGGCGTCGGCGGCGGCTCCGACGAGCGCGAACAGACGCTCAACCAGATCCTCAGCGAAATGGACGGCTTCACCCCGACCGAGACGGTCATCGTCATGGCTGCCACGAACCGGCCGGACGTACTCGATTCGGCGCTATTGCGGCCGGGACGGTTCGATCGCCACATCACGATCGACCGTCCGACCTGGCAGGGCCGCCTGGCCATTCTCAAGGTCCACACGCGCAACAAGCCGTTGGCCGATGACGTGAACCTGGAGACGATCGCGCGCGGCATGATCGGCATGACCGGCGCCGACTTGCGCAACCTGGCTAACGAAGCCGCTCTGCTGGCGACGCGCGAAAACAAGAACAAAATCGATCGCTCCGATTTTGAACGCGCCGCCGACCGCGTGTTGATTGGTCCCAAGCGTGAGGAAGTTCTGTCGCCGGAGGACAAGCGCCGCACCGCATACCACGAGGCCGGCCACGCTCTCTGCGCCTGGCTGACGCCCAAGGCCGATCCGATCTTCAAGCTGACGATTATCCCGCGCGGCCGGTCCCTGGGCATGACGCGCTTTCGGCCAGACGAGGAACGCCTGGATTACACGCAACAGCAATTGATGGCCCGTCTGATTGTGGCAATGGGCGGCCGCGCCGCGGATCGCCTTGTCTTCAACGAGGCCACTTCCGGGGCCAACCAGGATCTCAAGGATGCGACACGCATTGCTCGCTTGATGGTCACGCAGTTCGGCATGAGCGATCGCATCGGCCCTGTCGCCTATCGCGTCGGCGAGGAGCACATCTTCCTCGGCAAAGAAATCCAGGAGCCGCGCGATTTCAGCGAAGGCACCGCGGGAGTCATTGACGAGGAAGTGCGCCGCATTCTCCGCGAGGCCGACGACCACGCTTATAACTTGCTGAAAGATCACCGTCACCTGATGGAGCGCCTGGTCGAGGCGCTCATGCAGCGTGAGGAGTTGCTGCGCGAGGAGATTGACGTAATTCTCAAGGAAGACAGCAACGGCATCGTCACGCAACCGGCGACCAGCGGCATAACCCCGCCGGTATAAACCCATCGGCGAACGGATGCCGCGCCGCTCGCCGGAAGGATCTCGAACACCGCCTGCGATTTCACGCTCGTGCGAAATCGCAGGCGGTTGTTTTTTGACAGACGGACGGAGATGCGGCATCATAGGAACAACTTCATGAAACCGTGTCCGCATTCCCCGAAGGAAAGCACATCATGGGTGAGCTAGACCATCGGACGGATGGAGAGCCGGCGGGAGATCGACTCGGCGAATTCGTCCGCAGGGTCGAGTCGCGCAATCCCTTCTTGGACAATCGCATCAACGGCCCGTCGGCGAATGATGTGGATGTGGACGCCATCCATCAGGCGGCATTCGGACGCTTGACGCGGCTGGCACGCGAGGCGTGCGACCATCGCCGAGGTGTCGGCGTGGTGTTGTGGGGTGAGGCCGGCATCGGGAAAAGTCATCTTCTATCGCGACTGGCACGCTGGGCCAATCGCAACAATCAAGCCTACTTCGTTTACTTGCACAATTTGCAGGCTGCGCCGGAGCATCTGCCGCGCTCGCTGCTGGGCACCGTCCTCAGCGTTCTGACAAGCGGCCGTGATCGTAATTTCGTTGGCACACCGCTTTTTGACATGGCTCACGCCGGTTTGCTTGAGGCGGTGGATCAGAAGCTCGGCGTCTACACCTGGCCGCAACTAGAGAACGCTTACGGGCGTTGGATCGAGAAGTTGAGCATAAGCGACCTGCCGGGAACGAGATCGACCGATTGTTCCGTATGGAAGGTGCTGTTTCACTTCTTGCGCTCTGTCTATCGAGCAAACGAGAACAAGGGGCCTGGCACGGTTGCGTCGTTGGCCGTGCGCTGGTTGTCCGGACAAACCCTCGATCCGGAAGAGGCACAAGCGCTTCGACTTCCTCCTCCGCGACGCCCGGATGAGACCGTCGCCTTGCTCGATAATCAGCAGATCAAGCAGGTGCTTGTTGCGCTCTCCCAGTTAGCGGCCAGCGCGGGCCGGCCGTTCCTGCTCGTATTCGATCAAGTCGATAACCTCGATGCAGAGCAAGTCGGGTCGCTGGCCCGCTTCCTCGAAGCCTTGATCGATAGCTCGCCGAATCTGCTCGTGGTTACGGCCGGAGTCAAGGACACCCTGGTGCGCTGGCACGAGAACCGGGTCATTCAAGAATCGGCATGGGACCGTGTGGCGCAGTTGGAAATCACGCTCCAGCGTCTGAAACCAGCGGAGGCGGCTGCCATCGTGGAAGCCCGGCTGCGGCATTTCCTAGAGCCGTTCGCCGACATTGAGTTGGTTCAGAGGCGGCGAAGGGAAGACGCGCTGTTTCCGCTTGGTGAGGAATGGCGCCAACGCTTCTTCGGCGATCGTATCGAAGTCCGGCCGCGGGATGCTATTAATTGGGCGCGCGAGGGCTGGCGAGGGCAGCAGGAATCGCTGGTCCGCCACGATCCACTCGATTGGCTGACACGCTGGCCGAGGGACGGCGAACCCGGTGCCGGCCCGCCAGATGAGCCGACCACCGAGGAGATCCGAGAGGCCATCGGCCGCAAAATCGCTGAAAAACTGGCGGCAATCTCCGAACAGCTGCATCGCGAGCCGCATACTCTGCCGTCCGACGCCGATCATCTGGCGGGGTTGATGTACACCTTGCTGGCTCAATGCCGCGATGCCGGCCATCGCTACGGCGTCTGGGAAGTGGAGCGCGTGCCGCCGCCGAAAAATGCTCGGCCCACGTATCATCTCTCGCTTCGCCGCCGCGATGCCGAAGCATCTTCCGATATTCGCACGGGTGTTTTGTTCTTGATGGAGCGAAGCGCCACCGCCGTCAGCGGCTTTCTGCGGCGGCTGCTTACAGATTGGGGCGCGTTTGATCGCATCGTAGTAGCCTCAGCCGAACACATTGGTCTGCCACTAGGGCAAGCGGGGCGAGACTACTTGGACGATTTGAAGCGGCGCGGCAGTGAGCATTTTCAGATCGTGGAGCTGACATTCGCCGAAATCGTCGAGTTGGAGGCAATGCAACGGATCGTGGGTCTGGCCAAGTCGGGCGATCTGGAGATAGAGCCGAGTCCGAGGCGCGTTCGTTCTGTCACCGAACAGGAAGTGATCGAAGCTTATCACCAACAGGGACGCTACCTGGCGTCGCGATTGTTGCGAACCTTGTTGGGGTCCACATCGAATGCCTCAAATGTATTTCTCCGAGCCTGAGGAGTTAGCGAAGACGAATTGTCTTCGCTAACTCCTCAGGCTCGGGAACTAATCAGGCGGTTCTTGTGATTTCTCGGCGTCTTGGCGGGCTTGCAGCTCTTCGAGCGCCTCGGCTGCGCCTGGGCCGCGCAGCAGCCACAACAGAACGATGAAATCGTAGAGGGCATGGGTGATGACAATGACGAGCAGATTATGATCGGCGTAGAACCAGACCCAGCCGAGATAGACGCCCATGAGAGTGGCCAGGACCGCATAGGTGAAGGTGATAAAGTGCAACAACCCGAACAAGACGCTGGCGGCGAGGACGCCGGCCCAGAGGGGCATCCGTTGGCAGGCCGCTTCCTGCAAAACGCCGCGAAAGAACACTTCTTCGCCTAATCCCGCCAATACGGATATACCGAGGAGATCAATCCACGAACACGGAGCCAAGAGCGGCCGAATGACTTCGTCGCTGAAACGCTGGATGCGCTCGAAAGGCTTAATTGGCCAGCGGAGGAAGACAAAGAATAGGGCCAGCAGGGGCACTGTGGCGGCAACGCCCCAGAGGACCGCCCACGGCGTCCAGTTGAAAAATCGAAGCGGCGGCTGATCGAGCATCCATCCCAGCAGCGAGGCGCCGGCGAGCAATCCGCCTTCGACGAGGATGGCCAGTGAAACAACACTTTGGCGTCGTGCCTCCATGTCCGACTCCGGCGATTCAGGCAATTCATCGGACATGCGAACAGAGCCTCCCAAAAGCAAGTAAGGAGTAAGGAGCGAGGAGTGAGGAGTGAGGAGACCTTTTTTTCTCCTCACTCCTCACTCCTCACTCCTCACTTTCATATACGCGGCGCCGAGGGAAAAGAAGAGGAGGATTGTTGACAACGTGCGAGTGGGTGCCGACAATCAAGGGGTACTCTTCCCTTTGCCGGAAGGAAGCCCTATGCCGCCCCATCCACCTGAACCCTACGTCGTTCATCCGTTGCCGCCTGCCCCCGTTTTTCTCGGCCGCGACGCGGAATTGGCCCTACTGGACGCGTTCTGGGGCAACGGCGATCGCGGTGTGCTATCGCTGGTGGGTCTTGGCGGGGCCGGCAAAACGGCGCTCGCGGCCCGTTTTTTGTCCCACATGCTCAGCAACGGCTGGCCGGCGGGCGGGCTGTTCGTGTGGAGCTTCTATCAGGAACCTGACGCCGGGCTTTTCTTACGTGAACTCTTCGATTACTTCGGCGCGAACGTGGATCAGACGGCCCCAGGGAAAGGTGCCGGCTTGCTCCATTTGCTCAGCGATGCTTTCCAGAAAGGCGGCCGGCGTCTGCTAATTCTCGATGGATTGGAACGCGTGCAGCGGCAAGCGAGCGATGCCGCTTACGGGCAGATCGAAGATCCCTTGCTCCGAAGCCTGCTACTCCGCATTGCCGAAGGATTGGGGCAAACGGCGCTGCTGGCGACCAGCCGATTTCCCCTGACAGATCTGGCACCGTGGCAAGACAACGGCTATCGCCAGATGGATGTCGGCGAACTGACGTTGCCCGCAGCGATGGCTCTGTTGCGGCGGCGCGGCGTCCGCGGGGACGATGAAACACTATCGGCGCTCGTTACTGCCTACGGCGCTCACGCTCTGACGTTGGATCATCTCGGCAGTCTGATTGGTCAATTCCTTGATGGCGATCCCAATCGCGCTCCTGAAGCGCCGGCGCTATCGGCGAAATCGGGCGACCGACAAGCCCTACGGCTGGCGCGGCTACTGAGCGTCTATGAGAGACATCTGCCCGCAGCGGAGCTGACTCTGCTGTGCCGGCTCTGCATGCTGCGCCGCAGCGTGCGCGAGGAGCAGCTCATCGCGATGTTCCTCTGCTCTCCACCTATTCGCGCCCACGCCATCCGCGAGCTGATCGAGCAGATTGCACGCCGGATGCGCGCCGTGCGTATACCAGGAGTCCAGGAAGACAATCTACGATTCCTAATCGGCGGCATACTTGAACGTGCCCTCGCTACCGGACCTTTAGCGGGACCGGAGGATTCCTTCCAGATAGAAATACTGGTGATGGTGGTTCGTATGGCGGATGCGGTTGGAGGAAAGGCTTATATTGAGATCGAGGAACTGATCCGCCAATATGCTCGCGCTGAATCGGCCTACCCTACGGAGAAGAATCCTCTTCCCGCAGAGGACCGCTCGGTTCTCCGCTTTCTATACGGCCGGTATCGCAAGCTACGTGATCACCCCCTGCTGCCGTTCAAGGAAAAGAAAGAACTGTTCAAGGAAAAGAAAGAACTGCTGTCGGAGGCGTTCGCGTCCCTCGGCTGGGACAAGCAGCACGGCATCCCCGCAGATCTTGGTCCGGTGGATGTACTCAAGTTGCTCCGGAAAGTGGAATGCCGACTGCACTGGTTGGCGCTCAAGCACGAGACCCTTCGGAGGGTGCATGAGCTGTGTCGTCTCCATCGACAAAAATGGGTGCTGGCCGGGCCTCTCGCTTCTCTTGATGCCGCTGGGTTGCGCCAAGTGCTCGATGCTCTCGTAAGCCGGCATCTCGTGCTGCGCGAGTCCGATGGCTCGTTCACGGCGCATCCGGCGGTGCGCGATCACTTCGCTCGGTTGGGCAGCGACACGGAACGCGGGCGTCACCATGAACTTTTGCGGCAGCAATTGATGAGCCTCGTTCATCAACCGGGCATGAAGCATCCGCAGGACCGCGTCACGCTGGATCTGGTAGAAGAAGCGATTTATCACGCTCTCGAAGCGGGGCAGACCGCGGAAGCGTTCCGGTTGTATGAGGAAACGCTCGGCGGTCTGCGGCATCTGGGCTGGAAGCTCGGCGAAATGGTCCGTGGCCTGCGCATCCTTCGCGGCTTCAAACTCTGTCCGGATCGCTGGGCGCTGGGCTGGTTTCTGCGCGCGTTGGGCGAATTCGAGGAAGCCTATGCCCACAATGATTTGCCGTATTTCCGGGCGGATATCCGGCTGTTGCAGGGTCGGCTTCCGGAAGTGGCGTGCGAGGGCGAAAGCACGCGCACGGCGACGGCGGAGTTCCTCATGGGGCGCACCACGACACCACCGCCTTCCATACTGGGCTGCGCCGTGCCCCGAGCGCACACTTTGCTTTATCTGCATCGATTGACGCAAAGCCGTCAGATCGCCCATCTCGATCCGCTCTATCAGCAGATGGGATACGAAGGCGACCGGGCGCGCTGCCAGTTGCTTGCGGCCGAGGCGGCGCGGCGCCTGGCTGATTCGGCTTCCTGCCGCGATAACCTGCAGGCCGCCTCCGCCTGGATCTTGCATTCCGGTTCGGTGGAGCATTTATGCCTGTACCATTTGGTGAGAGCAAGAGCGGCTTGCGATACCGGCCAGCGCGAAGATGCCCAGCGAGCCGTCAACGAGGGATTGCTTCTTGCCCGCGTCCACGGGTTAGGACTATATCACATCGAGTTGTTGTGCCTTCAAGGCGAGATCAGTCTGGAGCGGGGCGATGCCCCCGCCGCCGAGCGACTGGCCCGCGAAGCGTTGTGGCGAGCCACGGCTAACGATTGTCGATTTGCTTGGGGCGAAGCCGGGGCACGCGACCTACTCACAAAGGCACTCATCGTGCAAAACCGTTTCCACGAGGCGCGAGAGGCTCAGGAAAAGACATTGCAACTCCGTCAACGCATCGGTGCCTCCCATCCGAACGTGGATCAATGATTTCTTTCAATTATCAATCATCAATTTGCAATCATCAATGGGTGAGCAGACGTGATTGCACGACGGCCAGCGCTTCGTCGATAGATTCCACCCCAATGACGAGCAAATCACCCGATTGTACGCCAGCCAAGGCCGACTCAATCGCGGCCAATTCGCCCTCTTTCTCGCTGATTTCAGGATGGCGTTTGCCTGCGTCGATGCCGCGACGAAGCGAGGGAGTAAGCTCGGCCTCCGTATGGTAGAGGATCACGCGATCGAAAGAATCACCGATGGTGCGCCCCATCGCTAACACGTCGGTATCACGGCGATCGCTGGTCGGCGCGAAGACGAGAGAGCGGCGGCGATGCGGAAAAGCATCCAGCGAATCGACTAAAGACGATAACGCCGATGGATTATGGGCGTAATCCACGATGACCGTCGCTTCGCCCGCTTGGAAGACGTTGAAACGCCCCGGCACTTGTGGCGCATCGCCACGAAACGAAGACAGTCCGGCCCGAACGTCGTCGAGCGGCACGTTCAGCGACCAGACGGCTGCACAAGCGGCCAAGACGTTCTCGACCTGAAACCCGATCTTGCCGCCATGAGTCAGCGGCACGCGCTCAAGCGGAGTCAACACCTCCTCACGCTGTCCCTCGGCAAGCACGATTTGACCGGCACGGACAAAAATCGCCCGCTCACCGCGAGCACGGTGAGCTGTCAGGACCGGATGCTCCCCGTTGGCGGCAAAGAAGATGACACGCCCTGGACAATGCCCGGCCATCTCCGCCACTAAAGGATCGGTCGCGTTCAGCACGGCTACGCCGTTGGCGGCGACATTTTCCACGACCGTACGTTTGACGCGAGCCAGATCCTCAACCGTTTCGACGCCGTGGGCATCGAGGTGATCGCCGTCGCCGATATTCGTAACAATCGCTACATCACAAAAGTCGAAGCCAAGACCTTGCCGGAGAATGCCGCCGCGCGCCGTCTCTAACACAGCAACGCGGACGTTCGGATTGAGCAGCACGGCGCGGGCGCTGCGCGGGCCGCTACAGTCGTTGCCGCGGATACGCCGACCATCGATGTAGATGCCATCCGTGCAGGTCATGGCGATGCCCGCTGGCGAGCGGGGTCGCGTCAGCGCCCCGAGTGCATGCGTCTCTCGGGGCGCTGACGCGACCCCGCTCGCCAGCAAATGCGCGATAAGCCGCGTCGTCGTCGTTTTGCCGTTAACTCCAGTGACGGCAATCAAGGGAATGCGGCCGTTTTGCCCCTCGGCAAAGAGCATGGAAACGATGGCTTCGCCGACCGCACGCGGTTGGCCGGCGGACGGTTCCAGGTGCATGCGCAGACCCGGTCCGGCATTGATCTCGACAACGGCGCCGCGCTGTTCCTCCAATGGCTTGCTGATGTCCACAGCCACGACATCGACACCGGCAATGTCCAAACCGACGGCGCGGGCGGCCTCGACGGCGCGGTCGGCGGTTTCTGGATGAATGCGATCCGTTACATCCGTTGCCGTGCCTCCCGTGCTGAGATTGCCGTTGCGGCGGATCAGTACGCGCTGACCCGCGGGCGGCACAGAATCGGGTGTGTGGCCCTGTTCGGACAAGACCGCAAGTGCGACTGCATCGAGCTTGATAAAGCTCAGCACCGTGGCATGGCCGTCGCTGCGGCGGGGGTCGCGGTTGACCTCGGCGACAAGATCCGTGATTGTCGAGCGGCCATCGCCAATGACATGAGCAGGCTCGCGCAGGGCGGCGGCCACGAGGCGGCCGCCGATAACCAGGAGACGATAATCGTCGCCGGGGATATACGACTCGACAAGAATGCTGGAGCCTTCTTCACTGGCCGCGTCGTAGGCGCGGACGACTTGCTCGCGGGTCAGCAGGTTGGTGGCCACGCCTCGGCCGTGATTGCCGTACTGCGGCTTAACAACGACCGGCAAGCCGA
>Ga0070738_10006509_pt1 | contig 12201 bp, 9 predicted proteins | sample Coa_R2_2_FD_66446 | JGI IMG/M metagenome (GOLD analysis project Ga0070738, IMG submission 66446) | Surface soil microbial communities from Centralia Pennsylvania, which are recovering from an underground coalmine fire - Coalmine... | ecosystem: Environmental > Terrestrial > Soil > Unclassified ... | reverse complement strand
CAAGAACCATGAAAAAAGGGCTGCCGTCATGCCGTCTGCCGACCCTTTGCTGGACCTGAACCTGCGCGAGCTGCGTGGCGTGCTCTACGAAGAGTTGGATCGCTTGCCGGAGCATTATCGCTCGGCTCTGGTGCTCTGCTATCTGGAGGAAAAAACCCAGGAGGAAGCAGCACGTCTGCTCGGCTGGACCAAAGCAACTGTGAACGGTCGCTTGCAGCGTGGCCGCGAGTTATTGCGGAAGCGGCTGCGTCAGCGCGGTCTGGCGCTCTCCGCATCGCTAGTGGCCTCCGCTCTTGGGCTGAGCGCCGCCTCCGCCGCGGTCCCAGCCAAGCTAACTGCTTCAACACTTCGGGCCGCCGCGAATTTGGTCGCGGGCAAGGGAACATTGGAAGGGGTGGCAGTTTCGGCGAATGTGGCAGCCCTTGTTGAAGGAGCAAACACGATGTTCGTCAACAAGACTAAGATTGCCACGATCTTTTTGCTCGCGTTGGGCCTCGGCATGGCGGGATTTGCCGCCGTGATGCAGGGCGTCCGCGCCGCCAACCCGCAACGGGAGCCGAGCGGCGCGAAGACAACAACGCCTGAGAATCCACCGGTGCTACCCAAAGCGATGAAACAGGAGTCCAAGGATTCTATAGAGATCAGCGGCCAGGTTCTTGATCCGGACGGCAAGCCGTTCACCGGGGCCAAACTCTACTTCGACTTTGGCCGCCTTGTTTCCAAGCGGAAACCTCTCGTCGTGCGAGCGACGAGCGGTGCCGACGGGTGCTTCCGCTTCACCGTCTCGAAGGCTGATAAGCACAGTGAGCCATCGAAACTACCGATTCTGGGAACAATCCTGGCCGTAGCGCAGGGCTACGGTACTACCTGGAGAAACATCAAAGAAGACGAACGCGGGCTGACACTCCGATTGGTGAAGGAGTCCACGCTGACGGGGAGAATACTGGATCAGGACGGCAAGCCCATCGCGGGGGCTCACGTCCATGTGCAATCCATCATGCGTTACCCCACGCCGGCCTTGGATCAACACCTGGACTGGGTTCGCAAAGGCGGAGTGGGAGAGGTTGATCACAGCGGGGTCAGCGGCTGGGATGGAGCCCCGCCGGGGCAAGCCGATACCTTGACCACAGGCGCCGACGGCCGGTTCCGCTTGACCGGCCTTGGACCGAACGACCTCGTTCACTTTAGCCTCGATGGGCCGGGGATTCATTACGAGGCCGAGCTAGAGGCTATTACTCGACCCGTGCAGCCCGTGGTTTGGCGCGATCGGATGCCGCCATACAAGTTGTATGGGGCGACCTTCGATCACCTGGCCCAGCCGTCGCGGGTCATCCGTGGGACGATCCGCGACAAGGCCACGGGAAAGCCCATAGGGGATGTACTCGTCAGCTCTTTCCAGACGACGCATAAGACGCGAACGGATCGGGAGGGACACTTTGAGTTGCTCGGCTCTGCGAAAGGAAAGAGCTACGAGTTGAGGATACTACCTCCTCCCAGCCAATCTCCGTACTTCGCCGCGCGCGTAGTGCTGGAGGATAGTCCCGGCCTCGATCCCTTGAACTGCGAGATCAGTCTTCAACAGGGGATTCTGTGCCGAGGACGGCTGATCGACAAGCAAACGGGCAAACCGATGGAAGGGGCTAGGGTGGATTACAATCCCCTGTTCCCTAGCCGCTATATCAACAAGCTGGGCTCACAGGTGGCTGACACCTGCTCTTCGACCATGACCGAGAAGGACGGTTCTTATCAGCTGGCTGTTTTGCCCGGTCCAGGTGCAATCGGCTTCGAAGCGAAGTGGACTGATGCTGATCGCTATATGCCGGCGACAGTGGACCCCAAGCAGTTGGCTGCCTTGTGGGGGGATAACCAGAGTCATGGTGACGAGCACGGTCTTTTCCGAGCAGCCGGTGGCAACAAGGTCGGGATCATGGGAGTGGGTAGTTACCACGTGCTGACCTTCCTCAATCCCGGCGAGAAGGATGAAATCGTGACACGGAATGTTGAAGCGGTTGCGGCAAGGGAATTGACGGGACGCGTAGTCGGACCTGATGGAAGGCCGGTCAAAGGCGTGCTGGTTTATGGGCTTCATGAGAACCCGTTCCAGGCAGAAACACTGGACAGCGATGCTTTCACAATCCGACGCCTCAACCCGCGCCGGACGCGCGCGGTCGTCTTCTACGAGAAGAGCCGACAGCTGGGTTGCTACAGGGAGATCCGTGGCGACGAAGCGAAATTGCTGATCTGTCGGTTGCAGCCATGCGGCTCCGCGACGGGTCGGCTGGTTGATGGCGACAGCCAACCCGTCGCGGACGTAGATATCGCGTTTTTCCGAGACAGACTCGTCGGACCCGGAGGCGTGGAGGTACGAACGGACAAGAAGGGACGATTCCGGGCAGACGGTCTGGTTCCTGGGCAGGTCTACTGGGGCAGGCCACTACGCGATCCTCAGCGTCTCTTGAATCTGTATTTCAAGGGATTCACCGTAAAGCCCGGGGAAGTGAAGGATCTGGGCGAGGCCAAGGTACAGAGAAACAACTGAGACTCAAGGTGCTAGTCATGTCAAACTCTTGGGATGCAAAAGGGGCCTGGTCTTTGTACCGGCCCCATGCCGAGGCTCCGTGGAACCTACGGCGCGTCGTTCATCTGCATCGCCGTGCGGGTTTCGCGGCGACGTGGAGCGAGCTGCAACGCGATCTCAAGGATGGGCCGGACGCCGCGATTAATCGTCTGCTCAAGGGCGAGTCGCGCCGCGAAGGAGTGCCGGACGATTTCGCGAGCATCGCCGACATGTTGGCAACACAGGCCGTCGAGTCGGCGGATGCGATGCGGTTGAAGGCGTGGTGGTTGTACCGCATGCTGTGGACGCCGGACCCACTCGCCGAGCGACTGACACTCGTGTGGCACAACCACTTCGCCACCAGCAACGCTAAAATCAGCGACCCGGCGATCATGCGCCGGCAGAATGAGATCTTTCGTAAGTACGGACGCGGGCCGTTTGGCGAGCTGTTGAAAGCCGTCGTCCACGACCCGGCCCTGCTGATCTGGCTCGATGCCCCGGCCAACCGCAAAGGCCGGCCCAACGAGAATCTGGCCCGCGAGCTAATGGAGCTGTTCACGCTCGGCATCGGCCATTATTCCGAGACCGACGTGAAAGAGGCGGCCCGCGGCCTAACCGGATGGAGAGTGAAGAACGGGGCTTTCCATGAGTGGCCGCCCGACCATGACGACGGCGAAAAGACGCTGCTCGGCCGCAAAGGGCATTGGAAGGGCGATGATGTGGTGGCGATGCTCCTGAAGCATCCGGCGACAGCGCGGCGGCTTGCCTGGCGAGTATGCGAGTGGCTGATGGGCGAGAACGCGGTGGACGATTCGGCTTTGGATGCGCTTGCCGCCGGCTTGCGCGAGCATGACCTCAATATCGGCTGGGCCGTCGAAACCGTGCTTCGTTCTCAGGCATTTTTCGCGGAGCGCAACCTCGGGAATCGTGTCCTCGGCCCGGTCGAGTATCTCATTGGTTTGGCGCGCGCCCTGGAGTGCTTCGATCCTCCGCCCAGTAGTCTCTTGCTGGCCGAGTGGTCCGCGCAAATGGGTCAGGATCTGTTCTATCCGCCCAACGTGGGCGGTTGGCCGGGCGGCCGCGACTGGCTCAGCAGCCAAGGCATCATCGCTCGCGCCAACTATGCCGCGACCCTGGTTGAGGGACGGCTTACCCGCTATCCCTCCTCCCCAAATTTCCTCGCCCAGGCTCGTCGTCACGGCCGCGGCCGCAGTCTTGATGATCTTCTGACGTTTTACATCGAGTTATTGACCGGCGCGCCGCCCGAACCGGCGTGGCGGAAACGACTGCGGGCGTCGCTGGGAGGGGAGGCGGGATTGAACGCGAACACGGTTCGCGCTGCCGTTGCCTTGATCTGTGCGTCTCCGCAAGTCCAATTGGCTTGAACTTGATCCACTAGCAAAGGAAAATATCATGTTTTCTCGACGCGACTTTCTGCGAGCCGGCTTGCATTCCTCGACGCTGGCCGCCCTGGCGCCAACAATCCCCGCTTTTCTCGCCGATAGTGCCCGCGCCGCTCCGGCGCAGCGCGATGGCCGCATCTTGATAGTGATCCAGCTCAGCGGAGGCAACGACGGCATCAATACTGTCGTACCCTTTGCCGATGAGGGCTATGCCAAATATCGGAACGCTCTTCGCCTCCCCAAGGACGACTTGCTCAAAATCAGCAACGAGTTTGGTCTTCATCCGTCGATGCGAGATGCGGCGAGGCTGCTGGAGGACGGCCGACTGGCGGTCGTCCACGGCGTGGGCTATCCCAATCCGTCGCGTTCGCATTTCAAATCGATGGCGATCTGGCAAAGTGCAAATGCCAAGTTGTCGCGCGGCGATGTTCCCGATGCCGAGAGCAAGGCCGTCCTGGGTTGGATCGGCCAAGCACTGGATGGCGGCCGCAAGCCCGCAGATGGCTCACCGGGCGCAGTGTATATCGGCACCGAGGCGCTTCCGGTTGCCTTGCGAGGCAGGCGCTCGGCAGCCTCGGTGATGAACAGGCTGGAGGACTCTATCCTCGCGCTGAAAGCAGATGCGAAGTCGACCCTTGCCGGTCTTGGGAGCGGTCAGGATTTGGCTGCCTTCGTGATGCGCAGCACACTCGATGCCTATTCTACTTCCGATCGGATGGCGGAAGTCATCCGTGCCCGAGACCGCGACGCGCGATACCCGGCGACGGGATTGGCAGGCCGGTTGAAAACCATCGCTCGGCTCATCAAAGGCGGCGTGGGTACTCGCATTTTCTATACTTCACAGAGCACTTATGATACTCATTATGTCCAACTGTCTCTTCATGCGGACCTGTTGGGCGAATTGTCTGGTGCCTTGCGAGCTTTCTTGGATGACCTGTCGGCGGCGAAATTGGCCGATCGTGTGCTGGTATTCTGCTTCAGCGAGTTCGGGCGGCGCGTTCAGGAAAATGGCTCGCAAGGGACCGATCACGGCACTGCCGGCCCCGTCTTTTTGGCCGGCCCCAAGGTCCAAGCAGGACTGCTGGGCGAAGCGCCAAAACTGCTGGATCTGAAAGATGGCGATCTCAAGATGACTGTGGATTTCCGCCGCGTCTATGCTTCGGTGTTGCGCGATTGGCTGAATCTGCCATCCCAAATCGCTCTGGGCGGTGACTTCGAGCCGTTCCCGCTGCTGCGCCGTTGAGCTTCCGGCGGGGCGAACCAGATGGGGAGTTCCGGACATGAGGGGATCGATACGGTATATCGCGCTATCGTTGGCCGCAGGGATCCTCTGCGGGAACGCCTGCCGTGCTGACCTACCCGGCTCCACTGGACTCGATCCTCTGTGGGGTGATCTTGGCTTGAGTGACCCCGTGAAAGTTCATGGCGCGCTTCAGGCGCTGGTGGCCCGGCCGAAGGAGGTGGTCCCGTTCCTCCGGCAGCAGCTTAGGCCGGTTCCTCGCCTCTGCCTTCGCCACATTCGGAGGCTGATTCTTGAACTGGATAGCGATGTGTTCGAGATAAGGGAAAGATCGTCACGGGAATTGGAAACGTTTGGCGAAGCGGTTGAACCCGAGCTGCGAAAGGCGCTTGAGGGAACACCCTCCCTGGAAAAGCGTCGCCGCATCCGCTTTCTTCTGGAGAAATACACCGTTGAACGCCTTCATCCTTCCCCCGACCGCTTGCGTCAATCTCGTGCAATCGAGGTGCTTGAGCAAATTGGCGACGCTCCATCTCGGCGCTTGTTGGAGCTATTGACCGAAGGCGAACCGGCGGCCCCGTTCACCATCGAAGCGCAGGCCGCATTGCAGCGACTGACCGCGTCTCCTTCTGCCATCCCTCGATGAAGGGCGAGATGCATCAAGCCGCCGTATCCGGTCCCGCCGGTGCCGGCGTGTGTTCCTGATAATACGTCCGGCACTCGCGTTCGCGGCCGCGCACCACGCGCTGGCCCCGCAGGTCGCCGCGCGTCTCGGTGACGACCGTTCGCTGACCCGAGTTGAAACCATCGTGGAAGGCGATCACAACCCAATCATGTGTTTTGCCGAGTCGATACGCCAAAGCAGTGTTGGAGAACAGAGCGCGGAAACGCCAGCCGTCGCGGTCGGCGACATACAACGGCAGCCACGGCTCGTGCTCCGGGTTGAAGCGGCGCGGCGCTAGCCGCGGCAGCAAGTCGCCCTCGGCCTGCCGGCGATATTCCTCATCGATGGCGAGGAGGGCGGCGACCGAGGGTTCTCCGTGGATCGGTTCGGGCAACCGGCTGCGGCGCAAGCGTCCGGCGAGGGCATCGATCAGACCGCGCAATCGCTTCGGCCCAACCCCGGCCTGAGCCAAGCGGCCATCATGCGCGGCGCGTTCCACTTCCTCCAGCGTCGTAATGCCGAGTTGTTCGTGTAGAGTGTGAGCCAGTTGCCGGCCGATACCGGGGAGACTGGTGAGCAATCGTTCGGGATCGACGTGGCCAGCATCCGGGCGCAGGGTGCGGAACTCGCCGGTGCGGATCAATCCTTCGATCGTGTAAGCCAAACTCGGACCGACGCCCGGCAATTCTTCCAGTCCCGACCGGCCCCTCTCGTCGAGCAATTCGGCCAACGGCCGCTCCTGCGCCAGCACCGTCGTCGCGGCCCGGCGGTACGCACGCACCCGATAGACGTTCGTGTCCTCTCCTTCCAGGTATGTTGCGTACTCATTCAGCTTGCGTGCAATGGCTGCGTTGTCCATGAGACCCTCTACTTGTTCTACCCCTTTCCTCATCGTTAATTATACGCATGTACAGTAAAAAGAAAAGTCCGGCGAGCGGGGTCGCGTCAGCGCCCCGAGTGATGATCTCGGGGCGCTGACGCGACCCCGCTCGCCAAAATCGAGAGCGCGATCCCGCTCGCCAAAATCGAGGGAATTCGTAACAAGGTAGATATGAGCATCACGACCATTGTTTTCGATTTCGGAAATGTGATAGGTTTCTTCAGTCACCGCAAGGCCGCGGAGCAGCTAGCCGCATACAGTCCGCTGTCGGTTGATGACATCTTGAATCGCTATCTCGATAACGACTTTGAGGATGATTTCGAGTCGGGCCGCATGAGCTTGGCGGAGTTTCGCTCCTTGGTGCGCCAGCGCTGCCGGGTGACTTGCAGCGATGAGCAACTCGATTTGGCAATTGCTGACATGTTCACACCTAACGACGACGTGTGCGCTCTCGTGCCCGCCTTGAAGCCGCGCTATCGCCTGGTGCTTTTGAGCAATACCAACGAGTTGCACGCGGTCCACTTCCGCCGCCAATTTGCCGATACCCTGGCCCACTTCGACGCGCTGGTGCTGTCGCATGAAGTGGGCATGCGCAAACCATGTGCGGACATCTACGCACATTGCCACACGATCGCAGGCTCATCGCCGCGCGAATGTCTATTTGTTGATGATCTGCCGGCCAACATTGAAGCGGCGCGGGCCTGCGGTTGGCAGGGCATCATCTACCACCGAGGAGTCGATCTGCGCCGCGAAATGCGGAAGCTGGGGATCGAGCTGCCTCCTCCTGACCATCCCCTCTCTCCTGTGGAGAAAGGGAAGAAGATATGAGAATGCGAGGTTGCCATGAATCCCATTGAGCAAAGCGATCCCGAAGTATGGCAGGCCATTGCCGGTGAGCGTCTGCGCCAACAGGCCGGGCTGGAGATGATCGCGTCGGAGAACTATACCAGTCCCGCCGTGTTGGCCGCCCAGGGATCGGTACTGACAAATAAATATGCCGAAGGCTATCCCGGCCGTCGCTACTATGGCGGCTGCGAGTTCGTCGATGTCGTCGAGCGCCTGGCCATTGACCGAGTTCTGAAACTCTTCGGTGCCGAGCATGCCAACGTACAGCCGCACTCCGGCGCCCAGGCGAACATGGCCGTGTATTTCGCCTGCCTCGAACCGGGCGACACCCTGCTGGCGATGAACCTGGCTCACGGCGGCCATCTGACGCACGGCATGCACCTGAACTTTTCCGGCAAGCTCTATCGCGTGGTCCATTATGGCGTTCGCAAGGACGATGAACGCATCGATTTCGATCAGGTCGCATCGTTGGCCCGCGAACACAAGCCCAAGCTGATCGTCGCCGGCGCCAGTGCCTATTCGCGCACCATCGATTTCCCGCGCTTCGCGGAGATTTGCGAAGAAACGGGTGCACTGTTCATGGTGGACATGGCCCATATCGCCGGTTTGGTGGCAGGCGATCAGCATCCCAGCCCGGTGCCGTGGGCACACTTCGTCACCTCGACGACGCACAAGACACTGCGCGGGCCACGCGCCGGCTTCGTGTTATGCAAGAAAGACTGGGCGGCGAAGCTGAATCAAGCTGTCTTCCCCGGCATGCAGGGCGGACCGTTGATGCACGTCATTGCCGCCAAAGCCATCGCTTTCGGCGAGGCGCTGCAGCCCTCCTTCCGCGCCTATGCCGCCCAGACCATAGCTAACGCCCGCACCTTGGCGCATGAGCTGACCGAGCGTCAGTTCCGCCTCGTCTCCGGCGGCACGGACAATCATCTGCTGCTGGTGGATGTGACCTCGCGCGGACTGACAGGCAAAGTGGCCGAGAAGGCGCTCGACGCGGCCGGCATTACCATCAACCGCAACGGCATCCCGTTCGATACGCGCCCGCCGCTCGATCCGTCCGGCATCCGCATCGGCACTCCGGCGTTGACGACGCGCGGCATGCGCGAGCCGGAGATGCGCCAAATCGCGGCGTGGATCGGCGACGTGCTTGCCAACCCCGACGATAAGGCGGTACAAACGCGCATTCGCGAGCAGGTGCAGGAACTGTGCCAGCAGTTCCCGGCACCGGCCAATATCGATTAGTCTCGATTGTCCTCACCTGCTGGAGTCCATGATGACGTGTTGCACGCCGGACAGTCGGCGGACGGTCTGAGCGAACGTCATGGCATCCTCGGTCGCTGTTTCGCCAGGCTGAATGTACACCGTCGTCCCCGACACCCGCGCGCGAATTTGTTGGTAACGTGCATCGCTCCGGCGTAGCTGCTCGATGGCCGCGGCGATGGCGATGCTCGGCGACACCGGACGCGGGTTGGCCGTCAGGCGTGCTGCTTCCGGCGCAGTCGCGGCAGGAGCGGCCATCTCCGGAGCCAACAACGTGATTTGCCGGCCGGCTCCGCTGGGGGCGGCTTGAGCGGTTGAAGGCGAGAGAGGGGACGCGGCGCGCGTCTGCGTTGGCCCATCGTCCTGGATACGAATGGACATGCGTTTGCGGCCTCGAGCCGAACTGGATACGTACAGATCCTTGTCGGTAACGGTTAGAACGCCATCAACCTGCTGCACAATCTGAATCGCTCGCTGTCTCAATTCCGCCGTCGGCACTGGACCGGATAGCTTCGCGGCTCCGCCGCCGATGTGAACACCCAGATTCAACGGTCCTAGCTGAGCATCCTGTCGCAAAGTCCGACGGACCCTCGCTTCGATTTCGACATCCGCCGCGGGACCGTTCGAGAGGGATGTGAAAGGTTTCTCCGCCGCCCCCAGCGAAGGCCGGAAAACGAGCAAGGCCAGAGTGAAGAACACGAGGACGCAGACAGCCCGGACATCCACCGATGCCGGATTGTCTGTACTCATGTTCCAACCTGTATGTGTCATGGCCGTCCCGAAGACATGCCAAGGGCGTCCCCGACGGACACCCTAAGATACCTTCATTGTGAGGGGTTCACGAGCCGAAAGAAATGCTGCCTTGAATCTTTTTTCGATTTTGGGGCGAAAAAAAGTGCATAAGAGACGAAGTTATCGCTTGCGCCAGATCGCCATAATATCACCACGGAAAAGACGGAAAAGACGGAAAAAAGACAAAAAGCGAATCCTCTCTCAATCTTGAACCTGTCGCTTTTGTCTCTTTTCCGCCTTTTCCGTGGTGATCGGGAATTGAGAGAGTCAGATCCGCCAGGTATGCCATGCTGTCGCCACGGCGATAAGGGGCCAGGCGGCGACGGGGACAAGCATCCACAGGGGACGCGCCAGACCGAGACGAACGCCGGCCAACCAGACGGTCAACGGGATCCACACGAATACGCGCGTGTAGCTCCAGGCATCCTCGTAGGATGCCATGCCGGTCAGTACTGCCAGCGCCACGCCGCCAAGTGCCACCAGCGACACAACGCGATCCGGCGTCCGGAAGGCGAGGTAGACCGCCAAGCCGCAGTGGAGCGTCAACAAGAGCATGCGGCAGAAGTGCAGTCCTGCTGAAACGCGCGAGCCGGAGAAACCGAGGTTCGTCCAGCGAAACCACATGCCCTTAAATGGCACGCCGAAGAAGTAATCGCTGCGCGGCAACACCGGCCATTCGCCGTAGCCCGCGTGCAACAGAACAATCCATCCACCCCACAGCGCCAGAACTCCGGTCAAGGCGGCGATGGTGCGGTATCGCCCCATCCACAAAGCAGCGGCGAACACGACGAGCACCACGGCCACGTTCTGTTCCCGGCTGAACAGCGCTGCCGTCGACCAAAGAGCGATGTGATACCACCTGCCGCCCAACAACCAACTCGCCAACAGACCACAGACGGTGAATGTCGCTAACGGATCCGTGAGGTCGCGCAAGAGCGGCATGCCATCGTTAACCGCCAACGGCAGCACAAAGCCCCACCAAATATTAACGCCGAAGTACTGGGCCAGACGCACGCCCAGCCAAGCCAGGCCGGCGATGGCCGCGAGATTGATGAGCGGCAGTGCCCAGAACAAGAGATGCGGCTCGCCGCCGCCCGAAAGGATCCAGGCCAGGGCCGGATAGAGCAAGCGAACATGGCGATACGCCGGCACATCGAGGATCGCCGGCTGACACACCCACGGATTGCGAGCAATGGCATAGTAGAATTGGCCGTCGAATCCCCCTGGGGAAAAGCCAACACGCACGGCCTCGTAGGGAGGCGTGCCGGCTTGCTTTTGCCCGACGCAAACCAGGGCCGACAGATCACCATGGAACGCCGCCAGGTACACACCGAGCAGTGCCAGATGGAGAGCAACTGCGGCCAGGATGGGGAGAAAGGATCGAGACATAACATCTCCCTGTCCGCGATCGGATACGCGGCGGAGCTAATGTGCGGATTGAGACGATGAGTGCTGCCGCGCCGAGATCAGAGCTGTCTTATCGATAAAAGCGCGCAGTTTGCCAAATCGTGCCCCACTTGCAGGGACCCGTAAGCCGTCACGAGATCGTATGAAATGAATCGTCGAGCCGACGAAGCAAACTTGAAATTCATTGTCTGGCGGCAGGAGTACAGCGGTTCGCGCGGGGGGGCGCGATCGCGTGCGGCCTGGCTTTCGCCAGGCCGCACGCGCGGAAGGGGGGAAGTACAGTTACTACTTCGCGGGTAGAATCTTCGGCACTTCTTTGACGATGGCGTCGATGTCCTGGTCCTTCAACTCGCCTTTCTTGAAAGCGTGGTTGGTCTTGACGATGTGCTTGGTGTAAAGAACAACCGTGACATCGGCGTCTTTGCTGATCTTGTACTCTTGCGGTCCAGCCGGGTTGTCGATGCTGAGAACGATGTGTTCGAGCTTCTGCTTATCGGCCAACTCCTTCAGCTCCTTGTCCAACCCCTCCTTGTCGCAGAGGAACACGACGTAGCTGCCCATTTTGCACTCGCTGTTCTTGGCGGTGCAGTCGTCGAGCTTTTTGATGAGCTTCGTCACTTCCGGCGTGACTTCACGGGCAAAGACCACGGCCACGGGATTGGCGCCGTTCTGACAATACAGGCAGTTCTTCTTGCCCGCTGCGCTGCCGGTGACGTTGTAGGGATGGAAGGGCCCCGGAACGTCCTCGTTCGCCTGCGGTCCTGACCTGAGCGTCTCGGCCGCGAACACAGCGCTAACCAGAAGGGCTCCGGCCAGGCTCATGCCAACGATTCGGTGCATCTTCATACGTTCTTTCCTCCTCGGGCGAATGACAAACAGTCCGCGCGTACAACCTCCATTACGGATGGCTTAACGCGCCCATTCACGCTACCCGGCAAACTAGACGCCCAGTTGTACCGGGCTATTCAAACGCCTTACTTCACCCCACTTTTTTCCAATTGTTTGAAGTAGGCTTCGATGGCATCGCGATACTTGGCGGGCATACCGCGCGTCAGATCGGTCATGGCCTTGGCCCGCTCGCGCTCAGGGAGTTTGCCCCACACGTCGGCGTACTCCTTGAACTTTTTCATGTCGATTTCGCCCTTGGCAACG
>Ga0070738_10006508_pt1 | contig 12202 bp, 8 predicted proteins | sample Coa_R2_2_FD_66446 | JGI IMG/M metagenome (GOLD analysis project Ga0070738, IMG submission 66446) | Surface soil microbial communities from Centralia Pennsylvania, which are recovering from an underground coalmine fire - Coalmine... | ecosystem: Environmental > Terrestrial > Soil > Unclassified ... | reverse complement strand
TTATCTCCGAGTATATCGAGAAGGATGGTTCCTCAGTCTCTTTCCCATCCACCGAGGAGCTGCAAGCGGGGTCTATGGGTTCGGCCCGCATCCAGATTGGGCTGGGCTCTTGTTGCATGGCAAAAGGGAGCGACCGGCTTTTTCATGCTTTGAAAACCAGTGTCGCCGAGAGCGGCGCCGATGTTTCAGTGAAGCGAGTTGGGTGCGTCGGAATGTGCCACCGAACACCGATGCTCGAGGTTGTAACTCCGGGCAAGCCCAATGCCGTTTACGCAGGCCTCTCTGAAACACAAGCCGAAAGCCTGGTTCTGCGTCATTTCCGGCCGCGAAACATCGTCCGCAGGATGTCGCGGGCCTGGGCGCGCGCGATGGACAAGCTTCTGTTGGATCAACCTGCCGATCCGGTTGCCAGCGCGCAGCTCAATTCGAGCGAACCCGAGGTCAGCGCTTTTCTCAAGCGACAGGTCCACATAGCGACGGAACATTTTGGCGAAATCGATCCTTTGGATTTGGATGAATATGTTTCGCGCGGCGGCTTGCTGGCGCTGGCCCGCTGCCTTGGGGTCGAGTTGTCCGGCGGCATGTGGGCCCAAGGTTTAGACGGCGGCGCCGAGGCCCAACCTGGAGAGGGTTCGGGCCGATATTTGCCGGAAGAGATCATTGGGATTATTGAGAGCTCGGGGTTGCGGGGAAGGGGAGGCGCCGGATTTGGGACTGCGGCCAAGTGGCGGTTGGCCCGCGCGCAACCCGGCGAGGTTAAGTATGTCATTTGCAATGGCGATGAAGGCGACCCCGGGGCTTTCATGGACCGAATGCTCCTGGAATCGTTCCCATACCGAATTATCGAAGGAATGGCGATTGCAGCCGTCGCTGTGGGCGCCCACGAAGGCATCTTTTACATCCGCCACGAATACCCGCTGGCGGTCAAGAGAATCCGGGCAGCGCTCAAGCTGTGCCAGCAGCGGGGTTGGCTTGGTGAACGGCTGCTCGGAGCGCCGTATCGCCTCGATGTGACCATCAAAGAAGGCGCAGGCGCTTTCGTTTGCGGTGAAGAAACGGCTCTGATTGCGTCCGTCGAAGGCAAGCGTGGCATGCCGCGGCTGAGGCCGCCGTTTCCGGCACAGGAAGGACTTTGGGGGCGGCCCACAGTTATCAATAATGTCGAGACACTGGCGATGGTTCCATGGATTGTTCGGCACGGTCCAAAGGCGTTTGCGGCTCACGGCACCAGCACCAGCAAAGGCACAAAGGTGTTCGCGCTTGCCGGCAACATCCAGCGGGGAGGTCTCATTGAGATCCCCATGGGCACGACCATTCGCGAAATTGTGGACGAGATTGGCGGGGGCGTCCGGCCGGGACGCCGGTTTAAAGCGGTGCAGATTGGCGGCCCCTCGGGCGGTTGCGTTCCAGCGCGACTTGCCGATACCGCGGTGGATTTCGAATCGCTGAGGCAGGTCGGGGCAATCATGGGCTCCGGCGGGCTGGTGGTATTGGATGATTCGGCCTGCATGGTCGACATAGCCCGTTATTTTCTGCGATTCACCCAGGATCAATCCTGCGGCAAGTGCACCTTTTGCAGAATCGGGACCCGGAGGATGCTCGATATCCTGGATCGGTTGTGCGCGGGAAAGGGCCAGCGAGCCGACCTGGCGCAACTTGAGTTCCTGGCCGGGCAGGTTGGCGCCGGGAGTTTGTGCGGGTTGGGCAAAACCGCTCCCAACCCGGTTCTCTCGACATTGCGTTACTTTCGCGAGGAATACGAGGCGCACATTGACGGGCGTTGCCCGGCAGGCAAATGCGCCGCCCTTATCCAATACCGCGTGCTCGATCATTGCACCGGGTGCACCATTTGCGCGCAGCGATGCCCGGTCGATGCGATCGCAATGACCCCCTACGTAAAGCACTCGATTAACCTGGAATTATGCACGCGATGTGACACCTGCCGGCAGGCCTGCCCGCATAACGCCATCGAGGTGAAATGAACAAAAACCCGCAACCTGCGAAAGTGGCGGACGCCGCTCCGGCCGCTGTGGCGGTTACGATTGACGGCAGACGCCTGGAAGTTCCCCCGGGTCAAACGGTACTCTCGGCGGCCAGGGCGCTGGGCATCGATATTCCGGCCCTCTGCTATTTGGAACAGTGTGGCCCTCTTAACTCGTGCCTGGTCTGTGTTGTTAAAATCAACGGGAAGCTCGTGCCGTCTTGCGGCACAAAGGTCGAACCCGGCATGGTCGTCGAGAGCGAGACCGAAGAGGTCCACGCAGCGCGCCGGACGGCCCTGGAGTTGTTGTTCAGCGACCATGTCGGCGATTGCCTTTCGCCGTGCCACCGGCTTTGTCCGCTTGGCTTGAATATACCAGTGATGATCCGCCAAATCGAGGGAGACCGTCTGTCCGACGCGGTTACGTCCGTGAGAACAACTCTTCCCCTGGGAGGCGTTTTGGGGCGCTTGTGTCATCATCCGTGCGAGCAAGGTTGCCGGCGCGGCAATTGGGACGACCCCGCAGCCATTCGCGACCTGGAACGGTTCGTTACGGATTGGGAAAGAACCTCAGGTGGTTCCGGACCAATCGAGATCGCCGACCGGGTGGATGGGAACCCAACCGGGAAGGCGGTGGCGATCATTGGGTCCGGCCCGACCGGGTTATCGGCCGCTTATTACCTCGCTCGGACCGGGCACGCAGTCACTGTGGTGGACCGACACGGAGAACCGGGTGGCTCACTCCGTGACGTTCCGGAAAGCCAACTGCCCGCAGCTGTGCTTGCCTGGGAACTTGCGCTGCTGCGACGCGCCGGTGTCGAGTTCAAGCTCGGCGTCGAGTTGGGAGATCACGTCACGGTCGACGGATTGGCTCGCGGGTTTGACTCGATATTGATCGCTACGGGCAACCTCAGCGCGGTAGAAGCGCAGCGGATTGGATTGCAAACGACACTCAGCGGGCTCAAAGCCGATCCAAACACTTGCCAAACGCCCATCGAAAAGGTGTTCGCCGCCGGTGCGGCGGTCAAACCCGTAAAACAGCTTGTGCGCGCCATGGCCGAAGGCCGGGCCGCTGCAGAATGCATCCACAGGTTCCTTTCGGGTCAGGCAGTCCGCCGCCGCGAAAAAGTGTTTTCCAGCGTCATGGGCCGCCTGGATGTCGGCGAGCTTCGAAAATTCCTGGCCGAGTCGAATATGGCCGGGTGCGTCACTCCATGCGATCGATGCGCCGGGTTTAACTCGAAGGAGGCCGCTTCCGAGGCGGGCAGGTGCCTGCATTGTGACTGCCGTTCCTCAGGCAACTGTCTCCTGCAGCACTACGCACAGGTCTATGGGGCAGACGCAAGCCGCTACCGTTCGGAACGAAAGCCGTTCGAGCAAATGATTCAACCCGGTGGCGTTGTGTTTGAGCCGGGCAAGTGCATCCTGTGCGGGATTTGTGTGAAACTGGCTGAAATGGCCAAGGAACCTCTGGGGTTGACCTTCATCGGGCGGGGGTTCGATGTAAAAATCGGGGCGCCCTTTGATGCCTCGGTCGAGCAAGGGCTGCAGAAAGTTGCTGAAGAATGCATTAAGCATTGTCCGACGGGCGCGTTAGAGTGGAAAGGAGCTTAGCTGGGCGAGGCGTTGGGGCCGGGTCGACTGGGCTTCCGTGCTCGGTATATTCTCGAATCAGAACAACTCAGCCCCGATTTCAGTGGGTGAAAAAAATGTAAAATTCATTCATGATTGTCTTGAAGAGCCGTTTTCATTCGTCTTAGTAGCTGAAAACACAAAATCGATATGCCAAACCAAACCAACAGTGTGCGCTTGCACCGAGTGCTGCGTTCCGCACCCGAAAAAATCTACCGAGCGTTTCTTGATCCCGATGCCCTGACGAAATGGCTTCCACCGAATGGCTTTACCGCCCATGTCACTCAACTGGACGCGAAAGTTGGAGGCGCTTACAGGATCTCATTTACAAATTTTGGGACCGGAAAAAGTCATTCATTCGGCGGCACGTACCTCGAGCTCAAGCCCAATGAACTTATTCGTTACACCGACCAATTTGATTCCTCTAACCTCCCAGGCGAAATGAAGACCACAATTACTTTGAAGCCGGTATTCTGCGGCACCGAGTTAACCGTCGTACAAGAAGGAATTCCGGCCGTAATTCCCGCTGAAGAGTGCTACCTGGGCTGGCAGGAATCGTTGATCTTGCTTGGGAAGCTCGTTGAAGCGGACATCCCGGACCAAATGTAACAAGCTGTGCAGAGGAGCATTCTTCCAAACGGCCTTTGTCAGCAACTCGCCAGGAGCCGCTGAATGCTCTCCTGCAGTTCGGTTGCTTTCGAATAGTCCATCGGTTTGACCAAAATAGCGGTGGCGCCGACGCGCTGAGCATCGCTGCATTTGTCCATACCTTGAGTGGAAGTCAGCAACACGACGCAAAGCTTTTCGAATTGCGGTTGCTCGCGAATCCACTTGAGCACGTCGCAGCCATCCATTCCCGGCATTTTAAGGTCTAACAACACCAGCACCGGCACTGGGTACAAGCGCCGGTCATCAAACGGTCCCTGGCAGGTCAGGTAATCGATGCATTCCCGCCCGCTTTTGACAATTTGAACGGGCGCCTTGATGCCCCAGCGGGCAAGCGCTCTCTGCAGCAGGAAAACGTCGTTGGGATCGTCATCCACTACCAGCACGGGTCTTGATGTTGTTTCTGAATCGAGCAAAGCGGCAAAATTTACTCGGCGAATGTCGATGCGCAAATCGGTACTGCACCCCATCAAGCGAGCACTTGCCCTATTGGCTGTCGGAAGCTTCCGCACTCAATCCGGGGATGGCCTTGAAATCGGGGTCAACAATTCTCGCGCAGGCTCCCCAACCTCCGCCTCCCTGAGTGATCTTTAGAAGAAGTTCATTTCGACCTTTCCTGAGTGAAACAGGTGCAATGTCCTGGTCAGGTATTTCGCCGCGATCCACGTTGTTGCTGTGAATCACTTTTCCATTGAGCCAGGCTTTTACACCATCATCGCTGCCTATAAGCAACAACGCGTTTTGATCGTCCGGGGCAATAATGGTTGTTTTGAGGTAGGCAGCGCAATTGTCCTGGCCGGGGAATACCGCCGCGAGATTTACATGGTCGGATGCAGGAACGGTTTTCCAGGCGGGAGTCGAACCGGGTTGTTCCGGGGCAAAAGGAACATCGAACAGGGCGGTCGCGCCAACCAGGCCCGCCCGGCTGAAAGGTCCGCAAACCAGCCAGTCGCGGATAAAAGGCGCGGTGAGATCGGGTTTTCGCCGCAATGCCCATGCGCGGCTGACGATGGCGTTGTCATGAACACTGGCGAGCAATTTGGAGGCACCCAGCGCAGCGATATCAGGGTGCGTTGCGGCTAATTTCTCGGCGATGCTGACGCCCGCCAAAGCAGCTTCTTTCGCCAGATAGGGCTCCCCGAGTTCATTAAGAGCAATGTCGAGCGCTTCAGGTGTGGCGACTTGTTCAAGTTGAGCAAGGACTTGTTTTTTCTCCTCAACGCGTTTGGCTTGGGACATTGCCTCACGCAGGAGGACCATTCGTTTTGCGGGATCCGTTTCCAGTGCCGCCACCTGGATTGAACCTCGCAGCGCCAGCGTCTGCATGGTTGCGTCTGGATTGGATCTGGCAACTCCCAACAATGCTTCAGCAGGAGCCGAATTCGGCCATTGCGAAAGCACGCGCACGCCTTGTTTTGCGAGTTCCGCGTCCGAACTGCTGACGGCCTCCTGGGCGGTTGACAAGGCGTCCGTGGTGCCAAGCACCGAAAGCAGCGGCAAAAGCTCACGGCGTTGGGCAGCCGGCAAACCCGTCAGGACGGGTACCAACTTTCGGCTCAGGGCATCTTTGTCGGGGACAGCATCGCACACTGCAAAGAGAGTCGAAAGAATGGGCTCGCGGTCCGCGTCCGTGTCGGCTTTAGACGCCATTTCAAGCAGAGGGCGGGCAGAGTCCGGCGAGCCTACCGCGGCCAGGCCCTGGAGCGCTGCCTGGCGCACTTTGGGATCCTTCGAACTTGCATTCTTCACCAGTAACGGCGTGGCGCTGTTGTCGCCTCGTTCGCCCAGCGCGCGCAGCAACTCGGCTTTTTCTGCCGGTGCCACACGTTCGGTCTGCTCCAGCAAAGCCTGGTTCGCGGCAGGCCCGCGAAGGCGCGCGAGACTCTCCCGTGCGGCGTCGCGCTCAACCGCGTCCGGGCCGGCTGCAGCCTTTGCGATTTCAGCAACGGAGGAGACGACGTTCAATTCCCCGAGCGCTCGCAATGCCGCGATTCGGAGCCGCGCGTCCTGGCTGTGACTTCCGGTTCTCGCAAAGGATGCGGCGTTTTTCGGGTTGAATTTAACTTCCGCATCGAGAATCGCCAGTTGGGCATCCGGTCCCACGGAATTCCACTCGCCAGCGCAAGCCTGCAATGATCTGGGGTCGGCTGATTCGCGAATCAGGGTCAGAGCCACTCTCCCGATTTCGCGATCGGTTCCCTTGAGAGCTTGAACAATCATTCGGGGGCGATGTGCCGAATCGGCAAGCGCGAGGCCTCGCCACGCTGCGGCACGAATCTGCGGGCTGTATCCTGAATCAACGAGTTCCTTGTAAATTGCTGTTGCTCGTCCGGAATCGCTGCCCCCGGCGAGTCTGTCGGCGCACTTGAGCAGGCTTTCGATGATCGCGGTTTGAACCACGCCAGCGGCACGGTTCCTGGCCGCCGACAGAGCAGCGACCGCTTCCGTGCCGCCAATTCTTCCAAGGGCGATTGCGGCGGAGCAAGCGACGTTACTGTCCGAATCGTTTAACAGTTTTGCCAGGAGCGGTGTCGATTGAGCCTTGCCGCGCCAGCCGATCGATTCGATTACGCCGGATTTCAACAGGCCTGAAGTATTGTTCAATGCTTCGGCCAATGCGGCATCCGCCTCCGCCGCCGGGAGCACCTCGAGGACGTAGCGCGCGGCCTGGGACAAGCCATCCTGCGTTAGCAATTGAGCCAACGCCGGCACGGCCTTTGCCGTTCCGATTGCCCGCAACCTCTGGCACGCTGCCCATTTCTGCTGGGCCGTTGCGCTGGATTGCAGCTTTGCGATGCAGTCTTGTTCTTCATCCGCCAGAAGACGTCCGGGGAGGGAGGCAAATGCGATTAGCGCCAGGATTGGAATGAGGAGAGTCGCTTTCATGGGCAGAAATATTTGGTGGTTCAGGTTCCTCAGACTCTCCAAGGCGCCCGCGGCGCGTACGAACAGAGCCGGTTGGCTTCCGGGTCATTCACGAACTCGCTCTTGACGGGGTCCCACTTAACGGCGCGTTGGAGGGCAAGGGCGATACCTCCCACCAGGAGCGCGTTGATCGTGTAAACCGCTGTTTCGGGTTCACAAATGGTCGGCCGTCGCGTTCTAATGCAGTCCAGGAAATTCCCGGAATGGCTATCGGCGTGATAGACCCGGGTGTCATCGGGCCGCAACGGTTGTTTCAGGATGCGGGCCGGGTAGGAGGCGATGTTCCCTCGATCGACAGCGATCCTGCCTTCGGTGCCCACGAAGCAAGCCCCGCCATCAGGCCCGATGCGCTCGCCTGGATAACCCTGGGAATGGACGATGACACCATTGCTATAACGGTAGTGGACCTGCCCATTCTCATAATGTGCTTCAAGGGGAGCCTTCACGTCAGGGTTCACCGTCCATTGGATGATGTCATAATGATGGGGACCCCAATTAACGTCGCCGACGAATAGGCCTGGGATTGTTTGATGGACTTCGCCCGCATACGGCCTGTAAGGCAAAGGTCCCAGCCACATGTCCCAATCCAATCCATTTGGAGTTGGCATTTCCCGCTCGGAGATCCATTCCGAAGGATAAAGAGCGCCAGGCGGGCAGTAAGCGTAAACTTCCTTGAGTTGCCCGATGCGTCCGTTGCGGATCAATTCGCAAGCTATCCGGAATTTACCGCCGTACTCGGATCGTTGTTGAGTGCCGGCCTGGTAAATACGGCCGTATCGCTTGCTCGTTTCGATGATGGCGCGGCCTTCGCGCAGGGTGATGGCCACGGGCTTTTCGCAGTAAACATCTTTCCCGGCGCGCATGGCCATCGTTGCCATGATTGGAGCCCAATGATACGGCACGGCAATCAGCACGGCATCGATATCGGGACGGGCCAGGACCTCGCGAAAGTCATTATAATCCTTTACCCCGGTGTAGTTGGCCTGGCCCAATTCCCGGGCGTACATTTCATTACAGCGTTGGCGCGCGCTTTCGCGATGTGGCTGGTTGACATCGCAAACGGCGAGCACTTGAATGTCTTTGCGCGCGACGTAACCGCCCGGCACATAGGTCCACGCCCCGCCCAACAAATGACCTGTGCCCTGTCCGCCCAAACCGATGAAACCCATGTTGATTCGCTCACTGGGCGGAACTGAGCCGCCCAGGCCCAGGGCGGAGCCCGGCACGAGCAGCGGCGCGGCAACGCCCGCGGTGGCGGCCGCGGCTGCTTTGAGAAAGTTGCGACGAGAAATCGCCTTTTCACTTCGAGGGTTGAATCGCATGGTTCGTTTATAGCGCGTTGCCCCGCAGAGCTAAAGCCCCGAGTCGATGTCACTTCGGGTGCAAGCCCAGACGGCGTTTTCTAGGCGCAGCCGCTTAAAAGTCAAAACACCTGCGGACTTGCCAGAAAATTGGCATTCGCGCATACCTCTGGGATGGCGCTCATCCTGGTGGTTATATTGGTGGCACTCACTTTTGAATTCATCAATGGGTTCCACGACACTGCCAACTCAATCGCCACGGTTGTCTCGACGAAAGTTTTGACGCCGCGTCAGGCTATCCTGCTTGCCGCGTCCACCAACTTGATTGGCGCGCTTTGGGGAACGGCGGTCGCCAAAACAATCTCCTCCGGCCTGATTGACGCTGAGCGGGTTTCGATCACTTCAGGTGTGATCATTTGCGCACTCCTCGGGGCAATTTTCTGGAACCTCATTACCTGGTGGGCAGGCCTGCCATCGAGCTCCAGCCACGCGCTCATTGGCGGTCTTTGCGGGTCCGCCCTGGCCGCCTCTCACCACGATTGGAAGGTCATTGTTTGGGCTCAGCCTAGCTCAAAGCATTGGTGGCTCGGAAAGGGACTGCTATGGAAAGTGCTGGTGCCAATGGTCACCTCTCCCATTGCCGGCCTCATCCTCGGGTTCATCGTCATGGGGCTTTTGTATGTTGTTTTCCAAAACGCGCGTCCGCTCAGGGTGAATCGGTTTTTCGGCGTTGCGCAGATGTTCAGCGCGGGAGCGATGGGGCTCATGCACGGGACGAATGATGCTCAGAAAACAATGGGCATAATCGCCCTGACTCTTCTGGGCGCAACCAAAGTCGGTCAGCTCAGCGATTTGCCCGCCTGGCTCTCTTTTCTTTATACGCCCGAACCCAAGGTTCACCAGGACTTTGAAATTGCGCTTTGGATTAAGGTAACCTGCGCGTTGACGATGGCCGCTGGTACTGCAGTGGGAGGCTGGCGTATCATCCGGACCTTGGGCCATCGCATGGTGAAGTTGCATCCGATCAACGGGTTCGCCGCCGAGACCAGTTCCGCGGCCGTGATTGCTGTGGCCACGCAACTTGGAATTCCAGTGTCTACCACCCATAACATCTCGGCCGCCATCATGGGAGTTGGCGCCGCCAAGCGCCTGAACGCAATTCGCTGGTCGGTTGTGGAACGAATCCTTTGGGCCTGGGTTTTTACGATCCCTGTCAGCGCAACCGCTGGCTACCTGTTGCAGCGAGGCTCTAACCTGTTCAAGCACTGACCTCAAAATGTGTAGGGCCCATCATTTTTTCGCTAACAAAGTGGTGATCCTTGGAAAGGGAGCCACGTCATTGCTTTTCGAGATATTCCTGGCTTTAACCGCCCTGGTTTGCGGTCACAACGCGCTCGGCGCCGAATCCCCCTCAGCTGTGCCCGGCAAGCCCGCCGAACCGAAATTCTCCATACCCGGTGGGCTGTATACGAATTCAGTGACCGTGGAGCTATCAGCTAGGAACCCCTCAGAAATCGTGCGTTACACCACCGACGGGTCGGAGCCGACGGATTCCTCGACGCAATATTCCGGGCCCATCCAGATCTCGGAACCGACTCTGTTGAGGGCAAAAGTATTCGGTCCCAATTCTCTGAGCGGCGACAGTGTTATGGAATCGTACACGTTCGCCGATCCTGGTCTCGCGAGTTTCAGTTCGAATTTGCCGCTCATTATTCTGAACACCTTTGGCGAGCGCGTGCCGTATGGGCAAAAAATTCCCGTGGCCGCTCGTTTTGTGGAAGCCGGGACAGGGCGCAGCAGGGTGCTGGGACCGCCAGATTTCGAAGGAATCGGCGAGATCAATGTCAGGGGACATACCTCGTTGCGATATCCAAAGCACTCCTATCATTTTCAAACCAGGAAGGGAGCGCGCGGATCGCAAAAGGTCTCAATCTTGGGTTTTCCAAAGGAATCGGATTGGGTGCTCTACGCGCCATACCCGGACAAAACTTTGATCCGCGACGTGCTTGGGTACGAGCTTAGCAATCAAATCGGCAGGTACGCCGCGCGAACGAGGTTGGTCGAGGTTTTCCTGAACCAATCACGCGGTAAATTATCGCAGCGCCATTACCTGGGCGTTTATGTGTTTGAAGAAAAAATCAAGCGCGGCAAAAACCGCGTGGATGTCCAAAAACTGACGCCGCAAGACAACTCCGAACCAAATATTTCCGGCGGATATATTCTCAAAAAGGATCACTTCGACATGGTGGACAATCCTGACGAAAGCATTCCGATCCTCGGTGGTTCCGGGCGCAGAAAAGAGTCATCGTTCCGCTCGAGTCATGGCACCACCTTGTATTACGTTGAACCCAAAGGCGACGAAATCACCAGCGAGCAACAGGCCTGGGTGCGAGATTATATCAACAAATTTGAGCGCGCGCTTTATGGGGACGACTTCATGGATCCGAAAACAGGTTACGCGGCTTATATCGATCCCGGTTCGTTCATCGATCACCACCTCCTGGTCGAATTCTCCAAGAACATCGATGGGTTCCGTTTCAGCACATTTTATTACAAAGACCGTGGAGGCCGGCTCAACATGGGCCCGATTTGGGATTGGAACCTGAGTTTCGGCAATGCCAATGCCCGCGACGGCTTCAATCCGCAGGGGTGGTATTGGACCCAACTCGATGACCACCAATACTCCTGGTTCCGGCGCTTATTTGAGGATCCGGATTTTGAGCAACGCTATGTGGATCGCTGGGGCGAGTTGCGCGCCAATCAGTTTGCCCTTCCGAAAATCCTGGGCCGAGTCGATGAATTGGCCGCCCAGCTCAAGGAAGCGCAGGAGAGAAACTTTCGGCGCTGGCGCATCCTGGGGCGAAACGTGTGGCCCAATGCTTTTGTCGGCCAGAGCTTCGAGGAGGAGATCGCTTTTATGAAGGAGTGGATTCGGCGGCGCATTGAATGGATGGACCAGGAACTCTTGTACCCGCCAACCTGTTCCTTGCATGCGGGAACAGTTAAGAGTGGCTCGAAACTGGAGTTGCGGGCCCGCACGGGAAGAGTCTACTACACCCTGGATGGAACCGACCCGCGAGCCCCCGGCGGGAATTTTTCCCGTTCCGCAAAACCGTACAAATCGGGCATCGTATTGGATCAAACCACCACAGTGTTTTCGCGTGTTTTGGACGGCGCCCGCTGGAGCTACCCTACGATCGGCAAATTCGTAGTAGAGAAATCCACAGGCCCCTGAGTAGTCCTTTTGTAGGGTCTTTTGAGCGCCGCGTGCCTGGTCGGCGCGGCCTTCCTCACGCGGCTCGCAAGTTGGCGTGTTCCTCAAGCACTTCCGGTTCCAACGCCGTGCCCAGCCAAAGGCGCTCCAGAACAGGGTAAGCCGCAATGAGCGGCAAAACCATTACGGCTCCGACAATTCCGGCCAACATGCCTCCCACGACGAATCCCAGCAGCACTGCCAGCGTGGAAAGCTTAAGTTTATTTCCGTAAACTTTGGGCAGAATGAAGTAGTCCTCGAATACATGATAAGCGACATAGCAGCCAAGAACGATGAGCGCCGTTTGCGGCGAAACGGTTAGTGCCATTATTGAGACTCGTACAATAGAATGACATTTAGTTCTAGCCAAGCTGGATTGATTATGGTACTTTTCTGGCATGGCGAACAAACGAGATCACCAAAAGATGGAAAAGCGACGGCTGC
>Ga0070738_10006507_pt1 | contig 12209 bp, 9 predicted proteins | sample Coa_R2_2_FD_66446 | JGI IMG/M metagenome (GOLD analysis project Ga0070738, IMG submission 66446) | Surface soil microbial communities from Centralia Pennsylvania, which are recovering from an underground coalmine fire - Coalmine... | ecosystem: Environmental > Terrestrial > Soil > Unclassified ... | reverse complement strand
AAGCCGCGATCGAGCCCGCTGTCGTAGGCGCAGTAGATCGTGTTGCCGGCGAATCCGGCCGTCGCGTAGCCGAGCGACCCGAGGTGCTCGGCTAGCGTCGGGGCCCCCGCCCGCAGCGGCCAGGCCCATTCGATGCCCAGCTCATGGGGCCACCTCCCCGTGAACAGGCTGGCGTGGGAGGCGAGCGTCCAGGGCGCCGGCGCGCGGGCCTCGTCGAAGCGGACCCCCCGCGCCGCCAGGCGCTGGAGGTGGGGGGTGGTCGGCCGCGGATAGCCGTAGAGGCTGAGACGGTCGGCGCGCACGGTGTCCAGGACGATCAGCAGCACGTCGGGCGAGCCGGCCGGGGGCAGGGGCCGGCTCCGCTCGCGCCACCGCTTGATCGGCTCGGCGCCGAGGGTCCAGGCGGCCTGGAGCAGGACCAGGCCCAGCAGCGCCGGGGCCGTCCGCGCCAGCCATCGCCGCGCGGCGGCCGGGTGCCGCTCGAGCAGCGGCGCCGCCCGGAACCCGATCCCCAGCGCGACCAGCGCCCAGGCCTCGACGTAGATCCGCGGGCCGACCAGCGCCAGCGCCGGCAGCAGGGCCAGGGCGATGGTCAGCCGGGGGCCCCACCACCCCGCCTGCCGGGGCCCTCGTCGGGTCGCCAGGGCCAGTCCCGCCCCGAGCGCGAGGAACAGCGCCAGGTCGATCAGCGGGACCAGCCAGACGAAATGCCGGGTCATGAAGAAGAGCCGGTTGGTCGGGCCGAGGATGCGGTGTCCGAACCTGGCGGCCACCTCGAGCTCGCCGGCGGCCAGGCCGCACCACGCCGCGAGCGCCAGGACCTCGAGCGGGCCGAGTCGGCCCGCGGCCCCGGGCGGTCGCGGCCGGTCTCGGGAGGCGAAGCGGTTCATCGGATGTCCTGGCGCGGCGATGGCGCCGGCCGGCGCGGGTCGGGGGCCTCTCACGGCGGGGATCGATCCCCTCCCTCCCCGACCCGCATCCCTGGCCGGCGGGGCGGGCATGGGGGTTATTCTGACGACTTCCAGGGCCCCGTGCGAGGGGAGAATCCGGGATTCCCCGGCGCCGGGCCCGATGTCGGGGATGGGCGGGGCATGGGGTCCTCCGGGGGCGAAACGGGAACGCGGCGAGTTTCGGGGACTGGGGAAAACCAGTTTTCCGTCACGCTTCGATTGATGGGTCGACTTCCGCAAATCCACCGCGGAGACCGCGGAGATCGCCGAGGAAACGCGGACGAAACCGCGGCGGAAGAACGAGGGAGCCGATCGGATCGGATTGCCTGGGGCACAGCGCCGGCTTCCGCAGCCAGGCCCGATTCTGGGCGCGGTTGCCGGACCAGTGCCGTTGGGTCAGCCGTCTCGTCGAGCAGCTCAAGCGACATCCGATGACGCCGAGGGTAGCGACCGGGCGGCTGGGCTTGGACTTGCTCGATGTCGAGAATGGCGAAGTGACTCTGATCGCCGATGAGCCGGGCCCGGGACTCCTCCGATGCGGATCACCGGAATGGTCGCACGACGGCAAGCGGATCCTCTGCGATGTCATGCCGGCAAATCGAGTGCCCTTGACCCGGTTGAAGGTCATCGAGCTGGCCCATGGGAGTCTCGAGATCAACGACCTCGGCCTCGGCAATTGTCCGGGTTTCTCACCCAACTAGGAAGTCCTCTGGAAGAATCAAGACGGGCTGGACGTGACGCCGTTTCATCCCCTTTAGTCGGCCGCGACCCGCCGGTGCATTCTTGGACACGTCTCGGCGATCACCACCGTGGTACCACGGGCCTGACCGCGGAGACAGTCGCGATGGAGACCCGAGGTTCACCGCGGAGATCGCAGAGACCGCAGAGATGGGGCCAGAGCCAGGAGGGCGGGTCGGGGGGTCCGGGGGACGGGAGCCCGATGCGCTCGCGGTCGTCTCCTGGGCGTGTTCCTCGGCGGTCTCCGCGGTCTCCGCGGTGAATCCGTCCCCTCCCGCTCGGCAGTGCGACGGGTGGTCCAAAAGGTGGTGATCGCCCAGGAGTGTCCATTTTTGTCGGCCAGGACGCCCGCCGCATGGCACTTTACGCGTTCCAGCAGGGTCAGCCCGACCCGCCCCGGCGCCTGGAGTCGGGCGGATCCGACGTCGACCGCGAATCATGCGTGTCTCTCGGTTCGAGGTGAGCGGCACCAACCCACCCCGATGCGATCCTCGGACCGAACGGGTCGTCTACGAGTGGCCGTCGCGGTGGCATGACGGAGGCTGCCTGGCCTTCGGACCCGACAACTGCCTGTACATCGGCGCCGGCGCCGGCGGCGGGACCGCAGCGGGACAGGATCTCGGCGATGCCTCGGGTTCGATCCTTCGTATCGACGTCGATCACCCGCAACAGGGTCGGGGATACGGAATCCCCAGGGACAACCCGTTCCGGAATGTCCCGGGCGCGCTCCCGGAGATCTGGGCCTACGGCCTGCGACAACCCTGGCGGTTCAGCATCGACCGCCGGTCGGGCGCGGTGTGGGTCGGTGACGTCGGGCAAGATCTCTGGGAAATGATCGTCCTGGCCGAGCGGGGCGGGAACTACGGTTGGAACGTCATGGAGGGATCCCACCCGTTCCGCCCCGAGCAGAAGCGCGGACCGACGCCGATCCGACCGCCGATCGTCGAACACAGCCACGCCGAGGCGCGTTCGATCACCGGCGGCTCCATCTATCGCGGCACTCGGCTTGAGGAACTCGTCGGGGCATACCTCTACGGCGACTACGACACGGGCAAGTCGCCAACCAGATCCGCACGTGGGAGCACCTGGGCTTGTTCACGAAACCCCTGCCCGCACCGCCCGAGGAGCTGCCGCGGCTGGCCGATCCTCAGGACCGGCGCCAGAGCCTGGATCGTCGCGCACGCGCCTATCTCCACGCCAACTGCGCGCACTGCCATCGCGCCTTCGGGGGCGGTAACGCCGAGTTCCAGTTGCTCTGGACGCTCGACCTCGCCGCGACGGGGACCATCCAAGCTCGCCCCGCGCAAGGGGACCTCGGCATCCCCGATGCCCGGCTCATCGCGCCCGGCAACCCGCGGCGATCGCTGATCCCTCACCGGATGTCGGTGCTGGGACCCGGCCGGATGCCGCCCCTCGCCTCGTCGGTCGTCGATCAGGACGCGTTGCAGCTCGTTCGTGCCTGGATCGAGCAGCTTCCGGAGGTGGCCGTTCACTCCTCGAAGAAGCCTTCTCCGGGCTTGGCGTATTTGCGGGCCTCATCCTCGTCGAGCTCACAGCCCAGGCCGGGCGCTCCGGTCATCGCAATCCAGCCGTTCTCGATAACCGGCCGCTCACCATCCGGGAATCGGACCAGGTTGTTCCAGAACGGGACGTCGCTCCCATGAAACTCCAGGGCGACAAAGTTGGGCAGGGTCGCGCAAACATGGGCACTGGCGATCGTGCCCAGAGGCGACGCGATGTTGTGAGGAGCGACCCGGATGCCCTGGAGCTCGGCCAACTCGCCGATGCGCTTCCCCTCGAGAAGGCCGCCGCACTTCTGGAAGTCGGGCGCCACGAGGTCGACGGCGCGCTGGGTGATCAAGTCCCAGAAGCCGTGACGACGGTTGAGGTTCTCGCCGGTGAGGATGGGGCAGCCCCCCGCCTGGCGAATCTCGCTCATGTCGCGCCAGTTCTCGGGCGCGCAGGGGTCTTCGAGCCAGATCAGGTGGAACGGAGCCAGCGCCCTGGCGATGCGAATCGCCTCGGAGGGCGCGAACCGCCAGTGGCAGTCGACCGCCAGGTCCACGTGGTCTCCCGCGCCCTGGCGTGCGGCCGCGACACATTCGACCATCCGGTCCATCTCCCGGCGGTGGAGGGGGCGATGCAGTTCCTCGCCGGTCGGGATCACGATCGAGTCGATGTCGAACTTGAGGGCGTCGAAGCCGGCGGCCACCATCTGGGCGGCACGGCGGCGATACCGGGCGGGGTCGTAGCGATCCCCGTCGCCTGCCGTGTGGGCCAGGGCCTCGGCCAACCACCGGGGTCGGCGCGGCAGGAGCATCGGGCCCCAGCTCTCGAGGTTATCGCCGGCGTGGCAGTCGGCGTAGACGCGTACCTGGTCACGCACCTTTCCGCCGAGGAACTGATACACGGGTAAGCCGGTGCTCTTGCCCAACCAGTCCCAGAGGGCAGCCTCGATGCCGCTGACGGCGTTATAGAGATACCCGGCGACCGCCCCTGCTCCCGATCCCTGGCGCCACAGCAGCCGCGCCAGCCGATCCACCTCGCGCGGGTCGCGGCCGATGAGCAGGCGGAACATCTCGCGCAGGGCCGCCGTGAGCCCCGCCGCGAAGAAGCACTCCCCCGTCCCGTAGACGCCGTTGTCGGCGTAGATTCGCACATAGGTATAGTCGTAGTTGGCCTCGACGACCGCGGTCGCGCACCGAGTGACTTTCATGATCTCGTCCTCATGCGTTCACCCAGGCACCCTCAGGGGTCCAAAGGCGGGAAGGGGAATATCCCTGTCGTCGGCGATGTTGCAGGCCGGGTTCGTGCCGCCGCCGTAAACGAGGTGGGTGTTGAGGTTCGGGACGATCCCCCCCGTCGTGCGGAGCAAGACGACGGCGGGATCGGCCGGGTCGAAGTCGACGCGATAAATCACGGGCACGCTCGCCCGGGCCCGTTCCGGGCTGATCCCCGGGAAACGCAGCTCGAAGCCGGAAGGGTTGCCCTGGGCGTGGAGCCTGCCGTTGACGCCGCGGAACCGGACCCGGATCGTGGATCGTTCCCGAATGGGCTGGTGGGTGGAATCATCGAGCGTGTCGGTCAGTTCGAGGGATTCCAGCGCGATCGGGGTGGCGTGCCCCGGGAGCTGGTAGACCTGCGACAGCGCCACTTCGCCGATCCGGGGTCCCAGGCGCTGGAAGGCTTCGAAATCGAGATGGATCGGGTCGGACATCGGATAGAGGTCCGCGGCGCTGACCAGGTAGACGTGGTGGCCCTGGGCGGCGAACCGCCGTTGGGCCTCGCGCACGGCTTCCCAGGCGCGCGAATAGGTCGCGAAGGCGTCGGCCATCTCTTCCCCCCCGCCGCTCTTGCCCGGCAGGCCGGGAAGGACATTCGTCACCACGCGGCAGATCTGGACGACGATCACGGGGAGCTCGGGGTTGCCGGTGTCCCGCCGGAGCCGGTCCACCAGCTTCGCGAGGTTCTGTTCGTAGTGCTGCGAATCCGAGGGGAATTCTTGCGCATCGCTCTCGCCTTGATACCAGACCATGCCCTTGAGGTTGCCGTAGCCGCCGGCTTGCTTGATCCATTGGACCATGTGGCTGTAGCTGAAGGTCCTCGCCTTGTCCCGGAGGTCCGGGTCCCAGACCTTCGGCAGGGAACGGCCGGTAGCCACGCCGATCACGCCGATCGGCCGATCCACATACTTGCGGAGGTACCGGGCGAAGAACAGCGCCGGTCCGGTCCCGCGGGCCGTGGACCTGGTCGCGTCGGGCCTCATCCCCTGCGGGTTCCCGTGAGGATAGAACAGACTGGAACTGGGTTCTTGGCCCACGACCCACGTCTTGTTCGACGCGAAAAACCGGATCTGCGGGTCGGGCTGGGGGGCCTGTTTCACGAACCCATAGCCGGCCATGTTGGACTGCCCGGCCAGGAGCCAGAGGTCGGGCTTCTCCGGGCCCGGATACGGGGACTGGACCGGACTCGGCCCCGGGGGCTGGGCTCCTGGTGGCTGGCCGGCCGCCAGTCCCAGGACGCTCCCCAATGCCACGGCGGTCAGGAGAAGAGCCTTGCCAGGCAGCAGGATCGCTCGGGTCGTCATGAAAGCCTCCGGTTCTCAACTCAAGCGGATGCGGTGCCGCTGCGGGGGTTCAATGGAAACTGTAATGGACGACGCCGCTCTTTCGCCAGGCCCAGACCATCCAGGCGAATTCGGGCGCGCCGTGGTCAGGCTTCCCCGACAGCCTCGGCGTCCACGAGCAGGCGGCCCTCGCCCAGGCCGCCCTTCAAGACCCCGAGCTTCCCGCAGGCACGAGCGAATCGAGCCACTCCCGGGTGACGACCCAGGGTGTGGCGGGGAGTGAGGCAGGGTCGAAGCGAGTGATCCCCTCCCGGGGTGTCGTCGGGACGACCGATTCGGACCAGCCGCAGGAGTGGATCAGGGATCCGACCAGGACGCGGGGATCGACGCCGGCCTCGCGGAGGGTCGCGAGCTTGAGCGAGCCGTCGCGCTTGGCCAGGCGGCGGCCGTCGGGGGTGACGGCCATCGGCACGTGTCCGAAGGCCGGCTCGGGCCAGCCGAGCCGGCGATAGAGCAGAAGCTGGCGCGGCGTGCTGGGGACGAGGTCGGCGCCTCGAATGACCTGGTTGACCCCCATCGCGGCGTCGTCGGCCACCACGGCGAGCTGGTAGGACGGACCGATCGTGTGGCGCGCGACGAGGAAGTCTCCGCCCGCACGCCTGGGATCTAGCTCCACTCGACCGAGGAACAGGTCGTCCCAGGCGATGGGCCCCGCGGGCACGCGGAACCGCCAGGCGAAGGGACGATCCCCCAGGCGCTCCGCGTCGGCGGCGAGGCGTTGGGAACAGGTTCCGGGGTAGGTCGGCCCTTCGTCCTCCGGGTGCGGCGCGCTGGCCGCCCGCTCGATGTCGGCACGGGTACACGTGCACGGATAGATGCTCTCCATCGCTTTCAGGCGATCGAGGACCGAATCGTAGAAGGAGAGTCGCTCGGACTGGACATAAGGCGCCGACGGACCACCGATGTCCGGTCCCTCATCCCAATCGAGCCCCAGCCAGCGTAGGTCGACCAGCGCCGTCCGCCGCGCCCCGGCGCGAACCCGGGACGCATCGAGGTCCTCTATCCGGAGGATGATGCGCCCGCCCTGGGACCGCGCCGCCAGCCAGGCGATCAGGAAGGTCCGGGCGTGACCCAGGTGAAGGCCGCCCGTCGGCGACGGGGCCAGGCGGCCGATCATCGCCGGGGTCCGCCCGATCCGATCCGGGTTGTCCGTCATCGCCTTGACTCCCGCGAACGGTCGATCCCGCGATGCCCGAGTCGAGGTTCGGCTAGTCCACGATCGCCCGATCGGTTCTAATGTATTCCGCCGGTACGAATGTCGGTCAGGCTGTCCAGCCTGACGGTCAGACCCTGTCAGTCTGGACAGCCTGACCTACGTCCAATTTCCCGATCAGGAGTCATTCCCGTGGATCCCGAGCTGAAGCGAACGGCCAAGGGCGTCATCGACAAGATCCTCCACCTGCGAGACTCTCTTTGACTTGGGCGAAAAGCAAGAGCGCCGGGATGCCCTCGAGCGGGAGATGACCAGTCCGACATTCTGGAATGACCAGGAGAAGGCCAGGGAGATCATCGCGGAGCTGAAGGGCCTCAACACCGTGCTCAAGCCCTTCGAGGACCTGGTCCGCCAGGCCGGGAACCTCGAGGCCTCGATCGAGCTGGCCGAGGAAGCCGGCACGCGGGAGTTCGACGACGAGGTCCGCGCGGCGTGCCAGCAGGCCGAGGCCGACTTCACGGCCTTCGAGTTCCGCTCGATGCTCGGCGGGCCCAACGACCACTGCAACGCCTTCGTGACGATCCACGCGGGCGCCGGCGGGACCGAGGCGTGCGACTGGGCCGAGATGCTGATGCGCATGTACCTGATGTGGGCCGAGTCCAAGGGGTTCAAGGCCGAGATCACCGACCGCGAGGACGGCGGCGCGGCGGGCGTCCAGGAGGTGAGCCTGCACATCAAGGGCGAATACGCCTACGGCTACCTCCGCGGCGAGACGGGGGTCCATCGCCTGGTGCGGATCAGCCCGTACGACTCCGCGGCGCGGCGGCACACGTCCTTCGCCTCGGTCGACGTCCTGCCCGAAGTCGACGAGACCATCGACATCGTGCTCCGCGACGAGGACCTGAAGCGCGACGTCTTCCGCTCCGGGGGACCCGGCGGCCAGCATCAGAACAAGACCGAGTCCGGGGTGCGTTACACGCATCTCCCCACCGGGGTCGCCGCCGAATCCCGCAGCGAACGCTCCCAGCACAAGAACGACGCCAACGCCCTGGCCCTGCTCAAAGCCAAGCTCATCCGCATGGAGGAAGAGAAGCGCGAGGCCGAGTACGCCAAGAAGTACGACGAGAAGGGAGACGTCAGCTTCGGCAACCAGATCCGCTCGTACGTGCTCCAGCCGTACCAGCTCGTCAAGGACCTGAGGACCAGCCACGAGGTCGGCAACCCCCGTGCCGTGCTCGATGGCGAGATCGACGGTTTCATCGAGGCCTACCTCCGGATGAAGCTCGCCAAGGGGAGTGCGGACCTGGCACGGGCGTAATCCGGGTGAGCGAGGCAGGATCACGCCGTGGCGAGGGAATCCCCGTTGGACTTGTCCTGGCAGGAAGGCGACGACCGGGCCGTCCTGTCCGGACTGGGCCTGCGGCTGGTCTTCGCCCGGGTGGGCGATCGCTGGACTCATTCCCTGGAACCCTCTCAGGGCAGTTCGATCGCGCTGACGCAGGCCGTCGAAAGCGACCCGGAGCGCGACGACGCCCGGCGTGTCCTCAGCCCGTTGTATCAGGACATCCACCGGCATGAGCCGGCCAAGGGATCGGGGCTCTGCCTCCTCTTGACCGGCCGGTCGTTCCCGCATCACTTCTCGGCGGCGGTGAGTCTTCGCGGCGATCCCGGGCAGCCCGACTGGCTCGAGATCGACTTCGACGTCGCCGACCGCTGCCGCGCTCCGCTCGAGAGCCTGGCCGCGAGCTACTGGGTCGGGGTTTCGAGCGGGGCCCTCGTCGACGCGAATCCCAGCCGGATCGCCTGGGACCCCGTAGGTCCGGATCGCGGTCGTCTGGAACTCATCGCCGAGGCGCCCGCCACGCTCGCCCTGGCCGAGGCCGGCCGGCACGCGACGCGGGTCCAAGCCCTGGCGAAGCTCGAACCGGCGACATTCACCCAGCGGCTGCGCTACCGGTGGCGCTGGACCAGCTCCACCGCTCGGACCCGGTAGACGGCGTAACGTCCCTCGACGTGGAGCAGCTCGAGGGGGCCAACCGATCCGGCGGAGTTCGCGGGTCCGTCGTGGACCACCGGTGCATCGGCAACCACGTAGGCCGCTCCCTGACGGAGAGCCATCGCGGCGCGCTGGTCGTCGCTGAGCGCTTGATACCGCGCCTCGAAGCGATGACGATCGACCAGGTACGCGCGCACGAATTCGGCCGGTGAGCCGTGGAAGTCGACATGCTCCTGGAACCGATGGAACCAGTCCACCAATCCCGCGGCGTGATAGGGGCTGGCGGCCCGGTTGAAGGCCAGGCTCCGCCGCGACCAGAGTCGGAACGTCTTCGGTCCGGGGGGGCCGATGAACCGAGCCGTGGTTGGCGTATGCGCGCGACACCAGAGGGCCAGTCGCTCCAGATCGTCCAGAGGCACGGCCGCCAGCCGGCACCGGTCGACCAGACTTCGGACCAGAACATGGCGCGCCGCCGGGTGATCCCCGGGCATCGCCGCAGCCCCGAGCGCGCCCAGCGGCACGAGCCAGGCCGCGGCCAGAGCCGCGGGCACGCCGAGTGACGCCCCGAGCCGACCTCCGACGCGAACCGACCGCTCGCGCCGGGGCTGGCGGCTCCAGAAACCCAGAAGCAGACCGATGCCCAGAGCCACCAGCAGGGGAAGATGGCCCGATTCCGTGTCGTGGTGTCCCAGGAAGTTGAGGCCCACCGCCAAGACGCCCCAGAAGACGGCCACTTCCAAGCCGCGCGGCCAGGCTCGTCCAGCCCGCGCTAGCCGGATCGCCTGGAGGGCCGAGATGGACAGCTCGGCAATCGTCACGATCACCAGCCGCCAGTCGCCGAGGAATCCCATGGCCAGGAGCGTCGCGCGCCACCAACCCATCAGGCCGCCGGACCGGCACAGGGCGACCAGCCGGCCGGCAATGAGGATCAGCGCGATTCCCCGCGCCAGCGTGGCCATCCGGAATGGCTGGACGATCGTGACCTGGACCTGGTGCAAGACCTCGATGGCAAACCACGCGACACCCAGACCGGCCAGGATGATCGCCAGCACGATCGCCAGCCGGCGCCGCGCCGGCGGCCAGGTTGGCGAGGTCTCCTCCGCGCCGGCGGCGGCGCCGGCGGCCCGACTGGTCCGGGAGACGTGCCCGAGGCCCCAGCCGGCAAGTTGCAACGCGGCCAGGACGACATAGCACGTCCAGGAGAGCCATTGGGGCATCCGCCAGAGGTGCGGCAACATGTGTTGGGGGTTCTGCAGCTCGACGCTCAAGAGCCAGAACTCCTCATGCGACAGGCTGCCGAGGAGCGTGGCACCGCGCGGCAGGTTGATCGCCAGACCGGGGAGGACGGCCAGAGCCAGCCAGGCCAGGCTCAACATCGCCTTCCCCGGACGCCCCGCCTTCGGTTGGTCCACGATCGACCAGATTACCCAGCTCGACCCCAGGACCATCGCGAGCTGCAAGCCCATGGAAGGGTGCACCCAGGTGGCCAGGCCGAGGATCACCGCGGGCCGCCACAACTCCTTGCCGGGATTCCACACCACCTCCGCCAGAGCCTGCCAGCCCAGGGCCGAGGCGAAGAGGCGATCCAGCACCATCGCCTCGAAGAGATGGTGCGTCCCGATGTTGCCCGCCTTCGCCGCCAGGATGAGCCCGACCGCCACCCAGCCCACGCGCCCGGCGAACTCCGGCCAGACCGCGCGCGCCAGCCGGTCGACCGCACGGCACGTGACGAGGAACGTCAGGACGAACAAGACGAAGAGACCGGGCGCCAACCCGAGGGGCCGCGTCACGGCGTCCATGACGATCAACCAGCCCCGGTGGGGGTTGAAGGCCTCCAGCGCCTCCACGAAGGGATCGCCGGCATACAGGCTCGGATCTTGCCGGCGCAGGAGCAACGGGAGTCGATACGCCTGGTCGCCGTCAAAGCTGTGATAGCCGCGCAAAGTCAAGTAGAGGCCCAGGATGAGCGCGTCGACCACCCAGCGGCGCCATGGACGCGCCGCGACCGGCGCCGAGTCGTCTCCACGCAACATCCACACGGGCTCCCTCCCGTGGAACCTCCGCATGCTGAGCCAAGAGGCTGGCTGGGAGAGTGTGGCCCGTGCCGATGATCCGGTCAACCTCAATTGGGGGACTTGGCCACCGCATCGAGCGTGGCCCTGATGTCCTCGACGGCCTTCTCGACTTCCGAAGCGCCGGCTCCCGGCTGGGATCCTGAGGGTGGCGCCGGCCCGGCGACTTCCCGATCGCCGGTGCGCCTGGCGGTCTGAATGGGAGGATGCTCCCCCATCTTCCGATCCAGGGCCACCTCGGCCGGATGCTGCAAGCCCATGAGCTGGATGTGGTTGACGAAATGCTGCACGGGGACCGACGACCAGACCTTCGCGGCCGGCTGATACTCCGCGTTCCAACGCAGGGCCCACGACGACTTGACCTGCTCATCAGCCCAGGCGATCGTCGCAATCTGTTTCAGGGCATATTTTTGGATACCCGCCGTCAGGAACGCCGCGATCAACGCGCCCTTGGCGGCCCCGAACAGGAATCCGGCGGACTGGTCGTGGCGACCCGTTTGCGGAAGGCCGGGAATCTCGGGCCGGCGCGTCATCTTGATCACCAGCGTGGTCAGTCCCACGAGCACCACATAACTGACGGCGGCGGAGACCCACCAGAGCAGGCGATCGACGAGTTCCGGCTGGATGGTGGGGAGATAGGGAAGAACATACGGCTTGGCGTTGTCGCGAACCGGATCCGCGAGGTAGACGCAGGCCACCAGGCCGGCGATCCGGACTGCTTGGTAGACGAAACCTTGAATCCAACCGCGGATTGCGGCGATCAGGATGAGAACACCCAGCGCGATATCCAGACCCATGGTCAGCCCCCTCATCCGCCGTCCCGGCATGGTGCCTTTTTCGTAGATTCGTCCGCTGCTGCGGTTTCTTCGGCGAAAATCCTGCGCCGTATCGGGGGAATCGGCGCTTGGGCTGGGGAAACTTGAATGGGATCTGGGGACGATGAGAGGAGGTGGTTCTCGTCCGACTTGCACCTTCGAAGCCAAGTCCGTTCCGCGACCACCCATTTGGCGACAGGTGTGTGGAAACCCAGCCGAAACCACCGACAGCGCGGATATTTCCCCCTACCAGCCCGAAGCGCCAGCGAGGGTCGTTCCGGATGGGCTGCACGACCTCCGGTGATCCGCGCTGGCGCGTCGGGCTGGTAAGGCCACGATGGGGTCAGTGAATTCCTGCC
>Ga0070738_10006506_pt1 | contig 12211 bp, 8 predicted proteins | sample Coa_R2_2_FD_66446 | JGI IMG/M metagenome (GOLD analysis project Ga0070738, IMG submission 66446) | Surface soil microbial communities from Centralia Pennsylvania, which are recovering from an underground coalmine fire - Coalmine... | ecosystem: Environmental > Terrestrial > Soil > Unclassified ... | reverse complement strand
GTCGTAACCGCAGTCACCGCTGCCTTGACACGACGCGCCGCCGTTGCCGCCTTTGTGAAGCGAGCCGGGCTGCCCCGATCTGCCGGATCCTGTAGCGCCCACACCGCCGCTGCCACCGCCTCCGCCGACCTTCTGCGTTCCCCCGCCGCCGCCGGCTCCGTCCGAGCCAACGCCACCGGTACCGCTACCGCCAATGAGGTCGCCGCCGCCACCGCCGACGCCCGGAGCGCAAGAACTGAAGCAGTACCCGCTGGCACCGCCGCCACCGCCGCCTCCGCCCGCAACCAAAATGCGATCCGCGAGCGCGTTGCCGTGCTCGCGTATGTCGGTAGCGCCTCCGCCGCCATTACCGTCGGAGCTGAACTTATCGCCGCCGTTGCCGCCGCCGTTATAACCGCCGCCTGGCCCCGACGCGTCGCCGCCCACGACGATGACCAAGTTCTCTAATGGACGCACCGGAATAACGGCGCTGACGCGACCGCCGTAACCCTCGTCGCCGGTACCGCCCCCGTTTCCACCGAGCGCGATAACCCGAAGCTGCGTAACGCCCTGCGGCACTCTAAATATCTGCTCCGTGCCGGTGAACCGAAACGTCTTGTGATGGGTCAGTACCTCAGGCATCTCCCGTGCGCCCGGCAGAGCTCCACTTTGGGAGCCTCCGCAACCTGCAAGCAACGCGATGCCCGCGCTTGCGCATAACACATAGCGGTTCGTACCGGAAACCTTCATGCCGTGCTCCTCCGTCGAAGGGGCTTGACATTCGGCTCCAGGACGGCGGCCTCCCGGGTAGATCGGGGCCTACCTCTCAGCGTGCGGCGGGCTTCTAACCTCGATCTTTCCACGAGCGACATCACGGATACGCCACGTAAACCTCGACAGGCGAAAGTACAACACGTTGTTGCTCAGTCGCGCCGGCAGATCCCGGAGTTGCGAAGCCTCGCCGTCCAAGGTCAAGAAATAACGAGTGCGATCGCTCAGCACGTACGGGAACCACACTTGCAAGGTCGAGTCGCGGAACGTGATCGCCGCTGGCAACGGCGTCGCCGGGGAATGCCGTGGCTGGTAATAACTCGAGGGCTTGGGCTGGGCACGTAAGGCGAACGTATAGAGACTTCGCGCGCCCGGCGTAACAGTTGCTCGAGTCCGGATCGGTGTTCGTCCGCTGAGGCTCAACCACCAATAATAGTAGTAGTTCTCCTTGTAGGAAAACGTCGCCGCGTAGCCGGCATCGTTCCCGCTTTCCACGAAGGCTGGATCGGGATCGCACAACCTTAGCGTCTTCCCGACCGTGGAGTCCGCCGTCCGCTGAAGACGATGGGAAAGCACATCGGCGAATGCGCGATCGATGAATCCTTCGACGAGCAGATCGCCAGCCGATGGACGATCCCCCAGCGCGTCACAGTCCGTGACCTCGTTGCCCGGGATCGACATTCGGGTCCATCCGAACGGATAACCCGTCGTGGCTGCAGCGCCGCGCCACCACCACTGACCCGATCGCCATCGCAGCGCGACGATGCCTTGGTTTTTGCCGGCGTGCCACATGGCAACGGCGTGCGCACCGTCGGCCACGACCCAATCGATCGTTGGTCTCAGGCGGGTCGGCTCCAGCGGCGCGGCCAGAAGTAGCGGCAGATCGTGTCGGATCTCCCTCAGATCGGCAGCGGGGCCGATGTCGCTGGCAAATGCGGGGGTCGTTTGCAGCGCAAATCCAAGGAGTCCAACCAGCGCGAATCCCAGCGGCGCGTGCTGCACAGCCTCAAACGCGTTCGTTGCGGAACTGCCGCGATCCGTTCTCGTTAGCGCGCCACCACGGCAAGGTCGTTGAGCACCGCGCGCGCGGCGCGCTTGCCGGGGAAACCGCTGACGCATCCGCCGGGATGCGCGCCCGAACCGCAGAGATAGAGATTCTCGACCGGCGTGCGCGTCGCAAAACGATGCTCGTAGATCTGGCCGGGCAGCAGCTCGCCGTGAAAGATGTGCCCGCCGACGAGGCCGAACCGATCCTCGAGATCGGGCGGCGCGAGCACTTGCCGGTACTCGATCGCGCGCGGCAGATTCGGTGCGTACCGCGCTAAGATGCCGACGATTTTATCGGCGGCCGCTTCGCGCTTCGCGTCGCTCCAGCCGTCGGCGCGGTCGTACGGAAAATACTGCGCGAAGACCGACAGGATGTGACGGTTGGGCGGCGCGAGCGACGGATCGGTGGGCGTCTGCAGAAAACATTCGATCAGCGGCTCTTCGCTTTCGCCCGTCCGGCGGGCGTCGTCGTAGGCCTTCTGCAAATAATCTACCGAGTCGGCGACGTGAATCGTCGCGCGATGATGCGGCTGCGCCGCCGTTCCGGGGCGGCAGCTGAAGTTCGGCAGCTCTCCCAGCGCCAGATTGAGCTTGAGCGACGGCCCCACGCTCTTCCAGCCATTGAGTTTATCGACGAACGCACCGTCCAGTGCGGCGCCGCCGGCGAGTTCCAAAAACGTCGTACGCGGATGGGCGTTGGAGACGATCGCACGCGCGCTGACGGTGCGGTCGAAAACTTCCACGCCGCAGGCTGCGCCGTCACGAACCCTGATCGCGCGCACGCCCTCGCCGGCAAAGATCTCCGCGCCGTACGCCATTGCGGCCGATGCGAGCGCGCGCGAGACCGAGCCCATGCCGCCTCGCACGAACGCCCACGCACCCTGCACGCCCAAGACGCGACCGGCGAGATGGTGCGCCAGCACGTAGGCGGTTCCGGCGTCGCGCGGGCCGAGGTTGGTGCCGATCAGGCCGTCGTTGACCAGCTCCGCCGCCAGTACCGGCGTGCGAACGTACCGCTCCACCAGCTCCGCGGCGGAGCCGCGCAGCATCGCTTGCGTCGCGGCGTCGAACCGGTCGAAGCGCGGCTCGTCGTCGGAGAACGATTCGTAGAGCGCGCGTCCCAAACGGTCGGTCGTCTCGACGTACGCCTCGAAGCCGGCCACGTCGCGCGGATCGAACGACGCAATCTCGCGCGCGTTGTGCGCGCGATCGCCGCCCAGCAGCAGCGAGCGTCCGTCGAGCAGCGGCGTGAACGCATAGGGGTCTTTGCGATAGTACGAAAGCCCGCGCTCGCGCAAGTCGAGTTCGTCCACCAGCCACGGATCGAGCAGGCTGCAGACGTACGACGCCGTCGAGAGCGTGTAGCCCGGCCACACGTTCGTTTCGCTGACCGCCGTGCCGCCGACGACCTCGCGCCGCTCGAAGACCGCGACGGTGCGGCCAGCTTTGGCCAGTAGCGCCGCGCACGCCAAGCCATTATGGCCGGCGCCGATGACGACGACGTCGTACGCGCGCTTAGGGGGTAACGGAGATGTTAGTGTCAGCGATACGAAGGCCGCGAGGCAAAGCAATCCCGGCAATAGACCGGTTTATCGCCGCGCGGGTTGAACGGAACTTCCGCTACGCCGCCGCACTGGCTGCACGTCGCCGTGAACATCTCGCGCGGACGTCCCGTGCGCTCGCCGCCGACGCCGCCGGAAGAACGCATCTGCTTGCGCGCCTGCCGGCAGTCGGGACAGCGATTCGGCTTGTTTTGGAAGCCTTTTTGCTCGTAAAAGCGTTGTTCGCCCGAACTGAAGACGAATTGGCGTCCGCAGTCCACACAGTTGAGCATTTCATCAACGTACACGAAAACCGAAACTCCTTAGACTCTGCCGCGGTGTGGACTTCCAAAACGGGGAAACCGAGAATCCGACCACGTGGACGAGAGCAGCATTCTGTGCCCCGGTTCTGCGACCTCGGCCGCGCCGGTCCCTGCTTCCTCCGGCCGCCTGAAGGGGCCGCGCGCCGAGCCACCGTAGCGTCGCCCGCAGCATCGTGGCCGACACCATTCCCGACGTCATCGCGCCCCGCTCGCTCGCCGACTATTTCGACGTGATGACGCGCGCCGTTTTTCAAGCGGGAGTGCGATGGAAGCAGATCGCCGACGCGTGGGACGCCTACCGCGAGGCCTTCGCCGGCTTCGACCCCGTCGCGGTCGCCGCGTACGACGATCTCGATGCGGAGCGCGTGCTCGCGACGCCCGGCATCCTGCGCATGCGCAAGAAGGTTCGCGCGACGATCGCCAACGCGGCGGCGCTGCTCGAAATCGAGCGCGCGTACGGCGGAATGGAAAACTACCTTCGCTCGTTCGACGGTTACGAGGCGTTGGCCAAGGACCTCAAACGCCGCTTTTCACTGATGGGCGACATGAACGTCTGGTACTTCCTCTTCCGCACCGGCCACCCGGTGCCGCGCTTCGAATCCTGGGTCGCGACGATCCGCGGCGAGCACCCGCGCATGCGCGAGATGGTCGAACGTGCACGCGCGCAGGGCCGTTCGCCCGAACGCTAAGGCGACGGCGAGGGCCGCGGCGCGGGACGAATCAGGTAGAGGCCCAGGCTCGGTGCGTAATTTAACGACGGAATCGTCTTGCCGTCGAAGCCGCGCTGCGACAGTTCCTGCGTGGTGGTGGCGGCGATTCGCCCGCACATCATCATCGCCGGAATGACGGTGACGTCGCCGGGGTCGAGCTCGTACCACGCGCCGGACTTGGCGGTGTGCGCTGCAATCGTAAAGCTGGGCGCCGCCGCGCCGTTTGCGAAATGACGCTTGAGCTCGTCGAGCGACTGCGTTGCGAGATTGCGCACTTGTCCCGTGCACGACGACGACGCGCGGACTTCGAACGGATCCTGGGGCGGCGTCGCGGGCAGCTTGTAGACGCGGAACATCTCTTGCCCGGCCTGCGGTTGACGGGCGACGAAATAGAGTCCGACGGCCGGCATGAAGTTGAGCTGCGGCACGAAGAACAGCGGGCTCGACGGCGCGTAGAGCTTGCGCTGCGCCACGTCGTCGGCGCGCGCGATGTGCAGCGCGAGACAGCCCGCCAGCGCCCGTAGAACGCCCGTGCCCTTGGGCGTAATGGCCAGCGCATAGGTCGTGCCCATTCCGTGGTAGACGACCGTCGCGTCGGGCAGTGCGGGCGACGCCATCGTCGCCGGATAGCCGGCAGCCGTGCGGGCCGCCTCGATCTGCGCGACGTAGCCTTTGAGTTCGGCGGCGAGCTGCGCCGCTTTGGCGTGATTCTCAGCGGTGCACGTTGCGTTGGCGCTGACCACGAACGGATCGGCCGGCGGCGTCTGCGGCAGCGGCGAGAAGAGCGACTGAAATCCGCCGCGTCCGCCGCCCGGCCCCCCGGGTCCCGGTCCGCCGGCTTCCGGCCCGCCCGGACCGCCGTAATACCGTCCGCCCCCGCGCGGCGCAAACGCCGTCGCGGTCTGCGATGACGTCACGCCTTGGCCGAAGCGCGCCGAATACGTCACGGAGTAGGTGCGCGGCATCAGCGGCCGCGCGATGTTGGCGATCGAGTCGCCGCCGGCCGTGATGAACGGCACGGCGTTGGCGGGGCTGGCGAAGATGCCGGAGTAGGCGTTGGTGATGTTGGTCGCGGCGAAGGTCAGCGTTCCGCGCGTGAGCTGCGCCGTAACTCCCGCATCGAACGTCGTGTAGGGCGGAAGGTTGTTGGGATTGTTGATCCCGACGTGTTGCGCGTCGGCCAGCCATTCCAGCATGGAGTTCGGTGCTTTATAATCCAGCACGATGCCCGCGCGCTGCAGCGGTACGTTGGGCAGCTGCTGGTTGGGAATCGTGATCGACCACGGATTGTCGAAGAGATAACTCGTCGAGGCGGCCTGCGCGCCGGTCAGGTTGTAGTAGCCCTGCACGACGAGATTTCCCAGCGTGGCGTAGCCGGTGAGCTCGGCGCCTTGATAGAGGCGCTGCACGCCCGACACCGGCGTCGTGAAGTAGAGTTGTTGGGCCGTGAACGGCGTGCTCGGCGGCGTGTTGCAGCCGGCCGGCGAGTTGTAGATCTGCGCCACCTGCTGCAGGTAGTACGGCGGAAGCTCTCCGAGCTGATTGAGCACGTACCCATCGACGTAGACCGGCAGCAAGACCCCGTTTTGCACCTGCCGATAGAGCGTGAGCGAAACGTTGCCGCCGTGCAGCTGGTGCGTGTAGCTGACGCGTAGCGAGTTGGACGAACTGTTGGTGGGCTGCTGTCCCGGCGCGTTGCCGAATGCAACCTTCCCGGCGCAGTCGAAGCGCAGCGAGGCCGGATCGCTGAGGATCTGCGATCGGCCTTGCGTCGCGGCGGCACCGCCCAGGGCAAACGAGGCGCTGTACGTGTCGCGCGTCGTCGGATGCCAGGTGCCGCCCACGCTGGCCAGCTCCGAGATTCCGGTGTTGCCGGTTGCCGTGCTCAAGCCGGCCGATCCGAAGAGCGTGAGCTTATCGCTGGAATGAATGGTATCGGTGCCCTGCAGCACGTTGTACTGCGTCGTCTGCGATCCGTTGTAGTACTCCGCCGCCTGCGGGATGAGCGGCGTGGTGGTGAACTGCGAGGCCGTCCCATAGGCCTGTATCGAGATCGTGTGGCGCTGCTGCGCGGGCAGCGTCGCGTTGACCACGTAGCCGGTCGAGCGCGTGTCGTTGGAATATCCCGTCGGCGACGGGACGCCGTTGACGTAGCGCGCCAGCTCGTCGAGCAGGCCGCTTGAGTCGAGCGAAAAAACCGAGGCCTGCAGCTGCGTCGCGCCCAGCAGCGCGGTATCGGAGAGCGAGTAAAGCTGGACGTTGCTCGCGTCGGTATTGTTGGGGCCGTAGCCGCACGGCAGGGTCGTCTGCGGATCGCCGTTGTATCGCAAACAGACGATGTTGGTGTTGCGGTTGGAGTTAAGGAAAAGACCGCTCACGGTATTGGTGTCGCCGAACTCGTAGCGCAGCGACATCACGTTGCCCGAGATCGTGCTGTCGCCGTCGTGCACGTAATCCAGTCCGCTGGCGTCGAGATAGAGATCGCCGTCCACCAGGCTCGGATACAGGCGATCGACCGTTTGAACGGCGACGCCCAGCTTGCCGGCCGAGCCGGTCTCGGCGACGGAGTAGTTATAGCGTCCGTAGCTTCCCGTCGACATCTGCAGCTGCGTGATCCAACTCAGCGTCGGCTGCAGCGTGTTGAAGTTCACCGAGCCGCCCAATCCGCCCAGCGACGGACCCATGTGGACCGAAGCGCCTTGGAAGAGATCGGTGGCCAACCCGGCGAGGTTGCCGGTCGAACCGGGCGCGTTGAGCGGAATGCCGTCGAGCGTGAGCTGCGTCTGCGACGGGTCGTGGCCCTCCAGCGAGATCGTCTGCGTCGCGTCGCTATCGTCGCTCGAAGTCGAAACCGTGACTCCGGAGAGCTTGTTCAGCGCGTCGGCGAGATCGTTGGAGAGACGGCGCTGCGGCGAGTTCTGATCGATACTGCTCGACGAGATCGTGGCCGACGCCTTGGCGCTCACTTGGCCGATGACTTTTAAGCCGCCGTTCTCCATCGCCAGCGCAAACGAGACGGTCACGACGCGGCCGTCGAGCACTTCGAACTGCGCCGACGTGAGGCTCGTGTAACCGCGCTTGACGATCCGCGCGCGGTAGATGCCGTCCGGAACGTCGGTAAAGGTGACCTTGCCGTTCTTGCCGGTGAGCTCGGACGACATGACCGGCCCGTCGAGCAGCACGCGCGCGAGTTCGAGCGGCTGCTTGGTCGCGGCATCGGTAACGACGATGTCGATCTCGCCGGAATCCGATTGCGCTCGCACGGCCGGACACATCGCGGCAAAGAATGCAAGCAAAGCAAGTGCGGCGATGCCGCGCCCAAACCACATGTCCGCACGATTATAAGAAACCGCGCGTGCTAAGGCCTGAAGTTATGCTGTGAACGCGCTAAATTGTAATGGTGACGGCGGTGCCGTGGCCGGGAGCGCTGTCGATGGCGATATCGCCGCCGGCCCGCTCGACGGCTCGCTTTGCAATCGCCAGGCCCAACCCGGTGCCCGCGATCTCGCCGCGCCGGTCGCCGCGATAGAATCGTTCGAACGCGTGGAGACGCTCGGACTCCGACATCCCGGGACCTTCGTCGCGCACCGTGATCACGGCGTGACCGTTGCTGCGCGCCGCGCTCAGATGAATCGGCGCGTCGGGCGCATACTTGAGCGCGTTCTCGATGACGTTCCAGATCGCCTCACCCAGTTCGCCGCGGTCGGCTTGGATGGTCTTCACACCGTCCACGCTGTAGTCGATCGTGCGTCGATCGTCCAGACGGCGCGCCGCGTCGCACTGATTGCGCAGCAGCTCGGCGACGTCGACCGTTTCGACGTAGGGTGGCGCCTCGGAGTCGAGCCGCGCCAGGCGCATCAGACGGTCGATGAGCCCGCGCATGTGCTCTTTTTCCAGCGACATGGTGGCCAAGATCTGTCGGGCGATGCGGGGCTCTTCGATCGCGCCGCGCCGCAGCACGTCGATGTAGCCGGCGATCACGGTCAGCGGCGTTCGCAGCTCGTGCGAGGCATCGGCCGCAAACTGGCGCATGCGCTCTTCGGCGTGCCGGCGATGTTCCATCGCGCTCGCAACGCTGGCCACCGCGTCGTTGAAGGCGGCCGTGAGCGAGGCGACTTCGTCGCCGCCGGCCATGACGAACCGCCGCTGCGTGTAATCGCCGTCGGCCAGGGCCCGCAGCGAGTCGCTAACCTCGTTGATCGGCCGCAGCGACTGCTGCGCGAAGAGCCGGCCGACAAACCACGAGAGCAGAATCGCGGCCAGCGCGATCGTCAGCACGATGCGCCAGTAGGGGACCAGCGATACGAGCACGAGCGGAATGGACGGCGCAAATCCGACGTAACCGCCCTCAACCTCGGTGAGCGAAAGCGGCTCGAGACGTGTAGGATCGGGAGGCAGCGGCTCGCGCCCGGCGTGCGGCGTGATTTGGAGTCCGCGCAGCGAGGGCGGAATGAAGTGCTGCATGCCGCCGGCGGCGAGCACGCCCGCCAGCGGCTTGGGCCGCAGCGTCTTGTCGCCGGCGAGATAATGCCCTTTGAGATCGTAGACGGTGACCCGCAAACCGACGCCGCTCAGCGCGTTGGCGACTTCGGGCGCCGCTTGCGCGAGCGTCCTTCCCTCGCGGCGATACTGATCGACGAGAATCCTCGCCTCTTCGTGCTTGGCGATCATGACGTCGCCGGAGAACTGATAAAGCTCGAAGACGAGCGCGACAGACGACGCCAAGACGACGATGAGCACCGTGACGCCGAGGAGCACGGCGTAGAGAGCGGAGAGGCGCGCTGCGAGCTTCACGCTACGCTCGAGAGCTGGGCGCTACTGGGAGAGCCCGTAACCGACGCCGCGAACCGTCCGGATAAACGAGCCTGGCTCCCCCGGGCGATCGACCTTTGCCCGAAGATACGAGATGTAGGTTTCAACGATATTCGGACCGCCCTCGAAGTCGTGCCCCCAGACGATCTCCAGCAGATGATCTTTGCTAAAGACGCGCCGTGGTTCGCGCATAAAAACCTCGAGCAAATCGAACTCGCGCTGGGTAAACTCGAGCGGATCTTTTCCGCGCCAAGCCTCGCGCGTTGCCGGGTTGATCGAAATGTCGCGCCAGCGCAGCACGTTCTCTTCGATGAGCTGCGGGCGGCGCAGCTTGGCCTGCAACCGCGCGATTAGCTCTTCGAAGATGAAGGGCTTGACGAGATAGTCGTCGGCACCCGAGCTGAGCGAACGGACTTTATCTTCGGTACCGCCCTTGGCGGTGAGCATTAGGATCGGGGCCTGGGTTATCTCGCGCAGCCGCGGCAACAGCGTGACGCCGTCGATCTTCGGCATCATAATGTCGAGAACGATCAGCTCGGGGTCGAAGGCTTTGACCAGCTCGAGCGCGGCCATGCCGTCCGTGGCCGTTCGAACCTCGTAGCCTTCGCGGGAGAGTCCCAGTTCTAGCATCTCCCGCACCATGCGGTCGTCGTCGATCACCGCAACGCGGGCATTTGGCATGACGTACATCACTACGCTGCATCGTGCGTTCTCACCCTTGGAACCGCCTGAACCCAGCGCTAGGCAGCGCGAACCGGCGAGCGCCAGCGCTCGATGCGCTGCCCCGAAACCAGCGCCGCCTGCCCGATTGCTTCGAGTGGATGGGCGACCACCCGGATCCCGCGCTCGACCAGAGCCGCGCTCGTCGCTTCATCGGGGCGCCAGTGCGCGAAGAGGTGCACGGCGCTCGTACCGACACCCTTGGCGAGCGTCGCCACGACGTCGGCCAGCGTGCACTCGCCGCGCGCCAGAAGCGCCTGCACCACATCCCGCCGGAACCGGTCCACGCCCCAGCCGGCCGCTACTATAAGGATACGCGAGAGCTCTGAGGCCTGCGTCCCTTCGAAGTCCACCACCGCGGCCTCGACCTGCCCAGCCAGCTCCGGAGCCGGCTGGGCATGAAGGGTCGCCCCCGCGATCGAGGCCTTTGGCCCGGCGGTCAGGAGCGCTCCAGCCCCGATGAAGTACTCATCCATGCCCCCATCCTGGCACAGCAAAGTGCCAACTGGCTGGCGCACTACCCGGGGCTAGAAATAATTTCCTCACGCGAGCGGATCTGGCGGCGTTACGGCGAGAGCAAGGATAAGGCCTATAATGAAAGTCAGCATTCGCGGTACTCCTCTAAGGAAAGTGTGTACGCGAAGAATAGCGCCTAAGGGCAAACTTGCCCCTAGTCAAATTTAACTAGATCGTTACGCGCCTAAATCAAACCGAGGCGCTGGGCGGTGCGAACCGCGTCTGATCGCCCACGGCAGCCCAACTTGGCGATAACATTCGCAATGTGGACTCGTACCGTGAATACACTGCGACCGTCACGTTCGGCGATCTCCTTTGGGGTTAGGCCATCTGCGAGAAGCTGTAGGACGTTAATCTCAGACGACGTTAACGGACCACGTGCGGCGACTTCCCGTTGACGATGGCTCATAAAAATAGTAACCGACGCGAGCAACAAGCCCAGATCCGCGTATCCGGCAGCCTTAAGCCGGTCTATGCATTCCCGAATGCGCTCGTAGCGGCTTTCGGTTCCGCAACGCAGGCGTGTTATGATTTCGTCCGCAGCGGCGGTGACTAGCGCTACGATTGGATCTCCTTCTCCCTTAGCTTTGCGCAAAACGCGACTCGCTTGGCTAATTCGTCCGTTTATCGCCTCGACCACCGCGCAGAGCGCGACCGCTACTGCAACTGCTCTCATGCGGAACAAACCACCAGCTCCAACCGCAGATAGAGAGGCTAGCATTTCCGCCGTGAGTCGAGTAGAAGCGCTGGCCTGACCATCAAGTGCCAAGAAAAGGGCGTAGTGAGTGCCGCAAACCAGTCGATCGAAGTCATGCGGAACCTTCTCCCAACACGAAGCCACGAGCTGATGGGCTTCCGCGAATCGACCCTCCCAAGCCAGCCGCATGGCGCGGAAGAGCGCCAGATACTGATAAGCGAGATCGCTTTTTCTAATTCCCGCGAGGCGCTCTTCAATTTCGATGCTGCGCTCTATGCTGCCTCGCCGCATTTGAGCGCTGAGCATCTGAAGCAACGCCGTTTGCAGGGCAAACGCGTCGCCCGCTTTATCCGCGGCCGCGGCCGCGGCTTCGGCGTATTGCAGCTGCCGCTCAACATCGTCATATTCGTGAAGCACTAGGTTTGACAAAACGGCATTCGCGCGGCTTGTAAGGCTGTACAAATGCAGTTCTCCCGCGAGCTCGCTGCACTGCGTAAGAGCTCTGTACGAGGCCGCCGCCATGCCGAGGTGGTGAAAAGCAATTCCCGTGTAGTGAAGCGCCTTGGCGCGCACTGCATCGGAATCTACATCGTCTGCGAGCCGCTCCACTTCCGCAATCGCCGCCTTCGCATTTGCTTCGTCGCCACCAACGGCACGCTGTGCCGCCATTAGTGACAGTGCCTCTGCCCTGCGCGAGGCCGTCTGACGAGGATTCTCGCCGACCGTGCGTAGCAGTGCCGTAGCGTCGCTTCCCTGATTTGCCATCAGCGATGCCAGGCGCAGGCTCGTGATTGCCACGAGGTCCAGATCGTCTCCGGCTCGCTCTAACGCGCGGCGAAACAGCGATTCGGCACGAGCGAACCTGCCCGCCGTAGCGGCGAGGGCGCCTTGGAGCGCCAAGACGGCGGCGTTCTCCCGGCGCACTTTCTCGTCGAGCGAATCGATGGCGCGGGCGACGACGTCCCCGCGCGCGCGTTCCAGCAAATCGAATCCCTTGGCCTCGAGCAGCCGGAGCACGTCTTCCGTCAATCCGGCGGCCGAATAGGACGTGATCGCATGCTCGACGTCGCCGGCTCGTTCGAGCGCGTGTGCCGC
>Ga0070738_10006505_pt1 | contig 12213 bp, 8 predicted proteins | sample Coa_R2_2_FD_66446 | JGI IMG/M metagenome (GOLD analysis project Ga0070738, IMG submission 66446) | Surface soil microbial communities from Centralia Pennsylvania, which are recovering from an underground coalmine fire - Coalmine... | ecosystem: Environmental > Terrestrial > Soil > Unclassified ... | reverse complement strand
GACCCTGTGTTCAAGGCCGATCCCGGCGTCGTGCCCGACGACGAGGTCTGCGCCAAGGCCGGCATCGAGGTCGTGCACACAGCGTTCCAGCACAACGATCTGAGTGATCGTGGGCCCGATCAGGTCAAGGCCCTGATCGAGGCCAAGCTGCATCAGTTCCTGGACGAGGTCGACCAGGACGACGACAACCCGTTCAAGCTGCTGCCGACGACGAGTGCGGATGCGGGTGCAGTCACGAAGCCGGCCCCGGCGACGGCCGCTCCGGTCGCCGCGGCGCCGCTCGCGGCGGCGAAGAATTAGCGCGCTTTGGAGCAAACGAGCCCCCACTCTCACCGTCACCCTGAGGTGCCGTCGCGAAGCGACGGCCTCGAAGGGCGACGGCCCGCCTGCAGCCCCGGGGCCGTTCATCCTTCGAGGCTCGCTGCGCTCGCGCCTCAGGATGACGGGTTGAGATTGGAGCTTGCCGCAAGCCGCGGCTACTCCCCGTCCCTCAACCTTCGATACACCGCGCCCAGGATATTCGAATAATCATCCGTCCAGACGCGCTGGCCTTCGGTCGGCTCGGTCTCCGTCCATTTCTCAGAGGAGGCGAGGCTGCCGACGTCGGCCTCGTCGCGGGCTGACACGACGACGTCGGTCGAGAAGATGTATTCGTCATCGCGGCCGGAGTCCTCGTTGTAGACCCAGCTCTTCAGCTCATTGGCCTCGGCAATGCCGACGACCACGCTCTCGAGCTCGAGATGCCGGTTGGAGACGTGCATCACGACAGCGCCCTGCGGCGCGAGCTTGTCCCTGTAGATCTTCATCGCCTGCGCGGTCGCCAGATGAATCGGAATCGCATCCGACGAATAGGCATCGACGATGATGAGGTCGTAGATGCCGTCCGCCTCCCTCGCGAAGGTCAACCGCGCGTCGCCGATCACGGGCTTCAAATCCGGCTGGCAGCTGTTGATGTAGTTGAAATAGCGCGGATCGCGCGCGGCATCGACCATGGTCTGGTCGATCTCGAAGAACTTCCAGCTCTCGCCCGGCTCCGCGGCACAGGCGAGCGTGCCGGAGCCGACGCCGATCACGGCCACCCGCAGCGGGGCCGCTTTCCGCTCGCGGACTGCGGCGATGGCCTGACCGATGCCGCCGTCCTTGTGGTAGTAGCTGATCGGCTCGGGCCGGCCGGTGACCGGCGAGCCGTCATCATTGAAGAATTTCTCCGCGCCGTGAATCGTGGTGCCATGCATCAGCACATGGTACTGCCCGTTCCGCGTCACCACGATCTTGTGCACGCCGAAGAAGCTGCGCACGGTCTCGACGCGACCGTCATCGGACGGATAGACGCGGATCAGAACCAGCGCGACCACGACAGTCGCAAAGATCTTCCAGCGGTTGGCATTGAGCGCGAGCGCAAGCAGGGCGGCGAGCACGCCGACGCCGCCGGCGACCCAGACGCGATGATCCTCGAACCAGACCCAGAGCTTGCCGCTGGCGTGGAATGCCGGCGCGATCAGCACGACCGCGAGCACGGCGAGGAACGGCCAGTACCAGCGGCTCCAGCGCGGCAGCCGCTCGTTGCTCGCGGGACGGCACAGCGCGGCGAGTGCGAGCAGGATCGGATATTCGGCAATCCAGGAGAAGGTGAACGGCGCGATCAGGCCCGCGAACAGGCCGCCGAGCATGCCGCCGAAGGACAGCGCGACATAGAAGCCGGTGAGATATTTGGCTGCGGGGCGCGTGCGCGCGAGCTCACCATGGCAGGTCATCGCGATCAGGAAAAAGCAAAGCTGATGTCCGCCCAGCGTCAGCAGCAAATTCTGCTCGCCGCCGACCGCAAGCAGGATCACCACGCCCGCGATCGCCAGCGGCTGGATCATCAGCATCCATTTGTGCGGCAACAGCGGGCGCGACTGGAACACCAGCACCCAGGTCAAGAGGTATAGCGACAGCGGCAGCACCCAGAGCAGCGGCGCGGCCGCGACATCGGTCGAGATATGCGCGGTGACCGCGATCAGGAGACCGGAGGGCACCGCGGCGAGAAAGATCCAGCGGGCGCGCAAAGCCCATGCGGGCGGCGGCTCGGTGGTCTCCTCGGTCTGCATGTCAGCCTCCGCCAAAGCCGGCGAGCGCAGCAGCAGCAGGCCGCAAGCCGCGATCAGCACGATCAAGAGGCCATAGCCCCAGGTCCACATCACGTCCTGGGTGTGCAGCGTGAACATCGGCTCGAGCAGCACCGGATAGGACAACAGCGCGAGAAAGCTGCCGATGTTGGAGGAGGCGTAGAGGAAGTAGGGATCGGGACCGGCGGGATGGCCGGTGCGGACGAACCAGGCCTGCAGCAGCGGATTGTTTGCGGCCAGCGCAAAGAACGGCAGCCCGATCGAGACCGCGAACAGGCCGAGCAGCCAGACTGCATAACCCGAGGTCGGCGGATCGCCCCAGCCGCTCGCAATCGACAGCGGCAGGCCCGCCATGGCGACGAGCAGCAGCACGATATGGATCGCAACCGGAATGACGCGGTTTCTGATTTGCATCAGGAGATGGGCATAGGCATAGCCGGCGAGCAGCAGCGCCTGGAAAAACACCATCGCCACCGACCACACCGCCGGCGAACCGCCGAGCCGAGGCAGCACCATCTTGGTGAAAAGGGGCTGCACCGAGAACAAAAGCAGCGCGCTTAAGAAAATCGCCGATGTATAGACCGACAGCACCAGCTGGTTGCGCGACGCGGAGGGCTGGTCTTTCAGCAATTCGGCAGAGGACATGAAAACTCCGGCAGCAGCCCGGCAGGCAAGGAAGCGCACAAGGACGGCGCAATGGAGCACAGGGCGGGAGGACGAGCAATCGGGAGCCGATCAAACCGCTGTGCTGTGTCGATCGAGTTCGCTATGTAATGCCCTCGTCATTCCGGGGCGGTCCGCAGGACCGAACCCGGAATCTCGAGATTCCGGGTTCGATGCTTCGCATCGCCCCGGAATGACGGCGCAAGCAATAGACACGTTAGCTGAATGAGCATGAACGAAACCGACGTCGTCATCATCGGTGCGGGGCATAACGGCCTCACTTGCGCGGCCTATCTGGCCGCGGCTGGCTTGCGCGTGAAGGTCGTGGAGCGGCGCAAGGTGCTCGGCGGCGCCGCGGTGACGGAGGAATTTCATCCCGGCTTCCGCAACTCGGTCGCGGCCTACACCGTGAGCCTGCTCAACCCGAAAGTGATCGCGGATCTCAGGCTCGCCGAGCACGGGCTCAGGATTGTCGAGCGCCGCGCGCAGAATTTCCTGCCCGCGCCCGATGGCAGCTATCTCCTCACCGGCGAGGGCCGCACCCTGCCCTCGGTCGCAAGACTCAGTGCGCATGATGCCGACGAGATCACCGGCTTCTCGCAACAGTTGGAAGCGATCGCCGACGTGCTGCGGCAGCTCGTGCTGCGCCCGCCGCCGAACCTGGTCGAGGGCTTTGGGCTCAACGCGATCAGCGAATCCCTCAACGCACTCGGCACCGCGGGCGTGCTGCAAAAGCTTTCACTGGCTGGCAAGCGAGACCTGCTCGACCTCTTCACCCGCTCGGCCGGCGAGATGCTCGATGAGCGTTTCGAGCACGACCTGGTCAAGGCGCTGTTCGGCTTCGACGCCATTGTCGGCAACTACGCGAGCCCCTATGCCGCCGGCTCGGCCTATGTGATGCTGCATCACGCCTTTGGCGAGGTGAACGGCAAGAAGGGCGTCTGGGGCCATGCCATCGGCGGCATGGGGGCGATCACCCAGGCGATGGCCAGCGCGGCCCGCGCGCGCGGCGCCGAGATCGAGGTCAACGCCGGTGTGCGCGAGATCATTGTCGAGCGGGGCCGCGCGGGCGGTGTGATCCTTGAGAACGGCGAAACCATTCGCGCCAAATATGTCGCCGCAAACGTCAATCCAAAGCTGCTCTATACCCGCCTGATCACGGCCGACGCGCTGCCGGCGGATTTTCTTGCGCGCATGCAACGCTGGCGCAACGGCTCCGGCACCTTCCGCATGAATGTGGCGCTCTCCCGGTTGCCGTCATTCATGGCGCTGGCGGGCGAAGGCGATCATCTCACAGCGGGCATCATCATCGCACCGAGCCTCGCCTATATGGATCGCGCCTATCTGGATGCGCGCGAGCACGGCTGGAGCCGCGCGCCTGTGGTGGAGATGCTGATCCCCTCAACGCTCGATTCCACGCTCGCGCCCGAGGGGCAGCACGTCGCCAGCCTGTTCTGCCAGCATGTCGCCCCGGAGTTGCCCGACGGCAAAAGCTGGGACGATCATCGGAGCGAGGTCGCCGACCTCATGATCGCGACCGTCGACAGCTATGCGCCCGGCTTTGCGCAAAGCGTGCTCGGCCGTCAGATCCTGTCGCCGCTGGATCTGGAGCGCGAATTCGGCCTGCTCGGCGGGGACATCTTCCATGGCGCGCTGACGCTGAACCAGCTGTTCTCGGCACGCCCGATGCTGGGCCATGCCGATTATCGCGGCCCCGTGAGCGGCCTCTATCACTGCGGCTCCGGCGCCCATCCCGGCGGCGGTGTCACCGGCGCTCCCGGCCACAACGCCGCGCAGGTGATCTTGAGGGATCACCGGGCACTGTTTGGAAGCCGTTGACAAGGCTGTGGATGATTTGTGGAGAAGCTGTGCATGCGAAAGCTCATATTGCTGGTCTTATCCAGTGCGATGCTTCTCGGGGGGCTGTCCTTACTTCTGGACGAGTTTCCGTTGTCAAGCCGATTGCATCTGCGATTCATCTTTGGCGGAGCTGCGCTGGCTTTTGCCGGCGGTTACCTTGTATGGACCGATTTCATCGCGCCGCGCCTGGGTGTCAAAACCTGGGAAGACTAGTTGCAAAACCGAGCAATAACCTGTGCACATCTGCATTGATAAACTATGCGGAAGTGACCCGAACTCCAGTGGGAAACAGCTGAATAACGCCTGACTACCCGGTGGATGACAGTCAGGGCGGCTTGTGGAAAATCCCCTGATAAACTGTTGATCGCGCCCCTCACACCGTCAGCCTCGGGTAAATTGCCGACAATGACCTCAAGCCCCGCCCCAGCCACCCACCGCGTCAGCTTCGCGATCTCCGACGAGCAGGCGGCGCGCCGCGTCGTCGATGGTCTCACCGAAGTGTTCTTCGAGGGGGAAGCGGCGGTGGCGGCCTTCGAGCGGCCTGACGGTCTCTGGGACGTCACCGTGCATTTTGCCGATCCGCCGGACCAGGACCTGATGCGCGAGCTCGTGACCAATGCCGCTGGCGAAGAGGTTTCCCGTGGCATCATTTTTGACGTGATCGAGGCCAAGGACTGGGTGAAGGCGAGCCTGGATGACCTGGTGCCGGTACCGGCGGGGCGGTTTGTGGTGCATGGCCAGCACGACCGCGCCCGCATCCCGCCCAACAAGCTTGGAATCGAGATCGAGGCGGCGCTCGCCTTCGGCACCGGCCATCACGGCACCACCCGCGGCTGCCTGTTGCTGCTCGACCATGTCCTGAAAGGGCGGGCGGTGCGGCGGGTGCTCGACCTCGGCACCGGCACCGGCGTGCTGGCGATTGCCGCAGCCAAAGCCCGCCGCCAGCCGGTGCTGGCCAGCGATATCGATGCCCCCTCGGTCAAGGTTGCGCAAGAGAATGCGCATCTGAACGGCACAGGTCCCCTGATCCAGGTCATCCGCGCCACCGGCTTCGCGGCGCCGGAATTCGCCCAAAACGGTCCGTTCGATCTGGTGCTGGCCAATATTCTCGCCAATCCGCTGAAGCAGCTGGCCGGGCCGATGAAGCGCCATCTCGCGCCTGGCGCGCTGGTGATCCTTTCCGGGCTGCTGACGCCTCAGGCAACCGGCGTCATCGCCGCCTACCGGGCCCGCGGGCTGGTCCCGCTGCGGCACATCAGGATCGAGGGATGGAGCAGTCTGTTGCTCCGCTCGCTCAAATGACCGCGAGGCGCTGCGGAGACTGCACCCTCTGCTGCAAGGTCATGGCGGTCGAGGCACTCGGCAAGCCCGGCGGCACCTGGTGCACCCCACTGCAAGCCCGGGCGCGGTTGTCTCATCTATGACACCCGCCCGGACGAATGCCGGAGCTATGGTTGCCTCTGGCTCACCGATGCCTGGTTTGGCGAGCATTGGAAGCCCGGCCGGTCGAAGCTGGTCCTGACCTTGTCGGAAGACGGCATCGAAATCCGCTGCGACCCCGGCTTTCCTGACGCCTGGCGCAAGGAGCCGTTTCACGGCGACATCACCCGGCTGGCACAGGCCGGCGAAGCCGAGGACCTCACGGTGCTGGTCATCGTCGGGCAGCGGATGACCCTGGTCACGGCAACCAGCGAGTTCGATCTCGGCGTCGTTGGGCCAGAGGAGCGGATTGTGCGGCAGCTGGAGGGCACGCGCGTGGTCGGCGCGACCATCGTCAAAGCATCGATTGCCAAAGGTGCCAGCTGAGGGGCTGACGAAGGATCTGGTGGGGTTGAAAAGCCTATTCCGAGGGCTTCTGCGGGTCTGCGACCTCGGGATTGTCCTTGCTCAGGGCGCGCCGGGTGCGCGCCTCCGTGAAACGGTCCAGAAATTGGACGATGCGGCTGCGCTGCTTCGGTTCGGCTGCGGCAACCGGGCTCCGCCGTGACGGCGAAAGCTTCTCAAACGTAAAGGCCGGCATTGTGTTTCCCCTCGTCATTGAGTTGAGACACCCTGACGTTTCCCCGTATTGGCTCGTTATCTCTTTGACCGCACTGTGACAGAAAACATTCGGCCGCGTCAACGCGCCTTCCGCACATCCGGTCATAAGTTGTGCCAAATTGCACCTGAGGACGCCGTCCCAGAATTCCAGAGGTCCCCGGATCATGTTCGAAGCCCACTTCCAGACGTTTGACGAGCCGGAAACCGGTGTTGCGCTCTCCGCGCGGCTGTCCGCCTTTCGCGAGGAGCTGAAGCGGCGCAAGCTGACCGGCTTTGTGGTTCCCCGGGCCGACCAGCAGCAGAACGAATATGTCCCCCCTTCGGACGAGCGGCTGGCCTGGCTCACCGGCTTTACGGGCTCGGCGGGGCTTGCGGTCGTGCTTTCGAGCGAGGCCGCGCTGTTCGTCGATGGCCGCTACACGCTGCAGGCCGCCAAGCAGGTCGACGCCAAGGCCTGGACGGTCGAATCGCTGGTCGACCCGCCGCCGGAAAGCTGGCTGTCGGCGCACCTGAAATCCGGCGACCGGCTCGGCTACGATCCGTGGCTGCAGACCACGGCGGCGGCCGAGCGGCTCGGCGCCGCCTGCGCCAAGGCTGGCGCGGAGCTGGTCCCGGTCGACACCAACCCGGTGGATGCGATCTGGACCGAGCGCCCCGCCCCGCCGCTCGCCCAAGTCTCCGTGCATGCCTTGCGACTCGCGGGCGAAGCCGAAGCCGATAAGCTCGCCCGCATCCAAAACGAGATCGACAAGCTCGGGACCGACGCGCTGGTGCTGTCGGACTCGCATGCGGTGGCCTGGACCTTCAACATCCGCGGTGCCGACGTCGCGCATACGCCGCTGCCGCTGTCCTACGCGCTGGTGCCGAAAGAGGGACGACCGACCATCTTCATCGATCATCGCAAGCTCTCCAACGCCTCGCGCGATCATCTCGAGCAATCCGCCGATGTGCGGGAGCCGGATGCGCTGACAAGCGAGCTCACCGCGCTTGCCAGGCGTGGCGCCAGGATCTCGCTCGACTCCGCGACCGCCGCCGACGCGCTGAGCCGGTTGGTCACCGATGCCGGCGGCAAGGTCGTACGCGGCGCCGATCCGGTGAGCCTGTTGAAAGCGGTGAAGAACGACACCGAGATCGCGGGCACGCGCGCCGCGCATCGTCGCGACGCTGTCGCACTGGCGCGCTTCCTTGCGTTCATCGATCGCGAGGCGCCCAAGGGCAAGCTGACCGAGATCGATGCCGTGGAAGCCCTGGAGACGTTCCGCCGCGACACCGGCGCGCTGAAGGATGTGTCGTTCCCGACCATTTCAGGCACCGGGCCAAACGGCGCCATCGTGCATTACCGCGTCACCCGCAAGAGCAACCGGCGCATCCAGCTCGGCGATCTCCTCTTGATCGATTCCGGCGCGCAATATGAGGACGGCACCACCGACGTGACGCGCACCATGGCGATCGGCGAGCCGACGGCCGAAATGCGCGACCGCTTCACCCGCGTGCTGCGCGGACATATTGCGATCGCGCGCGCGGTGTTTCCTGACGGCACCACCGGGGCGCAGCTCGACAGCTTTGCACGGCAATTCCTCTGGCAGGCGGGACTCGATTTCGAGCACGGCACCGGGCACGGCGTCGGCAGCTATCTCTCGGTGCACGAAGGACCCGCGCGCATCTCCAAGCTCGGCGCAACGCCGCTCAAGCGCGGCATGATCCTGTCCAACGAGCCCGGTTACTACAAGACCGACGGCTATGGCATCCGGATCGAAAATCTCGAGCTCGTGGTCGAGGCCAACCTCGACGGTGCCGAGAAGCCGATGAACGGTTTCGAGACGCTCACGCTGGCGCCGATCGACCGTCGCCTGATCGATGTGGGCCTGCTGAGCCCTGCGGAAATCGACTGGCTGAATGCGTATCATGCAAGGGTGGAGCGCGAGGTGCGCAGCCAGCTCGACGATGCGACGAAGGCCTGGCTGGAAGAGGCGACGGCGCCTATCAACGCGTGAGGTCACTGCCCCACGCAAGCGTGACGTCATTGCCTGTCCACGCCTGACGTCATTCCGGGGCGCTCGCCACAGGCGAGCGAACCCGGAATCTCGAGCCGCATTTAAGGTTGTCATCCCCCGCGAAAGCGGGGGATCCAGTAACCCGCGGCTTCTCCGCACAACTCCGGTCTCTGGAATACTGGATCACCCGCCTGCGTGGGTGATGACAATTTGTATTTGCTGCACCACTTCGCGCCACGAAATCATGACAGCCCCGCTCACGGCATGGCCGTATGCTGAAACATCCGTATTCGCGGCGCCGCAGAACGCTACAGTTCGTTGCATGATTGAAACGGATCTCGCGTCCTCATGCATGGCGTGATGGGCAAACCGCCGGGGCCGGCGCCGGACAAGCGGCTGGCGGGTCCGCGCGTCATGCTGATGCTGCTCGTCGTCATGACGGGCGTGGCGCCGATCTCGCTGTATCTGCTCGTGCCGGCGCTGCCGCTGCTCGCCACCACCTTCGGACGCGATATCTCGATCGCGCAGATGACGGTGTCGCTCTACATGGTCGGCATCGCCTGCTCGCAGATCGTGATGGGCCCGCTGTCGGACCGCTTTGGCCGGCGGCCGGTGCTGCTTGCGGGTCTTGGCTTGATGCTGGTCGCCTCGGTCGGCGGCGTGTTCGCGCAGTCGCTGCCGCAGCTGATCGCCGCGCGCTTCCTGCAGGCGCTGGGCGGGGCAAGCGGCATGGTGATCAGCCGGGCCATCATCCGCGACCTTTACCCGCGCGAGCGCATCGGCGCCATGATCTCGCTTGTCATCGCGGTGATGATGATCGCGCAGATGCTGAGCCCCCTGACCGGCGGCCTGATCGAGACCGCGTTCGGCTGGCGCGCCATCCTCTACCTCATCACCGCGCTGGCGCTGTCGACGACGATTGCGATCGCGCTGGCGCTGCCGGAGACGCGGCGGGAGGGCTCGGGCGAGCGCGGCTTTCGCGGCGATGTCGGCAAGCTGTTTTCAAGCCGCGCGTTTGTCGGCTACATGCTGTGCCAGGTGCTGGCCTCCCAGATCATCTTCGCCTTTGCCGGCGGCGGACCCTATATCGTGGTGACGCAGATGGGCCGTTCCAGCGCCGAATATGGCGCGTGGTTTGCGACCACCGCCTTTGCCTACCTGATCGGCAATGTGTTCTGCGTCCGCCTCGGCCCGCGGCACGCGCTCGAGAGGCTGATCTGGTTCGGGCTTGCGCTGCAGGTTGCCGGCAGCGCGCTGAACTTCGCACTCAGCCTTGCCGGCATCAACGACGTGCCGTCATGGCTGTTCGGCACCCAGATGGTGGTGATGTTCGCCAATGCCTTCGTGATGTCGAACTCCGCGGCCGGCGCCATCAGCGTCCGCCCCGAAGCCGCCGGCACCGCCTCAGGCGCCATGGGATTTTTGCAGATGGGCCTGGGCGCGCTGGTCTCGCAACTAGGGGCGTTCCTGGGCGGTCATTTTACATCGACGCTGCCGCTGACGGCAGCGATCCTGGTGCTGTCGGCGGCGTGTGCGTCGACGATGATTTTTGTCGTGCCGAGGCGGAAGGCGGGAGGGTGAAGGGAGATCCCCGTCATTACGAACCAAGGGATCAGCATCCAATGTCGCGTCGTCCCGGCGAAGGCCAGGACCCATAACCCCAGGATGCAGTTCGCGCGAAGAAAGATGTAACGTCCTGCCTCCGCCACAACACAGGCCTGTGGTTATGGGCCCCGGCCTTCGCCGGGGCGACGGCCTCGGTGTCACTCCCCCACCAGCTTCAGCCACTCGTCTTCCGTCAGCACGGTGACGCCGTGCTTCTGCGCTTCCGCAAGCTTTGATCCCGCACCCGGACCCGCGACCACATAATCCGTCTTTTTCGACACAGAGCCGGCAGCCTTGGCACCGAGCCGCTCGGCCATCGCCTTGGCCTCGTCGCGGGTCATCTTTTCCAGCGATCCTGTGAACACCACGGTCTTGCCGGCGACGGCCGAATTGCTTTTCGGCTTCTCGGCGTCGAGGACCTCGACCTCTTTCTTCAGCCGCTCGACAATGCCGCGGTTGTGGCTTTCGCCGAAATAGGCCGCAATGCTCTGGATCACGGTGTCGCCGATCTGGTCCAGCGCATCCATCTCCGCAATCGCCTCCTCGTCGCCCTTGGCGACCTTCAGGCACGCATCGTGGAAGGCCTCCCACGAGCCATAGCCGCGCGCCAGCGCCAGCGCCGTGGTCTCGCCGACATGGCGCATGCCGAGCGCAAAGATGAAGCGCTCCAGCGCAATCCTTCGCCGCGCCTCGATCGCATTGAAGAGATTGCGCACCGAGGTCTCGCCATAGCCCTCGATCTCTTCCAGCTTCAGTCTGTTGTTGCGCTTCTGCAGCGTGAAGATATCGGCCGGCTCCTTCACCCAACCCTCATCAAAGAAATATTGCAGCTGCTTCTCGCCGAGACCGTCGATGTCGAAGGCGCGGCGCGACACGAACAGCAAGAGATGCTGGATCTTCTGGTAGGGACAGGCGAACTCGCCGGTGCAGCGCGCGCGCGAGCCCTCCTCGCCGGTTGCCGTCTCCTCACGTACCACGTCGGTGTGCAGCGGACATGGACACTTCTTGGGAAAGTGAAATTCCCTGGCGCCCTTCGGCCGCTTGTCGATGACGACATCGACCACCTGCGGAATCACGTCGCCGGCGCGCTGGATCACCACGGTGTCGCCGATCCTGATGTCGCGCCCCTCGCGCAGCACCTCGCCCTTGTTGCCGACGCCCTTGATGTAATCCTCATTGTGCAGCGTCACGTTCTGCACGATGACGCCGCCGACCCCGACCGGCTCGAGCTTGCCGACCGGCGTGAACGAGCCGGTGCGGCCGACCTGGATCTCGATATCACGCAGCACGGTCATGGCGCGCTCGGCGGGGAATTTGTGGGCGATCCCCCAGCGTGGCGTGCGCGACACGAAGCCGAGCCGCTCCTGCCAGTCGATGCGGTCGACCTTGTAGACAACGCCGTCGATGTCGTAGTCGAGCTCGGCGCGCTGCTCCTCGATTCTGTGGTGAAAGGCGAGCAGCTCATCGGCCGAATGGCAGAGCTTTGTCAGCGGATTGGTCTTGAAGCCGCAGCGCTCGAACCAGTGGATCATGCCGGTCTGCGTCGCCTCCGGCATGGCGCTCATCTCGCCCCACGCATAGGCGAAGAAGCCTAGCGGGCGCGAGGCGGTGATCGAGGGGTCCTTCTGCCGCAGCGAGCCTGCCGCCGAATTGCGCGGATTGGCGAAGACGGTGTCGCCGGTGGCCTTCTGGCGTTCGTTGAGCGCGAGGAACGCCTTCTTGGTCATGTAGACTTCGCCGCGCACCTCGCAGATATCAGGGACGTTGCGGCCCTTCAGTTTCTGCGGCACGTCTTCGAGCGTGCGGATATTGGCGGTGACGTCCTCGCCCTCCGCGCCGTCACCGCGGGTGGCGGCCGTGACCAGCTCGCCACCTTCGTAGCGCAGCGACATCGAGAGGCCGTCGATCTTGGGCTCGGCGGAGAAATCGATGTTGTCGTCGGC
>Ga0070738_10006504_pt1 | contig 12215 bp, 14 predicted proteins | sample Coa_R2_2_FD_66446 | JGI IMG/M metagenome (GOLD analysis project Ga0070738, IMG submission 66446) | Surface soil microbial communities from Centralia Pennsylvania, which are recovering from an underground coalmine fire - Coalmine... | ecosystem: Environmental > Terrestrial > Soil > Unclassified ... | reverse complement strand
CACCTCGATTCTCAGGACGGGGCTCTCCAGTGCTACCACTATCCTCTCAACCGGCTACCGGCCTCTCGGCTCTTGCCCCCGCGCAGCGGGCTGGAGCGCAGCGACTTTGTGCATTGGCCCGCTGCGACACTTTGCGCGGCGCTGGGACATGTCCGAAGCTTGGGGCAGACCGGAAGTCACAGCTTCTGCGCCGTCGATCATCTGCGGCCCGACCAGCCATTTTCCTCTGGCCTGCTGTCGAAGTTCTTGCCTGCGGCAAGGCCCTGGCGGCAGGCTGTCAGTCAGGGGTACAGGGTGAAGGCATCGAAGCGATCCATGGGATTGTTCGGCCCTGCTGAACAGCGTTGGCGAATTTTCACCGATTATCCGGCGGATGGCGCTGGGCTATGCATCGGCTCGAAAGGAGCGTGATTTGAACGACGCGCCGATCCCCCAACCAAACAAGGAGAAAGCCAGATGCCCTTTGTCAACTTCAAGGTGCCCGAGGCCGCGCTGAGCCGTGCACAGAAGGAAGAGATCGTCCATCGCACCACTGCGATGCTGGTCGAGTATTTTTCGGAGGCCGCGCGGCCGCACACCATGGTCTTGATCGAGGAGGCCAAGGACGGCGGCTATGCAGGCGCCGACGAGGTGTTCGTCATCCCCGACGCGTACCGGGCAAGAGCGCAATAACGCAGCCGCGGACCAACCGGGGATTGCGCTGTCCGGGCCTGATCCGACGCAACCAAGCATTATTGGGCTTGGTGGCGTCGCGCTTTTCCGGTGTCCAAATTTGTTAACTTTTCGACAATGAGCAAAATGGAACAGCGCTGAGATGGCGGTGGTTCCAATGTGGATTTATCATCGCCCTCAGGCGTCAACTGCGATCACGTCGATTGGGTCGTGAGCGAGACCCATTCGGTGAAGTGGATTTCTTCCGGGTTGCGAGCGCCGGTTTGGGACTTGGTTATGCTCCGCGCCCTCGATGGCTTTCCGCGAGTCCAGGAAGGCGGCTTGTGAGTTCGAGGCAGGCCTTTAAGCGACCACGCGCGTTGTGGCCGTGAGCCGGGGCGACTACGAACACGGAGCTTTGGCTATGAGCGCTATTCCACTTCACCTTCAAAGAAAGTTTGAGCGGCGCTGGGAGGCTAGATTTGCCTCGCGGGTCGCATCGGCCGTGCAAAACGGCAACGACTTGAAGGGCATCGTCAACACCTTGCCACGCCGCGCGAAAGCAAAAGAAAGAGCCATTGAGTTGAGCAAGCCGGCCTGCGGATTGCGAGCTTAGGTGAGCAATTTTGAACAGACGATCATGGTGCGTAGCGGTGATCTTGATCCTGCCGATTGCCGGCCGCTGCTTCGTAAGTAGGGCAATTTCAAGTGATCGGCCGGGGCCGCCCAATTCAGCGCATCGGGCGGCCCCATCCACCGCGTCCGCGGACAGCGCGGTCGAGTCCCAGGTCGAGCGCACATCACAACTTCGATGATCGGATCAAGCGCACCGAGCGAGTCCGAGAAGACGCCGGGCATGGGGTGGTGGGTTGCCGACGTAGGTGGACCACGCCAGGGCGACGATGGCCGCACGGGCCTTCGTTGTTTACCGCAGGAGACTGAACTCAGCCATTTCCTTGGAATACTTTTGGAACATGGCAACTCGCTTGTTTGTGAATTCCATGACGACACTCACCCATTCGAGGGGCGAGGTAACCGTCAGAAGCCTCTGAGCGAATTCAAAAGCAAATTGCATGTTGACTTGTGCCATTTCCAGCAGCTTCTCTTGGTAAGCCCGGACATCTGCCGCGGGCGGAGAAAAGTCGAGCGCTGTCTTTGAGCCGTTAGACGTCATCGTCTGTTTGGAGTCATCTCGCACCGCTGCGGCCTGAGTTTCGTCAACGGGAGCCTCTTGTTGTGGGTCGTCCCTTTGGCTTGCTGGCGCTTCAGATTTTAGAGCTGCCGACTGATCATCAAGAATTCGTTCTGCCTCGTTGTCCTTTGGGGACGGTTCAATCGATCCTGGATCGAGCGAGCGCAGACTCCTACCACTTGGGCTTTTCACGACGGCCTGAGCGGCCCGCTGGGCCTTCGCGGCCATTTTCGGGTTGTGGGACTGCTTTGACGGTTTACGTTTACTCATCTGACACTCCGGGGGGATCGAGCCGACCACCAGGCTCATTCAACAATTGCGGGGGCAGATGACGAGAGTTTCATTCCGCCCGCTGCACGTCGGTACCGCCGGCACCGAGTCTAGGCGGTGCCACTAACCTCAAGGGCTATTGAGCTACTTCCATCCGTGCCGTGTTCGCTTGATAGCACGTTTTCGGAGTCGCTCCGAATTAAGCTGGCCGGCCGTTTCCGCATTGCCGCGACGTGCCGTCGGTGTCGATCGACTGTTTCATCGCCCGAAGCACCAGCCATAAGACATGCGGTGGCCTCGAAAGCGGCACGTATTTTTTCACCGAGCCTTAGCTCGGCTTCGCGACGCGCACTCCTGCCGCCGCGCATCGGCTTCATCATCCGGAGAGCAATTACATCGTTGGCTTCAACCGCCAACAACATCTAAAATTTGGCCATCCGCCAACCTTCGCAGTAGCACCAACCCGCAAGACCGGAAATGGTTCGGCACTCCAGCTTGGCAATTGCGCGCGGAACAAAGCATCGCCGCCAAGGACCTACGTCAAAGGACCTACATCATGCGTAGAAAGGACCGGCCGCGCCACGGCGGCCGGCCCCGAATTGAATTTCGCAGTATCGTTACGCCTTCGGCCCCTGGAACCGATTGATCTCTGAAATGTTAGCCAACATCACCGACCGACCTAGGGCACCCTTATCGTCGGTGATGAGAACGCCACTTGCGCTCCCGCCCGACTAACGTAAGGGAGTAGCGTCATGTTACGTCGGCGACGTTCCAACCCATCATCGATACTGGAATTCTACCTGGACAGAGAGGCAGTCAACTTGCGCAAGCAAGCCGAAGGAATGCCACTTAGCATTCGTCGCGACGAGCTTTTGCGGAAGGCGAACCAAGCCGAAACCACTGCGCAGGTGAGCCACGGATCGCGAATCCCGAACCGATCCATTGCTCGTCCGGAAAACCAATGAGGCGCAGCCGCGGCGTCAGGGAATCAAATCTGCTTTTCTGCTGGTCCTCGTTCTGAAGAGCTGACATCCAATGAACAATGCCCGCGCGGTCCGGTATCGCAGGCTGGCCCTCACTGCGCATGACAGGTCCAATGCAGAGCTGCTTCTTAAGCTCGCAGATGAATGCGATCAGGGGCTTCTCTGCACCGCAGGATGGGCTTCAGCAGCGCCTGGTTCATGTGTAGCTTAGCACGCGATCAGAAACGGAATTAGGCGCCACATAACCTTGCCGATGACACGTCTCTCTATGTCTCCCATGGCACAACTCCCGCCATTAACGCTTTTCGCAAATCCGGGCAGTTGCGAACTCCGTGACAAGACCCGGAGTGTCCGAAAGATAACGACCCCAGCACAGGGGGGGCGAACTGGGGCCGTCATCTCATCGGATGTGATGGGGGTACATTACATCCGGTCGCCCATTACCAAGTGACCCCAGCAATATTGGTTCCGCGCAGACTGCACCGTTCTCAGAGCGCAAGTGCCAACCAGGACAGTCCCCGTGTCCGACCAATCACGCCCCGGGACAACTCTATCTCTGTTCCACCGCGTGATGAGCAATTGAAACGGAGGTGCCTTCGGGGCCACTCTTCGTCACGACCCGCGCGTTCAGCTGGCGGGCAAGGGCAGCCACGATGCCGGTCCCGAGTCCGCCTTCTGCGACAATCACGGGCTTCTGCTTGCCCATGCCATTGTCGGACACCGACAGCGTCCAGTCCGTTTCGATGGCGTTGAACGCCACCACAATGCGCCCGCCTTTGGCGAAATCGGTGAATGCGTGCTTCAGCGAATTCATCACGAGTTCGACGACAACAAATCCGAGGCTTTCGGCTGTGGGGCGGTCCACGTTGGCCCCCTCCCCCCGCACTTCAATAGAAACCGCCTGGTCATCGCTGATCATTGAACCGGAGATGGCTTTGCAGAGATTCGACAAATAAGGGATGAGCGCGACGGATTCGCCGACGCTCGACGCATGGAGATATTTCTGGACGGCCGCAACCGAGATGACCCGATCACGCGTCTCCTCCAGATCTCGTCGTGCTTCGTCAGAGGTGACCTTTCTGGCCTTCATCGAAATGATGCTTGCAATGATCTGCAGGCTGTTGGCCACCCGATGGTAAATTTCGTCAAGCAGGGTGTCCTTCAGCCGAAGCAACCGGGCGTTCTCGCGCTCGAGAAGACGCCTGCCGGTGACATCCTCAATGCTGAGAAAGATATTCGCGGGCGATGCTCCCTCGTAATACACCTGCCGCGCGTTCAGCAACATCGTGCGTCGTCCGAGCGACCTGAAGTCGTGCTCGACCTCGTAATTCTCCATGGCCCCTTGCTCAGGTATGATTCGTCCCAGCAGCAATCGCAATTGGGGGATGTTCCATTCCCCGTTTCCCAGCTCGTAAACCGGCTTGCCGAGGATATCGTCGATATCGAGGTTGAATGTCGTGCAGAAGGCGCGGCTCGCGGCGACCAGTCGAAGACCCTGATCGAGAACGAGGAGAGGCTCACGAATGGTGTCGACGATGCCTTGAGCAACCACCGTGGCAGCTTCGGCCGCTGCATCGTGAGACGATTGCCATAGTTTGTCCTTGGTGGTCGCCTGGGTATCCAAGTTTCAAGCTCCCGTGCTTTCCAACCACGCCTACCAGCGTCTCCGCCAGGCTCCGCCCCAGCTTCCTCCCCAACGGCTCCGTCCGCGGACGAGCCTGATGATCAAGAGCAGCAATATCGCGCCGATCGCGGCTTCAACGATCTCCGAGATGATGCCCGAACCGAGATGGATCCCAAGCTGCGGAAATAGCCAGTTCGCAATGAAGGCGCCCGCTATTCCCACCACGAGATCGCCGATCAGGCCCAAGCCCGTCCCCTGGACGATCTGACCCGCCAGCCAGCCGGCCGCGATGCCGACCGCCAATATGACGAGAAGGCTTTCACCCGAGATGTTCATGTTTTGCGTCCTCGCCATCGGACCGCCAAGCGGCGGTGCTGCCACAGACCTCTATGATAGACCTCAGCGAGGGCGGAAACTGTGCAAAATTGATCAGGTGTCAGTCGTTTGAACGAGACCATTCCGCCGGCAAATCTGAGCAATTTTGCTCAGCGGCAACGGACAATTCGCTATAGATTTCATTCACGGAGCGCTTTCGGACTTGAGTGATCGGCAAGCTGCGGCAGACTCGGTCCTTCTCAATCAGCCAGACGGAGCGGGACGCCGCACTCATGAAGGACCGCCATCAGACGATTGTGCCGCATTGAGCGTACCGAACTGCATCGCGATTTTGTCGCCGCCGCGAACTGGCCGGCGCCGATTTGAACTCGGTTCCCCCAGGGCGGAATCGAAATCTGCCCGATACGCAGGATGCTGAACCTGATAGGCTAAGGTTTGTATCGGGCACCGAAGAGTTCATGTCAAAAGCGGCGAAGACCTTGTTTGATCCAAAACTCTTTCTCGCCAGGGTCGGCGAGGGAAAAGCCGTATTGAAGTTCGCCAAGAACAAGGTCGTATATTCGCAAGGCGACGCCGCAGACAGCGTCTTCTACGTTCAAAAGGGGAGGATCAAGGTTCTCGTCGTCTCCAAACAGGGCAAGGAAGCAGTGGTCGGCATCATGGCGCCCGGACAATTCTTTGGCGAAGGATGCCTCAATGGTCATCCCTTGCGGATCTCAACAACAATGGCGATGGAAGATTGTTTGATCACCTCGATCACGAAAGGCGCGATGCTGACCGCGCTGAAAAGCGAGCCAAAGTTTTCCGAGTTATTCATGACCTATCTTCTCAGTCGGAACAGCCGGATCGAGGAAGACCTGATCGACCAGCTATTCAATTCGAGCGAGAAGCGCCTCGCGCGCCTTCTCCTGCTTCTGGCAAATTTTGGGAAGGAAGGCACTCCACAGCCCATCGTGGCCGACGTCAGCCAGGAGACTCTTGCAGAAATGATCGGCACCACACGTTCGCGCGTCAGCTTTTTCATGAACAAGTTTCGCAAGCTCGGCTTCATTAGCTATAACGGCAAGATCGAGGTTCACAGTTCGCTCTTGAACGTGGTCTTGTATGACAAGCCGGAGATCATGAGGGAAGACTGAAGCAGCTGGGCGAAGATCGAGCGCTTTGAGCCGTTGCAGAAAAAAATCTCCTGCAAGTCGAGTTTCAGTGCCACCGCCAGGAAAGCCGCTTTCGCTTCTGCGCAGCCTTGAATTCAAGGATGTATCTTCGAACAGCAAGCTTTGCATTGAACGTCCAACGAAGCGTGAGTTGCCAGGCCTGCAGGGATACGACCCAGTGCTGGCCTTGACAAAACCTGTCGTGGCACCAGGCGAAGGCCGGAATTGCCATGAGCTTGTCCCGGCTGACGTTGAAGAGCCGCTCGATCAGCAGGAGCTTGAGAAGCTCGCCGGCGATGAGGACCACAAGCCCGCCAATGATGTGGCCTGTCGCCATCAAATAGGCTGCGATTGGCTTGACAGGTTCAAGCAATAGAACCGGCAGTATAAACAACGCCAGAGTGGGATACGGTCGCAACGATCCAATCCACGCCCGCACGCCCTCAAAGATCCAGCGATCCGCCAGCCAGCGAAGGACAGGTCTGGCAAGAGTAAAAAAGACGACATCCACCAGGAAGTAGATGGCGGCCATCAGAAATACAAAGGGTTTGAATATGCGGCTCACGGTGGTTCTCCAACGAACCAAGCCGTGAACCCATCATTAGTTCAAGCGGAGCAGCAGCAAATTACTCGACCGCAGTGGAATCGTTGTTTCACTCGCCGTGCAGCAGGGGCGCAATGTCACATAGCGGACGGCTGCGCGTCCTCGGCGGCGATAGCGGACAGATCTCGCACGCCTTGGCCTGAAATCGACATCGGGCTGAGGTACTCGGCGCCGGCCCGTCGAATTGGTGCGTTGGCGCGCGTCTATCTGGTCGCAACCGGGGTTTTCGCCTCTTCCTCGGTTAGCAACCTCAAAAGCAATTGTCGTCGGGCGCCGTCCTTGGCCAGAGCGAGCTGTCTTTTTAAGATTTTCAGATTTTCGCCGTGTATAAAGTCTTCCATGGTGTCCTCCCATCTGGGGTCGCTTGCTCAGGTTGGTGGCTGCAGTCTTGGCCAGCGGGCCGGAGAACCTGTCCAATTTTCGTCGGACCGGTTTTGATCGTCGCGCTTTGACGTGATGGCAGCCGGCAGATTCAAACGTTCAATGCGGTGCACGGCTATGGACCGGGCGAGAGCGTTACAGCACTCTCAGTCACCGATAGATGCCGGCAACAGGCAGTGATAAACCAACATGCGCTTCAAATTCCGGATTTGCTGGTCAATTTTGCTCACTCCAATTATTCCCCGTCGCGCTCAGTCAGCAACCTCGAATATCTCTTGTAGATTTTGCCAGACTCGTTTTTTGAGTTTTTCTTAGCTGGTGACAAGGCGATCTGGACCGCCTTCCAGCTGCACATAATCTAGATTTGCGCTCGGGCGCTACGATTACGTTCTTGCGCAGACACTGGGCCTACACTTCTCAATAAGTGAAAAACTATTTGCATCTGTGGCTGCTGGCTTCCGGAACTATCGGCTCGGGAGTCTATTGGCTTCCTGACACAATCACTTTTTGGAGAAATGCAATGAATTATCTCACGCTCTCTCTGGCAGCTGGCGCAAGTGCGCTTTTCACGACTGCTGCTTTCGCTGCCCCCCTTTCCGCCGCCGTATCGGTCCCGCAAGACAGCAACATTCAAAACGTTCGCATGGTCTGCAACGACGGCGGCCGTTGCTGGCACGAACGTGGTGAACGCCGCGTCATCATTGGTGAGCATCGCGATTCATACGGATACGCTCCTCGTGAGCGCTATATCGAGCACCGAGGCTATGACGATCGCGGTGGCATCGGCTTCCGCGCTCCCGGCGTAAGCGTTGGGATCGGCACCGACCGCTACTAGACCGAGGAAAAGGTAATTGCAAAGGGGGCCGCGGAGCAGTCCGCGGCCCCTTAAGGATCTAGGCGCCGCCGCGATTACCAATGTTCGCAGATAGCATCCAGATCACGGGATGTATCCCGAGTGTGCCAGGTCGCGCAGCAGCACTCGCAAGTCCGCCGTAAAGCAGAGCGGCCAGGCCGGTGAAGAGCCGGCAGGCGAGTAACCGATACGAGGTCCGGCAACGTGCCGGGCCTTCCGTGAAGCTCATTGCCGCTTCTTCCAGGGAGCGGCTACACACAGCGAGGATTCATGTCCAAGCACGGGCACATGCCGCCAGTTCCCTCCGCCAACCGCAGTCAAAAGGGGCCGGGTGACCATTCCGAAATTCCCTCCAGCGAACACCTGAAGCAGGCTGATGTGAATCCGGCAGAGCAAGGCCAGACCGCGAACATCAGACAGAACACGACAAACAAAGGCTTCTTCCAGGGGCGCCGCATAAAATAGTCAGACGGCCAGGCGACCAAACAGCGGAGTCGGGGAATGCTGATCGAGGTCAGGACAGACGGAAACATCAATGGTAGCGAGCGGTTTTCCGATCATGTGAAGGCCGTGCTGCGTACCGCGCTTGGACGGTACGGTGGCCGCATCAGGCGCGTCGATGTGCACCTCAGCGACGCGGTCAGCAACAAGACCAGCCATGACGACAAATGTTGCATGATCGAGGCGCGCTGTGATGGCTTCGAGCCGATCGTCGTGACGCATCACGAGAGCGGCATGGATCAGGCGATCCATGGTGCCGTTCAGAAGCTCAAGAAGTCGGTCGATAGCGCTGTTGGAAAAGAATCCACCCAGGATCATCTCCGGGATCGCCATTAATCTCTGTTGGACAGAGGCTGGCTGTCACATAGCCCGCAACCGCGAGGACGACCCGGCAGTCATGCCGGGCCTTTCCTATTATTGCGCTCTGAACGGGCTGGAATCAGAAATCCATACCACTCATGCCGCCACCCTGAGGCGTGCCGGGGCGTGACTGCCAGACCAACATGATACTGACTGCCGGGGATTCAGCGGTCATCATCTCGCGCGCCAGTTTGCCTTGAAATTCCGTCGCTCTTGCAGCTGGGCGCATGACGATTAGATTGCCTCCATGAAAAAAATCGGCTTTCTCTCCTTCGGGCACTGGACGCCCTCCCCGCAATCGCAGACCCGCTCGGCTGCGGATACGCTTCTGCAATCGATCGAGCTCGCCGTTGCGGCTGAAGAGCTCGGCGCGGACGGGGCTTATTTCCGGGTTCATCATTTCGCGCGCCAGCTCGCCTCGCCGTTTCCCCTGCTGGCCGCTGTCGGCGCGAAGACCCGCCGGATCGAGATCGGCACGGCCGTGATCGACATGCGCTACGAGAACCCGCTTTACATGGTGGAGGATGCAGGCGCGGCCGATCTCATCGCGGGCGGCCGGCTGCAGCTCGGGATCAGCCGCGGCTCGCCGGAACAGGTGATCGATGGCTGGCGCTATTTCGGCTACCAGCCGGCCGAGGGCGAGAGCGATGCCGACATGGGACGGCGTCATGCGCTCGTTTTTCTCGACCTGTTGCGCGGCGAAGGTTTTGCGCAGCCCAATCCGCGCCCGATGTTTCCCAATCCGCCCGGACTGTTGCGCCTCGAACCCCATTCCGAGGGCTTACGCGAGCGCATCTGGTGGGGCGCCGGCTCGAACGCCACGGCCGAGTGGGCGGCCAAACTCGGCCTGAATCTGCAGAGCTCGACGCTCAAGGCCGACGAGACGGGCGAGCCCTTCCATGTGCAGCAGGCCGCGCAGATCCGCGCCTACCGCGCCGCCTGGAAGGAGGCCGGCCACACCCGCGAGCCGCGGGTCTCGGTCAGCCGCAGCATCTTCGCCCTGATGGACGATCGCGATCGCGCCTATTTCGGCAGCGGGCGCGAGGATGCCGACCAGATCGGATTCATCGATCCGACCACGCGCGCCATCTTCGGCCGCAGCTATGCCGCGGAGCCGGACGTCCTGGTCGAGCAGCTCAAGCAGGACGAAGCCATCGCGGAGGCCGACACCCTGCTGTTGACCGTGCCCAACCAATTGGGCGTTGCCTACAATGTGCATGCGATCGAATCGATCCTGACCCATGTGGCTCCGGCGCTCGGCTGGCGCTGACGCGGCCTGGAGCATGAACGCTGCCAGCAGCCGCTTCAGTTCGTCGTGGTCTTGCCGCCGCGCATGGACACCAGCCTGTCCTCACGAAATCGGAGAATGAGCCATGCGGTCTCATCGAAACCGTCTGCGAGCTTTCCCTCGTGAGAGTATACCATCTGAGCAGCTTCCGACTTCGACGGCGGTCCCAGCGCCGCGATGACCTGCGAACGCGACATACCTAAATGCAGCTTGCCGTCGAAGACGAGGGGGGCGAACTTTTCCGGGATGATGGCGCAATCGGTCGAGGTCTCGGTGTCGTTCTCGGTGAGCTCTTCAACGATCTCTGTGACGAGATGGTCCGGGCCGCCGATCTCTCCGCTGGACACCACCCATAATCGATGCTGCGCGCGCCTATAACACAGCCAGTAGATGCTGTCGCCAGCGTCGCCCTGGTGTTGGATGGTCCCTTCGCCCACGGCTTCGCGGACCGCGCCGAGCGGCGTCTCCTCGAAGCGGCCGGCGAATGCGCCTAGCGAAAAGCTCCTCGCCATTCTCTTCACGACCGTCGGCGGCACGTGCTCGAACGCATGTTCGTCGAGTGGCGGGGGCGGTGTCTGCGCGGAGCAGCCGTCCGCGGGGATCGCGAAAAGGAGAAGCAGCAAGACGAGCGTCCTTCGACCATCAACTCCAAATTGCCTGACATTGGAGATTGAGCGCTTCTGGAATAGCTCCTTTCCCTTGGCAAGGATGGCGTCAACATCGAGGTCTTTGACGCGGCCAGCCGCTCTGTCCGCCAGTCCTTTATATATTTCTCTATATATTCCTCGCCTCAGCAGGTCGCGCCCAGTCGTCGAGGGTGCGGGCGTCAGTTTCCGGGTGTCGGACACGTCGGTCTATCTCCTGCGATGAAGAAAGGCACAACATATCATAGCCGACGTGTGGAGGGGCGGTGGTCGATGGCAATGGTCTGCCCGTGACGTTGCGGCGACGTCTCGCATTTCCGGCCTTTGATCTCGCGCAAAATTATGCGGCGCAATGATGGTTGTATGGTTCTTGTTGTCCCTCAGCCAGATACAGCCCATGCATTTTCTATCGAAGCCGACGAAGAAGATAGATCGTGCCGACGGCGCGGCCAGCGATGGCTGGCTTCTCGCAATCAGCCGCCTTGAACCTGGCGAAGCTTGCACGAGGATGGGGACCGCGGCGGAAGGGATATCCGCGGCGGAAGCAGCGGCGCGGCTGAAGAAGTTCGGACCGAACCTCGTTGCGCGGGAGCGCAAGCCAACCATTCCCGAGGAGATCTGGAATAGGGCGCGCAACCCTTTGAACGCGTTGCTGCTGACGCTGGCGGTGGTCTCCTATTTCCTCGGAGACGTGCGCGCTGCAATCGTGATTGCCGCGATGGTCGTGCTGGCGATCACGACAGCCTTCATTCAGGAGCACCGCTCCAACGAGGCCGCGGCGAGGCTGCGTGCCATGGTTCACACCACCGCCAGTGTCAGGCGCGGGCCCAGCCAGGCGGATGATCCTTTCACCGAGATTCCTCTTGATCAGCTCGTGCCGGGAGATGTGGTGCGGCTTTCAGCCGGCGACATGATTCCGGCCGTCCTCCGCTTGCTCGAGGCCAGGGATCTGTTCGTCAACCAGGCCGTCCTGACTGGCGAATCCATGCCCGCCGAAAAGCACGGCCAAGCCAGCACGTCGGAGTGCGCGAGCCCCCTCGACCTGCCGAACATCTGCTTCATGGGCGCCAACGTTGTGTCCGGCTACGGCACCGGCGTGATTTTGCGGACCGGCCGCAGCACCTTCTTCGGCCAGCTTGCCCACGAGATTGCGGGCCGACGCGTTCCGACGGCCTTTGACCAGGGCATCAACAGGTTTACCTGGCTGATGATCCGCTTCATCCTCGTGATGGTTCCCGCCGTGTTCCTCATCAACGGCATGACCAAGCACGATTGGTTGGAGGCTCTGCTGTTCGCGGTGGCAGTCGCTGTGGGCTTGACGCCCGAAATGCTGCCGATGATCGTCACCGTCAATCTCGCCAAAGGCGCGATCGC